>VOFH01003132.1_pt1 | contig 17574 bp, 17 predicted proteins | sample 5384091 | NCBI WGS metagenome assembly VOFH01 (sample SAMN12384727, study PRJNA508395) | human gut metagenome | isolation source: healthy gut G | host: Homo sapiens
TAATCCAAATGCAACACCGGAACCTACAGAGAAACCGGATAATACAACAAGAACCATAGATTTTGATACTTATACTCTCAGTCATAAGCAGACTCGGGCAGGATTCAATAACAATGATAAGACCTACAGTGACAGTATAAAGTCAGAAATAACTGAAAACGGTAAAGAAGGTTGTGCTCTTGAACTGACTTACAAAGCTGCCACATGGTATGCCGGAGAGATATTTATGTCAATACCAAAGGAATGGGCAATAAATAAAAATTCAGAGTGTCTTGAATTTGATGCTAAGGGACAAGGAAAAATAAAAATATCTCTTTGAAACGGGCGAGGTTGTAAACGGAATACGATATGGTCATGCAGTGACTATAAACACAAATGATGAATGGCAAAAAATCAGTGTGCCACTTTCTGAATTTGTAAATAACGGTAATGAAGTGCCGTTGACAGATGTGGTAGGAATGGCTTTTTTCTGCGGCAGAAAGTGGAAACCTCGATAACAATGCTGAAGAAACAAAGATGATGAGTGCAGATGAACTTGAAGAAAAAGCTGTAACAGGATGTGTAGTAATAGATAACATCACGCTTGCGGAACAGGATACAACTTCCCCGACAGCTGCTCCGGAAGCGACAACTCAACCGACAGGAATATCGTATGTTGCGGATTTTGAAACAGCGGATACTAAGTTCGCAAGCGGTAAGACATGGGAGGATTCAAAAATAAGTCGAATGATTATCAAGACTATATAAAAGCAAAAATGGCTGCAGGACGGCGGAGTTGATGGAAGTACGGCTTTCTGTGTTTACTATCAATCGGCAACTTATTATGCCGGCGAAATTTTTGTGCCGGCTCCCGCAGTGTGGACAAATAACGGTGCAAAGGGGGCTGAGTACCTAAACTTTGATTATAAGGGTAAAGGAGCTGTAAAAATAAGTTTTTCAACGGGCAACACTGCCGATGGAACGCTTACAAGTGGTAACGTTATACGAGGAGATTTGAACTTGATTCTCATGGCGATTGGGCGAAAATCAGTGTTCCGCTTTCGGAGTTTGTAAATGGTGAAAATGCTGTTAATATGACTGAGATAGGCACTGTTACATTTCAAGCGGCTGAGAATGCCAATCTTGATAATAATTCAGACGACACAAAGGCAATGAGTGCAGATGAACTTAAAGAGATAGCGAGAACTGGTGAGATTATCTTTGATAATATGACACTGTCGGAAACAGAAGGAAAAACAACGCTGTTTTCATCTGTTAAAGTAACAGCGGAAATTGACGGAAAGGAAATCACTAATCTTACAAATGGAGATATAAAAATAAAAGCGATAGCATCTGATATTGAAAAAGATACAAATATGGTAATGATTGTAGCTGTGTATAAAGAAAACGGTGTGATTGATACAGTTCGTATGGCTGAGCAGAAAATAATCGGAGACGGTGAATTGATGCTTGACTTGAATGTTACAGATGCTGAGCATCAAACTATGAAAGTGTTTATATTTGATGATTTTACAAATCTTCACCCGATAATCAATGTGACAAACTTTTTATAAATTAAACCACCTAGCTTAAAGTTTACCTCATTTTAATGAAAAATAGTACATGTTATAATAATTGCAAGATAAAGAGATTTATATATCTCTTTAATCATTGCAATTATTAAGTTTTTAAGGAGTGGATGAGACGTGAAAAAAAAAGAAAAGCCTTATAAGAGATTTAAAAGAAAATGGTTCCTTGCTCTCAATGTGCATTCCAGATTAATATTTTTTATACTGTTTAATTATTTGCCAATGTTTGGTATTATAATTGCGTTTAAGCAGTATCGTTATGATCTTGGAATATGGGCAAGCCGTGGAATGGACTCAAAAATTTTGAGTTCATGTTTAGCAGTCCGGACGCATGGGTTATTACGAGAAATACGATAGCATATGATTTGTTGTTTATTTTCGGCGGTCTTGTATTTAATGTGGCAATGGCAATCGGACTTTCTGAATTGAGGAATAAAGCAGTTTCAAAGCTGTGCCAGACAGTAGTAATTATGCCGCATTTCTTATCATACGTAATTGTAAGCTTTCTTGTGCTGGCATTTCTTCACGTTGAGAACGGTCTGATAAATAGAAGTCTTATTCCGGCACTTGGATTAGAAGGTGTAGACTGGTACTCAAATCCGAAATACTGGCCATGGATTCTTGTTATAGTAAACTTTTGGAAAACAACGGGATATGGCAGTGTTGTATATCTTGCAGGTATAGCAGGAATTGACACCTCGCTTTATGAAGCCGCTAAGGTTGACGGAGCATCTCGATGGCAGCAAATACGATACATAACATTGCCGGCACTTGTTCCTCTTATGGTAGTTCTTACAATTTTAAATGTCGGAAAGATATTCAATTCTGATTTTGGTTTATTCTATCAAGTGCCGTTAAATACCGGTGCCCTTTATCCGGCTACAAATGTTATCAGTACATACGTATATAATATGTTGATGTCAGCGGGTACGGGAAGTGTAGGAATGGCTTCAGCGGCAGCTTTTATCAATCAATTGTTGGATTTATACTTGTTATGACAACTAATTTTATTGTGAAGAAAATAAGCCCCGAAAACGCATTATTCTAAAAGGAGGTATAACAGTGAAGAAACAAGAAATTAATATCATAGATAGTATCAAACAGCCGGAAGTTAAAGCTCCGGCTAAGAAAAAAAGACGTAAAATCAAAGTTTCGGACATTATTCTTTATTTTATATTTTTTCTTATTGTAGTAGCTTGTGTTTATCCTTTGCTCGTGGTTCTTGGAGCATCGTTTACAAAGTGAATCGGCAATTTCAGAGTTTGGTTTTCATGCTATTCCTAAAGAATGGAGTCTTGATGCTTATAGATATATAATTACATCTAAAGAAACGATTTTAAGAGCATATGGTGTAACTATTTTTGTTACGATTGTAGGAACTCTTATGAGTACATTGGTGGTTGCACTATATGCATATCCGCTTTCCAGAAAGGATTTTAAATACAGAAAACTGTTTACATTTATAGCGTTTTTTTTTACAATGCTTTTCAGTGGTGGAACAGTGGCAGGATATATGGTGACAACAGGCATTCTTAATCTGAAGAACAGTATATGGGTACTTATTTTTCCTTATGTTATGAATGCATGGCACGTAATTGTAATGAGGTCATTCTATTCAATGTCAATACCGACTGCAATAATAGAGGCGGCGAAGATAGACGGGGCAAATGAGTATCAGATATATTTTAAGATTGTTCTGCACATATCTTTACCTGGATTGGCAACGATTGCACTGTTTGCAACACTTACTTACTGGAATGACTGGTGGCTTCCGCTTCTTTATATAACAGAGCCTCAAAAATATAATCTCCAGTATCTTCTACAAAGTATGATTTCAAATATTCAGAATTTGACCGAAAATTCAGCTCAGATGGGTTCGGCAAATCTTCTCGCTAATGTTCCTAAGGAAGGTGCGAGAATGGCACTTTGTATAATAGCGACTTTACCTATATTGTTTGTTTATCCGTTTTTCCAGAAATATTTTATTCAAGGATTGACGGTAGGTTCAGTAAAAAGAATAATTTTATATTTATTCGGATAAGGAGTTCACTATGAAAATAAAAAGAGTTATTAGTTGCTTACTTGTTGCAGTTTTTAGCATGTCATTGTTGCTTGTACAGGAATCAGCACAAGCTAAAATTGGAACGGTACAAAAGATATTACCCTCGGAGCTTCATGTTGAAGGCAGATACATATATAATGCTGAAGGCGAAAAGGTTAGGCTTACCGGAGCGAATATTCCGGATTTGCAGTGGGCCACAGGCGGAGATAATGACCTTATGAAGAGAGTAGGACTTCTTTGTGACAGTTGGAATGCAAATTGTGTTCGTTTGTGCGTTCATTCTAAATTTTGGTTTGGACAAGAATGGTATCAGGGTAAGAGTTATGGTGATTACCGCAAAATGGTTGATAATGTAATTAATCAAATTACATCACGCGGAAAGTATGTAATACTTAATCTGCATGAATTTTATGCTATTACAGAACAGCAGAAGGATTTCTGGAATGATGCAGTAGAGGTTTATGGAAATAATCCGGGAGTTATATTTGGTTTGCTCAATGAACCTCATGATATTGACTGGGAAATGTGGCGTAACGGCGGTATGCTTGAAACTACCGATAGCTATGGAAAGAAAACACAGCGTGTATATGGCCATCAAGAAATTCTGGATATGATACGCAACAAGGGTGCAAAAATATTGTAATTGCGGGCGGTCTTGATTGGTCATACTATTTTGACGGTCTGTGCGATGGATATAACGGCATGGAACATGGCTATAAATTAGAGGATAAAACGGGTAACGGTGTAATCTATGACACACACATTTATCCAATGAAGCCGGAATATAATCCGGTTGAAAAAGCCGTAGAGTGTCTTGTAGATGAAGCTCCTATACTTGTGGGTGAATATGGACACTGGGGAGAAAGACTTTTTGACTGGTATGACAATTATCTTTGCGAATATCCACATGTATGGATGAATGAAATCCATGATTTTATTGACCGTAATGAACTTAACTATACGGCATGGTCTTTTCACACGGGTGCAAATCCAAATATGTTTATGGACTATGACACATTTACACCATCAAATTATTCGGGTATATATATGAAATATAAAATGCTTCAAGAGCCTGAAACACGTCCGGAGGAAAAAGATAGACAGTATGTCGACCCATCACCACTTTCGACTTGGGAACATATTATTGATTTTGACGATAATACCGTGGACTTTAAAGTGTATGGCAAAGAAGTAAGGACAGAACGAACAGATAGTGGTTATGAAGGCAGAGGTCAGCTTATTGATTTTGACAGAAGCTGTGTTGATAGTTGGGACAGTGCTGCGATTGCTGATTTTGATAAAGATACTGATTTGAGCGGTGCAAAATGGCTTGCCGTGAGAATAAAGGCGACGGTGATATGCGTAAAATCGGAATTGGACTTGAGTTGAAAGATGGTAGATTATTTACAACTTATATGCAGATGGATTTACATGATAACTGGAAGGACTGGTTTTTTCCATTAAGCTTGTTTAAGAATGAGCAAGGGATACTTGATACAACACAAATTAAGTCTGTACTCTTTACATCTCTTGATGACGGTCCCGCAGTTTTATAATTGATAATATAAAAGTAGGAGGACTGCCATACGAAGAAATAAAGCCTTTTACGGTATCGAGCGTTACCCAAAAGGAAAAGTATGACATGGAAGGCATGGGAAGACGATGAAAACACAGAAACAGACTCGTTTACTGTTACTAATGCAGTTGAAGAAAGCAGGGGACAAGGCTCGAATCCTGTTATGTTTAGCTATAATTGCCCTGAAGGTTCGTATGGAGGGCAGGCGAGGGGCAACAATCCCTAAGTCTTGGGATATAGGCGATGCTGAATATTTTACATTTTGGGCAAAGGGCGATGGTTCTAAGCAACGCTTTATACTGCGTTTTGAACAGGAAAAAGGTACAAATCAAAATGAACAGCGTTCAAATTTCAAGAAACGTGAGTTTGAAAGATTTTGTATCGCATTCGATGTCAACAGCACGGAATGGAAACAGTATAAATTTAGGATAAGCGACCTCGGTATGAGCGATATGCTTCATCTTAACAAGGTAAGATATATCAGTCTTTTTAATATGACACTAAACTCTTCGGGACGACTTTGGATTGACGATTTTGCTTTTACGAATATTGGTGATAAACTCACAGGACAATCAGTAAGCCATGCAACGCCGGTCAAATCGGAACCGATAGGTGAACTGGTTACAAAATATCCTGCAAACAAAGCAATTCAAATTCCAAAGACATTTGAGGTTGAGGCAGGAATTGAAGAACATATTTCAATTCATATTATGAATAAAACGGAGCATGAGCTAAATGGTGAACTAAAGGTTGAGGGATTGCCTGTTGACAATGTTGATAATGCACTTTACAAGGTTTATCCGAAATGGGTTTCATATCCGCATTGGCCGTGGAGAAATTATTCGTATAGTAACTTTAAATTTACCATTCCTAAGGATAAAAGGGAGAATATACAATAACCGTATCGGATGTATCGAATAACGGTATTGAGCCGCAGACCTATAAACTGATAGTAAAATAGAATGGAGGCAGAGAATGAGGATGATTAAAAAAATCTGTTCGGTTATATGTGCCGCTGTAATTGCTCTTGGTGGTGTAAACATTGTTGTAACCGCACAGGATACAGAATCACAAATCAAATATAACTATAAGATTTCAATGGAAAGTGACTCTGACTTTCGTATGGTCTACGGTTATAACGGAGGTACTATAAGCACTAAAAAAAGCTATGTATCAGGTAAGTATGGAAATGCTATGCAGATAACATATCCGGGACATGAGATTTCCGACCCATCAAAAAGATACAATGGCTTTGTAATGCAGTTTAAGAGCGAGCCGATAGAACTTGCTAATGAAAGTATTTCAATGCTTGACCTTATGAGAGATACAAAAATATTTCCATGTGGGTACATACACCTCAGACAGTTGACCACGGGAATGGTGCAGCAGAGCATCGTGTTCTTGAAATCGCCATGGAGTATTCAAGTACAGAGGGGAACAAGAAGTATTCAAAAAGTTCCAACTTCCAAACAACGGCGAATGGGAATACATAACAATACCGACATCTGCGTTTAAGTCCGGGTCAGTAACGATGGACCAAGGAATACAGAGCGATATTTATACGGCACTTAATCAAATGACAATAATTTTCCCGTATAAAGATTATTTTGGTGCTAATCCGACTTCAGATACACTTGAAACACCGTGGGAAGAACCATTGAAGATTGACGAAATACTTTTTTGACCGTTCTACAGATGAAGTAAAGGCAATAACCCCGCCGTCAACCGGAGAAGAAGCGTATTTTGAAAATGCAAATATTTCAGAAGTTTTTGTAAAGGGAGTAAAAGTCGAGGACTTTGACAAAAACGCGTCATCAAATAATATTCCTGTGCCGGCGTCATATACTGCGGAGGATATTAAGAAAAATGTAACCGTAGATGTTGAGACACCTACTATTCCAAAGACCAATACACGCCAAGAACTTACGGGTGCATCATATGAAATAACCGCTCCTGAGTCTGTTCCCGGAAACGGAATGATTACAATCACTTCAGGCAGCAGAAAAGTAAAGAAAACATATAATGTAAACTTCACTGCCAGAAGCAGTATACAACCGGAAGTGAGCGATATTGAAGAAAACGGAAATAATATAAGTGTACCGGTGACAAATGAATCATCGAGTGTTTCCGTTGAAGCATGTGCTCTCGCAGTTGTAAAAAACAACGATGGAGTATGTACAAGTGCGTCTTTTGCTGAGCAACGCAGTATTGGTGCGGGTGATACAACAACATTTAATTTTAACATCAAAAAAGAAAGTGATAGTTCGGTAGAGATATACATTTTTAATAATGAAACCGATTATAAACTCTTATGCCCGCCTATAGAAGTGGGGGAAGCGGAGTAATGCAATACACTGCACCTTCCGGAACGATTTTTGAAAGTCATATAATAGCTTCTGACGGTGGTGAAACTATAAACATAAACGGAACCGTCACAGGAGATGGAACTGCATTTGTTGTGTTTAAAAAGATGATAAATATATAGGTGCGTATACTATTAATACTGAAAATAATACAATAAACAGTGCTATTCATACCGGTGGAATGGCATATGGACAAATATATGCGGTTTTATCGTATGGAAATACAGTATCGAGAAAATTTTATAATGCCTCGCAGACAGAAATAAACTCATGTATAAGCGAGTATAAAACTCTCGGCACTACCGAATCTGATTGTGCAAATTATTTTGAAAAATATAAGGCAATAATAAATCTTGACAATTATTTGTCACAGGAATTAACATTGTCTGAAATTGCAAAAGCCGTGTCGGTTGCCGACAGAAACGTATCAGCAGTAAGCGATATACGAAAAACATCGGTGAAGAACTTGTAGTTAAGCTTTTAAACAAAACAAATTCAATTCAAACTTTAAAAGAGATATATTCCTCATATAATGACTTGGCTGAACTTGACGGAGGAACCGATTATTTTAAAAAGTATATAACATCTGATAGTTTACTCAGCAATGTTCTTTCGGCTACGGCAAAAATGATTATGATTCTATAGAATCGTTGAGAAGTGCATTTAATGAAAATGCTCTGCTTGTGGCTTTTGGATGCGTAAATGGTTATGGTGAGATTGGCAATCTTATTTCAGAAAATAAGAATATACTTGCACCTTATATCAGTTATAGCAGCCTTGAGGGACTTAGTGCCAGTAATCGTACAGGATATTATAAATATGTAACTGAAAAAAGAGTGGAGTCGTTGTCATCTTTAGGGACATTGCTTGATGAGTACATGAATTCTATCAGTAAAAATCCAAATAAAACGAACGGGATAGGCTCAGTATCAGGAAACGGTTCGGGAAAAGGCAGTACATCTATGATAGTTTCGCAAGTGACCGGAAATGATACTGTGTCATCTGAAAAAAGACAATAAAATATTTACAGATGTAAATACGGACCATTGGGCGTATACTGCGATAAATTCATTAAAAAATCTTGGAGTTATCAGCGGACGCGGAGACGGAAGCTTTGGCACAGATAATTCCGTAACCCGTGAGGAGTTTGTTAAGATGCTTCTTGGAATTTTCGGAAAGGAAACGGAAAATGTTGATAATAAGTTCAGTGATGTGGATGAGAATAAGTGGTATGCTCCATATGTAAATACTGCTGCCGATATGGGTATCGTAAGTGGAATTGAGGAAGATATATTCGGTGTGGGAGAAAAAATTACACGTCAAGATATGTCAGTTCTTATAGTACGATATCTTAAGCAAGAAAACTGTGAATTGAACGGTGCTGCGATAGATAGCTTTACAGATGATGGTGATATTTCTGATTATGCTAAAGATAGCGTGTATGCACTAAAAATCTTGGACTTATAAACGGTATGGGTGATGGAAGCTTTATGCCGAGGGCAAATGCAACAAGAGCACAGACTGCTCAGATACTTTTACTCTGTATCTCTGTTTATGAAATCAAGAAACATATCGTATACGAATTTGACAGGCAGTGACAGATATATGCTTCTTGCCGGAAAGTTTATGGCACTGGATATAATTCCTTTTCCTAACGAGGAAAACGGTATTGTAACGAAAGGTCAGTTTGCAAAATATCTGGCAGGTTTTGTGAATGCTAAAAATTATGAGAAAAGCGATGACAAGACCATATTCAGTGATGTGGTGCCCGGAAGTACATATTACAATGAAATTCGATTTCTTTATGATAACGGTTATATTGATAAGAACAACTCAGTATTTGGGGCTGACAATCCGATAACTCTGGGTGAGGTTGCTATTATCATGTGCCGTGTACTGGGATATGATGTTTATGCTATCGAGAACGGCGGTAATATCAGTTCATACTACAGTGTAGCGGTAAGCAACGATATTATTCCGAATTTGAGAAAGACTATTGATGATACGCTTTCTTTTATGGATATATTGGAGATATTTGATTCGGCGTCCAAGGCATATATGGTTGTGGATGATTTGGATAAATCGTCAATATACTCTATTTCTAATATAACACCTTTGTATTATTATCATAGAATACTTACTCTTGATGATATAGTATATGTATGTGGAACTCGCACATTAGACGGAAGTGGAGGTCTTAGTGCAGATGAAGTGAGAATAGGTTCTTATAGTTTCAGTACGGATATAAAAGATGTATACAGATACCTTGGTTACAGAGTAAACGCTTTTTACGTTGAAGATGATGAAACTCTAAAATTTATTGAGCCGAACCAGAAAAATAATGTCCTTTCATTAGAGCAGGACTTGATTTCAGACTTTGATGGTTCTGTATTGAAATATTATAAAAATGAAACAACAAACTCGGAGAAGAAAGAAACACTTCCGAAGACAATAAATCGCTTGTATAATTACAATTATGTTGCTGAATATGATACAGAAGACATTAAAAACGCTGATGAGGTTATTCTGATAGACAGTAACAATGATGGAATGTATGATACAGTAAATGTAATCAGAGAAGCAATATACTGTATAAATCAGCTTACACCGTATGAAAATACATTATATGATTATTATAATCAGCCGTCGATAAAACTTAATGATTTGGAAACTGTAATTGTATATGACACTGACGAAAAGTTTACATCGATAGGAAATTTAAAGATTTATGATATTCTTTCAGTTATCGAGGATAAACAAAAAGAAAATGCTGTAATTTACATATCGAGGGAAGAAGCTGACGGAGTTGTTAAGAGGACTGCTCGAAACAACGGGAATTTAACAGTTAGTATTGATGATGCGGAGTATGACTTGACAGATATTCTTGCGGCACAAAATACAACATATTCATTATTGTCAGTAGGAAATGCTGTCAGTGTATTGCTTGACCATCGTGGCAGAATAGCATATGCCGAATTTGATGACAATGATGAGGTAAATAACTTTGCATATCTTGCACAAGCTTTTCCGGCAGAGCATAGCGATGGACCATACCTAAAAGTATATACTACATCCGGAAATATGGAAACATTAGAGTTCGCACGGAATGCAAAGGTAAATAACAAAAAGTAAATGAATATACAGACATTGAAAAGCTATTCAAGGATGTAAATACAGACCGGATTCAGTTAATCAGCTTATAAGATACAAGCTGAATAATAATGGTGAAATTCAGTCAGTAAAAACTGCACAATATGTAGATGCTGACGAGCTTTATACAACGGCAAGTGTATTCACCCGCAGCACAGACCTTTCTGACACATACTATAATGCAAACTATAGGAGTTTCCCGGGTTATGCAAGACTTTCGGAGAAGACAAAAATAATGTATGTTCCGGCGAGCAAATCATTAATGGACGACTCCCAATATTATGAGATAAAGCAATTTAAAGATTTGAAGTCTGCAACTTTTGGTACGGTGGAACTATATAATATGTCTAAGGACATGGTAGCGGGAATTGCCGTAATACGTTCGGATAATGCAGGAGGAAATGAGCTCACTTACAGTTCTGTTATGGCGGCGGTTAAGAATGTTTCGCTCACTTCTGTTGATGATGACGAGCGTTATTTACTAACTCTTTTATACAATGGTACAGAACAGGAATTTGTGACCGCTGAGGGAGTAGAACTTGAAAGACAGTATAATAGCAGCGAAGGACCTGTTACATCAACCATTGACGAGGGAGACCTTATAAGGATTGCAACGAATGCTAATAATGAAATTGTTGACTATCATAAAATATTTGATTTTGATAACAATGATAATCCCGATGTGGTAATCAGAGGCAATGAATACGGAGAAACAAAGTCATATATCGGTTCTGCAAAGACACTTATCGCATTTGATGACATGGCTGCTAATCCTGATACCGATGTTGTATCGGGACGTATATGGCAAGGCAAAAATCCATACTGGTTCACCGGTGTTCAATATTCAACGGAATTTGGCATTGTAAAATCAATAACAGGTTCATCAATGATTATACAGACATATCCGGGAACAGCAGGAAGCAACAGTCTGGAATGCGAAAGATACTTCAATCTTAAAAATAATCGTGTATATATTTTGGAGGACAGTCGCGAAGGAGTTCATTTGGGAAGTCTTGATGATATAATTCCATCTAATCTTGCAGGAGAGGCAAAAGCTTCGAGAGTGATTATTTCAAGACATAACGATGTGCCATCGATTGCGGCAATAGTAATACGATAAAGGGGAAGTAACATGAATAAATTAAGAAAAATAATTGCGTTGATGCTTTCTCTGAGTGTAATATTTACAGCGGCAATATCAGTGTTTTCAGCTGAAAACTTTGATGATGACGGCAACAGAGATAATGATGCGGGACTAAGCGATGAGGAACAAAATGTTCTCATTCAAGACTCGCACCCTAAGCATGAACTGGATAACCCCGATGACGCGTACATAGAGGATATTGAATATGATACGTACATTATGGGTAAGAATGAATATGATGAAACAGTAAAAAAGCTTACAGCTTTTGAAATGTGGGTTCCTATTGATGATGGTTCATATCTTCAGCCAATCAAGGCAGGTGAATTTTTTTCTGTCAGTGTGCCGCTACATAAACTGTGACTCATTTTATGACGAAGATGCAAACAAAGAAGACATGTGGGAAAAAGCCCATGATATGCTTAAAAAGTATGGGATATGTAGATTTCAATATAGATTGTACGGATGAAATAAGTTTTGATAATGCACTCAGAACACTTGTAAATGCTTTGGGGTATAAGCAGATTGCTTATATGTATGGAGGCAATGATAATGCGTATATACAAATTGCCGCAAATTATGATATAACAAAGAACTTTCTGGATAACCGAAGTGCTTCTATCAGAAGAACTGATGCGGCATCTCTTCTTAATGATTCTATAAAGGCCGATGTATACATTTCATATGGAAATAACGGTCATAAAAGCATTAATACTTTAGAGTATTTCAAGGATGCTTATAAAATCACCGGAGTTGTAGAATCTGTTTCAGAGCATGCAATAACGAGTGGTGATACAATATATAAAGGTATTAGAATAGGAGATTATCTTCTTGCCAGTGACCGCAGTGATTTATATGATTACCTTGCGTGTAAGGTGGAGGCATATTACCGAAAGGAAGATTCCGGAGGAAATACTCTCTTATATATCTCTTATCACAAAAATAACAGCATAATAACGATAGACGGCGAAGATATTAAAAGTGTTGAAAATAACATAATACGATACTATAGCGACAATAAAACAAAAAAGTATCTCTTAATTCATCAGCGAAAGAGATACTTAACGGATTTTCGCCAAAATCGTTAGACGAGGAAGATTTTTATAACTGCGATTATATCAGATTAGTGGATAACGATAACAATGGTAAGTACGATGTTGTTTTTGTATACAAATATGACATAATGGTTGTAAAACGTATTGTAGAGTCGCAGGGAATGATTTATGGTCTGTACAATGATGACCCAAACGGGTCATTAAAGGTAAATTTTGCTGACTGCGACATGACTGACCGTATGGGCAATCCTGTTGATGCTTATTATATAACAGAGGATTCAATTCTATCAGTTGCTAAAGATATTGAAACAAACAAGACAAAGATTATAGTAAGCAATTTGATGTATACCGGTGTAGTAAAGAGCACTAATGGCACTAAAATTAAATTTGAGGACAGGACATATAAGTATTCAACAAATGCTGAATACTATAAAGACAAAAGCAATTAAAAATGGAAATAAATATACGGTGTATCTTGATTACCGAGGTAGGATAGCCGGTTATGATTTGCTTAAAACTGACGATATACAATATGGATTCTTAATACAGGCTTGGATTGAGGATAACAGGAGCGATGTGATAGCCAAACTACTTCCTTATACCGGTGATATGAATGAATTCAAACTTGCAAGAAGTACAAAAATTGATGGTTTAACTTGAAAAGGTGCAGAAAAATAATAACTGCATTAAAAATAGCAGCGGATTATCAGAGGTCTACGATTGCAACACTGGATTCGTCATATAAGATAATGGCTGATTATAGTGATGACAGTTATGTGTATGTAAGAGTCCCAATTATGTATAAGCTCAACGATGAGGGAGAGATTAAATATATCGATACTCCATATCATAGCGACAATGAAAATCCGGAGTGGAATGATGTATTCCATGACAATTCTATGACAATGTATAACGATTTTTCTAAAAGGACATCTTCCATAAAACTTGGGGAGGCATGTATCTTAGAAATACACTTGCATTTAATAGTGATAACGGAAATAATGTGGCGATAAATTCAAAGACAAAGGTTTTTGTAGTTCCTGTTTCAAACGATAGAGGGATATCGGAGATACATCACAGTATATTAAGACAAATTTAACCTATTTCGATGATTGGGTATATTATCCGCAGACGGGGACACAATACACAATCGAAAATCGCATTGAAGCATATAACGTGGATGAATCTCGGACAGCAGGTGTAATAGTATATTATACAAGTGACGTAATACCTGAGATAGATAAAAAGTACCACTTACAGTAGTGGACGAAGTAGTAAAGGCAGTTAATGATAATGATGAGAGTGTAACTCGAATAATCGGCTGGCAGGGTAATGCTCAAATGCAGGTTGACCTTTGCAGAAGATGTCTATCTGAAACGTTACTATAATGGACCTAACGGTTCAAAAATTATGTCGGAAGTAAAGCATGGTGATATAATTCGTTATGTTACAAACAGTAAAGGCGAGCTTGTGGATTATGTTAAGGTATTCTCTTTGAAGGATGAAGACAATCCTGATTATGTAAAAACAGGGAATGAAGAAGGAAAACTGTTGAGCCGTCAACACTAAATAAAAACAATGATTGCTGTGTCAGACGGAAAGTATGCTGAAAATGGCCATAATACATCACATATATACAATGCCATTGGTAGCTATAATTACGGTGCAATGTATAGATTGGTATATGGTACGTTGCTTTACAGAAACGGAACAAATCTTGTTCTGAAAACAAAGGTTGATACTGCTCTGGGACAGACAGACAAAATTGAAATAGCTGATTTCTCGGGATATAATGTGTTGTTTATTGATGAGACTACAAATAGAATATATGTTCCCACAGAGGATGATTTGCTCGCAGAGCAGAGTGCCGGAGAGGCAGCATCAAAGGTAATCCTTCATACCGAAGGCGGTAAACAGCGTCAACTAATTATAATAAAAAGGGCTGGATAAAAGCTCCTTTTATCTACTGCATAAATCGAACACAACAAATGAGAGACTGACTTATCTACAGACAGAAAATCCGAGGCGTGATACGTCAGAAATTGCACTTTCATTATATCAGTTTAAGCAACAAGATGGATATATACACGAATGACTGTCGTGTAATTTACGCATAAATTTATTATAGTAGGAGGAGTGATAAAAGTGAATATTGATAAAGCGATTACATATGCGGAGAGCATCGTAAGAAAAAGCTTAAATTATTTCTATGATTGTTTTCCTACAGAACAAAGTGAAAATCTTGTGTTCAAAAAAATTTGAGAACGTTTCATGGACTACCGGATTTTATGAGGGGATATTATGGCTTATGTATGAGCTTACAGGTGATAAAGCTTTTTATAATTCGGCAAAGCATCACAGTGAAATGTTTCATAAGAGGTTGGTTGACCGAGTTGAACTGGAGCATCATGATATGGGCTTCTTGTTTACATTATCAAGTGTTGCTGATTATAAGATAACAGAAGATGAACAGGCGAAACAAGACGGAATTGAGGCGGCAGAATGGCTTTTGAAGCGTTATCAGCCAAAGGGTAAATTCATTCAAGCATGGGGTTCTATGGATGATGCACAAAATTATCGATTTATTGTTGACTGTATGCTAAATATTCCGCTTCTATTCTGGGCGAGTGAAGTGACGGGAAACAGGAAGTATTACGATGCTGCTTATAATCATATGAAGACATCAATCGCAAATATTATCCGACCTGATGCGTCCTCATATCATACGTTTTTCTTTTGACATGGCAACCAATGAGCCGCTTAGGGGGAGAAACACACCAGGGATTTTCCGATGATAGCAGTTGGGCGAGAGGACAGTCATGGGCAGTATATGGTCTTGCTTTATGTTATCATTATACGCATGAGGAAGCGATACTGCCGCTGTTTGAACGTGTGACAAAGTATTTCATAGATCATCTTCCGGAGGATTATGTAACGTATTGGGATTTAATATTCTCCGACGGCAGCTGCGAACCGCGTGACACTTCAGCAGCTGCGATTGCAGCATGCGGGATTCTTGAAATGGAAAATATTATCACAATCAAGAATTTCTTGATATAGCGAAAAAGATGATGTCAAGTCTTTCGGAAAAGTATACGACGGTAGATTATCTACAAAGTAATGGAATTATAAAGGACGGCATGTATAGCAGAAAGCATGGTCATAAATCGGAGTGTACAAGTTGGGGCGACTACTTCTATCTTGAAGCACTAATGCGTATGAAAAAAAGCGATTGGAAAATTTATTGGTAAGGAGAACAAATATGAAATACGGACATTTTGACGATTTGAATAAAGAATATGTAATAGATACTCCGAGAACACCGCTTCCATGGATAAATTATCTTGGAACAAACGGATTTTTTCTCATTAATTTCAAATACTTCCGGCGGCTATTGTTTCTACAAGGATGCAAAGAACAGAAGAATTCTGAGATACCGATACAATAATATCCCTGCGGATAACGGTGGACGCTATTTTTACATAAACGATAACGGTGATTGTTGGACACACTCATATATGCCAATGAAAAAAGAACTTGATTTTTATGAGTGCCGTCACGGTATGGGTTACACGAAAATTACCGGTGAGCGAAATGGCATCCGCATTGAGCAGACCGCTTTTGTTCCTGTGGACGATAACTGTGAAATACATAGAATTAAGGTGACAAATACAAGCGGTGGGTCTAAAAACATAAATCTGTTTTCATTTGTTGAATTCTGTCTTTGGAATGCCCAAGATGATATGCTTAACTATCAACGTAACCTTAATACAGGTGAGGTGGAAATCGATGGCAACACTATATATCATAAAACAGAGTATAGGGAGAGAAGGAATCACTATGCTTTCTATTCCGTAAATACTCAAATAAGTGGATTTGATACGGATAGAGATACTTTTCTTGGTGCTTTTAACGGTCTTGACAATCCCGACAGTGTAATAAACGGTAGTAGCGGAAATTCAGTAGCTTCCGGCTGGTATCCTATTGCATCGCACCGGATTGATATTTCACTTAACGCAGGAGAAAGTTGCGAATACATATTTGTTCTCGGATATATTGAGAATGAAAATGATGAGAAATTTGAAAGTCTTAATGTAATAAATAAGACAAAGGCAAAGAAAATGATTGCAAGATATGAATCATCTGCACAATGTGATGCGGAACTTGATAAGCTTAAATCTTACTGGGATAATCTTCTTTCGGTATTTACGCTTGAGTCAAATGATGAAAAGCTTAACCGTATGGTAAACATATGGAATCCGTATCAGTGTATGGTGACCTTTAATATGTCAAGAAGTGCATCATATTACGAAAGCGGTATCGGCAGAGGAATGGGATTTCGAGATTCAAATCAAGATTTGCTTGGCTTTGTACATCAAATACCCGAAAGAGCAAGAGAGAGGATTGTTGATATCGCTTCAACTCAATTTGAGGACGGCAGTGCGTATCATCAGTATCAACCGCTTACAAAGCAAGGTAACAATGAAATCGGAAGTGGATTTAATGATGACCCACTGTGGCTGATTTTAGGCACTGTGGCATATATCAAGGAAACAGGAGATTATGGTATTTTAGACGAACAGGTGCCGTTTGACTGTGACAAAAACAATACGGCAACGCTTTTAGAACATCTTAATCGTTCGTTTGGACACGTTATAA
>VOFH01000680.1_pt1 | contig 17546 bp, 11 predicted proteins | sample 5384091 | NCBI WGS metagenome assembly VOFH01 (sample SAMN12384727, study PRJNA508395) | human gut metagenome | isolation source: healthy gut G | host: Homo sapiens
GGCATTCTGCCACGAGTCTGCCGCCGAGGCCGATTTTGACGAGCGCAATGAAAAGCTCTTCGAGGTCTCGCAGAAGGCCAACATGTACGCCAACATCCTCATGCCCATCCTTATGAACCTGGGAAACCTGCTCTATGTGCTGGTCGCACTGGCAGGCGGCATTCTCCTGGCGCTGGGCGTGCCCAACCTGAGCATCTCGGGCATGGCACTGTCCATCGCCGTCGTGGTGCCGTTCCTCAACATGACCAAGCAGTTCTGCGGACAGATCGGCCAGATCTCGCAGCAGATCAACGCCGTGGTCATGGGCCTCGCCGGCGCCGACCGCATCTTTGAGCTCATCGACGAGAAGCCCGAGGCCGACGAAGGCTACGTGACGCTCGTCAACGCGCAGGTGAACCCCGATACCTGGCAGCTCGAGGAGGCCGACCACCACACCGGCATGTGGGCGTGGAAACATCCGCACCGCGCAACCGGCGAAATCGAGTACGTGCCGCTGCGCGGCGACCTGGTCATGGACAACGTGTGGACAACGTGGACTTTGGTTACACGCCCGACCACGAGGTGCTGCACGGCGTAGCGTGGCGTCATCGAGGGGTGGCTCACATGGCAAGTCGGCCACGCAGAAGGGCGGGCGCTTCCAGCCGCAGGCCCGTGGGGCTGACGGTGACCGCGTTTCTCCACGGTGTCAGCCGCGTTTGGAACCCTGCCGACTGATGCCACCTTTATGACCGGTCGCTTTGAAAGGCAGACCGGCGTTGCCGAGTCCTTTGCTCCGCATGTTCTGCAGGGCAAAGGATTTTTGTTGTGCACGCAGTTCGTTCATCCGTTCCGTGGACTGATGCGCGATTCGCGGTTTCCGTGATTGCTCTGGCTGTGTCATGGCTATAAGAATACGTTCGGTAATGTAATATGATGGATTTAGTAATGCTTTTACTAAAATCTGATGAGGCATCCATGGGAGGGCGAGGGAGCGATGGCGACCATCAAGGAGATTGCGAAACGTACGGGATTTTCGCAGGCCACGGTGTCGCGTCTGTTGAATGGCGATCCGACGCTGTCGGTGCGTGAGGAGACGCGTCGCGCGATCATCCGCGCCAGCGAGGATTTGGGATACAGCGCCCAGGCCAAGCGTATCGTCATTCCGCACGAAGTAGCCTTGTTGGACAACGAGGAGTCCGACGAAACGCTGCGTGATTCGTATTTTGCCGATTTGCGTTCGGCGCTGGAACATAACGCCAAACAGCAGCGTATGGAGCTCACTGTTTTCCACAGTCTTGACGAGATGTTGAATCAGAAGGGGAAATTCGATGGTTTCATGGCTATCGGCGCCAATGTCATAGCCGAAAGCGACCTTGAGAAGTTGCATGAGGTCATGCCATACGGTGTGTTCATCGATGTGAATCCCGCACCGAACCTGTTTGATTCCGTGCAGCCCGACCTACAGCAGACCATGAATGACGCGGTCGAAGCATGTGCGAAGGCTGGCATGAAGCGTGTCGGATTCATCGGCGGCAAGGGGAGGCTGACGAATTTTTATGAGGTGGACGAAGAGGGGCGTGCCACATATTTTCGGCGTGAAATGGGCCGTTATGGTCTCGACCTGCGTGGACTGGTGTATTCTGACGGCTTGTTCACCGTGGAGAATGGTCGCAAGCTGGGGGAGCAGTTTATCCGTGACCACAACGGCGCACTGCCTGACGCAGTTATTGTTTCGGCGGACATCATCGCGGTCGGCGTGCTGCAGGCGTTCAACGCGGTTGGTGTGATTGTGCCCCGCGACATCAGCGTCATCAGCATCAACAACCAGACGATTGCCCAGCTGACGTCGCCGCCGTTGAGCACTTTCGCAATCGATCAGAACGAGCTTGCGCGCGTTGCGATTCTCACCTTGGCTGATGCGATTGCCAGCAAGCGCACAGTACGGCAGCATGCGTACCTGTCGACGACGCTGGAAGTGCGAGATAGTTTCGTGCCGGCGCAGCCGAAACGTGAATCGCGGCCAAAATTGCAGACCCGATCGAAGCGATCTGCCCGGTCGAAACGGGCTGCTTAGCGTACGTATGTGCGGAAAAATATGAAAGGCGATTGATGATGCTATGTCATCAATCGCTTTTTGTTTGTCTACTGTCGGCGAAATACCGCGAATCGCACACAATATGACATGTATATGTGCAGAATCGCACAAAATGCGACACGCCCAACAGTGCACAACGCAGATGTTAAATTTTACTAAACAGGGGTAAAGGGATATACTTAACTCATGCGAAATCAAATGATGATTTCCGATTACAGCTTCAATCACAACTTCTAAGGAGAAGTACGATGGCAGAATCCAATGTCGCAGCCGCACCGAAGGAGACGCAGCAGTCTGCGAAGCCAACCAGGAAAGGCAGTCTGCTGTCCCGCGTGGCCTATTCATTCGGCAACGTCGGCCAATCCGCCTTCTACAACGCGCTGAGCACCTACTTCATCGTCTACGTCACCAGCTCGCTGTTCTCCGGCGTTGACAAGGCGCTCGCTACCAAGCTCATCGGCGTTATCACCGGCCTTGTGGTTGTCATCCGTATCGCGGAGATCTTCATCGATCCGCTGCTGGGCAACATCATCGATAACACCAAGACCAAGTGGGGTCGTTTCAAGCCATGGCAGCTCATCGGCGGCACCGTTTCCGCCGTTCTACTCGTGCTGGTCTACACCGGCCTGTTCGGCTTGGTGAACGTCAACACCACGCTGTTCATCGTGCTGTTCGTCATCACCTTCATCGTGCTCGACGTGTTCTACTCCCTGCGCGACATCTCCTATTGGGGCATGATTCCGGCGCTGTCCTCCGACTCCCATGAGCGCTCCACCTACACCGCCCTCGGTTCCTTCGGCGGCTCCATCGGCTACAACGGCCTGACCATCGTGGTCATTCCGATCGTCACTTACTTCAGCTACATCTTCACAGGCAAGCATCAGGAGAGCCAGAGCGGCTGGACCTGCTTCGCCATCATCGTGGCTATTCTCGGCGTCCTCACCGTGTGCTCCGTCGCGTTCGGCACCAAGGAAAGCTCCAGCACCCTGCGCACCAAGGCCGAGGACAACGGCGGCCCGCTCGCCGCGTTCAAGGCTCTCGCACAGAACGACCAGCTGCTGTGGGTGGCCCTGTCCTACCTGCTGTACGCCATCGCCAACGTGGCCACCACCGGCGTGCTCATGTACATGTTCAAGTTCATCCTGAACAACTCCGCCGCCTACTCCATCGTCGGCGTTGTCTCGGTCATCGCCGGCATCATCATGGCGCCGCTGTACCCGATTCTGAACAAGCGCATTCCGCGCCGCTACCTGTACCTCGGCGGCATGGTGCTTATGGTCCTCGGCTACCTGCTGTTCATCGTCGGCACCGACAACCTCGCCGTCGTCACCGTCGGCCTGGTGTTCTTCTACCTGCCGCAGACCTTCATCCAGATGACCGCCATCCTCTCCCTGACCGACTCCATCGAATACGGCCAGCTGAAGAACGGCAAGCGCAACGAGGCCGTCACCCTGTCCGTGCGTCCGATGCTCGACAAGATCGCAGGCGCCTGCTCCAACGGCATCGTCGGTGCCGTCGCCATCGCCGCTGGCATGATCGGCTCCGCCACCGCCGCCGACATGACCGCCGCGAACATCCACACCTTCAAGGTCTGGGCATTCTATGTGCCGCTGGCTGTCATCATCCTGAGCGGCGTTGTATTCCTGCTCAAGGTGAAGATCACCGAGAAGATGCACGCCGACATCGTCAAGCAGCTGGAAGAGCAGCTCAACGAAGGCTGATTCGCTCTCGGAAAGCGATTGGCGCGATTGATTTGCGATTGAACCGCGGTCGTCGCGCAGGAAGAGCCGCATGGTGGATGCCATGCGGCTCTTTCGTTTACCTACGTTCGTAGTGCGTGCTACGCTGTCGACTGAAAAGCAAAGCAACGATCCGTCATCAGCGGGGAGCTTCCGGAAGAACGGCGGCGGTCGTCGCGCGTAAATCGCGCGGTGCGATCGCAGGCCCAGTAGAACCGGCGGGATCGGCCCGAACAGCCGAACGTCAAGCGGTCGTGTGGAACCCGTGAAGGAAAGCGGGGGAGCGCGGCAAGCGAGGTGGTACCGCGGTGGCGGCGTGCGGCAATCGCACGAAGGTCATCGTCCTCGTAAGGGTAAAGTAATGAAACCGCCAAACGAGGAGCATACGGTGAGCGAATCCACCAATCATGTGTATCCGAAGGCTGCTGCCGGTGAGCAGATCGCCAATGTCGCGCCGAACCCCAGCTTCCCCAAGCTTGAGGAGTCCGTGCTTGACTACTGGGACAAGGACGGCACCTTCCAGAAGTCCATCGAACGCCGTCCTTCCGGCGATCACAGCCAGAACGAATTCGTCTTCTTCGACGGTCCGCCGTTCGCCAACGGCCTGCCGCACTATGGCCACCTGCTGACCGGTTACGCGAAGGACGTCATCCCGCGTTACCAGACCATGAAGGGCCACCGCGTCAACCGCGTGTTCGGCTGGGACACGCACGGTCTGCCGGCCGAGCTTGAAGCCCAGAAGGAACTGGGCATCGACTCCGTCGACCAGATCAAGGAACTGGGCATCGACAAGTTCAACGACGCCTGCCGTGCGTCCGTGCTCAAGTACACGAACGAGTGGAAGGACTACGTGCACCGTCAGGCCCGTTGGGTCGATTTCGAGCACGGCTACAAGACCCTGAACATCACGTACATGGAGTCCGTGATGTGGGCCTTCAAGCAGCTGTACGACAAGGGTCTGGCCTACCAGGGCTACCGCGTGCTGCCGTACTGCCCGAAGGACCAGACGCCGCTGTCCGCGCACGAGCTGCGCATGGACGCCGACGTGTACCAGGACCGTCAGGACACCACCGTGTCCGTGGCCGTGAAGCTGCGCGACGAGGAGGATGCCTACGCCGTCTTCTGGACCACCACTCCGTGGACCGTTCCGACCAACTTCGCCATCGTGGTCGGCGCTGACATCGACTACGTCGAGGTGCGTCCGACCGAAGGCAAGTTCGCTGGCAAGAAGTTCTACCTCGGCAAGCCGCTGCTTGGCTCCTACGAGAAGGAACTTGGCGAGAACTACGAGATCGTGCGCGAGCTTAAGGGCGCCGAAATGGAAGGTTGGCGTTACTACCCGGTCTTCCCGTACTTCGCAGGCGACGAGAACGCCGCCGAGGGCAAGGTGCCGGGGCCGGAAGGCTACCAGATCTTCACCGCCGACTACGTCGACACCGTTGAAGGTACCGGCCTGGTCCATCAGGCCCCCTACGGCGAGGACGATATGAACACGCTCAACGCCAAGGGCATCAAGAGCGTGGACGTGCTCGACGCGGGCTGCAAGTTCACGTCGCTGTGCCCGGATTACGAGGGCATGTACGTGTTCGACGCCAACAAGCCGATCCTGCGCAACCTGCGCGCCGGTGACGGCCCGCTGGCCCGCATCCCCGAAGAGCAGCGCGCCATCCTCTTCCAGGAGAAGAGCTACGTGCACTCCTACCCGCACTGCTGGCGTTGCGCCACCCCGCTGATCTACAAGCCGGTGAGCTCCTGGTTCGTGGCCGTCACCAAGATCAAGGACCGCCTGCTCGAACTCAACCAGCAGATCAACTGGATTCCGAACAACGTGAAGGACGGCCAGTTCGGCAAGTGGCTGGCGAACGCACGCGATTGGTCGATCTCCCGCAACCGTTTCTGGGGCTCTCCGATCCCGGTATGGGTTTCGGACGATCCGAAGTACCCGCGTGTGGACGTGTACGGTTCACTCGATGAGCTCAAGGCCGACTTCGGCGATTATCCGCGCGATCATGAGGGCAACATCAACATGCACCGCCCGTACATCGACGAGCTGACCCGCGTCAACCCGGACGATCCGACCGGCAAGAGCCACATGCACCGCATCAGCGACGTGATGGACTGCTGGTTCGAATCCGGTTCGATGAGCTTCGCCCAGTACCACTATCCGTTCGAAAACAAGGAAACCTTCGAACAGCACTTCCCGTGCGACTACATCGTGGAATACATCGGCCAGACCCGTGGCTGGTTCTACGTGCAGCACGTCATGGCCACCGCCCTGTTCGACAGGCCGGCGTTCAAGAACGTGATCTGCCACGGCATAGTGCTCGGCTCCGACGGACAGAAGATGTCGAAGCATCTGCGCAACTATCCGGACGTGAACGGCGTGTTCAACGACTTCGGCTCCGACGCCATGCGCTGGTTCCTCATGAGCTCGCCGATCCTGCGCGGCGGCAACCTTATCGTCACCGCCGATGGCATCCGCGACACCGTCCGCCAGGTCATGCTGCCGGTGTGGAGTTCCTACTACTTCTTCACGCTGTACGCGAACGCGGCCGGGTACGACGCGCGCAAGCTTCGCGCCGACGAAGTTGCATCGCTGCCGGAAATGGACCGTTACCTGCTGGCCCGTACCCACCGACTGGTCGAAAAGACCCAGTCCTCGCTGGACCAGTTCCTGATCTCCGATGCATGCGACGCCGTGTCCGACTTCATCGACATGATCACCAACTGGTACATCCGCAACAACCGCGACCGCTTCTGGAACGAGGACGCCAACGCGTTCAACACCTTGTACACCGTGCTTGAGGTGTTCATGCGCGTCCTTGCGCCGCTTGCCCCGATGGAAGCCGAATCCGTGTGGCGCGGCCTGACCGGAGGCGAATCCGTGCATCTGGCCGACTGGCCGTTCCTGGCCGACGAGAAGACCGGCGAAGCCACCGAACTTGGCCGCGTGCTCGTCGACGATCCGGCTTTGGTCGATGCGATGGAGAAGGTGCGCGAGGTCGTCTCCAGCACCCTGTCCATGCGTAAGGCGAAGCAGATCCGCGTGCGTCAGCCGCTGAGCAAGCTCACCGTGGTGGTGGAGGATACCGCCGCCGTGGCCGCATACGACGAGATTCTGAAGTCCGAGCTCAACGTCAAGGACGTGGAGCTGTGCACGCTTGAGGATGCGGGCTCCCAGGGCCTGAAGATCATCCACGAGCTGCGCGTGAACGCCCGCGTTGCAGGTAAGCGTCTGCGCAAGGACGTGCAGTTCGCCATCAAGGCCTCCAAGTCCGGCGCATGGCATGTCGATGCCTCCGGCGTGCCGGTGTGCGAGACTCCGAACGGCGACATCACGCTGGAAGAGGGCGAGTACGAGCTGATCAACAGCGTGGAGGAGCAGAACGCCGAAGAGGCCGCCAACTCCGTGTCCGCGGCCCTGCCGACCGGCGGCTTCGTGATCCTCGACACCGAGCTGAACGACGATCTGGTTGCCGAAGGCTACGCCCGCGACGTGATCCGCGCCGTGCAGGACGCCCGCAAGGCCGCCGGTCTCGAGGTTTCCGACCATATCGCGCTGAAGCTGACCGTTCCGGCCGGCGACGTGGCGAAGGTCGAGCAGTTCCGCGATCTTGTGTCCGCCGACACGCTCGCCGACTTGCTTGACGTTACCGCCGGCGCCGAAGGCTCCGAACTCGCCGTTGAGGTTGCCAAGGCCTGATTCTTCGAGTGAGCTGATTCGGCTGGACTGATTTCGGCAATTGATGTGAGGGGCCCTGTTGCTTATGCAGCAGGGCCCCTCACGTATTTGCGGTATGGTCGATTTTGCTATATTCCTTGCGCAATTTCGCTGCCTGTTTGAGCGCAATTCATTCTGCTCTAATCGCGTCCCGTTCTAAGCTCAAAATGTCGTCCGCGTGGGTGATCCGTAACCTTTCCCACGCAAACGACATTTTTACTTTTGTATTTTTGTGCAGAAGCTTTTGCGATTGCCGGCTCATTCCGACGGAAGGTGCCACATTCGCGTCGCTTTCGACAGATGGAATCGTAATTGTCTGCTCAAACCGACGATGGACACCCGTTTTGCGTCGTTTTGGACAGACAGGTTGACGTTTTTCTGTTTGTTCGACCGTACGACTAGAGTAGCCTGTGGCTTTTCGGCTGGTTTTGCGCCGGCTGGAAAATTAATACAGACTTGATTTGTATCTGCCGCGTGCCTGCGCCATATTTACGTCGTGCCGGCACGTGCGCGGAAGCAGATCGCAAGCGAATGGTTCTCAGTACCATCCATGTGAGTCAAGCACACATCTTTGAGAAGCAGTCGCGATGCCGGGAGTTGGGTTCGTCGTAATTCAAACGTCGCATCCGTTCCCGGCTTTTTCATCTTGGTTAGTCTGAATTTAAAAAAAGATTTTGGGTTATTGCCGAGCGTGTCCCATGCGGATAAAGGGGTTATCAGGTGTAATCTATATCTAATTGTTTTTAAGCCAACGGGGGTCTTATGAGCCGCAAAAAAATAGTTCCGAATTATGCAATTTCTTTGGATATCGGTAATGCTTCCGTTGGATGGGCCGCGTTTACTCCTGATTATCGGTTGATGAGAGCTAAAGGGCGTGAGTTAATTGGTGTAAGGCTATTCGAGCCTGCGCAGACTGCTGAAGCTCGTCGTATGGCTCGTACTACTCGTAGGCGCTACTCTCGTAGACGTTGGCGTTTGCATATGCTTGATGCTATTTTTGATGCTCCCTTGGCAGAGGTGGATCCGTCATTCCTTGCGCGGAGGAAGTACTCCTGGGTTCATCCTGCTGATGAGAACAATGCGGATTATTGGTATGGCGGTGTCTTATTCGATTCGAAGAATCAGGATAAACGTTTCTATAAACAATATCCGACAATTTATCATCTGCGCAAAACTTTGATGGAAGATGACAAGCAACATGATATTCGAGAAGTGTATTTCGCTGTCCATCACCTGTTGAAGTACCGAGGTAATTTCCTTGTTGAAGGTGATTTGGATTCTTCGAGTGTATTCGACTCAAAGAATCTTTTAAATCTTATCGGTGAAATCATTCTGTGTGTATTTGATGAGCAGCTGGATGGATCATGGACGGCAGGAATCGACAAAAAGCGTCTTGCTGATACGTTGTGCACGACAAAGGGTTCTCGCAGTATGCGTGTTGAAAATGCGCTTGCTGTTATTTGTGAGTCGTGTGAACTGCCAAAAGAACAAATCAATGTCATTAAGGCTATTTTTGCTGGTCTAGAGGGAAATAAACTTGATTTAGCGAAGATTTTCCCATCTGAAGAACGTACCAGCGATGAAAAGAAAGCGCTTGGTATTTATTTCAATAAATCTGATTACGAGGAAGTTCGTGCTCAGGTCGTAGATTCGGGCTTGCTTGATGATGAACAATGAGTTGCTCGATAAAATGCAGAAACAATATAGCGCTATCGCTCTGAAACAACTGCTTGGTAACGCAAAAGTGTTTCTGAATCGATGTGTGCGAGTTACACACGACACCAAAGAAATTGGGATCTTATTAAAAAAGAGCCCGTACGGAAGACAATGCCGATGAAATCAACAAGCATTATGGTGAGTTGGTTGGCTGGACAATGGTTGACGGTCGACGTCGGAGCATCAGGGTACTTCTACGTATGAAAAACAAGACAGAACGCAAATAAATATTTTTCGAAGTTAATTGAGGCTTCTAATTTGTCTGAATCCAAAAAAATGGATTTAAAGCACGCAATTGATGAAGATCGGCTTTTCCCAGTTCAAAGAGACTCTGATAATGGTGTGATTCCGTATCAGCTTCATCGAAATGAGCTTAGGAGAATTCTTGAAAAGCAAGGAAAATATTATCCGTTCCTTTTGGATACGTTTGAAAAGAACGGTGAACAAGTCAATAAAATAGAAGGCTTGCTGACTTTCCGTGTGCCTTATTTTTTGTGGGTCCATTGGTAGAACGGGAAGGAATGCAGCCTTCAGATAATGGCGAAAACCATTGGATGAAGCGTAAAAAATCTGGAGAAATCACTCCTTGGAATTTCGATAAGATGGTTGACAAGGATGAGTCGGGTAGGCGTTTCATTGAACGGCTCGTGGATACAGATAGCTATCTGCTAGGTGAGGCGACCTTGCCGAAGAACTCCATGTTGTATCAGGAGTATGAAGTTCTTAACGAACTAAATAATGTCCGTTTATCGGTTCGTTCGGGCAACCGATGGGAAAACCGTCGTCGTCAACGACTTGGTCGAGAAGAAAAGACGCTGCTGATTCGTAACTTGTTTATGAAAGGCGGTGTAGTCACCAAAAAGGCTGCGGAAAATCTGCTCCGGCAAAGAGTATGGCCTACCTATGAGCTGTCTGGTTTGGCGAGCGAGTCAAAGTTTATGAGCTCTATGTCATCATATGGAAAACTGTGCCGTATTTTCGGCGCAGAACGGGTGAATAAAGATTCAGAGCTTATGGAGCAGATAATCGAGCTCCAGACTGTGTTTGAGGATAAAGAGACTTTACTGCATCAGTTGCGTATGCTTGATGGACTGTCCGATAGTGATTGCGAATTGTTGGCAAGGACTCACTACACGGGATGGGGCAAGCTTTCAAGGAAGTTGCTTACGACCAAGGTCGGCGAATGCAAGATTGGTGATGATTTTTCCCCAGAAGCATAGCATCATTGAGATTATGCGTTTTGAAGATCGTAATTTTATGGAAATTATTACTGATAAAAATTATGGTTTTCCTGAATGGATTGATGAGCAGAATCTTGGAGCGGATAAAAAGCAATCGTTGGAGTCAATGGTTGACGAGCTTCACGTATCTCCGAAAGTGAAACGAGGAATCATCCAATCCGTTCGACTCATTGATGATATCTCTAAGGCCGTTGGAAAGAAGCCATCGAGAATATTCCTAGAATTGGCCGGAGATATTCAGGCAAGCGTGCGAACCACTTCTCGAAAGAATCGCTTGCTGGAGTTGTACAAGAATGCTGGATTGAGAAAGGAATTCAGTGACATTTATGATCGCTTGGAGGCAAGCGACGATAAAGGACTTCAGGATGATCGGTGGTTCTTGTACTACACACAGCTTGGTAAGGATATGTATACGGGCGAAGAGCTGGATATCGACAGGCTATCGTCTGATTACGATATCGATCATATTATTCCCCAAGCTGTAACGCAGAATGATTCCCTGGACAATCGAGTACTTGTGTCCCGTGCGGCCAATGCGCGTAAAACAGACTCTTTTGCATATTTGCCGGAACTAGTAGAAGCAAGAAGAGGCTTTTGGCAGGAACTGTTGGATAATAGGTTGATTTCCCAGACTAAATTTGAACGTTTGGTACGACAAAATGATTTCGGTAGACATGAGAAAGAGCGTTTTGTCGAGCGATCGCTGGTAGAGACTCGTCAGATTATGAAGAATGTGGCGACTTTGATGCGGCGGAGGTATGGAAATAGCTCTGCTGTGATTGGACTTAATTCCGAATTGACCAAGGAGATGCGCCAATATCTCGGGTTTGAACATAAGAATCGTGATATTAATGATTATCACCATGCTCAGGATGCATTATGTCTTGGTGTAGCTGGGCAGTTTGCTGTTAACAGAGGTTTCTTTGATAATGGTGCAGTTTCTGATGGAGCGGCGAATGCATATAATATCTATCTTCAGGACTACCTGAGAGGATATCGTGAGAAATTGAAGGCGGGGGACCGTAAACACGGTAAAGCCTTCGGTTTTATTGTCGGCTCTATGGCTTCGGCGGATGAAAATAAGCGTATCAATCCTAAGACTGGTGAGATTGCGTGGAGTGAGGCTGATAAAGATTATCTCCGAAGAGTGATGAATTATCGTAAGATGCTTGTCACTCAGAAGGTGGGGATAGTTTTGGCGCTCTATATAACGAAACGCGATATGGAGCTGCGGTTAAAGAAGGGCATGACGGTATTGCTTTCGATAAAAATAAAGCCGATACGTCTTTGTATGGTGGTTTCTCCAGCGCAAAGGTGGTTTATTCGATTCTTGTCGAATTAAAGGGAAAAGTACGTCTTGTGAACATCACGATGCAGGAGTACTGATGTTGGGAGATTGCCCTTCGGATGAAGCATTGAAGAAAGTACTGGTGGCAAAAAAGCCTGAATATGCAAAAGCGAAAATTTTGCTTCGACATATTCCGTCAATGCAGCTTATTCGCTATAAAGGGGCATGCATGACAATAAAGTCTGCTACTGAATTGAATAATGCTCGACAGTTGTGGCTGGATTGTGATGTATATAATGCCTTGATGATTATCTGAAGTGTGGGACTTCTAAAAGCTCAATAGACATAATGCAAATTTGGGATGCATTATTCGACGCGGTAAATAAACATTATCCGCTTCACAGGGTTGAAGAAAGTACGCTAGCTAAGGCGCGGACTAAATTTGAGAAGCTTGATTTGGACAAGCAGTTGGATGTTTTAGGGATGATTGTTGTCGCGCTTCATGCTGATCCTGGTCGTGCAAACCTTTCGTTGGTTGGCCTCCCCAGCGAGTGGAAACGTGTTAGAAGTGTATCTTTCTCCGATGATGACGAATTTGTTTTTCAATCTCCGTCTGGACTATTTGAAACGAAAATTACTATTGCAGAACTGAAAAAGGCTGAAAAATGAAAAGGGCTTCCGGCATTGCCGGAAGCCCAAAGCCATAAGGCAAGGCATTAATCCTTCTGAAGCTCGGTTATAAAAACCTTGCTTTATTTCAATATATGCCTGTCAGGTCAACGACCTAGACAATCGGATTGCGACCAAACAATCCTTTAACAGAATACCACAACCACGATGGAGTGAGTATGGCGTGGCGGAATATTGTAGTGACGCAACATTGCAAAGTTTCGATGAAGATGAACTTGCTTGTTGTGCAAACGGATGATGATACTGTTCAGATTCCAATCGATGATATTGGAATGGTGCTGTTTGCTACAACGCAAGCTGTAATCACCACAAGCGCTATGGCATCTCTTCTTGAGCGGGATATCAAAGTGGTGTTTTGCAATGATAAACATCTCCCAATTGGTGAAACAAACCCATACGAAACTGAATCCTCTAGACGAGTATGCATTGTGCAACAAATGGGTTGGGCGGAAGAACGAAAGAACATATTATGGCAACGAATCGTGCAAGAAAAGATAGCTCATCAGATTTTCGTATTAAAGGAAAAGTGCGCTTTCCCTGATATAGAAAAGATGAAAACATTAATCACGTCTGTTCAGCCGGGAGATTCGGATAACCGTGAAGCGGTCGCGGCTCATATGTATTTTCCAAGACTGTTTTACCTATGAATTTGTTCGCTCAGATGATAGTAATGAAACGAATGGATTGTTAAATTACGGCTATTCGTTAGTGATGTCTGAAGTCGCTCGAAAGATAGCAGAATTTGGCTATTTAACTGAATTCGGCATCCATCATGATAGCGAGAAGAATCCTTTTAATCTTGCTTGTGACCTTATGGAGCCTTTTCGGCCATTTGTTGATGCAAAAAGTGTTTGAGCTAAGGGAACAAACTCTGAACTCAGAAGTGAAGAATGAGCTTATACGGCTGTTGCGCACTGATTTGCCTGAATTTGGAACTAGTTTGACGCAATTGATCAATATTTTTTGTTCGTGATGCATTCCATTACCTATCAGGAGATGACAGATTGCCAGAATTGGGGTTTATTGATGAGGTATAGGGTTATGAGGGGTTTTGATATTCTTTGATTTGCCTGTGAAAACAGTAGCAGCAGAGCGTAAGGCATACGCAACTTTTCGAAAGAATCTGTTGCGAGAAGGTTTCATTATGGTTCAAGAATCAGTATATTCTAGAATCGCTACCACTCGTGAATCGGCTGGTTTTCTTGAAGGCCGTGTGGCGAGTTTTGTTCCTGAAAGAAGGTTTGGTGCAGTCACTGATTATTACGGAAAAGCAATATGCTTCAATCAAATTTCTTTTAGGAAATCGAATTGAGGATGTAAGAAATTCGGATGAACGGACAGTGATTATATGATTGATAGCATTGTCATGTATCCGCTCGATGTGATGCCTCTTGAATTAGGGCTGAATGTATTGGGATTATCGTCGCCAGAACTTTTGTTTAAATTTGTGGAGGGCCTACAGGGGTTTGGTGATGACGTGGTTCTGGGAGATGGGAGTAAGACCGCGGTCTTAACAAAATCAATATTATATGTTGGGGATTGCGCTGATCTTGTTGACTACAATGCACTATTCCAAAAAGCGGCAATTAAGAAAATAATAGATGAATTTGATGTTGATAAATTAACTAGAGTGCTTGAGTTGCAGGTAGAGTTAAAAACGCTTATTCAAGATGAAATATGGGATGATGATTTGCCTCTGGAAATTTCTTCTTCGCTGGATTTGAAAACTGCGATTTCAATGGCAAAATTACGTGTTGATGTGAGCTCTGTGGGTTCCCTATTTGATAAAATTCAGATGGTGGTTGATACTGCCGGTGCTCTTGCTGAGAACAGGATGCTTGTGACGCTTCATACAACTCAATATTGTAATAACGACCAATTGATTTATTTACATAGAGACCTATTAAAAAATGGTATGCAGCTTTGACCTGGAATGCTGCAACAAAAGGGTTACCCTGACAGAAGGAAGAAGCCATTATGTTGATGGAGATTATGTTCAGTTCTCATGAACTGTTCAGGAAGCCCAAGGCTATCGGTTTCAGAAGCCTGTCAGATCAATGACCTAGACCACGTTGTTGGATGATTGCTTTGATTTCCTCTTGTTTCAGAAGCCTGTCAGATCAATGACCTAGACCACAGACCTTCGCCGACGCCATGCAGGAAGGATGTTTCAGAAGCCTGTCAGATCAATGACCTAGACCACGGTGCGACATGCTATGAAATGTGCAAAGTCGTTTCAGAAGCCTGTCAGATCAATGACCTAGACCACGGCGCTCGTCAAGCTCAATAAGGACGGCTAGTTTCAGAAGCCTGTCAGATCAATGACCTAGACCACGGCCGTTGCCCCCGGTCGGCAGCAATTGGCGTTTCAGAAGCCTGTCAGATCAATGACCTAGACCACGGTGACTCACGAGGTGCTGCCGCAGATTCGGTTTCAGAAGCCTGTCAGATCAATGACCTAGACCACCTTGTAAGCGGGCCATCTTGGCCACATGCTTGTTTCAGAAGCCTGTCAGATCAATGACCTAGACCACGTGCGAAGACGAAGCTGTCCGACCCGTTTAGTTTCAGAAGCCTGTCAGATCAATGACCTAGACCACCATCGACGTGAAAGTCGCGCCAAGGTCAACGTTTCAGAAGCCTGTCAGATCAATGACCTAGACCACCGGCATATGGGTTTCCGTGTCCGAACGCGAGTTTCAGAAGCCTGTCAGATCAATGACCTAGACCACAACCATCGGACACGCACAATCTCATGCAAGGTTTCAGAAGCCTGTCAGATCAATGACCTAGACCACATCTGCCGGACGGATAGAATGCTATCGCTTGTTTCAGAAGCCTGTCAGATCAATGACCTAGACCACAAGAACGCTTGCTTGAAAGTGAAGTCACGGGTTTCAGAAGCCTGTCAGATCAATGACCTAGACCACCAAATCGGGAGCAAGGAGTGTGTGCCGATTGTTTCAGAAGCCTGTCAGATCAATGACCTAGACCACCGCGGTTGCATGATTCAACCGCACCTTGAGGTTTCAGAAGCCTGTCAGATCAATGACCTAGACCACTGAACGCCATTAGCAACCAAAGCGCGCAAAGTTTCAGAAGCCTGTCAGATCAATGACCTAGACCACGCCTAAGTTCGAGTTGCGAGTGAAGAAGTAGTTTCAGAAGCCTGTCAGATCAATGACCTAGACCACGCCATACCTCGCCGATGGAACGCATGGCTGGTTTCAGAAGCCTGTCAGATCAATGACCTAGACCACTGCAGGACATGAGCGATAATGCGAACAAGAGTTTCAGAAGCCTGTCAGATCAATGACCTAGACCACCTCAACTCAGAGATCTACACCGGCCGCAAAGTTTCAGAAGCCTGTCAGATCAATGACCTAGACCCATACACATCCAAGCAACTGCGTGAGGACCTGTTTCAGAAGCCTGTCAGATCAATGACCAGACCACCGATCTCTATACCGAGCTGCACGACGGCGAGTTTCAGAAGCCTGTCAGATCAATGACCTAGACCACCCCTCGCCTGAACGACGGCGGCGCCCACAAGTTTCAGAAGCCTGTCAGATCAATGACCTAGACCACGAACGATTCGTTCCGGTCAGCGGCAGCCTAGTTTCAGAAGCCTGTCAGATCAATGACCTAGACCACATCACCGTGCGCGGCAGCCAGGTCGACCGAGTTTCAGAAGCCTGTCCAGATCAATGACCTAGACCACGCGCGTTCCAATTGGTTGAGACTGCGCCTAGTTTCAGAAGCCTGTCAGATCAATGACCTAGACCACGGATGGCGGGCACGCGGAAATCTGGTTCGAGTTTCAGAAGCCTGTCAGATCAATGACCTAGACCACTTCTTTCTTAGGCGGCCATTTGGTGCGTGCGTTTCAGAAGCCTGTCAGATCAATGACCTAGACCACTCGCGGCTATGCCTATTTCAAGGCTCGGAATCATATTTTCGAAAGATATGGGGATTGATATTCGCGTCGAAGGAAATATACATTTCTAGACGATTGGGATGAAAATGAAAGCGAAATGGGCGTTTTATTTAGGGGTGGCCGATCCGGATTACATCAAACGGGCTGATGAGAATAGGCAAACTCGCTATAGAATCGTGGAAGAAGAACTAATCCGCGTATGGTTGCAGAAAAGACACGGCAAAGAGAAACGTTTTCGCATTTACACCGGCCATCTGACCACCACACAGGAAAGGGAAAGGTTATGGCCCCTGATCGGCAAGTGGCGGCAGCCTACCGACAGTTGAGACCCTATTGCGATTCTCTTCCCGATGGCCAAGTCCAATCCTCGATGATGGCTTTAATGCAGGAGAACCATACTACTCGCTGAGCTGGCTAATAGCAGACATCCTCGAAAATAACATCGCCGTCCCCAAGACGTCTTGCTTGACGCCTATGCGCTGCTCGACGACGAAGACAAAGAAGAATATGCCAGTCTAATCGAAAAGAGATCCGATACGCCGTGACATGGACCTGATTCGCGACATCCTCAAAACGGTAGTGGACTCCAACATCCAAGGGATGCCGTGCTTTCACAATGATGTCCATCCTTTCCATGCGGTTGTCTACCATGCCGGCTTGCTGTGATAGGTCCGCCTAGTCGACGTGTCTGAGATAAAAAGCGGCAGATGGTGAGATAGTCCCAGCGACCATCGGTCTACTCATATGGGAGAACAACGATTTCAAACGCAATTCGTTTCGATAGCATATAGAGCTGGGCGAAATGGCTTGTTGTTTCCATTTATTGCCAATCTATCAGTCGCATCGCATGTGCGTTAGCTACACTTATCCGCATAAGTGTAGCTAACGTTAAAATAAGCTACATTTATCTCGATAGGTGTTGCTTACGAGAGTTTTTGCGATGGATAATAATTTCAGCCATTTCGATATACATGAATCCGTAGGGGCCACAACGACTTGTGTTTCCGATTTACAAGCGTGGCTTTGCTTAAGAACGTGATTTTGTCCGGGGAACGATGCGCTTGACACATACTGGCACTACCAACGGAGGAGCACCATGAAATACGAGATTACGATTTGCAAAAGTATGAAACGCAGAAA
>VOFH01002949.1_pt1 | contig 17539 bp, 34 predicted proteins | sample 5384091 | NCBI WGS metagenome assembly VOFH01 (sample SAMN12384727, study PRJNA508395) | human gut metagenome | isolation source: healthy gut G | host: Homo sapiens
CAATAAGATGGTTTGGAGGAAATTTTAATAATTTGTTTATCTCATGAAATCACATTTGGATAGGTTGGCAAAGGATCTTGAGAATGAGGAAGAACCTGAACTTCTCCAAGACAGTAAACTATGCATTTATGGAATATTCTTGCATGCTCCGTTTCTTGAGGGAAGTTTTGACCTTTCTATCAATGTATCTGAACGCTAGATTAAGAAGAATAGCCAATACTGCGAAAACAGTTATTTTGTAGGCAGTCCAGAATCGGGTGTTCGTTTTGCCCGCTTGATGTCTCTTTCGCCAACATCCGAAAGTATAATCTTGATCAGATAGAATAATACCTTTAGGGCTCTCTTTCGTCAGATCAAGAAGACGTCGCGAAGTTGGTAAATTTGCTTGAGCACAAATGGTAATCTGTTTCAGTCGCCATTTGGGTATAGACTGAATTTTATTCTTAAAAATAATAAAGTCTTATTAAAATTAGGGTTGATGGCTCTACAGTGACCGTTTATTGTGTCCGTACACCTGCAGGGGCTGGGGAGTTAAGTTGCCGACTTCGCCCTGGATGGTAAAATAAACGGTAGGTACCCACACATTGCGTACTTTTCAATGGGTATTCGCTAAAGTTTATAAAGTCAAGGATTTATTTGTGTATATAATTTGTTTGCAACAAATAGCTAACAAACAGAAATCATATAATGTCAGATAATTTAGTAAATAATAAAAGATTAGCGAAGAATACAGCATTTCTTTTATGCAAGAATGTTGCTGGTGCTTTTGGTAAATCTTACATTACTAGAGTCGTTTGAATTTTGGGTGTTGTTGATTATGGTATTTATAATGTTGTAGCAGGATTCGTATCTATGTTCGCTTTTATGAACACCAGCATGAGCATTGGTATTCAACGCTTTATAACTACGAGAAGGGAAAAGGAAACTACCAATCGCAAAATGGTGTATATAATTTGCATTGACGATTCAGTTTTTGATAGGAGTAGTGACGCTGGTTTTGCTTCTTGAAACTTTCGGCTTTGGTATATTAATAATATAATGGTCATACCAGAAGATCGATTATTCGCTACAAATTCTATATTCCAATTCTCAGTGTTCTCTCTCTTCCTTGTCATCATGCAAGTGCCTTATAGTGCTGCTATTATGGCTCATGAAAGGATGGACTTCTATGCTATAGTAAGCATATTTGACGCACTGTGTAAACTCGGGAGTTGTTGTAGCTATTCCATATATAAGTTTAGATAGATTAATCTTCTATGGAACATTTATAGCATTGGTTAGTTTGATAGACTTGGTATGTTATTATATATATGTTAGAAGAAACTTTAAGGATTTGTTTTTTGATTTCTGTTGTGGAAAAAGTTTTTCAACCAATGTTTAGTTTTTCCATATGGAATCTCTTCTGACATGTTCGCATTTTACCATGAAGGACAAGGTCTTAATGTTTTACCTCAATAGTTTCTTTGGACCTGTAGTCAATGCTGCAAGAGGTGTAGCTGCACAGATAATGGCTGCAATTCAAGGTTTCTCTTCTAATATAGTTACTGCATTCCGTCCTCAGTTGGTTGAATCATACGCCCAAGGGAATTACCAAAGGGCAAATAGACTTTATGCTCAGTATGTCTAAAATCTCTTACAGTTTGTTGTTTATTCTTTCACTTCCAATTATCTTGGAGTTGGATTATATCTTGAGTCTTTGGTTGGATGGAAATGTGCCAGAATATACAGCTGTTTTTCACAAGACTTGTGTTAATAGATATGTTAGTTAATAGTTTGAATACACCACTCTCGCAAGTAGTACAAGCTGTCGGAAAGTTGAAAACCTACCAGATGGTTAGAAGTGTGGTTATTTTGTTAATATTGCCAATATCGTGGGGGACTCTAAAGTTTGGGGCTGATCCAACAGCAGTATTTATAGTAAGTGTTTTTGTTTCTGTAATAAATCAAGCTGTAAGTATGTATCTGCTCCGTCGTGTATATGAATATAGCTACAAGAATTATGTATTTAATGTTTTACTGCCTTGTTTCTGCTCACAATATTATCATTGCCTATTCCCATATTGGTAAAGTCTTAATGCCGCAAGGAGGCATTAGACTATCTATTACATCTTTTACTATCTGTTGGAATTTGTATAATGTTATTCTTTTTATTAATGTTAACTAATGGTCAGAGAAAAGAGGGGTATTAGATTAATAAAACAAAATTGCAATTATGATAACATTCAAAAGAATTAAAGCGCAACCAAAAGAACGATATGTCTAACCTCCCCGACCATCAAGGTGTCACTTCTTGGTGATTCGGCTACTCAGTTCCTTGCCACGGCTATCAGGGCATGGGGATTGAACGAGGTTATAACATTGACCTTTTTGAAGCAGAGTATAATCAGGTGGAGCGTCAGGTGCCTCGACCCTACAAGTGACCTTTATCAGCATAAGGCGCAGTACACCATCGTGTTTCAATCAACCCATAAGCTGATGGAGAAGTATGCAATGATGTCTGCTGGGTGATGATGGATGGGAAAACATCCAAGTAGGTCACGGATTGGGCATTGGCAAAGCCTTTACCGAGTTCCAGGAGTGGGTGAAGAAACTTAAAAATCGTGGCATTATCATTGCCGTGTGCAGTAAAAATAATGAAGGTAAAGCCAAAGAACCTTTCGAGAGGAATCCTGAAATGGTGCTTAAATTGGACGACATCGCTGTGTTTGTAGCAAACTGGGAGAATAAAGCGGACAATATCCGTACCATCCAGCGTACCCTTAATATCGGATTCGATTCCATGGTGTTCCTTGATGATAATCCGTTTGAACGTAATATGGTGCGTGAACTCTTGGTTTTGACGCAATAGACGGTGTAGAGACAGCCCAATGGGTGCTCAATGTGGAGAAATATCAAAATAGAGAATGTTATATAGAAAAAGAAGTATATAATTTAAAAAATACATCATGTTGGTATTGTCTGCAAGAATATAGAGAAGGCTGTACGTGACTATCAGAAATTATATAATGTCCTTGAGGTTTCAGAGATTGTTCACGACGACCTTCAGCATGCAGACCTCTGCATCTTGAAGACCGACACAGGACTTGATGTGGAGTTTATTAGTGGTAAACAGGTGACAAACCTTCAGAAAGCGAAGATTACCTACTATCATCTTTGCTATTCTGTTGAAAATCTCGAAGAAAGCTATCGCTCGTTTGAGAACAGCGGATTTGTCTGGTTGTCTCTGAACCGAAGCCTGCTGTTCTTTTCGGAGGAAAGCGTGTAACATTCCTCATGACAAGAAATGGATTAATAGAATTAGTAGAAGAGTAAAACAACATGATAAAAACAAAAGAAGACCTTCAGAATTACTTGAAGCTGAAGACTTGAAGTACTATAAATACATGCCCGGCTTGAAAGAGCGTATCCTTAAAACTGAGCGATATTACTCAATTAAGTTCGTGACGACTCAGACATTACGAATATGCCCTTAATAACGAGTCAGGCTATGGGGCAAGTTGAGATATTTCTATTGGATGTTGAAGTTCTATCACATTATGCACAAGACCCAAATCTATATTTATCCGAGTGTGTGCGATGCAGGACTTTACATTCCGCATGTGGGCTATATGCTTTATTTCAGCTCAAGCAATAATTGGCAAGAATTGTGTGATTCGTCCAGGTACTCTTATTGCTTCCAATCTTGGTTCTTCCAACCAAAAGCTACGTAAAAAGTAACAGTGGGTGACAATGTGGGTTTTCCTTCGGCTGGCTGCAAGATTCTTTGCAGAAAGATAGGTAATAATGTTTCTGTGGGTCCTAATGCTGTAGTCTCGAAGAATGTTCCAGACAATTTATTGTGATGGGTAATCCGGCAGAAATAGTTCCAAAGATTAGTTTTTAACAAATTTACAATTTTACAACGATGGAAAGAACAAGTTTTGAGCAAGATTCAAGAGATACTTGCTGATGCGATTGATAACGAAGATTTGGTTTTGAGCGAAACCTCCTCCTCCTTCTTCAGTAGATGATTGGGATTCTCTTGTCCATTTTAACATGATTATGGAGCTCAGAGCGAATATGGTGTTAGGTTTGGAACTGCAGAAATCCAAGGCTGGTGTTGTGTTGGCGATATTATTACAAGTATAATCGCCAAAGTATAAACTTCATTCGGCAGGACAAGTAGTCTGTATGTGGCTCGATTCCACCTGCCGAATCAAATTAAAACAATAGAGCGTTATGAACATGATATTAAAAATAATAGGTTTCGTATTAAGTAAATTGTATGGATTGATGTGTCAATATAATACACTGATTATCAATGGAATGATAGGAGGAGGTAAAAGGATGATAGCATATCCCTACACCATCCGTGGTGCATTAACATTCCTGCATCAGAACCTATAAACATAGGTCCCTAATAGCACGATATACACGACAAGAGCAAAACTCATCATTAAATCACATTTTATCTCAGGCCCCAATCTGACAATCATAACGGGCGATCATCATTATATAGTTGGTAAGTTTCTTGATGAGATAAAGGATGCGGAAGATCCCAGAAAAATGATCAAGATGTGCTGATAGAAGAAGATGTCTGGTGTGGTGCAAATGTGACAATACTCAAAGGTGTAACTATTGGCAGAGGGTCAATTGTAGCAGCAGGTTCAGTGGTGACAAAAAGCTGTCCGCCATAGTATAATAGGTGGTGTACCTGCTAAGTTGATAAAAAAGAGGTTCTCCGAGGAAGAGATAAAGCTACACGAACTGATGTTATATAAACATTCAGATATAGTAAATCGTGATTGAAAAAAATGACAATCTCACCTATTCTTATTTTTTATAACGCTTATTTTATCATTCTCGGTAAGAAGCAGAGAAGGATGGCGATATGCAAAGGCATTAATTCTTGTTTTTGTTCCGTTCTTCTTTTTGTATGGGTACATTGAGAACAGAATGCATGGATATGGATGTTTACGAACTTTCTTATGAGAATATTTATGGAAACGAGTTCTACCAAAAGTGTAAATGAGAGGTATGAAATAGGTTATTCATTTTTGAATTACATTGTTCCAAATTTCAAAATACTAATATTCGTTCAAACCTTAGTACTTGTAACAGCGTATTTATTTGTGTGGAAAAATATGTACAACCTCGGTATTTGTGGCTTTTTGTTATACTTTTTTTCTATCTGGTGAAAAACGGTTTATTTCCTTACTGCAATGCGTAACACAATAGCAGTTGCTATCTTGCTCTTTTCTCTTCCCCCTGATAAAAGAACGTAAGATTTTGCATTTTCAGGAATGGTGGTATTAGCATCACTTTTCACACTTCTGCTCTCTTCTTTATGCCGTTGGCATACATTGTTGGAAGAAATACGAAAATGAAGAAATGGGAACTCATGGCTTGGGTAGGAGTATTAGTATTCTTGTTAGTTGTGCCAGTTTCTGTATTAGTGGATCAGGTTGCAGTTTTAATCGTTGTAACGACTTTGAAAAAGTATGCTACGTATCTTAAAAACTGCTCATGAGAATGGTTTTATGGCGAAAAAACAGCTTCAGTATTTTTTCGAGTATAATACTTTGATATTACGAGAACCTATAGATAAGTTTACACATGGTATTAGGGAGACTATCACTATTATTCGCCTTTTCCCTTGACGGGAACTCTCAATATGAGAGCAACCTATTGTTACTGTGTTTTCATACTCTTTGTATGCTGTATATTCACTATCGAAAGGATACACAAATTCAGATATAGAATCGTTTTTGTAACAATGTTGGCTGTTTATGCAGCTTATGCATTCTTTTGTGATAGATGCTTCATCCCTTTATACGGGTTTGTCAACTTATAAGTCTCTAATTGATATAAACTTATGAACATAGTTTGCGCTACGGACGATAATTTCGTTCAATATTGCAGTATTATGCTTGTGTCCTTGTTGATTAACAATAAAGATGTTGAGATATACGTCCTCACAGAAGGACTGAAGCCTAAAAATCAGGCAATAATAACAGAAGAAGTGGAACGCTACAATGGTAAGGTTCACTTCTGTCTAGTAGATTCATCTATAGTAGAGAAATTTCCAATGCCAAAAATTGCTGGTTTAAGTCATATTAGTCGTGCCACATACTATAGATTGCTTATTGCCGACTTGCTATCTGAGGATGTTCATAAAGCCATTTATCTGGATTGTGACATGATAATTAATCACAGTATAGAGGAATTGTGGAATATAGATTTAACAGGCTACGCTATTGCAGCAGTCAAACAGATTGGTTTCGGATATGAAGCAGAAAGATTGGGGGTATCCTATAAAATATGGTTATTTTAATGCTGGCATGAATGTTCTCAATCTCGATTACTTCAGAGAGCATAATGTGTCACAACAATTGATAGACTATATTGCAGAGAACTCCAATCTTATCAAGTTCATTTGACCAAGATGCATTGAATGGAGTTCTTTACGATAAAACGGTTCATGTGATGCCTCAATGGAACATGACATCAGCAGTATATGTTTATCAGTTGGACAGACGAGGAGACTGGAAAAATGGTAAAAACTAATCAACGGTTACGAGAAAGAAAAGGAGAATGCCAGAAAATATTTGCGTGATCCATATATTCTCCATTATGTATCTAAGCCCAAAGCCATGGCAGGACAATTGTGTCCATCCATTATACTTTATGTATTACGATTATGCCAAGAAAACCATTCATTATGGAAATATTCAACCTCAGAATAGCTTTTGCGCTTTTTGGGCAGTTTCCAAACAGTTGATTGGCGAGAGACTATCAGCAATAAAGCAGATATTTGTTAAAACGGACAAAACAAGATATTAAATGAAGATACTCGTAGTCGTTTTGGAACTTTTATCCAAACACAGCATATACCAACCACACTAAATCTACGGTTCGTGGTTTCCGTGAGTTGGGAGCAGAGTGTGATGTCTATACCATCAAGCCGTTGACTGTGGCGGATGATATGGCTTTGAACCATAAGCTCACAGGTGTAAATTCGTTTTTGAAGACAGCCTTTGCAATGGTTTACAACTTTATTAACTTGACACGTGTGGCGAAGCTGTATGACGTGATATATTGCGCTCAGAGCGACCTGCGTGTCATCAAACGTTTGTTGTCTTTTGCATAAAAACGATAAGGTGATAGTGCATGAGCGCACAGAATATCCCTGATGTGTTTATGACCAATTGTGCCAAGATGAAGGAATATTGCCGTCTTGTAGCTCAATTTGACAAGGTGTTTAATCTCCACTTTCATCAAGAAATTTCTTGTTGAAAGAGGGGTGGATAAGAATAAGCTTGGAGGTTTATCCTATGATAGTAGATCCGAATCGCTTTTCGGTTGTAGAGAAGCAAAATGTAGGCTATCGCTATATTGCTATTGTGGTAACCTCCAGAACTCCAAGGATGGTGTAGCTGACCTGATAGAGGCATACGGCACTACGGAACAGGCCAAGAAACTTTTTAAACTTGTACTCGTAGGTAAAAGCCTTCCCAGAGGAAATAAATCTATGAGAATATGATAGCAAAATACTTTTTTTGGAAGATAATGTTATCTTCACAGGGCCGGTGCAGTATTACGACATACCTCAGATGTTGAAGAATGCAGATGTTTTGGCTCTTTGTCGTCCTGCAAACCATCAGGCGGAGGTGGATTCCCTACCAAGATGGGCAGTATTATCTTTCTACAGGTAATCCTGTACTTGTTACCAATGTGGGTGATATGGAGCTATATATCAAAGATGGAGTGAACGGCTACATCTCTAAAGCTGACGATGTGAAGATGTTTAGAGATAAGTTGGAGTATATCGCTATTCACTATAATGAGGCAAAGACGGTAGGTGAGAAGGGTAAAGAACTTGTCTTTCTTCTTTTCAACTACAAAGTGCAGACAGCCAAGGTGCTGGAAACCTAAAAAGCATTAAGACGATGAAGATATTATTTGCAGGAGACTTTAGCGTACAGGGCAGAGCTGTACGCCTGTTTCAAGATACGGACAAGGCTGTCAGCACTTTCCAAGGTATAAAGGATATTTGTGGTCAGCATGAACTCTCAATCGTAAATTTTGAGAGTCCAGTAACCGACTACAAGAAAGGCATTCTGAAAGATGGTCCTTTGCATCCGCAATCCAAGAACTCTATTGAGGTTCTGAAAAAGATCGGTTTCGGTCTGTTTACGTTGGCAAATAACCATCTGAAAGACTTTGCCTCGCAAGGAGTGCTTGAAACATTCAACGCCTTGCGTGAGCATCAGATTACTTTCTTCGGAGCAGGTCGAAACCTTACAGAGGCAAGAAAGTCATTCATATTCGAACAAGGTGGTAAAAATTGGTTTTCTGAATGTATGTGAGAACGAATCGAGCATTGCTACCGATACCGAAGCAGGCTCTTGTCCCATTACAGAAATTAATCTCTTTTATGACATTCAGGCTCTTCGTCCGCAGGTGGATTATGTGGTAGTTATCGTACATGGAGGAAGGGAACATTTCCAACTACCCACCGCGCGCATGAAGAAACTCTACCATTATATCATCGATCTTGGGGGCAGACCTTGTAGTGAACCATCATCAGCATTGCTATAGTGGATATGAGACGTACAAAGGGCAAATTGATTTTCTACGGTTTGGGCAACTTCTATTTCGATAATCCTAGAAAACGTAACTTTGCCATGGAACAAGGGACTGCTATTGAGTGTTGATTTTGGCGACAGTATAAAGCTTCGGGATTATTCCATTCACACAATGCAATGACAGACCAGAGATTCATGTTGAGCCTTACGAGACTGTATCAGAAGAATAAAGAGGCTCAATGGGGGGCAATTGTCGATGATGCCAAAGTTGCAACAGGGTATGAGGAGATGGTGATGAAAGAACAGCCACTTTCACCGATGCAACCTTATACCTCTCGCATTATGTACGTGCATTGTATCACAGGGGCTTGCTACCTGATGTCATTTCACGTCAAGAAGAAGGCGGTAATTTTGAACAGTGTACGATGTGAAACACACCGTGAATTACTGATTGCATATTTAGATAAATTATTGTCAGAAGAATGAATGATAAAATGAAAAGTACTGCTACAGCCCTCTCGATTGATAGCTGCCTTTATGGCAAGATATTGCACATATGGTTGCCTGAGGATATCTTTTCTCCGTTGCAGGTATCGCCTCTTGATGCACAAGAAACTGCATCTTGACAATCCTGTCACATTTACCGAAAAAATTCAGTGTAGTTGAAACTCTACAATCGTAAACCTCTCTATACTAAGATGGTTGATAAGTATGAGGTGAAGGAATATGTGGCTCAACGTATTTGGAGAACAGTATGTGATTCTACACTTGGCGTTTGGAATAAGTTTGACGATATTGACTTCGCAAACTTCCTGATCAGTTCGTGCTCAAAAAAGTACCAATGGCGGTGGTGGAACAGGAGTGGTCATCTGCAAGGATAAGAGCAAACTGGACAAAGAGACAGCAAAGCAATTGTTGGATACATCCATGAACGTATCTGCTGATATGCTGCAAGGTGAATGGGTGTATAAAAGGAATAAACCAAAATCATTGCAGAGAAGTTCATGGCTCCTGTTAAGAATCCTGCACCTGCTGACCTACCTGATTACAAGTTTTTCTGTTTTAATGGAGAACCGAAGTATTGTCAGGTGATTCGCGACCGTCGTTCGAAAGAAACCATTGATTTCTACGATATGGAGTGGAAGCATCAAGAGTTTGTTGGGCTGAATCAAACATCAGCAACGGCATTGCTCCTGTTGAATGTCCGAAACATTTTGATGAGATGAAGGATATCTGTCGCAAGTTGGCTGAGAACATTCCCTTTGTGCGAGTTGACCTTTATGTGATTGACAATAAGGAATATTTCGGAGAACTCACATTCTATCCTAATTCAGGTTTTTGGAAAATTCACTCCAGAAGTGAGTGGAATGACAAGTTAGGAGATTTACTAACTTTACCTAATGAAATTTGCGTTGGAGGGTAAATGTTTGATAATTAATTGTATTGTAAATGAGTTTAAAACTGAATACGATGAATTAAAGACTACAAATTCTTCTGCTTTAACGGAAAAGTCCGTTTTTAAAGGTAGATTTCAGTCGTTTTACGAAGTATCACGCCAATTGTTATGATGTCAATGGAGTATAATGCTTTTCAGTGAAACAATTTTTCTATCCCAACTTTGGCTTCGGCGAGTTTCGAACCTAAGAAATGAGACTTGGAGATAGGGAAAATGCTTAATTTCCTATTATCAAGCAAATGAAGGTAAATTGCGATAGTCAATTTATAAGAGAAGGAGGGTCGCTTATGCATAGTTTATTGCGGATGCTTCTGACTCCCAACTTTGATGCAGTTGCTCCCTTCGGGTGCTGAATAATGCAAAAGCATTTAGAAAAATTGGTCATGAAGTAAAATTCATAAATTGGGAGGAAAGTATCAGCAAGAAGACCTCTGCGAAGATGGTATGTATCAGGTAGATGGATTAGAATATGTAATTACTCATGAATTGATGCTACTGGTGGATTCTTCAATAAACTGAAAGCGAAAATACATAGAGGTCAAAAACCTTGACGCTATTGGAACAAATAACAGAAAAGCCAGACCTGATAATCATGTATAATGCTGATTACTCATGTACTCGGAAAAATGCAGAAATTTTGTAATCAATATAGAATTAAACTTGCCAATGATATAACGGGTAGTATGACAACAATGAGTTGCATCTGACAGATATTATTCTCAAATATGTCAATATGACTTTTACTCAACGTTTAGTAAGGAATAAAATTGTTATCAGCAGTTTCTGAACAATTATTATTCTGAATATCATCATGCCCGCTTTTTGTGTGATCCAGAAGAACCTAAATGGTCTATTACCGTGGAGGATAAGCGCTGAGTGAAGCCATTTGATGGCATAACCCTTATCTATGCCGGTAATCCTGTAAAAAGGACTGTGTGCATTCAGTTATCAATACAGTCAACACTTTGGCTAACGAAGGTAAGGCTATTCGTTTCCTTATTCTTGGCACGACACGTGACGCTTGTATGAAACAGTATGCACAATTGTTGTTTAGTACCTCTCTTCATGAGAATGTGATGTTTCTTGGACGGGTGTCGCAATACTTGATTCCTGCCTATTACAAGAAAGCTGACTTTATGGTTTTGCTTCGCGAATCTAATCGCAAGAGTATGGTAAAATTTCCCAACCAAATTTGCAGAATTAATGACAGTTGGAGTGCCAGTGATAACGCAGGAAACGAGTGATCTGACTAAGCATGTGATCAATGGAAAAACAGGATGCCTTGGAGAGGGTATGATTACGAGAGTATGCTTTTACGTTGCGAAGCCTATACTCACTGTCAGAAAGGAGGATGTGGAGGAGATGAAGAGATATGTGCGTTCTGCAAATTCAGCCTTTGATTGGCATTCGCATATAATGGACTTTTAAATGTTTTTACCGACATTAAATAACATAACAATGATACAGTCAAAAGAAAGACCTTTGTATTTTACATTACTGCAGATAGCATTAAGAATGGTTATCCAGCCTTTTTGCAACCTAAAGACTATACTGATGGAAAATTTTGCGATATTGGGTGGTAAAGTGTTAGTTATTAAATTTTATTTCATTTACGTAGGTATGCTTTACTATTATAATACCCATAAAAAATGCTCAGTTGGAATATAATCATGATGACTTTACGAGCGCTATAAGGTGGCTAAGTTGGGAGTAAAATGCGGTTTCAGTATCGGTCAGAACTCTTTGGGATATGGGGTCGTCATCCCTCACTATGGTACAACTGCAATCAACTCTGAGACTCGCATTAACTATGCAGTTATCACACCTGTACCTGTGTGGCTGGTGGCGATAAGGTTATTGGCGATGGCTTTTACCTTTCTACAAAAGTCAGGTGGTAGGCTCAGTTGGGATTGGTGATGGTGTGACTGTAGCAGCACATTCGCTTGTTAATAAATCATTCGATGGCAATGTGTTGATAGCTGGAGCACCTGCTGTGGTGAAATGCACCGAGCGGCTAGCTTGGTATGATAGAGACAGAGATAGAGCGCGTTTCTCAAAATATAAGGAGCAAATAGAAAAAATAAGAAAGAAAATATATGGCTAAACTATTGATGTCGTGTGACGACTATGTATATTGTTGCAAGGGTAAGTTTTATGCTCGAAATCAGGATAAGTACGATTTTTACCAGCGCTATTTACGTGTGTTTGACGAGTTGCGACTAACTACCCGTTGTGTGTATGAAGATGCATTGGGTAAAGTCGCGCGTGTTGCTTGACGATCCTCGTATAGAGTATGTTCCGTTGCCATTCTTCAGCGGACCAGTGCAATATGCCAAAGTTTACCATAAAATAGGTAAGGTTATCCGTCATATAACCGATGGGTGTGATGCGGCTATCCTGCGACTACCTTCAACGGTAGCACAACGTAGCAGACAAAGTGATTAAGGCTGGTATCCCGTATGGAACTGAATTGGTGTTTGATGCCAAAGATGCTTTGGTGTCAGCTACCAATAGTATTGAACGCATCCTATGGCGCAGAATTCACAAGCAGATGGTGAATACTTGCAACAAAGCTAATGGTGTGGCATGCGTGACTGCTCACTATTTGCAAACTCACTATACAAGCAAGCGGCCTGATGCCTTCTTCGCTAATTACTCCTCGTTGGCACTTCCTAAATCATTCTATACCTCAGCTCGTCAGTATCCCGAGGGCAAGGAGTTTGTGATTTCACACGTGTGTACTCAGGTGCAGTACAATGGCCGTAAGGGGTACAACGAAATCATCGAGGTGATGAAGATACTGAAGGAGAGAGGTGTGAATGTTCGTGTAGAGTTTGCTGGACCTGATTATCACAACGGCATACAGTTGCTCTCAGACCTTGCTAAGAAACTAGGTGTGGAGAATAGAGTGAAATTCATCGGTGGTGTGACTCGCTCACGGTTGAGTGATTATTTAGAGTCTTCCGATCTTTATGTGATGCCTACATGGGCGGAGGGGCTGCCCCGTGTAATCATCGAGGCAATGGCAAAAAGGTTTACCTTGTATCACTACTCCTGTATCTGGTAATCCTGAACTCGTATCTGAGCATTTCCTTGTAGGTTATTCCGACATCAATACTCTTGCTGATCGCATTGAAGAACTAGTGAAGAATAAGTCAATTTACGAAGTTACTAGCAAGGAAAATTTCGAGAGAAGCTTACAGTATGAGGCAAGTGTGCTGGAGAAGCGACGTGATGCGTATTATACGAAATTGAAATCTTGCGTGAAATAAAAAATGTATGCATTGTCAAATTGATTACTGACTAACAGATATCTATATATGACATACGGTGAATTAAAAGTCTCGCAGGGTACATCCGACTTTTTGCAAGGAAGCAATGATTTTGACAAAACATAGAACTGTTGAAAGACAAGATAAGAGAATTTTTCAATCTTAAGGATGTGAATTTCCTTTTGGCTTTGGACAAGCAGTGTTGCAGTCCCTACCATGTCGAAGTTGTATGACGATTTACAGTTTGATGAAGGAGAGAAAGAGTTTAAACGTGGTTTCGGATGTATTCTCAAAAGGAAGGCGCAAGCCTTGAAAAATTTTTGAACGTGATGTATTCTGCAAGAACCTATTACTCCAGATTAGAGGATGCAGACGAAGATAAGAGAAAACAGTTGAATCAGAGAAAGAACTGTGTACTGATGCCTATAATGGTAAAGGTGGAAGAAACAAAGTCCTGCTCCAAATAGCAAGTGTGATATACGAACGGAATGGTTTAAAAAAAAATAAACAGAAGGGGACGCGAAATGGAAACTAAAGGAAAAGTTTTGCTTGTTGGAAACGGTTTTGAAATTCATTCAAAAGGTTATAAACTTTTAAACAAGCAGAAAGAATAGGATTTATAAACGACAAAAATATGCTTCGTTATCACAATTTAAATTTACCCGTCGCTTTTCTTCGCGCAGAGATCACAGGATTGTTTGAATTGCATGACGGTGGCATAATGGCTGTTGCAAAGAAAGGTTTGTTCAAAAGTTCACCTGTTGGTGGCAACTTTAAAAAGGTTTTACTATTCTTCGTGGTTCGAAGCCTTTGAATTTATGCGTGTTACCCAATGGACACATATTCTTTGGAGAGTATTTTCAAAACATGGGAAAGGAGGCTGTGAACATATATATATCTGTGGATAATGGTGAGACATGGCAGGTGGTTTATACCTTTCCAAAAGGAAACATCAATCATGTGCATGGATTGTTTTATGACAAGTATACTCAGTGTGTATGGGTACTGACTGGCGATAGGGAAAATGAATGTATAATTGGTTATACGGATGATGAATTTCAGACATTTTATGAGGTGCTGAGAGGTGGGCAGGAATACAGAAGTTGCCAGTTGTTCTTCTACAAAGATTTTATAGTATATGCCACTGATTCGCAGTATATGGAGAATGAAATACGCAGGATAAACCGAGATACATTTGAGATAGTCTCTCTTACTAAAATCCAAGGTTCTGCTATTAAGGGGCGGACAAACAGGAGACGTGGCTTATCTTTCAACGACTATTGAGCCGTCGAAGGTGAACAAAGATCGTTTCTCGCATATTTGGGTGACAAAAGACGGACAGCATTGGCAAGAAGTGATAAAGGCAAAAAAGGATTGTTGGCCGGCAATATTTCAATTCGGTACATTTGAGTTTCCGCAGAATGCCTATCATAATGGTAAACTGTGGTTTTTTCAGGAAGAGCATTAAAAGGGTTTGACAACAAATCTTCGTATGTAGAGATATAAAATAATGAGAATACTGTTAGTGACGCAATACTTCTACCCAGAAGTGTTTAAGAGTAATGACTTGGCGTTTGAATTGGCAAGACGTGGACATCATGTAGATGCCTTAGTAGGCATTCCCAATTATCCGGAAGGGAAATATTTTTAAAGGATATGGCTTGTTTAGCAAGCGGCATGAAGTGATTGATTGCTCTGATGACAATCGGAAAGGGAAAGTGAATGTGTACCGTTGCTTTCAGACTCCGAGAGGTAGAGGCGGTTGGCGATTGCCAATAAATTATTTTTCGTATGTGATAAGCGGTTGCTTGTGGGTGCTGTTCTTCTTCGCATGGAGAAAAAATATGACTGCATTATCGGACATGAACCTTCGCCCATTTTCCAGGCCTACCCATCTCTGCTGCTTAGAAAGTTGAGAAAGACACCTTTCTACTATTGGATTATGGACTTGTGGCCTGATGCGATGATGTCGGGTGGCGGTGTGAAGAATAAAAGGGTGCTTGGATTTATAGATAAACTGGTAAAGGGGCATATACAGGCAGACGGATAAGATTCTTATTACAAGTAGGCGGTTTTACAAACCGATTGCAGGAAAAGGTGATTTTGCTGATAAAATTATCTATTTTCCGAATTGAGCGATGATATCCTGAAGATGCCACAGGTATATGACATACCACAGTTGTTTGATGGATTCAAGATAATGATTACAGGAAACCTTGGTAAGTCGCAGAATCTAGAGGCTGTGACGGAAGTAATGTTGGGACTGAAAAGATATTCCAGAGGTGAAGTGGGTGTTTGTTGGTGGTGGTTCACATGAAATGGCTTGAACTTCATTAAAGAAAATGGTATGGAGGATAAGGCGGTTTGTTTGGGCAATTCCCGTTCAAGGCAATGCCTGCGTTTATGAAAGAGGCGGATGCTATGCTAGTAACACTCAGAGCTGGTTTCGCTCATTTAGAAGCTGTGGTACCCGCACGTCTGCAAAGCTACATGTCAGCAGGTCGTCCTGTGTTAGCAATGATCGTTATGGGGAGTAGGACATCATAGAAGAATCTCATTGTGGATATGCAGTACCTGCAGGCAATTCAAAGCTTTGATAAAAGTTATCCGTGAGAAGGTTTTAGCTGATAAAGTTGCATTTGAGCGGATGGGGGCAAAATGGACGTGACTATTATGAAAAGAACTATCGTATGGATATGTGTATAGACAATCTTGAAAAGATAATCGGGAGTCAAATAAATAATTAATAATGGAAGAACAAAGAAGTTAGGCACTACATACAAGATGCTTCGTGCTCTTGGATTCAATTATTCGGAAGAGGCTTACGGGGATGTGACCATGGGTAAACTATTGGACAAGGTGTTGGGCAATATATATAAGAAGCGTCTAGAGAAGATGATGGATTGGCCGATATTGCAGCCTATCAATCCTCGTGGTCTGCGTCCATGGATATTGAAGCGTTTGGGATGCAAAGTAGGCAAGGGGTGTTTCATCGGTGAGTATGTGCGTGTGGATTTAGGACATGCTGACATGATTATATTGAGGACAATGTGAGCATTGCCAGCGGGAGTCGATTGCTCTGCCATCAAGAGACTTTCTGATTACTGTGTGGGCGATGACTACATGCAGTTAGGGTATACTATCAAGCCTATCGTGCTGAAAAAAGGGTGTCTGATAGGAATGGAGAGTTTTTGTGATGCCAGAGTTACTGTAGGTGAAGGTGCTATTGTCGGTGCCGGTAGTATGGTAACAAAGGATATTCCTGCTTGGACTGTAGCTGTTGGCCGTCCAGCAAAAAGTTGTTCGTCTAATTGAAAGAGAAAGAAAGTAATGAAAAAAGTTTTGATAACAGGTGCTGGCAGTTATGTAGGCAACGAAAGTGGAGAAATGGTTACAACAATATCCAGAAGACTTTCAAGTGGATGCAGTAGATACAATCAATGATAATTGGAAGAAGGCTGACTTCATAAATATGATGTTGTTTATAATGTAGCAGGTATTGCTCATGTTAAAGCTGCAAAAGGTGAAGGACCTTTGTACTACGCTATAAACCGCCATATGGTGATTGACATTGCCAGAACTGCAAAAAATAGCAGGTGTGGAAGCAATTTTATACACATGAGCAGTATGATTGTGTATAAAGAGGTAAAAACATTGGAAGGTAAGAGAATTATAAAGGATACGGTGCCAGCACCTAATGGCTTTTATGGAGACTCAAAGTTACAGGGCGAGAAAGGCATACGGAACTTGACTGTCCAACGTTTAAAGTGTGTATTCTTCGTCCTCCTATGATTTATGGCCCGGGATGCAAAGGAAATTTTCCAAGATTGGCATGGTTGGGTGTAAAAAGTCTGTATTCCCTCGCTTGGCACAACAAGCGAAATATGCTTTTTGTGGATAATCTATGCGAATTTATACGTCAGGCCATTTTGCATGAATGTCAAGGAACATTCTATCCTCAAAACGGGGAATATGCTGATACAGTAGAAATCGTTCGCTATTTTGCGGAAAAGTACAATCATAAGATTTGGATTACTCGATATTCAACTGGTTGATTTCGTTGTTTGGAAACCATGTGCGTGCTTTGGGAAAAATGTTCTCAAATAGTACGTATGACATGGAGATGAGTAAATATGATTTTGATTATCATGTAAAAGATCTAAAAGATTCTTTTGAAGGTATTGAACCTAGAAAAGGTATGAAATGAGTATGAGCAAATGCCTGGAATGGCTTATATATTGAAT
>VOFH01002580.1_pt1 | contig 17514 bp, 30 predicted proteins | sample 5384091 | NCBI WGS metagenome assembly VOFH01 (sample SAMN12384727, study PRJNA508395) | human gut metagenome | isolation source: healthy gut G | host: Homo sapiens
TTTTAGGGAAGAACTTCAAGAGATTCCTGAATGTCCATATCACTGTTACAGCCTCTACTACGTTTTCACTGCTCACATTCCAGATTTTGTTATGATTATGTTCCATGGATAAAAATACGGCAAGAAGAAGGATACAGAAAAAAATGTTCGAATTCCCAATGTTCCACCCGGAAGTTCATCCTCCGTTCCGTAGAGATCTTTCATATACTGCATGGTACCGCGGATGGACTGCAGGCGGTGCAGTGGAGTCACTATATCTTTTGTCTTGTCAGTTCTAAAAGCTCTTTTGCGTCGTCGTTCCGAATCATTCATAAAGCCGGGCACCTTCTTTTTTTTTAAGAAGCATATGCCCGGCTTTCTTTCTTATTCCTGTGATGTCCCCATGCAAACTCAGACCAAAATCACAGTTTTTGTATGCTATTCGCGGTCTGAGAGTTCCTGTGTAATATCTTCCCATGATAATCTACGTTCCACCATAAGAACCATCAGATGATAGAGGAGATCTGCCACTTCGTATTTCAATTCTTCCAGATTCGGATTTTTAGCTGCAATAACCGTCTCTGTCCTTCTCTCCCTTTTTTTTCAATATTTTATCAATTCCTTTTTCAAACAAATAATTCGTATAAGAGCCTTCTTTTGATTCTGTTTTGATCCACGATCGTATGATATACATGTTCAAAGATACGCTGTGGATTGGCTTTTCATCGTCTGTTCCGGCTAACGGCTGGAAGAAACAGGTCGGATTACCTGTATGACACGCAGCGCCAATCTGATTAACCTTCGCAAGCAATGTATCTTTATCACAATCAATGGTCAAAGACTTTACATATTGGAAATGTCCGCTCGTCTCACCTTTTACCCACAATGCGTTTCTGCTTCTGCTGTAATAGGTCATTTTTCCCGGTTTTTAATCGTCTTATCGAAAGATTCTTCGTTCATATATGCAAGCATAAGTACATCCTTTGTCTTATAGTGCTGTACAATCACCGGAAGCAGTCCCTGCTCATTTAGCTTGAACTGAAAAATCCATAATACTTTCAAAGGAGGTCATTTTAATTCCTTCTTGCTTGCATTCCTCTTTAAATGTCACAAAATCCATGTTGGACTGGCTGATATATTTTCCCGATAACCCTTTGACTCCCCGGACATTTTAAAAATCTTAAATAATTCCGGTTTCTCTTCTGTGTCGGTAAGAATAACACATGGTATATCTGTCACGTTCATCACGGAATTAAGGTCCAGACGATGCATGAAGATGATTTCACTTGTAAAATCCTCAATGATCTGTTGATGTTTAAACAAAGCGTCAAAATCATTGAGTGATACTGCGTCTTTTTTTTTCCAAACCGTTTTGCAGCCTCTTCGACTTCAGCAGCACTCCCCGGTTTTGAGAAATTAAGCATTGCTCGTTTCGCGCCGGCATACAGAATCTTCTTAACATCCTCAAGACGTTTGATGTTGCCGCCGGCAACCATCGGAATACTGATGTTACGATTAATCTTTCGCATAAGATCAATACTGTTATCATGATCTTCGTCTGAATCAGACAGATCAAATACAAGCAGTTCATCCGCCCCATGATGATCACTATAATATCTGGCAAGCTTCACCGCATCCTCACAGAGAACCGTTTTATCATTCACCCATTTTACTACTTTTCCGCCTGCAATAAAGATGCAGGGAATTAATCTTTATAACTCATATTACTACAACTCCTTTAAAGACTTCCTTTGTTGTCCATGCTCCTGTAATGCAGGGGTTCTTCCATTACAGCCATGTCAAGGGCTTTACCGAAGCTCTTGAACAACGCTTCAACCATATGGTGATTATTTCCACCATCTAAGATCTTAAGATGAAGATTCATGGCAGCACTATACGATACCGCATAGAAAATTCTTTCACCATTTCTGTATCCATCTCCAAGTCGGGGAACTGTAAATTCCGCGTCAAAATTAAGATACGGTCTTCCTGACAGATCACTGCGCACAGTGCCAACGTCTCGTCCATCGGAAGGATCGTATGACCATAACGCTTAATTCCCGCCTTGTCACCAAGCGCTTCCCGTATCGCTGTACCGAGAACAATTCCGGCATCTTCAATTTGTATGATGACAGTCTACGTCCAGATACCGCTTACGGATACATTCAGATCAAATGACCATGCCTTGCAAACCCATCCAGCATATGATCGAAAAACCGATGCCTGTGAATCTTATTATTTCCGGTTCCGTCAAGATTTAAAGTAAGGGAAATATTCGTCTCTTTTGTTTTTTTTTCACATTTTGCAATTCGATTCATAAGATATTCTCTATTCCTTATTAAATCGTACATGGATAGAATTGGCATGAGCGGTAAACCGTTCGGCTGCTGCAAAGCTTTCAATATCTTCATGTACTTTCTCCAATGCCTCTTTTGAATAAGTTGATAATAATTTTTTTGATAAAATCATCCACGGACAGCGGGGAGAAAAAATTTTGCAGGTTCCATTTGTCGGAAGTACATGGTTCGGACCTGCAAAATAATCTCTTAGCGGTTCACTGGAATATTCACCGATAAAAATCGCTCCTGCATTTCGAATCTTTGTCATCACATCATACGGATTTTTCGTCTGAATCTCAAGGTGTTCGGAAGCAATCTCATTTGTAATACTGATAGCTTCATCCATGGATTCTGCAATTAAAATATATCCAAAGTTATCAAGAGACTTCTGAATGATTTCTTTTCTGGACAGCTGTGCTTGTAAAACGATCTACTTCTTTTGATACCGCGTCTGCAAGTTCTTCGCTTGTTGTGACAAGAATGGCAGAGCAAGTTCATCGTGTTCTGCCTGAGATAATAGGTCCAGCTGCCACATAAGACGGGTTGGCAGAATCGTCTGCGATTACAAGAATCTCACTGGGACCGGCAATCGCATCGATACTTACATGACCGTAGACCGCCTTTTTGGCAAGGGCAGCATATATTGCGGTCTACGATATCTCTACTTTAGGTATGCTCTCTGTTCGTATGCCAACGCTCCAATTGCCTGTGCACCGCCAATCTTATATACTGCATCAGCTCCGGCTTCTTTTTGCGGCCACTAACGTTGTCGGCGTAACTTTTCCATTTTATCAGGAGGTGTGACCATAATGATTTCATCTACTCCCGCCGCCTTAGCAGGCGCAATATTCATTAATACAGACGATGGATATGCGGCTTTCCCACCCGGTACATAGACACCGACTCTTGCTAAGGCCGTCACTTTCTGACCAAGGATTGTTCCGTCCGGTCGGCTGTCAAACCAACTGTTCTGTCTCTGCTTTTCATGATAATGCGAATATTTGTAATGCTCTGCGGATAATCCCAAGAAGTTCCTCGTCAATCTGATCATAGGCTTCCTGAATCTCCTGCTCTGTCACCCGTACAGTTTCTGCATCTAGATGCGCTCCGTCAAATCTGGCCGTATAACCAAACACGCCGTCACCTTCCGTTTACATCCTCCAGAATTTTAGCGGACATCTTTCTCATAAGCTGTATTGATTCGGGCTGCTTTTGGCAAATCTTCCAGAAGATTCTTTTTTTGTTTCTGATCTAACCGCTGTATTTTTCATTATTTTCTCACCTCTATAACTGCATTCTAAGTTTCATTAACAATCAGTTTTTTATACGCTCACTTTCCATCCGCATACTGACCGGATTTACGATCATTCTTGCAGAAAGCGGACACACTTCCTCCAAAACTTCCAGACCATTTTCTTTCAGTGTAGAACCGGTTTCCACGATATCTACGATTACTTCTGACAATCCGACAATCGGGGCAGGATTCGATGGAACCGTTTAATTTGATAATTTCTACTGTCTGGTACTTTTGTTAAAAAATAATCTTTGCTATATTCGGATATTTTGTCGCCACACGGATCGACTCATGGTGTTTAAGAAGCGCAGAAGCCTCTTTGGGACCACAGACACATTCTGCATTTTCCATACCCAAGATCCGCACCTCGTGAACCTTCCGGCCTTCCTCAATATAGTATCTTTTCCGACAACACCGATATCCCGCCGCACCGTATTCTACATAAGTCGGGACATCCGGTCCCTTTGCCAGGAAAAATTTTTAATTTCAGTTCTTCGTTTGTAAAGATCCGGTTTTCGGGAATCAGGGGTCCTTCATTTCTTTACAGGTAATTCCTATTCTCTCAAAAAGTTCCAATGTCTGTCTTGCAAGACAGCCCCTTTCCCCAGAGCAAATGTCAAATATCTCATTGATTTCTATACTCCATTCTGTCCATTACGATCTTTATTGTTCACCCGGTAACAAGGTTGACCATGGTAATCTCTTCTGTTTTCTTAGGTAAATGAGTTGCCGGCATAATACTCTCTGCCATATTCCACATATTCTTCTAACAGACGATCTTTTTGCCCTTTTTGATCGTTTCTACATTTTTCGCTTTTTTCTTAAATCCTGTGCGAGAGCTACTGCTTTTTGTAACCTCATCGTCATACAGAATCAGTGTATTTTTTCTTGTATAAACGATTCTGAGCTTCCTGACGATTCATGGCATTCATCAGTTCATCTACAACAATGGCAAAACCAATCATTGAGAGAAGTCTTTCAATTTTTTTCCAACAGATGATCATAGCGCCCTCTCCCTTTACAATGGCATCCCCGGTTCATAAGTATATCCGCGGAAAATGATTCATATAATAGCCATACGTCCCATCATGCTCAGGTCAAAGTTACATAATTTTCCTCCGTAGACTGCAAGCATATCATAGATCTTCTCCAACCGTTTTACAGCCATAATCCCGGAAGAATTCGGCGCCAGATTTTTCGCTGTGATCTCAACACCACCTGTCAACTCTCCCAATGACACAAATGCTTCTTTTCACTCCGGGTAACGGCAATACTCAGATATTCCTGAAGACCAAAATAGTTTTCGGTTTCAATCGGCTCAACACCCGTTTCGGTCCTCTTCCTCTAAGCTGGCATCTTCCATTAAACTCTGAAAGAAATCAACATTTCCCCATTAATCTAAAAATTTCTTTCACGCCCACAGCAAGGGCGCTTCAATGACCATTGCCAGCATTTCTGCATCTGCTTCTGCAGAGTCGTCGCCGAAGCTCTGCGCCCATCTGCGTCACTTCTCTTAAGCGCCCCTGATAACTGGAATAGTTAATAAATGTATTTCCCTGTATAACACAAGCGGATTGGCAGCGTCTCGTCCCGCGGAATAAAGTGGAAGCTGCCCTTGCGGACGGACGTAATATCCGGTCTCAAACAGTGTATTCCCTTCTTTATCGAAAAATTTATAGAGATGCTCGAAGGAATCGTTCCAATCTCTTTGCGGAATACTTCCGAATACTCAAACATCGGAGTCTGAATATCATGGTAACCGTATAAATGCAGTGTCTTTTTTTCAGTCTGCTTTCCAGTGCCAGTTTTTTTTCCGCATTCTACATTGTAAATATCCCGGACTCCCTCAGGGTGTGTAATAATTTCTTCATAGTACTGCCTCCCTGTTTCTCTGCTCGCTTTAGTGTGCTAACACATTAAAAATATTTTAAATTATAAGCATTTTCCTTTATTTGTCAAGTTCTTCACGAACAGTAAGATCGAATTGATTCCATCAGATAAGGCACCAGATAACCATTTTTAAATTCAGAAAAAAACGAGGGTCAGTTCATCAAATCGGATACTTTTTCTTCCGCCGTTTTCTGCTCTTTTTACATAGGTCAAGTTCCTCGCACCGCATATAATACAAAATATGTCTTGCAGAATAATAAATCAAAAAGAAATGCAATTCCTTCTTGCCTTTCAAATGCCTGCATAAATTCCACCTGGTGTTCATGTACATTTTGAAGAGGAAATGTATCTGCGACGCACTCCTTCGCGTCAAAGCATATGTAATTCCCTGTACAACCCCGATATAGTCTACGGTACTTCGCTGATCGAAAATAAGCCAGTGTGATATGACGATTGTTCTTTATCCATTTTCACCGGTGTGATAGGCGTTGGTATTTTCTGGATCGGCGCAAGTTTCTGTTCCTGATACCGCTCATTGGTCCGGTTAATCATGTCTTCTAGTGTAGAACCTCTAAAGGCCTCTTGAGTTCCATGTTCCCCATTCTGTCTCCTTTATAATCTGGTAAAATTCTTTTGGCACAGGGGCAGTCACCCTCCTCTTTGATAATGCTTCAAAAGGCGGATCAAGCTTTTGGAAAGATAAGCTCATATGCATGAAAAGCTGCCATTTTAAATGATATTTTGTACGGTATCTTCCGTTGACCTTCTCTTCTCCGTATTTTGTATCTCCGATGAGAGGATGTCCGACGGAAAAAAGATGTTACAGATGGTGTGTGCGCCCGGTGATCGAATGAACCTTCAACAGTGTCACATCTTTCTTCCATGCAATCGGCTCATATTCCCGTCTCGATCGGAAGGTCATCTTTAAGAAGTCTGTTTTCCTGAACCGCACTGTATTTGTCTTTTCATCCTTGTGAAGAAATCCACAAATATACTGCTTCTTGTCCACTCACCCTTTACAAGGCAGAGATAATACTTTTTCATTGTTCTTTCTTTGAATAGTTTCCCCTAATTTCTGAAGTCCGGCAAGACTTTTTCCGGCGGTAATGAGGCCGCTTGTGTTTCGATCCGAACGATTGCAGATAGAAACGCCAAAAAGGTTTTAAGTCTTCTTGTTTTAAACTTCCGGTTTCAACAGGTACTGAATCAAATATTCAACTACCGATACGTCATCAGCCTTTGACTTCTGGGACAAAAAGTCCGGCGGGTTTGTTGAGGATCGGCACATGATCGTCTTCATAAAGAACAGAAAGACTGGTCTTAGGAAGCGTTTCATATTCGGCAGAAGCTTTTCTCTTTTCCCGAGAATTTATCAATCGTTCATCTGCAAGAAAAATTTTCACTTTGTCTCCGCAGTTCAATTTTTCGTTTCAGTTTGCTTTCCCATTCAATACAATATTCTTTTTCGAAGCATTTTATATAAAAACCCACCGGTCGCCTCTGACAGATATTTTTAAAAACTTGTCAAAACGCTGTCCTGCTTCATTTTCTTTGATCGCAATTTCTCGCATAATATACTCTCTTACATGGATGTGCTTAAAATCAGGTTTTTGATGCTTGTGTTCTCTTCTTTTTTGTATCAACATGATCGACAGCCGCCATGTTATTCATTCCCTCGGCTCTGGATAAAATGCTGTATAATCATGGAAAACCTTTACGGTAATTTTTCATAATGATTTTTTCCAGCATATGTTTCCAAAAACCTTGCTGTCTTAACTTCATCTGTCTTATCGCTGGATGCATATCCACACAGATGACATGTCGGAAATCACGAAGACTTCACAGGCATCATCTTATCATTCACAGTAAGAATCATGTCATACATTTTCGTAAGTAATGGTGCTTTTTCTTCAATTTCGGTATACTTCTTAGGTTCAATGCTCTTATGTGGTGCCATAGCAATAAATTCTACCAACAACATTTTAGCGCAGGCGGGCAGACACCTACCCACAACCACGACAGTAAGAAGATTCATCTTAGAACCTGTTTGCACATATCCGAGTATCACAAATTTGCTGCCACAATTGCGAATTCAACAATCGCAAATATAAGATATTTCATCTTGCGGGCTTTGATATAGCCCGGCTGTCCCTTTTCTATTGTCATTTCAATCTTTACTCATATGTCTATACGTGATTGATGCGTCCATAACATAAGCCACGAGCCCTGCCGGGCAGTCTGGACATAAGCTTTCCTGCTTTCATGGGAAGCGAATATACAGAATCACCCTTTCTCATAACAGCATCTTTTAATGCCTGTCGAACGACGTCTTTTGCTTCTGCCTCAACAAATTTCCGGCTGTCTCCCGCCAGCTCACCACTTCGAAGGAAGAATTCTGTTCTGACAGGTCCCGGACAGACTGCTGTAACACTGATTCCGTCTTTTCGCAATTCTTCCCGAATCGCTCTGGAGAATTATATACATATGCCTTAGAAGCAGCATACACAGCAAATCCCGGCTGTGGAGTGAATGCCGCAACCGAAGCCAAATTCAGAATTCTGCTTCCTTTGATAAATATGGCATACAGACCATACACATCTTCGTAAGCGCCTCGCAATTTACGCGGATCGTACTGAGCTGCTCTTTTTGTTCTGCCTCTTTAACGATCCTACTTTCCAAAGCCTGCACTGTTGACCAGCATGCGGGCGTCGCTCTTTGTCAGAAAAAAGTTCACGGTCTATTTTTCTCATAAATATAATCACGCTCAGATCGCCATCAATGCGCACCGGAATCGGTAATTCTTCTTTTAATTCTTTCAGTCGCTCTGTCCTTCTTGCTACAAGCCAGATGCCATCAAGACTTTGATACATCTTGAATCTGTCTTGCAAATTCTCTTCCATTCCGGAAGAAGCGCCTGTTACAATTGCGATTCTCATGATTTTCTGCCCCCCAGTTTTTTCTTGTGAACATTACAGATTGTCTTTTTTCTTCTTCCGTCCGTTCGCGTGATTGTTTTACGTCTGCTTTAGAATAATTACGTTCCTTTCCTGCTTCCGATCTCTTTGGGCGGATCGGACAATGTTTGTTATAGCCCACCAGATCCAGCGCGGTCTGTTTTTTCAATGCCTCAAGAACAAATCGTAGTTTTCAGATTCCGATGCTGGATCAATGCTCTGCATTGCTTTCTCATGCGTGATTCTTCAGAACATATACCGGTTTCATATCTCTTGGATCAACGCCTGTATAGTACATGTTGAGATCGTAGATGGTGTCGGATAAAGTCCTGTACCTGTTCGGCATATAGCCAAGATCTCTTAAATATTCTGCCAGTTCCACCGCTTCTTTCATTGTCGAACCCGGATGTGAAGACATAAGATACGGAACAAGATACTGCTCCTTTCCTAATTGCTGATTGATTTTTTATATTTTTTGACAAATGCCTGATAAACACTGTTTTTGGCTTTCCCATTTTCGTAAGCACCGCATCTGCCATGCTCCGGCGCCACTTTCAGCTGCCCACTGACATGGTGTTCACACAATTCGTAGAAAAACGTATCATCGGGATAGAAGCAAGTACATAGTCAAACGAATCCCCCGACCGGATAAAGACTTTTTTTTTACATTCGGCAGCTCTCTTAACTTCTTTAAAAAGTTCGATATAATCCTTGTGGTCTGCCTTCAGATTCTTACAAGGTGTCAGGGAATAAACATTGTCGATTCTTACACTCCATATTCAGCTGTTTATCGCAGGCAGGATGTCGGAAATCAGCAGTAGGGCCCCCCATCGTGAATATAACCTTTGAAATCTTCTTCCCATATCATCTTTTTGCTTCATTGACAAAGGGACTCATGGCTTCTCGTCTGAATAATTCGTCCTTGATGAAATGTCAGTGCACAGAAATTACAGCCCCCAAAACATCCCCGTTACTGATCGGACTGAATTTCACCTCACGGATTGCCGGAACGCCACCTGCTTCTTCGTAAGACGGGTGATAAGTTCTCATATAAGGATAGCTGTAAGTTCTATCCATCTCCGCCTGTGTAAGCGGTTTTGACGGTGGGTTCTGTATCACATACAAGTGCTCACCATACGCTTCTGCCATTCCTTTCCTGTAAAGGGATCGGTATTGCAATATTGTGTATAAAAACTTTTGCGTAGTTTAATTTCTCTTTTTTTAACTCTTCATAAGAAGGCAGAAGAATCGCATCATAGACGGGTCAGACTCTTCACCTTGCAGACTGTCCCGTCAATAAGGTAATATCTTTGATATCAATTCCACTGTCAAAGAGCCTCCACGCAATTTCTACGATCGAACGCTCACCCATTCCATAAGAAATAAGATGCGCTCCTGAATCAAGTAAATCGAACGCTTTAATTTATCCGACCAATAATCATAATGAGCAAGTCTTCGAGGCTTGCTTCAATTCCACCCTAAAATAATCGGCGTCTTTTGTACACTTGACGGATAAGATTACTATATACAATTGCCGCATAATCAGGGCGTTTTCCCCATGACTCCGCCGGTGTATAGGCATCTGTTTTCCTTCGTTTCTTCGATACAGAATAATGGTTCACCATGGAGTCCATATTACCGGAAGACACAAAAAAGGCAAGTCTTGGTTCTCCAAATTCCATAATACTCTCCGGTTTCTTCCAATCCGGCTGAGAAATGATTTACTTATATCCATGTGCCTCTAATGTACGCATAATAATGGCATGTCCAAAAGAAGGGATGATCCACATAAGCATCCCCACATACATAGACAAAATCAAGCTGTTTTCCCAGCCCCGCTCTTCCATATCCCTTTTACAAATCGGTAAAAACCATTACTCATTATTTTAACACCTCATACGTCCCATTTTTAATATCGTTATAGTCTTGAATATAGTAATCTGCCAATTCACGTTTTTTGTCACGCTGAGGGGCAGAAAATCATCTCCACCGCACAGACAGTCATTCCTGCATTTTTTCCTGCCAAGATTCCCATTGGTACATCTTCAAATACAAGACAACGCCCAGGCTGTACGCCCATCTCTTTTGCCACCAGAAGGTAAACATCCGGTGCAGGTTTTCCGGCGCCTGCTTCACAGGCACATTTCACACTGTCGAATAAAGAACGGATCTTAAGCGCCTCCAGTGTATCATCCACCAGGGTTCGACCATTGCTGGTGGCAATTCCTGTTTTAATTCCTGCTTTTTCAATGTATCAAGAAATTCCAGCGCCCCCTTCTTTAGCCCGACTTGAGTCACGTATCGTTCGTGCGCCATCTGTGTCCATTCATCCATCACTTCATCAATAGTCATAGACAGCGTAGGGAAAAATATCAGGAAATACTGCGCTACTTCTGTATAACTCATTCCCTCCATTCCTTCATGGAAATTTTCCGGTTTCGTAAGATGATATTTTTCTAAATAGACATCATCAATATCCGGCCAGATCCACATGGAATCAATCAATGTTCCATCCATATCAAAGATGACTGCATCCACGTCTTTCAACAAATTTATCATAATTTTTCTAACTCCTCTTTTGTCAGTGGGCGGTATTCGCCGATACTTAAGTTTTCATCAATACAAGTGTACCCATCCGAAGTCGTTTTAAATAAATCACTTCTTTACCAACTGCCTGAAACATTCTCTTTACCTGATGGAACTTTCCTTCCTGAATAGTCAGACGAATCTTGGAAATATCATCTGATGTAATGATTTCAAGCTTTCCGGGCATTGTGATCTCCGGCTGTTCTAGGCTTCCGATATTGACTCCCTTTTCAAAACTTCGCACATCCTCTTCTGTCACCTTACCGGATACACGGGCAAAATAACATTTGTCACATGTTTTCGGAGATAACAGACGATGTGCCAGCTCTCCATCATTTGTGATCGACAGAAGCCCTTCCGTGTCCTTATCCAGTCTCCCTACCGCAAAAAGATCTTTCTCTTCTTCTCTTGGATGAGATGCACAACAGTCTGGCAGCTTCGATCCTCAGTTGCTGAAATAACTCCGGCTGGTTTTATTTAACATATAATATTCAAAGCTTTCATATCAACTTTTTTCTCCGTTTAAGCAGACTTCTTGAACTGTTTGCTCCACTTTTTTGTCTCTGGTTTTTTCACAACTGCACCATTCACAGATACCCTGCCCGCTTCTGAATCAATTTCTTCACTTCCTGTCTTGTCCCACATCCCATATCTGCCAAATATTTATCCAATCTGATCATTAACAAAGCCTCCATCCCGGAAGATATTTTTTTTTCAAAGTACCTCCGGCAATCTTTTCCCCATCCGAGAGGATATCCATCTACACAGACAAGATGCCAGCCTTTCGCTTTTTTGTCTGCCAAGTCGTCCACCTCCAGAGTTTCGCCTTTAAGGTGGCGGCTAATTCTGTCATCTTCAGAGGAAATATCGATAATTTTCTTATATTCTTCTTTTTTCAGACATAGCAAGCGCCTGACTTGGCTCAAAACGATTTTTCTTAAGTTCACCCAACAATAAACCTGTACGAAGGAAACGGATTCCCTTTACATCCGGTAAATCTTCCGGCATATAATAGACACGCTCCCCGTGAATATCAAGACGGTTTGCATCCATCTCCCAAAAGAAATATCTTGAAAGAATAATTCCAAATCTTCCGGAAGTTTCTTTCCTCTCTTTCTCGCTGAACCCTTTGTGGCAGCAGTCTTTTTCTGCCAGTCGTTTGGCTTCTGCTTTTTCATCCCCTTTTCTAGAAGCGCCAGATAATGACCTTCTCCTTTCATTTTGTGCGGGAAGATGCGGACTGTTTTCATACTTTTGTCCTTACTTTTTGTAAGTTCGGAATTCCTTTTTCAAATCCTCATAAGGAGCAATATCAAAATCTCAAATTCCGGATAAGCATTTTTTAAATATTCAATGCTTCCTTCATTCTCTCTTCCGTCAAATGTACAAGTTGAATAGAGCATCAATCCCCCGGCTTTAACATTCTTGCAGCCTGTGTGACAATGCTTTTTCTGGATATTGGCAAAAAATTCGGTCCATGTTCCTCCCATGCCTTTACCATTTCTTGTCTTTTCTGAACATTCCCTCACCGGAGCATGGCGCATCATAAAGGATCTTATCAAAATATTCCTCAAAATAACTTTCCAGTTTTCCGGGCTCTTCGCTTAAAACAAGAACATTACCGATTCCAAATACTTCGATATTTTAAAAAGCCCCTTTGGCTCTGGAATTACTGATATCGTTCACCAATAAGTACGCCTTCGCCTTTTTAATTTTGCTCCAAGCTCTGTCGCCTTGCCGCCCGGCGCCGCACATACATCAGAACCTTATCCCCCTGCTTCAATAGGAGTCTGTTAGCCGGTGTCATGGCGCTTGGTTTCCTGCAGATAATAAAGACCTGCAAAATAGTATGGATGCTTAGACGGAACTACAGATTCCCCGTCATAGTAGAATCCATTTTTCAATCCACAGATCAGCTGAATCTCAAATGGACAGATCTTTTTGAAATCTTCCACAGAAATTTTCCGGTATTTACTGAAGACCATAATACCTTGGCTCTTCATAGCAGGCAATATATTGTTTTGGGAATTCCTCTTTTTAATAGTCCCTTCATTTTTCTTCAAATATCTCTGGCAGCTTCATGCTGTTTCCTCCTGTAATAAACGACAATCTATTTCCTTAAGTGGATATAAACAATAATTACCCATAATAAATTATTATAGCACATCTTATCCTTATAACTCAATTTTTGAACACATATTTCAACTTCTTACTTTCTAAATATTTCAAGACATAATAAGGATTCACACTCACTTCGTTTCCATTTCATAGAAATAGATTCCTACATGTAAATGAACCGCAAAATTGCCTGTCGTACCTTCTGGTCCATAACGGAATCTCCCATGAAGCCTAAAAAGTTCTCCGGCCTTCGTCCGTTCTCCTTCATTAATGTTAGAGTGGCTTTCAAATGAGCGTAGTAATAATAAGTACCACTATCAGAAGTGATTCCAACTCGATATCCGCCTTTTTCCAGCCATCCAAGGTTTGTTACGCCGCCATCCGTCATACTAACGATAGGATAAAGCCCTCTTTTATTAACAGAAGCCATAAGATCTGTCCCTTCATGGCCTCGTGCCCTCCATAACTCCTGTCCTTCATCCAACTATTAATGGGATGTAGTTAAAGACTTATCCACGGAAGATTCGGCAACAGGGTAATAACTCACTTCGTTTTCCACATGCCGGAGAAAGCGAAGGCATTCTTTTGATAATAATGCGTCACCTTCCCTTTGTTCTGTCGAGAAAATTGAGCGCGGTACTCCTGATCTTGTATCGTCTTTTTCCGACAAGTATTGCACTCCGATTTCAAGACATCGATTTGCGGTAAGTACAGAGAAAAAAGGAACAAAGAAATAATAGTAAAATAATTCTTCCCGAATGAAATGCTTTCATAATTTTTCCTACACAACAACTTCTTAGCAATATATAGACGATGAAGTATTTTTTATGATACAGAAATAAATTTCCACTAAAAAGCCGGCAGAAAATATTTTCTGCCGACATCATAGATTTCTTCTTGTTTATTTTAATCTTCTCATAAGCTCTTTGAGATAGTCCATACACGCTCAGCGGAAGCAATGTCAAGACTCTCCTTAAAGGAATGAACGTCTCTAAGATCGATCCGATAGATACGCAGTCCAGCTCCGACGTTTGTTTAAGAATAATCCACCTCCAATCCGGCATGAACCGTAACGATTTCCGGTTCTTTTCCATACATGTCTTTATATGTATCTACCATAATTGTGCGAAGTTTTGATTCCGGTTTTATTCCATCCTGATATTCGCTCGCAACAACTATTTTTGCTCGACAACTTTGCACAACGGTCTAACTGTTCGCGAACCTGATATTTCTTACTCTCAAGAGAGCTGCGGATCCGATAGGAAGCTTTACATAATTTTTTCTTCATCGTTTGTTCCTACTACTCCTGAGATTTAAAGATGTCTCTACGCTTCCTGCGGCTTTCTGCTGTACTCAATCACTCCGTTCGACAAATGATTGAATATGATTACACGATCTGTACTTTCGTCTTTATCAAAAGCCGCAACAGACACATCAGGACTCTCGGCAACATCCACGGTAAGTGTTGGTTCGTCTCCCATAAATTCAGAATCCCATAACTTTCCATCTCTTCAACGTGTTTTTAATTTTATCTACTCTTTCAGACTTTTTACAACAATCTTTGCCGTTGCGCTAAGAGCAATTACATTGTCTTTAGAACCGCCTGCAATTGTTTCAATAACAAAATCTACATCACGAGAAATGCGATCTAAAAGACGCCCCATCATCTTATTTTGCATTTCCTCTGTTTTGTGATCTCAAATCCCGAATGTCCGCCGAGAAGTTCGTGGATGCCGCACAGTAACCTCTGTTCCCTGAAACACTTTCTTTAACCGGAATATGATTCTGATAATTGATTCCACCGGCACATCCTGCTGTAAAAATCCCTTCTTCTTCGGAATCCAGATTGATCAGCATATTCCCTTTGAACAGAGACATATCAATTGCTGCAGCGCCGCCCATTCCGGTTTCTTCGTCTATCGTAAATAAACCTCCAACGGCGGATGCGGAATATCATCGTTGTCCAAAGTGCCATTGCCATTGCAAGTGCAATACCATTGTCGCCACCTAAAGTTGTATCTTTAGTTACAATATTTCCATCCACAATCTGAAGTTCCAGTGATCTTTGTAAAAAATCATGATTACTGTCCGACGTTTTTCGCAAACCATGTCCATATGACCTTGCAAAATAACGGTGCACTATTTTCGTAACCTGTTGTTCCCGGCTTCTTTATTACAACGTTGCCCACTTCGTCCTGAACCACTTTAAATTACGATCCTTAGCAAATTTTGTGCAATAATCACTGATTCCTTAATGTTGAAGGTGCCACGTGGCACTTCGTTGACCTCCTGAAAAATGAAATACTTTTTAGGTTCTAAATTTTCTAACACTGCCATTTTCATTCCCTCTCTTTTACATATTTTCTATCTCTCATTATGGTACATAGTTCATAAAAATCAACCTAATCCATAGAATAAAAGTGACAATTTTACGAAGGTATTTTTATAATGAAGGATAAATTTTCAGCACTTTTAACAATATTTTTTCTTCTTTTTAATTCTGCTTTTTCCTAAAACTTGTGTTACCGGAGCAGGTAAAGGTCTTGTGTTATGGTTTCATACCGTACTCCCACCCTGCTTCCTTTCCTGATTCTGACAAATCTGCTCCTTGAAACCGGAGCAATTCATTTTCTGTCCAAACTTACCAAACCTCTTTTTGTCGTCTATTTCATGTATCCGAATATGGCTCCATTGTAATTTGTCAGGTTTTCTCTGGGATACCCGCTGGGAAGCAAATTCACCTCCGACCTTCTGCGCAGACAAAAACTCTCATACAGAGAAGCTTCAGATGCATTTTCTTTTTGTAACAATACAAGCCCTATGTTTATCATCAGTTTTTAATCCAGCAAAACTTGAACACACCAGTTCTCACACCTCCGACACTCGGAATTCTCATTGGCTCTCCTGTTTTGTGCAGTTTTATTTTTTCGTAAAGAATTCATTGCATACGGAGAAGGACACCCAACTACTTTTACTGCCCCGGATAAAACAAGAAACAAACGGTGGACTATTTGATTATTGTATTATGAATGGATTTGAAACATTACAAAAAATCGGAGGATACATGATGCTTTTCACGATTCTGATAGAGCTTTGAAGTCTTCTTCCTTTTGAAAATCCTGATTTATCTCCTCTTTTATTATCTCCACTGGAAATGACTACCGGAATCGTCTCTCTATATGTCAGTCTTCTCTCGCTTTCTGTTGGAAATACATATTCAGTCTTGCCCTCATATCGTTCGAGGCTTTGTTGTCTTGTCCAGACTGCATCCATGCTTCAGGGGAGTGGACTATCCATTGTTCCATATCACAAAGTGGACAAAAAGCTGCTGTTTGATTTATTCGCTGCATGATCTCATGTTCACTTACCAGCTCATTTGTCTGAATCTGTGCTTCCTGGATCATTCCGTCTGCTTTTGCCTGTGCATCAGCCAGAATTGCGTCTTTGTTCGCAATAATCTTCTGATAACGCTTGATCTCATCCGGTGTCTTCATACGAAGTTCTCTTAACAGTTCATCCATCTGGTCTTTATTTACAATAATTTTTGTTGTCGACAGCGGCTGGAATTTACAACTGTCAATATACTCTTCAATTTCCTCTATGATCTGCTCAATACGGCTGCTCATAATATTTACACTCTCCTTTTATGTTTCATTTTCCCCAGACTTTCTGCTCTATGTAATCCGGCACAAACTGGGATATATCTCCTCCGAAGGCTGCCACTTCTTTTACCGTGGTAGAACTCAAATATGAATACTGCAGATTCGTGGTCAGAAATATCGTCTCCACATCTGACGCAAGTTTATGATTGGTCTGCGCCATCTGTAATTCATATTCAAAATCAGTGATTGCCCGAAGTCCCCTTATTACAATCTTCGCATTCAGCTTATGGGCAAAATCCACCAATAATCCTTCAAATGGAATAATCTTAACATTTGGTATGTCTTTCGTTACTTCCTCTAACATTTTAACACGTTCTTCTACGGAAAACAACGGGGTTTTTGCTTTATTATTCAGCACTCCGACTACCAGTTCATCTACCATTTCAGCAGAACGTTTTATGATATCCAGATGTCCGTATGTGACCGGGTCAAAGCTTCCCGGATAGATTCCTGTTAACATATTTCTTTCCTTCCCAGGTTCAAAAATACATGCTTATTTGTCTTATATTCTTTTTTTTCTTTGATAATGTTATATCCCAGATCTTCTGCATAATCAAAGTCTGTCTCTTTAGAAGCCTCTACAATGATGATTCCTTCCTCTGCCAGCAGCGATGATTCTGCCAGATAAGTCAGCACACTTTTTTCCAGTTCATGATTATACGGTGGATCCATAAAATATAATATAATCAAAC
>VOFH01002533.1_pt1 | contig 17450 bp, 24 predicted proteins | sample 5384091 | NCBI WGS metagenome assembly VOFH01 (sample SAMN12384727, study PRJNA508395) | human gut metagenome | isolation source: healthy gut G | host: Homo sapiens
GGTCCTTAAAGCAGCTGATCAAGGAAGGACTGGGCGGCATCACCGGCAAGATTACTTCTGCTCCGGCGAGACACTTATCCGTGCTATGCAACCAGATGGTAAATTTCCTGGGGATCATGCAGAACGAATGGGCGGGCGCGCAGGCGTTCTCGTCGTTTGATACCTATCTTGCCCCATTTGTAAAGGTAGATAATTTAAGCTATCCGGAAGTGAAGAAATGTATTGAGTCTTTTATTTATGGAGTCAATACCCCCAGCCGATGGGGAACACAGGCACCTTTTTCCAATATCACGCTGGACTGGACGGTGCCCGATGATCTGGCAGAGCTGCCGGCGCTGGTAGGCGGTGTGGAGATGGATTTCAAATATAAGGATTGTCAGAAAGAGATGGATATGGTCAATAAGGCGTTCATCGAGATCATGATCGAGGGAGACGCCAACGGACGCGGATTCCAGTATCCGATCCCGACCTATTCCATCACCAAGGATTTTGACTGGTCCGACACCGAGAACAACAGACTGTTATTCGAGATGACCGCAAAATACGGTACACCGTATTTTCCAATTATATCAATTCCGACATGCAGCCCAGCGATGTCCGCAGTATGTGCTGCCGACTGCGTCTGGATCTGCGGGAACTGCGCAAGAAAACCGGCGGATTCTTCGGTTCCGGCGAGAGCACCGGATCGGTCGGCGTTGTCACCATCAATATGCCCAGAATCGCATATCTGTCTGCCAACAAGGACGAGTTTTACGCAAGACTGAACCACATGATGGACATTGCAGCCAGATCCCTGAAGATCAAGCGCGGTGTCATTACGAAGCTGCTGAACCAGGGACTATATCCTTATACCAAACGGTACTTTGGAACGTTTGAGAACCATTTTCTCAACCATCGGTCTGATCGGTATGAATGAAGTGGGCTTAAATGCCAACTGGCTGAGAGCGGATATGAGTGATCCCAGGACCCAGGAGTTCACCAAGGAAGTACTGAACCATATGAGAGAGCGTCTGTCGGATTATCAGGAGCAGTACGGAGACCTCTACAATCTGGAGGCAACCCCTGCGGAGAGTACCACGTACCGTCTGGCAAAGCACGACAGAAAGCGCTGGCCCGGCATCAAGACGGCCGGAAAGCCCGGAGATACCCCTTATTATACAGAATTCCTCCCATCTGCCGGTGGACTATACCGTGGATATTTTCGATGCACTGGATATTCAGGATGATCTGCAGACGCTGTACACCTCGGGAACTGTCTTCCATGCGTTCCTTGGCGAAAAACTGCCCGACTGGAAGGCAGCGGCTTCTCTGGTACGCACCATAGCTTCCAATTACAAGCTGCCCTATTACACCCTGTCTCCGACTTATTCCATCTGTAAGGAGCATGGTTATCTGGCGGGCGAAGTGAAGGTATGTCCTCACTGTGGGGCGAAGACCGAGGTCTACAGCCGTATCACCGGTTACTACCGTCCGGTACAGAACTGGAATGATGGTAAGCTACAGGAATACGCCAACAGAACCGAGTATGATATTGCACATTCTTCCCTGAAGCGTCCCACCAGAAGCGTGGTGACCTTGTCCAATTTTGCAGAAGAGGTGGATGTAAAAGTGGAGCAGCCGCAGAACATCAAGTATCTGTTCACCACCAAGACCTGTCCTAACTGTAAGCTGGTGAAGGGATATCTGAAAAATGTATCTTACGTGACCATCGATGCGGAGGAGAATATGGAGCTGGCAAGACGTTACGGTGTAATGCAGGCACCGACTCTGGTGGTGGTAAACGGTGACAGCCATAAAAAGTATGTAAATGCTTCAAATATCAAGAAGTACGTTGACCAACTGACATTAGTTGGGGTAGAATAGAAACAGGTCAGGAGGCATCGCCCGAAGGCGGTGCCTTTGCTGTGTAATAATATAAATTCAAAGGCAGATCTATTGCAGAACGGAGGAAATATGATCAACAAACTGATCACTCGAATCAAAGAAACCAACGCACCGATCGTGGTAGGACTGGATCCGATGATGAAATTCGTGCCGGAATATATTAAGAAAGCAGCATTCACCGAATACGGTGAGACACTGGAAGGTGCTGCAGAGGCCATCTGGCAGTACAATAAGGGGATTGTGGATGCTATTTATGATTTAGTACCCGCTGTGAAGCCTCAGGTGGCAATGTATGAGCAGTTCGGTATTCCCGGCATGGTGGCATTTAAGAAGACTGTGGATTATTGTAAGGAAAAAGGCCTGATCGTCATCGGCGATATCAAGCGTGGTGATATCGGATCCACTTCCGAAGCATACGCGGTAGGACATCTGGGCAAAGTACAGGTAGGTAGCAGGAGCTATTACGGTTTTGATGAAGATTTTGTAACCGTGAACCCTTATCTGGGATCCGACGGTGTAAATCCTTTTGTGAAGATCTGTAAGGAAGAGAAAAAAGGTATTTTCGTACGTGAAGACTTCCAACCCCAGCAGCGGCGAGTTCAGGATCAGCTGGTGAACGGCAGACCTCTGTATGAGCTTGTAGGAGAAAAGGTAGCAGCCTGGGGAGCTGACTGTATGGGTGATTCCTACAGCTATGTAGGTGCTGTCGTAGGAGCAACCTATCCTGAGCAGGGCAAAGTACTGCGTAAGGTAATGCCCAAGGCATTTATTCTGGTGCCCGGTTACGGTGCACAGGGCGGTAAAGGCGCAGATCTGGTACATTTTTCAATGAGGACGGACTGGGTGCCATTATCAACTCTTCCCGTGGCATCATTGCTGCATACCAGCAGGAGAAATACGCACAGTTTGGCGAGCAGAATTATGCGGATGCTTCCCGTGCGGCAGTACTGGATATGCGTGAAGATATCGCACAGGCGCTGGCAGCACGCTAGGCAGAAAACAGCTACTATTCAGAGTCTCATTCGCAAAATCGTCTCTTTGAGACTTTGCTTTTGGCTCTGAATAGTTATAAATGTATGGGGTGTCCACAAGCGGACAGATGGGAGAACAGAGGATGAAAGAAGAGTTATATATTACCTTCCACTCGGAGGATGATATCAGACATTTTGTAGATACCTGCAACGAATTCGACGATGCAATCGACATCCGTATTCAGAAGATGGCAATGGATGCAAAGTCACTTTTGGGAATGCTCCTGATGAAGACTGAGGAACCGCTGGAGATCGAATATGCCTGCTATGATGATGAAGACAATTACGAAGAATTCAAGCAGGCCATCCTGGAAAAAAACGACGTAAAAAGTCGTACAGGCTACGGAAAAGCAGGCAGCAGATAAAATTGTTTGAAAAAATTGAAAAATTCTATTGACATTTTCGCCCGCAGCAGTTACAATACATACTGTTGCAGGCGAAAACCTGTAAATGAAATGTACGTGTAGCTCAGCTGGATAGAGCGTCTGGCTACGGACCAGAAGGTCGTGGGTTCGAATCCTGTCACGTACATCTAATGCCCCGGAGATGATGTCTCCGGGGTGTTTAGTTTGCATTTTAGAAAAGTTTTAGAAATTCTTCCCGATCCGTATATTTACGTGGTACTTATGTCATGCTAAAATGATGATGTAAATGGAGGACGTCGTGAAAGTATGAACAAACAGGAATTTGTGGACCGACTGCGGATGGCGCTGAATGGGCGTGTTTCTCCCGGTCTGGTCATGGATAATGTAAATTATTACCAGGATTATATAAATACAGAGATCCGCAAGGGCAGGACAGAAGAGGAAGTCTTAGAGAGCCTGGGAGATCCCAGACTGATCGCCCGCACAATCATTCAGACCAACGGTGGAGACAACCGTTCCGGATACCGGAACACGGTCTACGGCAACGGAGAGTATCGGGAGGCTGCCGGACAGAATGTCCATCGTAGTTATACAGAGGAAGACGATGGCTACGGAACACACCAGAGTAAGGTGGGAAATGTTCTGGCGAAGCTTCCGGGCTGGGTGTGGCTGATCCTTGGGATTCTGGTGGTAGTATTGATCTTCGGTGCGGTATTTTCCGTATTGTCTTTTCTGGCACCGGTACTGATTCCGATTGTGGTAGTATTGTTCCTGGTGAAATTATTTCGGGACTGGCTTAACTAGCAACTATATAAATCAGCTATTCATAGTCCATCAATTCGCAAAACGCCTCTGCGAGGCTTACTTTTTGCTCATTGAGGTTACTTCGTCAAATAAATATAATCGGAGTACCTTACAGATGCGAGCATCTGACGGTTGCTCCGATTATATTTATTGACTCTGAATAGTTCCAACGTAAAGAGCCGCCAGGGGGAAGCTGGTGGCTCTCATGAGGGGGAGTATAAATAAATAATACATAAGGGTGCAAATAGAATCATGAAGGGGTTTCTATTTACAATTATGATTATAGTACTAATGATATAAAAATGCAAGAAGAAATTTAGGCCTAAAGTACCATATTTTTTGGGCATATTTTTGTGCGAAATAGACATACTACTCCTGTAACTAAAAAGATATTTCCTATCAGGAGGTCACAAATATGTCTAACAATTATGAACAGAACAATCAGAACAAGTATAACAACTCTTATGACGAGAGCGAGAACAGTAAGAACTCCCAGAATAAGCAGAACAGCCAGAATCAGAATAAGAATAAGAGCAACAACAGGGAGCAGAACAAGAGCTGCTAATCGGGTGCATAATTTTTCAGGGGCTGCCGCAAGGCAGCCCTATTTACATATTTTCAGAATCCATATATAATAACTTTATATGTGCAATAATTGATGACTAAGATCCGGAGGAACGAATGAGACGTTTTGAATTGATTGCTCCCTGCCATTTCGGTATGGAATCAGTATTAAAAAGAGAGATCACAGATCTGGGATATGATATTACAGAAGTGGCGGATGGTCGTGTCACCTTTTTCGGAGATGAGGAGGCTTTGTGCAGAGCAAATATTTTTCTGCGGACGGCAGAAAGAATCCTTATCAAAATCGGAAGTTTTCATGCGGAGACTTTTGAAGAACTGTTTCAGGGCACGAAAAATCTTCCCTGGGAAGAATACATTCCGAAGGACGGTAAATTCTGGGTGGCCAAGGCAGCTAGTGTAAAGTCCAAATTGTTCAGCCCCTCGGATATTCAGTCCATTATGAAAAAAGCAATGGTGGAGCGGCTGAAGGCCCGGTATGAGATCAGCTGGTTCCCTGAAGATGGAGAAAATTTCCCCTGTCCGGGTATTCCTGATGAAGGATGAAGTGACCGTGGGACTGGACAGCACCGGAGAGTCCTTACATAAGAGAGGATATCGTAAGCTGACGGCAAAAGCCCCCATTGCGGAGAATCTGGCTGCTGCACTGATCGAACTGACTCCCTGGAATGCGGGAAGGATCCTGGTGGATCCCTTCTGCGGAAGCGGCACCTTCCCTATTGAGGCAGCCATGATGGCGGCCAATATGGCACCGGCAGGAACCGCAGTTTTACGGCGGAAGAATGGCCCCATATCATAGGAAAAAGGTATGGTATGATACAATGGATGAGGCGGAAGAGATGATCAATCTGTCAGTGGAGACAGATATTCAGGGCTATGATATTGACGAGGATATGGTGAAGATCGCCAGAGAAAATGCACGGATGGCGGGTGTGGACAAGCTGATCCATTTCCAGCGTCGTGGTGTGGAAGAGCTTCATCACCCGAAGAAATACGGCTTTATTATCACCAATCCTCCCTATGGAGAGCGTTTGCAGGATAAGAGCCAGATGCCGCAGTTGTACCGTACCATCGGAGAACGATTCCGGGAACTGGATTCCTGGAGTATGTATCTGATCACTGCCTATGAGCAGGCAGAGAAGGATATCGGCAGGAAAGCGGACAAGAACCGCAAGATCTACAACGGAATGATGAAGACTTATTATTATCAGTTTCTGGGACCGAAGCCTCCGAAGAGAAGAGACGTTTAGAAGAAATGAAAAATTTACTGCAGATCAGGGATCAACAACAGAATAGACGCATTACATTGATCCTCTGGCTCCTGCTGGGAAGTATGTCTATGGGCATCATGCTCTGGACGGCAGCGCATAAGACGGTGGTGATCTCCGCGTTAAGTCAGGAACAGGGCGGTCTGGTCACAGAGAATCTGGCGGAACGGTCCCATGAAATGCAGCTGGCCATGGCGGAAGACAGGAAGGCAGAACGGGAGATCTGTATACCATTGGAGACCGGTACGAAAGCGGAAAATGTAGTGGTGGAAAATCATTACATGGAAAGGGAACTCTGGATCTATGTGCAGAACGGCAGAAAATCTTTTTACCGGGAACATCAGCTTACCGGAGATTTCAGCCTGGTGGGAAACGGCATCTGTGAAGCACAGAACGAGGGCGTATTGCTCAGATTGTCCATGAAGGAGATCCTGGAGTATCACAGTACTCTGGAAGAGGGAACTCTGAAGATCGATTTTGTCAATCCCAGAGAATCTTACGACCGGATCGTAGTGCTGGATCCCGTGGGAGGCGGAAGGGACAGAGGCGTTGCCGATTCCGGATGTGAGGAGAAGAACATCGCTCTGGAGGTGGCAAGACAGACGGCACAGCTGTTGGAAGGAAGCATGGTAAAAAATATATCTTACCCGTACAGAAGATACAGAGGTCGCACAGGAAGTAAGGCGTAGCTTCGCTGACTGGGTGGATGCAGATCTGTACCTGGAGATCGGACTGTCAGCAGATGATGCACAGGAGAGTACCTACGGCATCCGGGCAGAATACAATGATGAGTATTATCTGCCGGATTTCGGAAATGTACAATGGGCCGACTGCGTGACCAGACAAGTGACGGTGGCTTCCAGCAACCGGGCCATTGGATTGTTCCCGGCGGAGGAAGATGACATTCTGTGGCAGCTGAAGATCCCGGCAGCCAGAATTTCTCTCGGATATGTGACCAACAGCAGCGAGAGACAGCTGCTGGAACAGGAAAGCTATCAAAAAAAGCTGGCGGAAGGTATTGCAGAAGCTATTTCCGAGGTTTATACTAATACGCAATGATGACTATATAAGAACACAAATGCGGCAAGGAGTTAATATGCAGGGAAGAATCGTATTCGCGACCGGCAATGCCGGAAAAATCAAAGAAATCCGCATGATCATGGAGGATACCGGTCTGGAAGTCGTATCCATGAAAGATGCGGGCATTAAAGCAGATATTGAAGAAAACGGTAAGACCTACGAAGAGAATGCACTGATCAAGGCCCGTGCGGTGGCTGCTTTTACGAAAGATATCGTGATGGCGGATGACTCCGGACTGGAGATCGATGCCCTGAATAAGGAACCTGGAATCTATTCTGCCAGATATCTGGGAGAGGATACGCCGTATTCCATAAAAAATGCAAATCTGATCCAGAGACTGGAGGGAGTGCCGGAGGAAAAGCGTACTGCCAGATTCGTCTGTGCCATTGCAGCAGTGCTCCCGGACGGCAGAGAACTTACCACAAGAGCTACCATCGAAGGGCGGATCGGATATGAAGAGAAGGGGACCAACGGATTCGGTTACGATCCTATTTTTACGTACCGGAATTCGGCAAGACTACGGCGGAGTTGACAGAAGAAGAGAAGAACCAGGTCAGTCACAGAGGTAAGGCATTGGAGCTGATGAAAGAGGAACTGAAGAAATATGAAGATACTGATCGTAAGTGATACCCATAAAAAGAATGAGAATTATTTCAAAGTACTGGAGATGCACCACCCGGACATGGTGATCCACTGCGGAGATGCGGAGGGCAGTGAGTATGCACTTTCTTCTGCGGCAGAATGCCCGGTTTATATCGTTCTGGGCAACAATGACTTTTTCTCGGATCTCCCCAGAGAGATCACACTGGATATCGAATCCTACAAAGTATGGGTGACCCACGGACACAATTATTATGTATCCATGGGAAATGAGACCATCAAAAAAGAGGCCATTGACCGGGGCGTTGATATCGTGCTGTACGGACATACCCATCGCCGGTGATCGATATTGATGATGACATCATTGCCGTGAACCCGGGAAGTCTGTCCTATCCGAGACAGGAGGGACGCCAGCCTTCCTATGCGATCATGGAGATTGACAGAGGGGAAAGGTGCATTTTACGATTGCTTATCTTCGCCAGTAATGCTTCAAACTTCTCTCTTGACAGATAGAAAATTTCTGGGTTATAATAACATCTGCGTTGCGGAAATCCGCGATAACGCAGCTTCGGGGTGTGGCTCAGCTTGGCTAGAGCACCTGGTTTGGGACCAGGGGGTCGCAGGTTCGAATCCTGTCACCCCGACGTGTAACTTGGATTTTGTATTTATTTTTCAAAAAATTAATACAAAACTATTGACAAATGATGTCGGATAAGTTACAATATGCTTCGTCGGTTCGCTGATGTAGCTAACAGACAGATATGTGTTCGTAGCTCAGCTGGATAGAGCAACGGCCTTCTAAGCCGTGGGTCGGGGGTTCGAATCCCTTCGAGCACATTTGAGATAAGGAAGACTTTTGGTCATCACTGTCTCGCATGGTGGGTATAGCGCAGTTGGTTAGCGCGCCAGATTGTGGCTCTGGAGGCCAAGGGTTCGAATCCCTTTATCCACCTTTATTATGAGTGAAGTGTCGTAATGGCACGCTTGGTGTCATATTTATAGGGCTATCGCCAAGCGGTAAGGCACAGCACTTTGACTGCTGCATTCGCTGGTTCGAATCCAGCTAGCCCTGTTTCATTATGGGGTATTAGCTCAGTCGGTAGAGCACTTGATGACCTATCTGACGATCTGTTGTGTGGCGGGAATGGGTATTTTTCTGCAGACGACTTTTGAGAGGCTGCTACAGGCTACCGGTAAGACCATATATACGATGATTACCCAGTCAACCGGTGCAATCATCAACATTATTCTGGATCCGATCCTGATTTTCGGGTATTTTGGCATGCCCCGCATGGGAATTGCCGGTGCGGCAGTGGCTACCGTGATCGGACAGATCGTTGCCGCATCCATGGCATTATGGTTTAATCTGAAATTCAATAAGGAACTGGATATTTCCATGAAAGGATTCCATCCCAACGGTCATCTGATCGGACAGATTTATAAGGTGGGAGCCCCTTCCATCGTGGTACAGGCTATCGGTTCCCTGATGACCTATGGAATGAACCTGATCCTGGCGGCATTCGGTTCCGCCCAGACAGTGTTCGGCATTTACTTTAAGCTGCAGAGCTTTGTGTTTATGCCTGTTTTTGGACTAAATAACGGCATGGTGCCTTTATTGCTTACAATTATGGCGCAGGACATAAGGACCGCGTTATTAAGACCATTAAGCATAGTGTGGCTTACGGTGTGGGTATCATGTGTGTGGGACTCATTGTAATGCACATCTTTCCGGCACAGCTCATGCGTATGTTTGATGCGGAGGAAAGCCTGATCGCCATCGGTGTTCCGGCGCTGGAGACCATTTCCCTAAGCTTTGTGTTTGCTGGCTTCTGTATCGTGGTGGGAAGCGTATTCCAGGCACTGGGTAACGGCGTCTACAGTATGATCGTGTCCGTGGCCAGACAGATGTGCGTGCTGCTTCCGGTGGCAAAGCTTTTGTCCTTAAGCGGTGAAGTGACATTGATCTGGTGGGCCTTTCCCATCGCGGAACTGGCCAGCCTGCTCTTAAGTACCTATTTCCTCGTAAGGATCTATAAAAAGATCATATGCCACATTGGAGAACCGGTAACGACAAGAGAGATTACAGAATAAAATAGAAACAGATGCGGCGGGGATGCTTGACAAGCAAAAGGAAGGAAGAGTATAATTATTCAAGGTCCTTTGGCAGAGAGCATTCCCGTTTGTCAAGGTTTTAAGCTAATCGTCGGATATGGCAGTTAGTAAGCGGATATGGCGGAAGTGGCAGACGCGATAGATTTAGGTTCTATTGTCAACAGACGTGCAGGTTCAAGTCCTGTTATCCGCATTGCGTAATTATGGAAGCATAGCTCAGCCGGGATGAGCGTTCGCCTCACACGCGAGAGGTCAGGGGTTCGAGCCCCCTTGCTTCCACTCGAAATAACTATTCAGAGCTCATGACAAGGACTGAATAGTTATTTTTTTAATCAGAGAGCATCGGATAAGTAATGTACGAAAGCACAGAAATATAAAGGAATACAAAAGCTATGAAGAAAAAATGTAAGAAAACAGGGAATTCTGCTGCCGATATCCAGTATTCCCTCGGCATATGGTATCGGAACTTTCGGTAAGGAAAGTTACCGTTTTGTGGACTTCCTGGAAAAAAATCAGGCAACCATCTCTGGCAGATCCTGCCGTTAGGCCCTACCGGCTACGGCGATTCTCCGTACCAGTCCTTTTCCACCTTTGCGGGGAATCCCTACTATATTGACATGGAGCTTCTGATCGAAGACGGCTATCTGACAAAAGAGATCTGTGACAGCTATGATTTCGGAGACAATGAGCATTATGTGGACTATGAGAAGATTTATCTGTCCCGTTTTAAAGTCCTGAAAATTGCGTTTGACAATGCCAGGGAACAGGGCCTTACAGAGACCGGAGACTATCAGAAATTCCTTACGGAAAATGCGTACTGGCTGGATGACTACGCTCTGTATATGGCGGTGAAAAATTCTTTTGGCGGTGTCTGCTTTATGGAATGGGACGAGGACATCCGTCTCAGAAAAGCAGCGGCACTTCTGCAAATACCGTAAGAAGCTGGCGGAAGAAATCGCATTTTATTGCTTCCAACAGTACCTGTTTGCAGTGGAAAAACAGTGGAAGAACTGAAAGCCTATGCCAATAAGAAAGGCATTGGGATCGTAGGGGGATATTCCCATCTATGTGGCATTTGACAGTGCCGTGCTGTTCAGCTGGATAAGGAAGGCCGGCCCATCGGAGTGGCGGGATGTCCACCCGATTGTTTCTCCGAGACCGGACAGTTATGGGGCAATTCCAGACTGGATAACCGGAAGTGGTGGATGCCGATCGCCTATTGCTATCAGCTGCCATGATGTGCTTCGTATTGATCATTTCCGCGGTTTTGATGAATACTGGTTCGTTCTTCAGTTTTATTCGATTTGAAATGCCGGAAATGACAGTGAATATCTGATCCGTTGGTGAAGAAATATATGACAGTTTGCTTTTGATGCCGGAACTGTGTGGTCTATACCGGAACCCACGATAACGATACTACGGTGGGGTTCTTACAGAATATGCCGGAGAAGGACAAAGAAATTTGCAAAAGAAATATCTGGGACATAAGAATGACAAGAAGCTTTGCTTTGAGATCATCCGGGCAGCATTGTCCAGCTGTGCGGATACCGCAATCATTCCCATGCAGGATTATCTGGAGCTGGACAGCAGCGCCAGGATCAACACTCCCTCCACTCTGGGATGCAACTGGAAATGGCGTATGGATAAGAATGCCAAAGCTGGCGAAGAAGATTTATAAAATGGCAAAATTATATGCAAAGTATAAAAATACGGAAGGCGATAAGCCTTCCGTATTTTAGTTCGGGGACTAGCATTTTTAGTGGACTATCTGTATATTTTTGGACTTTTTTGCATGAATGTGGAAAATAGCATTTTTATATGGTATCTTTAACAGTAGATTGGGCGGAATTCTGTCAGGGATTCCGGTTTTGGAAAGAGATACATATGCGTCATAAGGCTGAAAAAATGGGCAGAAACAGAGGCCAGGGATCATTATAGGGTTTCTGGTGTTTGTCATTGCAGTCATTTCGATATGCACAATTATTTTTCGTTCCTATGTGCGGGAGTTTCATAAAGTAACAGAAAAGGAAAAATATGACCAGTATTATGTGATGATCACGGAGGATCGGAAGCCGGACTTCTGGCAGTCGGTATACCGCGGAGCCTATGAGCGGGGGCAGGCGGAAAATGTATGTGGACCTGCTGGGGAGCACTTGTCTCGAGGAATATTCCAGATCCGACCTTATGCGGATCGCCATGACATCCGGTGTGGACGGTATTCTGGTGGAATCCGATGAAAGTGACGAGATGTCGGAGCTGATTGATGAGGCGGTAGACCGTGGAATTCCGGTAGTTACCCTGTATGGAGACAATACCCACAGTGCCAGATGCAGCTTTGTGGGTGTGGGAAGTTATAATCTGGGAAGAGAGTATGGAAGACAGGTGCTGAAACTGGCAGCGGCAGAGGATACAGAAGATCCGTTAAAGGTAGCGGTACTGATGAATGCTCACGCACTGAATTCTACCCAGAATATCGTGTGTTCCGGAATTCAGGATGCTCTGGAACAGGAGAAGCTTCAGGGATCGGAGATCCAGATGTCTCTGATCACGGTGGATGACACCAATACCTTCTCCGTTGAGGAGTCCATCCGGGATATTTTTTATGGATCAGACTCTTCCGGATATTATCATCTGTCTGAACGAACTGAGTACGACCTGTGTCTACCAGGCTGTGGTGGATTACAACTGTGTGGGAGAGATCGCCATTCTCGGATATTATGACACGGATACTATATTAAAGGCCATCGAACGCAATGTCATCACAGCAACGATCTCCATTGACACGGAACAGATGGGAGCATTTTGTGTGGATGCGTTGCAGGAATATTACAATTACGGTTATACGAGCCAGTATTTTACGGCAGATGTTACCGTGATCGATCAGAGCAACGTGGAAGAGTATTTAGGCAAACAGGAAGAGGCAGAGTGAGGCGGGGGTATGACAAAGAAATTTCGGCAGCTGTCTCTTCAGGCGAAGATGAGCAGCATTTTTATTCTGGTAAATCTGGTGGTATTTGCAGTGACGGTAATTCTGATCCTTGGCATCAACAGCATGTCCTCTGAAATCGATATGGTCTATCAGGGGAATCTGCGGCTGAATGAACTGTCGGATGCCCTGACGGCAGTACAGGACAGCATGACAGAGTATCTGGATTCCAAGACCAGTGATTCCCTGGAGGAATTCTATCGCAGTGAACAGATTTATGCCCAGATGGTACAGGGGTTGAGTGATGACGTGACGGAAGCCGCCTTTCGACGGATGGAGCGTAGCATCCGGCATATGTCTGAGGAGTATCGGGATCTGGTGGGGCAGACCATCGAAGCCAAGAGAGGACGAAACGTGGAAAAATACAGGGTGCGCTATGAAAATGCCACCCAGATGTATGAGTACATAAATACTTATATATATAGTCTGAATAACGAACAGTTCCGCAGTAATTCCGAGAACTACAGCCGCCTGTCAGTGGCATTCCGCAGCTTTGAACTGTTCAGTGTCATTACCCTGACGATCGTGGCAGTGATCAGCGTGGCCATTGTGGTAAAACTGACGGGAGAAATCATCAGTCCGTTGAAGAGGCTCACGGTAATGGCCAATGAAGTGGCGGGTGAAAATTTTGATACGGAACTTCTGCCGGTGCAGTCGGAGGATAAGATCGGCGTGGTAACCGGAGCGTTCAACCAGATGGTTATCAGTATCAGACAATATCTGGAGAGACTGCGGCAGAGTATGGAGATCCAGCGTTCACTGATGGAGAAGGAACTTCTGATGGAATCCCATCTGAAGGATGCGCAGCTGAAATATCTGCAGGCGCAGATCAATCCCCATTTTCTGTTCAACACCCTCAATGCCGGAGCTCAGCTGGCGATGATGGAGGGGCGGACCGAACCTATGATTATATACAGAATGTGGCGGATTTCTTCCGCTATAATGTGAAAAAAAGGGCAATGATATCGTCACGCTCCGGGAGGAACTGGAGTTGATCGATCATTATATTTATATCCTGAATGTCCGCTTTTCCGGAGATATTCATTATGAAAAGGAGATTTCGGAGGATCTGTTGGATTGTGCCGTGCCCAGCATGATCCTGCAGCCCATTGTGGAAAATTGTGTAAATCACGGTATCCGGGAGATGAGTGGAGAAGGACGGATCTGGCTGAAGGTGTATCACGGGGAAGAAGATACGCTGGTCATCAGTATCCGGGACAACGGCATCGGTATGGATGCGGAGATCATAGAGAAGCTGAAGAACGGAACCTACCATGAAAAGCGGCAGAGCTCCGGTTCCAACGGTATCGCCATGGGAAATGTCATAGCAAGACTGAAGCTGTTCACCCAGAACGAAGATGTCATGACGATCCGCAGTGATGGCAGGAACCAGGGCACGGAAGTGATCCTGTATCTTCCGGTAAAGGAGAGAGAAAAAGCAGATGTATAAGATCATGTTGGCAGATGATGAAGGAATCGTGATCGATTCCCCCTGAAGTTCATTATTGAGAAAGAATTTAAGGATATCTGTGAAGTGCAGTATGCCAAAACCGGAAGGAGTGTCATCGAACTGGCGGAGAGCTTCCGACCGGACATTGCAGTCATGGATATCCAGATGCCGGGGATCAACGGCATCGATGCCATGAAAGAGATCCGCAGGACCAATAATCACACGGTGTTTATTGTGATGTCGGCCTATGATAAATTCGACTATGCCAAGGAAGCAATCAAGCTGGGAGTTATGGAGTATATCACCAAACCCATGGAGAAGACCAGGATCGTGAACGCGCTTCGCAAGGCCATGGAAAATATCGATGCCGAGCGTCTGAAGCGGAAAAATGAGCTGTTGATCAAGGAAAAGCTGGAGACAGTGGTTCCCATTATTGAAAGTGGACTGATCCACAATATTCTCCTGCAGGAGCATTTCAGGGAGGATATCGAGAATTACCGTTCCATTCTGGGGATTACGCGGCAGTATGCTTATATGATCGCGGTGGTCAGCGGTGACGAGCAGCAGGGCAATCATATGACGAACGCAGTGGGCAGCAGTGTCCGGATGCAGAAGCATTATCAGGAGGTAAGGGATTGTCTGAAGGAACACTTTGACTGTATCGTGGGAACGGTGATGGCCAATAAGCTGGCGGTGCTGGTTCCTTACGAAAAGAAATAATGGATTACAACGAACGTATTGAACTGATCGAGAAAGCCAGGGAACTGGTGCGCTACATGCGCAAGCGTACGGATATCAGCTTCCGTATCGGCATCGGAGGACCGAAGGATTTTCTCATGGCATCAGAGTCCTATACCGAGGCGCTGAATGCACTGGTGGCATCCACGGGCAGTGTGGCTCATGTGGATGATCTGCCGATCCGCTGCGAATTTGCCGGAAACTATCCGGTGAAACTGGAGAAGAAGCAGTTTGCGGAGATTGAGGACGGAGACATCGATAATGCTTCGGCAACGGCAGCGGCATTTTTTGACTGGATGACGGACATCGGATCGGATTTGATGAACATGCGCCTGAAGATCCTGGAATTTGTGCTGTGGTCGGAACACATTGCCTATGAGAAAGGCGGTATGACTTATCAATTGAACTCCCGGGCGGATTATCTGCCGCAGGTCATGGAGATGGCAGAGCCATCGGCCATGAAGACCTGGTTCCTGGAAAAGGTAAAAGAGTCTTGCCGCAATGTTTTGAACAAGAGAGAAGAGAAGTCCGGCAGTATCATTGAAATGGCCAAAATTACATTAAGAATAATTACCACAAAGACATTTCCCTGGATGATGTATCCAGAGAGGTCAATATCAGCCCGTATTATTTCAGCAAGCTTTTCAAGGAAACCACGGGAGAGAATTTCATCGAATATCTGACGAATCTGCGAATGGATAAGGCAAAGGAACTGTTGGAGACCACGGAGTGCTCCATGAAGGAGATATGCGTCAGAACAGGATATTCAGATCCGAATTATTTCAGCCGCAGCTTTAAAAGAACGTGGGGGTCACTCCGACGGTCTATAAGGAGAAATCGGGGAAAAATATATGAACAGGGCAGTGTGTAAAATGAAAAAATGTGGAAATATGCAGCGGTTGTGCTTGTCTGTGTGCTGACACTCGGCGCCTGCGGTAATCTGGACAGCAGTAAAACGTCGGGGATGCCACAGGACCGGAAGATCCAGATCGGCATGAGCTTCGATTCTTTTGTGGTGGCAGACAGACCGGGATATCTTCGTATCCACAGAGGTGGGGGCGGAGGTCAACAGAATGCCAACGGGGATCTGGAACAGCAGAAGAAACAGATCAATTATTTCATTGATAAGGGAATGGACGTTATTGTCATCATCTGCATTGATTCGAGGGGCTGGCAGAGCAGGTGCAAAAAGGCGAAGGAAGCAGGGGATTAAAGTCATCGCCTACGACCGAATGATCATGGATTCGGATATTGATCTGTATATCACTTTCGACAACGAGCGCGTCGGCACCATGATGGGAGAAGCACTTACTGGTGGATAACGGGCTGTCTGGTGGAAAAAGTGCTGATGCTGGAGGTTCTGCGGTGGACAGCAACGTGGCTATGGTAGAGAAAGGATTCCGGAAGGTGATGGAGGATCATCAGGTGACAATCCTGGATTCCATGCATGCGGACGGATGGAAAGCGGGGCTCGCAGCGGCCTATGTCTATGACCATATGGATGTTGTCTCGGAAGCGGATGCCATCATGTGTGGCAAGATGACCTGGCCAGTAAGGTGGTGCATGCCCTGAAAGGAAAAGAGGATGGCGGGAGACATCATGGTCGTTGGGCAGGATGCCGATCTGGAAGCCTGTCAGCGGATCGTAGAAGGAACACAGGTCATGACGGTTTATAAGCCAGTGGAGAAGCTGGCCCAGAAGGCTGCGGAATGTGCGGTGCTTCTGGCAGAAGGAAAGGAGCTTCCAGAAGAGACTGTGACGATAGAAAGCGGAAACTATCAGGTGCCCTATATCGGACTGGAACCCATCAGCGTGGATAAGACCAATATCAATGATGTGATCATAGGCAGTGGATTCCATCTGAAGGAAGATGTCTATCTGAATGTCCCTGCCGAAAACCCTGACGGGATCGTGAACGAAAGAAAAACTAAGAACAGGAAAAATTTGGTAAGATAGCTGTGCTTGCAGACAAAATATTGCTAGCACAGCTTATTTTTGCCTTCCGGACAGCACAGAAAAGTGCAGAAGGTCATAAAATCATGCTATTTGATCTATGGTATTCTCTATTGTCAACAAAACAAACCAAACAAGGGAGGTTACTTTTTATGAGGAAGAAATTATTAAGCACACTTCTGGCAACAGCCATGGCTGTTACAATGCTTGCAGGATGTGGATCCAATGGGGGACAGCAGGCAACCACACCGGCAACGGACAATAAGACGGAGACTTCCGCAGAAGCAAAGACGGAGACTTCCGCAGAAGCAAAGACAGAGACTTCTGGTGCAACAGGCGGCGGTAAGGTCGGTGTAGCAATGCCCACCAAGGATCTGCAGAGATGGAATCAGGATGGTAGCAACATGCAGGCTCAGCTGGAGGCAGCAGGCTATGATGTAGATCTGCAGTACGCATCTAACGATATTCCCACACAGGTATCCCAGATCGAGAATATGATCAATTCCGGCTGCGAACTTCTGGTCATCGCATCCATCGACGGTGACTCTCTTGGAACCGTTCTGGAGCAGGCAAAGGAAAAAGACATTCCGGTTATCG
>VOFH01003470.1_pt1 | contig 17441 bp, 24 predicted proteins | sample 5384091 | NCBI WGS metagenome assembly VOFH01 (sample SAMN12384727, study PRJNA508395) | human gut metagenome | isolation source: healthy gut G | host: Homo sapiens
GAAGTTACGTATTGCTCATCATGCCTTCTGGAAATCTTCAAGCACTTGGTTTCACCGTTAAACTTTCCCATCTCAGCACGCGCGCAATTTATGAAGACGGCCTCCAAGCAGTCGCTTCGGACACCGTCTGCTTCCCCGCAAAACTGGTCCACGGACGCGCGATCTTCATAACAGAATGTTGACCGCATCTTTATGCCTATTGTTGACGGTTCCCTGAAAATACCGCAGATACCAGCCAATCAATGTGCGCGAGTAGTAAAAGGGTATCCTCTGGTTATTAAGAATTCGGACAATCCTGAACGACGCTGGAATATACCTTTTGACAGCCCCTTATTCATTGGTTACCGAAAAAGATAAGGCTCACCAATTAAAAACCTATTTCCAGGAGATGTTTGATATCGAAAGCTACCGAAGCAGCACTTGCGCAAGCCAATACGGCGCAGGCTTCTTTCCACGAAGCCTTCAACAACGCGGGCGGAAGTTCTTGCGCAGGTACGCAAAGAGGGACGCTATGCCGTGGTATTAGCGGGACGTCCTTATCCAACGCACGCTGGTAAACCATGAACTTCAAGCTTCTTTACTGACCTGAGAATTCCGGTCATTACCGCCGATTCAGTTCCTGGCATTACCGAAGTAAATTTAGATAACAGCCTGATTGATATTGTTAACAATTTCCATGCCCGTATGCTTTCATCGGCAGTCATTGCAGCACAAAGTCCCCACATGGAATATGTCCAAATCGAAAGCTTTGGTTGTGGCCACGATGCGTATCTTTCCGATGAAATAATTCGCTTAATGAAAGAAGTTGGACCCAAAAACACCGCTTGTCCTCAAAGTGGACGAAAGCGATATCCGTGGCCCTCTCGGCATTCGTACCCGTTCTTTTTGTGGAGACAATCGAAAGAAGACGAGGCCCAAGAGCAGGCTAGCGAAAGTAAACAGGAATTGGTTTCGGCAGCGAAAGCGAACAAGAACAAACCCTCGACAGAAAAATTGCTCGCGAAACAGGCGCCAAGCTGAACGATCCCTACCCTCAAAAGTTCGACAAAGCAGCAGTTAAGGAACGAGTGGTATTAGTTCCCCAATACTTCTCATGCATTTAGCCGTATTATGTCTGGCTGTATTTGCAAAACAAGGTTTTGCGAACCGTTTCTCCCTATAGGTCGCGAACGAGCTATATACCTTGGCAAAAAGTATGTTCACAACGATATTTGCTTCCCTGCTCAAATCGTTATCGGCGAAGCTCTTGAAGCCTTGGAGTCCGAAAGTACGACCTTGACCATGTTGCCGTTGCAACCGGTAAATATATCGGCGACTGTCGACTTACCCACTACGCCGCACTTTTGCGCAAGGCTCTCGACGACGCTGGCTACGAACAAGTTCCTATCATCACGAACGACGATGTGGATTTCCACGACATTCATCCTGATTCTGCTTTTAATCTTACTTCCGCAATTCGCGTTGCGTTCACTTTGCCTATGATAGATGCGCTTGAAGAGCTTCTTCGTAAAACGTCCTTACGAACTAGAAAAAGGCAGTGCCAATGCCGCTTTCGATCAAGCGCTTGATTGCTTGGTTGAAGGCCTTGAAGCAGGTGGCGTTCGGGAGCTGGCGCTGGCGCTTTCGCCCAATCGATAGAAATCATGAAACAATACCGTACGACAGAAGTAATCCCTGTCCGACGGCCTTATCGTGGGTGAATATCTCTTTGAACTTCCATCCTGGCGCAAACCACGATATTGAAGACTACCTGAAAACAACGGACTTGAAGTTATCGAAGCACGTATGACTGACGTTATACGCAAAACCTACTTCTACCAGGATTCTCAAGTAAAAGAGTTCAAGGTTGACCGACCTTTTCGCGAATAAAGCCACCTACGCTATCGACAACCGAGTGTTCGACCTAGCTCACGATGTAACCGATCGTATCGCGAAGGCTCATCCACTCTACACCCGCCTTGCCGCATGCCTGATTTGGTGCAAGCAAGCGACCCTATCATCCATCACACCTTTGACGCAGGAGAAGGAGTTCTTATTCTGCTGAAATTCTGCACCACGCAGAACATGGATGTCGCGCGTTTGTTATCTTGCAGCCTTTTGGTTGCTTGCCAAACCACGTAGTTGGCCGCGGTATTGCAAAACGTTTAAAGGAACTTTATCCCGATGCACAAATTCTGGGCTCTTGATTTTGACCCTGACGTAAGTTTCGCCAACATTGAGAATCGGTTACAGATGCTCATTATGAACGCACGCGCAGCGCATTCGGAATAACATTACTAAAACCCTTTAGTGTGCAGGAGACTCCCAATGGCACGACCAAGAAAAGACCAAGGCGATTGCGCTGAACAGCGCATCAAAGATGCCTTCTGGGCCTTATTGGAACAAAACGATTTAAAAGATATTACGGTAAGCATGATTACCTCAAAGGCAAACTGCAACCGTGGTACGTTTTACTATCACTTCAATTCTCTTGAGGAGCTCGTTGATGCCATCATCACCGATGAGCTTTTCATCAACAGCAGCGTACCACGTGCCTTGTTTTTATCTTCTCTGCAAAAAAATCTAATCCTTTTGAGCAGGAAAACTTCGCCCTCCACATAAAGCGCTTCGGTCTTATGATGAACCGCGGTGGTCAAGAAGGCATTGACACCAAAGTTAAAAATTGCCGCCACTGAGCTGTGGGAAAGACTTCTCTGCACCAATGACGAAAAACTCACCATAGAAACACGACTCATCATTGAATATACCTTGAGCGGGATTAATCGGGCTTATTTCCCATCTGCATCGTGAAGGACTTCTCGACAAGCACAACATACCCGAAGAAATGATCTTTAGCTTTAAGACAAACTCCTAGTATCTCCTAACGAGCATCAGCAAGGCGCAAACATTCCCCTTGTTGCTGGAAAACTCATTTGCGACCAGATGCGCAATGTACAAAGCGACACCTGCCAAACCTGCCCGAAAATCCGTTAGGATAAACGAGAATTTTGCGCCATCCATTTCTCGAAATTTTCTAAATACCCTTGCTCATCTTGAGTAAGGGTATTTTTTTGCCTGATCAAAAGGAATCTCTCCATTCGGCGAGCGACAAATTCCCCACCTTGGCCTTCCAGCCCAAAGTGCGGATAGACTCAGCAGCAGTATCGGTATACGTATCGTCAAGCCGCCATCTGTCCCCGACAACACCAAACGCATCCTCTACGCGCGCAAGCGATTCTTCGGAATAAAAATCCTTTGATGAGAGCCGCATTAACCTGCCATCGCCTGGAGAGGCAGTGCATCGGCGGGGCGAATCTCTACAAATTGCTTTAGGCGCACATCAGGCCAAAACATTGAAAGGAGATGCTCGATATCATCCTGCGACATAGGAGCATCGGCGTAAGCCTGAGATGCAGTGATGCCTGCAACGTCACGCAGCGCAGGTCCTTGAGAATCTTCAGAAGACGGACGTGTCACAAAAATTGACAGGTACGCAGTAACCAAGAGGCGTACTGTTCAAATCCGAAACCCGCCTCGAACAGTCCTGGAACTTGCCCACAACGCGCATTGTCTACATCGCGCCACATGGCAAGACGAGACAAGGGGCTTTGGAGTCTCGCCTTCGAAACGGACTACGTTGTCGGTAAATGCTGCAATAAGGGGAACCAATGCCGGAGCAACACGTATTTTTTTCTTATCGCATCTGCCTCATCTCGATAATCAATCGAAACCTGAGTCGATGCAGAAGCACGCATCATTCTGCTCACCATGAGTGCCGAGGGCGTGGAAATAGTCATTCATGAAGTGGTATCGTTGTTTTGGTATTAGCGACAAATCATGGGCTTTTTCGATTTGATGATAGCCCAGCGTTACCAGTTTTGCCTTATGCTGCCGAAGAAATGAATCGATGCGACCGCGAAATTCGGTATACACGCGAACAATATCTGCTATGGCACAATAGGGCGCAATGTTTATCTCTGAGCTGCGCTGCAGGCTCTAAAGTCAGCGATGCTCTTCGTTAGCAAGACCGATCAAATCGTTTCAAGACCTCGCATTTCTCGAGGATAAAACTCAGACAAATACAAGAGAATGTCTCGAACGCCAAATGCTGCCTCGGACGTGGCTCCAGATGCGCCCTTCGATGCGTGCTCGGATACGCCCGCAGACGTGCCCTTTGGTTGCGCCTTCTGATGCGCTTTCGGCTGCGTCCTCGGATACGCCCGCGGATGTGCCCTTTGGTTGCGCCTTCGTATGCACGCCTGATTGCGACCTTTTCGCCCTCATAAGGAATGGCCTTGAGCGTAGCAGCGTCCACCACAAAAATGCTCAACCTCTACGCCAAGCTTCTCGCAAGGCTGGTTACCTTTTTGCTCCTTGCGCGAAATAGGCACAGATCGCGCTGCGATTTTCCTCTTCAAAAAGACATGTATTTTTACTCCATTTCGCCAAGGTGCGAAAAAGATCAGATGAAAGATACCGTTCTCCCGTATCGGGCAGCACTACTACGATCATTTTTTCCTTCATTTTCTGGACGTTGAGCAACTATTTTTGCGGCATGAAGAGCAGCGCCAGAAGAGATACCTGCCAGTACTCCCTTTTGCGGCAAGTTCGCGGGCAGCAGCAAAGGAATTTCGGTACGTACCGCTAAGACCTCATCATAGACAGAGGTATCGAGCGTATCGGGTACGAAACCTGCTCCATTCCCCTGAATGCCATGAGGACCGCTTTTTGCCTTCCGAAAGAACAGGCGAATCGGCTGGCTCAACCGCGATCACCTGGATATGGGGGATTTTTACTCTTAAGGTATTTCCCTGATCCAGACAACGTTCCACCCGGTACCAACGCCTGCTACAAGAATATCTACCTTCCCTTCGGTTGCCTCCCAGATCTCAGGACCTGTTGTAGCTTCATGAGCAGCGGGATTTGCAGGGTTAGTAAATTGGCCAGCAATAAGAGAATTGGGATATTCTTTGGCAAGTTCTTCTGCTTTTTGCGATAGCACCCGCCATGCCTTTTGCGCCTTCGGTTAGCACCACTTGCGCCGTAAGCACGCATTAAAATGCGTCGTTCAACACTCATTGTTTCAGGCATCACGATAATGGTGCGATTTCCGCGAGCCGCCGCTAAAGCAGCAAGGGCAATGCCGGTATTACCAGAAGTTGGTTCGATCAGCACCGTGTCATCGTCGAGCTTTCCTTCACGTTGCGCCGTTTCTAGCATAGCCTTCGCTATGCGATCTTTTGCTGAACCAGCAGGATTAAATGATTCTATTTTTTGCTACCACGTGAGCTTTTAAGTGGTTATTCTTTTCAAAATTCACCAACTCCAGCAAAGGAGTTTTGCCAATGAGTTCAGCGATATTGGAATAAATCATGTTCAACGCCTCTTTTTTCCTTGCGTCGCTTTAAAGTTAGAGTATTTTAACTCACTATACCGCGCCATCGGCTTATCGCAAACGAAGGTAACCAATCGTTGCTCCTGACGAACCGAACGGGCGTTTCAGGCAGGAAGTGCGATGGTTCATTATTGAAAAGAAGGTTGCTTTACATAAAGAAAATGGTTGCTTTTGTGAGATATATTGTCGCTTTTATGAACTTTCTTTTCGCAAAAGGTGAGTTTTGTCTCCTAAAATTCACGATTATATGAATTTCCTCTTCAGAATTAGTCCTATAGCGCCTTTGATGCGATAGAGTGATTCCATGTTCACCAAGAAAACTGCTGACTCGAACTCTGTTTGTTCTGCTGCAGGTTCGTGCTCTACCTGTTCTACTGCAAGCTCACGCCCTACTAAAGATTCTCCCCCAAAAGTACTGCGATCGGGCAACGCACAGAAGCGCTGCGAGTGACTTGTTTGGGTAAACGTCCAAAAGTGCTACGAGCGGTTTGTTTAGACAAGCACCCAAATGTAGGGCTTGCCTTTGTTTTTAGATATGCTGCAATCGGTCTCGCGCTTTTTTATTGGCATGCCTGTGCGCATTGAGCCTTATGTACCCACAGTCAACTTATGCAGTTCAGGGAAGCGACCCTCTCACCGTCACCGTTGAAGTAGAGGGGTTCCAGGGATCATTGCCAACTCTGATCGAAGGAAGCGACTTCACAAAAGGACAAGCAATTCAGGCCGATCCTCGTTATATGGCTGACTCTCAAGGAAACCAACCACTTGCTAGTCTCATCGAAGAAAAAGAATCACAAGGCTTTCAGCTTGTTTGGAAAAAACAGATGCGGGTGATAACTTTTGATTGGTTTACCACTCCCATAATGCAAAGCACCACCGTAAAAGGGAGCTTTGTAGAAGCTGACTACATCGTTCGCGTAAGTTTTAACGACGAGAAAACCGAAGATATTGAGGTTGCTGTTCCCAAAGGATCCTCATTTGAGGAAACCTATGGAAAAGCTCTTTCTACCCTCAAAGCAGGGACATACCTTTATTCGATGGGTAAACTCCTCTGACAATTCTACGTTCGATTTTTTTCTGCTCCAGTAGAGGCATCCACTACTATTTATGCCCTTTATTCCATTAGCGAACCTGACCAGGTGGTAACGGTCGATGCCGACTTTGACGTGCCAGAAACTGCATCTGGAAAATGTTATATCGGCGCACCTGGAGCGTTCATCCTGCTCAATTTAGCATTTCAGGATTCACAGGAGAATTAGAAGGTGTTCAGGAACGGGGTCTTGTTTCTTCCCAGCTGCAGCACCTTCGTACACATGGGCAGACTATAATGCAACGCTTGTAAGCGTAGATATAAACGCAGGTATTGTTACCTACGATGTCACTATTACCCTGCCGGGAGCCGCAAGCCCGAATGGTCCTCGCAACAGCCTAGGTTTAATTGGCTATCAAACCGTTTATTTTCAAGCAAAAAGTTCAAAAGAATTTTTGAGGATACCTTGAGCTGAAAAAGTTTCCGAAAACCCCCTCGCTCAGCGAAGGTAATAGCACCTATTCACTAGAGGGAGCAATCTTTGGCGTTTACGACAAGAACGGCAATCGCGTAGCGCAATTACAGACTGACGAAAACGGACAAAGCCAGAGAAGCCCCTCTTGCCCGTAGGGACCACACCATCAAAGAAGAACAAGCACCCGTCGGTTTCTAAAAACACCGCAGATAGATCAATCCCTATCCACGCAGGATCGGTAACCCAGTCAACTATTTCCAATATTCCTCAAAGTTGCTTAATTGACCTTGCTCTTCAGAAAGTAGATGCCGAAAACCAAGGCATCATCGCCTCGGATCCGCAACATTAGGCCGTGCCCAATTTCAAGTTTCTTACTACGACCGCTACCTGACCGTACCTCAATTAGTATAAACACCCTAACCGCCTTCATGGATGGCGAAGAGGCTCAATCCAATCAGCTCTCCATTCCACAATCATGGACAATCCTGTACGAAGCTGGATTTTCGAAACTGACGAAGAGGGAAAAATTCACTTTTCAAAAAATTATTTTGTCGAAGGAGATGACTTCTATTACGACCACGAAGGTTCGATAGTTCTTCCTTAGGGACTGTAGAGATCAAGGAAATAAAAGCCCTTCCGAAGGCTATCTTCCCTGTTGAAAATACTTTCGTTGTTGTCTCCCTCAACGAAAGCGGAACAGAGCCACATATTGAAAACTGGGAAGTTATCGAAATAGAGCAAGTAAAAGGGGTGATCTTGCTTTTTCTAAAAACAAGACAAGGTTCTATGGAACGTCTTGTTTCTGTCCCTTTCCGCATTACTTTGAAAACCACTGGAGAATCCCATGTGCTTGTTACCGATGAAAACGGCATGGCAAGCACCGAATCGTCGTGGACTCCCCATTCTCAAAACACCAACAAAGGAACTTCCGCAGATGACGGAATCTGGTTTGGTCAAGATGCTTTAGGCACTCAGGCTCCTGTTGATGACAATCTAAGGCTCTACCTTATGACACCTATACCGTAGAGGAATTGCCGTGTTCGGCAAACGAAGGCATGGTTCCTATCGCATTTGAAATAACCATTCTGCGGGACAAAAAACAACGCTTGACTTAGGGACCGTCGATAACAAACCCTACACTCCCCGAAATTAAAGGAGAAATAGACAAACGACAAACTCTTTTTCAAAGCCAACGGGTTATTCACCTACACCATCGACTACCGATCCACTTCTTCTACTTGGGCAGATGAATTTACCACTACTGATTTTTGACCTGCTCCAAAGAAGATCAGGCACACCTCGAAGCACCTCACAACACCTATAAGTAGTGGCGATTACGATGGAAAAATGAACGTATGGTATCAGACCAATATGACAAACACTCCTGCCCAAGAAGAAATTCAAGACGCTGAAAATAATGAGCAGCGAGAAAGAAACTACCGAACAAGTACAAGAAAGCGAAATCGTGCAGGAAAGCGAAAGCGCGCAGGAGAGCGAAACCGCAATCGCGCAGGAGAGTGGAACCGCTAACGCACAGGAAAGTGAAAGCACACAAGGGAATGAGACCGCAATCGCGCAGGAAAATGAAACCGCGAACGCGTGTTCCACCAATCCCTACAATCCTGACAATCCCAATAATGAGCGAATGTACAATTTTGAAAACTGGCGCCTTTGGAGCCAAGATCTTTCAACCCAAGAGTCCACCACATTGTTTGTTGAGGATTTGCAACTCAAAGAAGGTGAGTATATAACCGCTCTTGCCTTCGAACATGGCAGGGTCGAAGAAGGCTTTGGAACCCTCTCGCAAGAAGACGGACAATGGGATCGCCGTGAGCGCTACGAAAATAACGACACTCTAGAAAACACCTTCGATTCGACTGAATTGAGCTCTTGGAATAATGAGACTTGCAGTCAGGTATTAGATGCGCTCTATCAGGAAAAAACAGTCTACGCACCAGCAGTGTTATTCATGAAAGCAACTGACGAAATGCTTCAAAGCGAGGATATTGAGCTATGGAACGATGCGCGCATTGATATCTATCGTAACCTTTGAATTGCATGACGAGGATAAAGATTCGGTTGTGCAAACGACCGTCCAATACCCCACCGACACGACAGACAACCCTATAGAAAAGCTATTAACAACCCTTCCTAAAACAGAAGATTTTGGGCTTTGGCATCGTGGTTTCGTTAATTGCGATAGGCACCCTAGCTGGAGCTATCGTTGTATCCATCAAGATAAGAAACGGAAAATCACAACGCTAAGAGAATATCTTGAGCGCTGCGCGAACACGCAGCGCTTGCTTATCTCGCTTCTTATTCAGGCTTTTATCGGGCTTTTCAGTTTTTATCCGGCAATACCCCGCTTAACCGTGCGACGTTTCCTCTTAGGAGGCTCAACAGGTTCGCGAAAATCAAGCATAAGCTGCTCTGTTGCTCCACCCTTTTCAGTTTCAGTTACTTTTTCGATATCTTTTAATGTTCCAAGAAAGCGCTTCTGATCCGTGAAGCTCAAGCATCTTATATCGTGCATCCTGCAAGTTTAGCTTTGAGCCAGCTCTATGTTCACTCTCAAATTCATTACGCTCGATTTGGGCGCAGCGCGCCCTTTGGGGAAACAATGGTGGCACGATAACGAGTCATATATCTTCCTTGAAACAAAACGAAACTCTATGGTTTGGACTTTAGCACTTTAAACTTCTGACTTAAACTTCTAGCCTTAGGCTTCTTGCCATAAGCTCCAGACCTCAAACTTTCAGTCTTAGACTTCTCATCTTAAGCTTCCAGTCTTAAGCTTCTCAGCACCTTTAACAGATACATAAAAAGCCTGCATTGCCAAACACGCCTCATTCAAACGATTACCTTAGAGTACTCCAAAAATCAACCTCATGTCCTCAAAAGCAATCTTGAACGCTCAAAACGAAATGGTTTCCCTGTGGATGCTTACCATTTTTCTTAAACGTTAGACAATAGAGAACGTTCTTTTTTACGTACAGGAGATTTATGAGCCCACTTGAATTGCTACCTAAGCAGAACTTTGAGGACATTCGTACTGTCGGAATACCACAAGCTCTGCTCTATTATCGCTACCATGTTTTATGGCAAACCTTCTTCGAGTCTCGGTTGTACCGTCATCACCAGCAATCAATCTCCGATAGAGCAATACTCGAGCGAGGAGAAGCACTCTCTCATCGACGAATGCTGCCTTGCTTCAAAACTCTATTTGGGTCACGCCGAAAGCCTTCTCGATTCTTGCGATGCTTTGTTTGTGCCAAGTATCGATAATCTTGGATTACATAAAGGTTTCTGCACTAAATTCCAAGCACTTCCTGACTTGGTTACCAATACTTTTTGCCCCTAAGCAAGTCCGCATCATTTCATGCGAAGTAGATAAAGAAGACACTGGCATCAGCGCCGAAGAAGCTTATGTATCAATAGCAACTCAATTTGGGCTGACCAAAAAACAGGGTAAAGCTGTCTATCAAAATGCGCTCCATACGCAAAAGAAGCATGACGCTCTTCGCTAAGCGCAGGCAAAATTGCTTAAACAGGCAGAAAAACTCCCCGCCGATCAACGCGTCCTTTACGCATTTTGCTGGCAGCTCATCCCTATGTTATTCACGACCCTTATATAGGTGAACCTATTACAAAGCATGCTCGAAAATCTTGAAGTGTGCACGCTTTATTCCGATCGATTCGATCGTAAGCTTGCGCTGGAAAAAAAAGTTATGACTTTTCCGAAACGATGCCCTGGATCGTAAACCGCGAAATCATTGGAACAATTTCTTCACTTATACGACCATCTTGACGGCATTATTTTAATCAGCGCTTTTCCTTTTGCGGTCCCGATTCAATGACCAACGACGCCTTTATCCGTTGCGTGAAAGGAAACCCATCCTTTCCTTTGACGGTAGATGCCCAAAGCGGAACCGCCGGACTAGAAACGCGCATTGAAAGCTTTATTGATATTTTGCGCTACCAAAAAAGTGAGGATATCTCCGTGACGAGCGATAACAATTCAAACCGCCGCATTTCTGAAGTAGCCGCTCCTTTAAAACAGCGCGTTACCGAAATAAAACGCCCATCAACCGCATGGCTGACACCTGAAGCGCCGCTATTCCGAAGACGCACCCGCAGGGTGTTTTCTTAATCCCGGCAAACCTCAAGCATTGCGCCCTAAAGAAAAAGAAGCGTAAGAAAGATCGCCATGCGCGCACCAAAGGTCGCTTTCATGCGCTACACCTACTACGATATTGCCTTTCGATTTTTCGTTGAAACGTGCTTGATGCTGATTTCATCGCCTTACCAGAAGCAACTCGTAAAACGCTTGAATTGGGCACCTTGAACAGTACCGATTACGTTTGCGCTCCTTCAAGCATATTCTTGGCGATTACATTGAAGCGCTCGATAAAGGCGCCGACGTACTGGTGCAGCTCACTGGACCGTGCCGCTTAGAGCTATTATGGAGAACTCAAGAGTCCATTTTGCGCGATTTGGGCTACGAATTCGAAATGCTCAACTTTGCAACGGTAAGCGGAAGCCCCTGCAGGAGTACCTTTCTATCTGCCAAAAGAAGGTTAACCCTGATCTTTCCATATCAAAGGGCGTGAAAAACTTTTGGTAGTTCTAAAAATGATCGAAGCGCTCGATAGCTACAATGACCGCTATCTTGAACTTGCCGGCTTCGAAAAAGGAGCCTGGTTCGTTCAAACGAGCCCAAAAAGACTTCTTTGCTGAAATGAATACCGTCAGCGGGGCAGCGCAACTTGCCTATGTGTACCACCACCACCTGCGAATCTTAGAAGACCTTCCCATTGAAAAACCTATCGATCCCATTCGAGTAGGTCTGATTGGTGAATTCTTTACCGCGGTTGACCCTCGTTCAAATTTATTCATCGAAGACAAGCTAAGTGCTATGGGTGTTTCACTTGCCCGCACGGTAAACCTGACCAACCGCATTCTTCGCTACAACGAAGAAAACTTGCGTCGCAGCGTTTCAGAATACGTGTCGTTTGACATGGGGCCAACTTCGACACTTTCGATTGCAGCCGCAGGCAATATGCGAAGAAGGGTTTGACGGCATAATTCACCTCAAATCTTCTGGTTGTACTCCCGAAATTGACTGCATGCCTGTTTGCAGCGATTGAGCAGTGCCTACCGCATTCTATTTTGTACTTAAGTTACGATTCCCAAACAAGTGACACGGGTCTCGATACTCGACTTGAAGCATTTTATGACATGATCGCTATGAGAAAGGCTCGCTAATGACACCTGCATTTCTTGGAATAGATACTGGATCCATCTCGACTAAAGGCGTCATCATTGATGAACAGGGCACAATCTTGCCCGTTCCTACCTCTGGACTGAAGGCAACCCAACCGATGCCGCAAAACGAGTAGTTGATGACCTGTCGAGGTCAAATAAACCATGGCGAGATTAAAGTTGTCGCGGTAGGTACCACAGGAAGTGCCCGCAGATTAGTCGGCGCGATTCTCGATGCAACCGTAGTCAAAAAACGAAATTACTGCTCATGCCGTAGGTACCACGCATCTACATCCTGACGTTCGCACCATTCTTGAAATCGGCGGACAAGATTCAAAGATTATCTGCGTCGAAAATGGTATTGCTACCGACTACGCCATGAACACGCTGTGTGCCGCAGGAACTGGATCGTTCCTTTCGAGCCAGGCTCATCGTTTAGGGGTTGAAGTGGAAGATTTTGGCCCTATCGCCCTTACTTCGAAGCACCCTGCCAACATTGCCGCCCGTTGTACCGTATTTGCCGAGAGACGACCTTGTACACAAAATTCAAGTGGGCTATGCACGAGAAGATGTTATAAGCCGGGCTCTGCAAAAGCAGTCGCTACTAACTACCTGAACAACGTAGGTGAGGGAAAGCGCATTCTGTCCCCTATCGTTTTCAAGGTGGCGTGAGCAAGAATGTGGGCGTTGTTCACTTTTTGAGGAAACCCTCGGAGAAAAGTATTGGTCGATCCCGATGGACATCTGATGGGGGCATTCGAGCAGCTCTTCTTGCCGCAGATGCTCCTCAGTCGAAGCGAAAGCCGTTTTCTTTCAACATCGACAATATTGATTTTACGACGCGCGAAGTGGTTTGTCAGAAATGCGCAAATCACTGTGAAATTGTCTGTGTTTATCGCGACGACGAACTCATCGATGCATGGGGCAACCGTTGCGACAAGGGCGCTATTCGTCCCCATAACACATAAGGCGCCTTCGTAACGCTAAAGCAACCCATGAACATGTTAGGTTGTTGCCGTATTATGTGAAGTTCGAACGAAGCGTTTGAATCTGATTTTATTCGTCTCTATCATTACTACGAAACAGACAGGGCATCTCACCTAAGAGGTGCCCTCTTTTTGCGCTCAATTTTTTTTTATACGCAGTGTAATTTTATCGTCCGGAAGGAGACTTTATGGGCTTAACCCGCAAACAAATCGTTATTGTGGTTATCTTGCTTGCCGGAACTTTGTTAGCAGTTCTTAATCGACGCTGCTCTCTCCTGCGCTACCCGCCATCATGGCAGATACGCAGGTAGACGCACAACAGTTCAGTGGCTTACCTCCGCCTATTCACTTGTTGAGGCCGTCGTCATTCCACTTTCCGCATACCTAATTGGTCGCTTCCTACCAAGAAACTCTTCATCTTCGGAATGACCATTTCGGTATAGGTTCGCTTTGGCGGCAATTGCGCCATTTTTGCCGTTTGCTTATTGGTCGTATGTGCCAGGCGGTCGCTACCGGTATTGCTATGCCGATGGTATTCACCGTTATCTTGCCCTAATTTTCCCACGCGAAAAACGCGGCTCTGCTATGGGTATTGTTTCTCCTAGCTATTGGCTTTGCTCCTGCAATCGGCCCTTCGGTTTCAGGCTTGCTTGTTGATAGCGTTGGTTGGCGCGCTCTGTTTTTTGCTCGTTTGCGCGTTAGCTGTAATCATCGTGCTTTGCGCCGTGTTCTTCCTTGAAAGCTACGGTGAATTCAGGCCAACCTCTTTCGACAAACCCTCAGTCGCCCTGTGTTCCCTCGGCCTTTTAAGCCTGCTCTACGGTCTATCATCCATCACGTCCGCAGAAGTAATCGCCCTTCCCATCGTCCTTATTATTGTTGGCATAATTCTGCTTACCTTCTTTGTGCGCAGGCAGCTTAAACTCGAAGTTCCTCTGTTAAAAGTAAGTATTTTTGCGCGCGCAATTACGCCATCACAGTCTCAGTCGTTGCCGGCCTTCAAGCTGCCCTGGTTGGTACGGGCGTTTTGTTGCCAATTTACCTGCAGAATCTCCTCCGGCATCTCCGCTCTTGAAACAGGTATTGTTGTTGCTTCCGGGCGCCGTGGTGGTGCAATTCTCGGCTTTTTCGCCGGACGCTGGTTTGACAGATTCGGACCCCGCAAGGTAATAATTCCCTGCGCTTTCATTTTGCTTCTAGGCGGCTGCGGGCTTATAGCGATTTTCGCTGGATACCCCAATCCCTTTATTATTGCGGTGTACACCTGCCTTTCTGTTGGCATTACTGGAACTATGCTCCCATCAATACCTGGGGCATCAACTCACTCGATAACTCGGTAATTCAGCATGCCAACGCCCTTTCAACACCTTGAACCAGGTAGGCGCTTCACTGGGTACTGCCATTTTGGTATCTCTTTCCGCCACTTCGGTTTCCTGTTCCCCCGAAATGCCAAATGGAAGCAGACCATGATGGTGACTGTATTGCCTTCAGCTTTACTGCAGCGCTCATGGTTATCATCTTTATAGTTATTGTTGTTTCGGTCCGCGACAATAAAAAAAAGCTACTTTCTCAAGCTCGGTCGATGCCGTGCGTATGCCCACCAAAGCCGATGATCATATTGCAGTTGATTTAGCAATGAATAAAGAGCCTTACTCTGTCCATGACACCGACACTATCGTGAAGTGGCGCAAATTCTTGCAGCAAACAAAACGTCTGGCGTGCCGGTAGTGGATAACGAAAACAAAGTAGTAGGCTTTATTTCTGATGGAGACATCATGAAATATATCGGCCGTAGCGATGGAAGCGTTTTGGACGCAACCCGTATGCTGTATCGAATTCCCGACACCGAAAACTTCATGCAACGCGTTGCAGATTTAATTGATTTAAATGTTATGCGCATTGCAACGAAGGGAGCTATTTCCGTTCTAGCGGCTCCTCCCTCGACGATGCCTGCCGTCTCCTTTGCGGAAAAGCGTATCAAGAAAATCCCTGTTGTTGATGCAGAAGGTTGCCTTGTAGGTCACTTTCGCGATCCGATATTATTCGCTCCACTATGGCAAACCTTGCATCGATCGAATCGCTTGTTGCTGCAGACAAAGAAGAAAAAAGGTGAACGCCAAAGGACATAAAACCAAAACTTTGCCTTCAGAATGCGTTTTTTGGCAATTAGCCCTTTATCCGGGTGGCGAAGCAGAAGCTTAACACCCAAAGCAAAAGCTGTTACTGGCGCACATGACACCAGTAACAGCTTTTGTCACTCACCATCAATACGAATCGCGACCTTGAGGCTTCACCGAAAAGCGGTAGGAAAGCAATAACCCCCTACCAGGCCGTTTTATCCGCCCGATAAGGCACTTTCTTGCCAAAAACAGCTCTTTAAGTGCATGATTTTGTTTTCCTCCCAGAACAAATAACCCCACGCTAACGGTGGCAACTCCGCGTTCTAACAGGCAACTCCACACGCTAACGAATACTCCGCGCGCTGCCGATAAGTCAATATGAAATACAAACCATACACACTGCCATGAAAGCCCCTGAAACCACGAGACTCGTTTGTCCGATATCGAGGTGGCCAAACAATTGCACCGAAGCTCACCCTTCCGTAAAGCGCAAAGCGAATGCACGATTGCTAAAGCGGGGAACAAAAGGCGATCAGAATCTGCTTAAACAAAGCACCATTTACCATAGAACGCGACGCGCCCAACTTATCAAGCAACTGATATCGCTTGCGGTTATCACTTGCGCTCGTCAGTGCTGGATAGCAAGAATCGCTTGCGCAAGCCACTACCAAAACAAAAACTGATGTAAATAGTAAGATAGGCAATGATGGTAGTCAAGCCGATGTTTTGACTGAATACCTCCTCTTTGGTCATTCCCATATTAAGGACCCACGTCTGCGGTTTTCCGACTCTGAAAGTCACCGTTGTAGATTTCACCCCACTGCTCTTCTGCATTAGGATTATCGGTGTATTGAACATTTAAAATCGACGAATAGGGAGTCGCTTGATCAGGGATACTTCATCAGGAACAATGAGCACCCATCTGACCGGAATTGGAAGTAGTCTGCAGCGTTTCGGTATTGAGTGGCATCCACTTTCACCTCATGCTTTAAACACCGTCAAGTTTGCACCTGTCGCTGCCGCATCACGCGCATAATCCATCAGATATCAGTGTCGCAGTTAAGAACTGCTTCATCTTCAGCAAGGAAATGCCTTCTCTTCACGATTTATCGCACGATTGTATTGCGAAACCGGAACAACGCTAAGCGGCTGCTGTACATAATCCGCATTGACCATATCAGAGCCCATAATCAATCACTGATTTGCCCAAAGCTTCATCGAGGTCGTAAAAAGTCGCCTCCGTAGAATACCTTATCTATTTGAGCGCTCTCTCGCACCACGCGCTACTAAGTTGGGTAGCCCAAGCTTTTTGCGCATCAACACTCATACCTTCAGCCATGTCGAAGTCATGCTGCTTAATGTAGTCTGTGCTATTTTCGTAACGTCGTTAGGTATCTTCAGCGATATCGGTGCCTTCATAGTTCTGCAACAAACTGTAGTAGAAGTCGCGCTGGCGTCATATTGCGCACTGATGCCATGCTGTTTTGCATCGAAAGAGAAATACCTACACCACCTGCAACGCTAGTAATTGCCAAACAGCGTCATGCAGATAACCGCCATAGATACAAAAGACGAATTAATACGGGAAGCAACTTGGCGCAAGGTAAACATATTAAGTCCACGATACTAAAGAGGCTTAATATATTGATCAAACGCAGCAAGAAGCCCGAAAGAGAATAGGAAGAACAAAAGCGTTCCAACGCAAAACCAACGCCGTTGCCGCACCAAAAGTCGGATTAACTTTCGTAACGCCATTGGAAAGCAGATAATACGAAATACCAATAATGACGCAGACACGATGAATAAACAAAAACGACAGGGGGAATATCGCAAACTTCAGTCGCTGGCTTTTTACGTCAGACTGAATTAGATCTATGAGCTTTGCTTCATGCGGCCTACGCTAAAGCTAGAGCAAAATTACCAAGAAGACAACAATGGTCTTTATCATTACATCCTGGAGCAACAAAAAGTAAAGCCCGGAATATCAACTACGAACATGAATGCTGTGATATAGAGAAGGCCATGAAATCAATAAGCCAAGAGCAAGACCGTACGCCATCGATACCAGTCCTACTATTAAAGCTTCCGCCAAGCGTTAAGCGCGAAATAAAGCACTTTTGGCATTCCTAAAGCAAGTATAGCAAATTTATTGCGACGCTTTTAGCAATACGTAACTGAACGAAGTAATACTGAT
>VOFH01003621.1_pt1 | contig 17419 bp, 35 predicted proteins | sample 5384091 | NCBI WGS metagenome assembly VOFH01 (sample SAMN12384727, study PRJNA508395) | human gut metagenome | isolation source: healthy gut G | host: Homo sapiens
CTGGAACAATCCACCATCTTAAGGATTTTGAAATAAAAATGTTGAAAAACAGATGCGTGAGATCAGCCAGTCCCCGGAAGATTCCTCAGTCGAGCCGATGAACCTTATTTCTGAATTCCCTTGGCGTACAGCCCTTGTTGATCTTGAAAGTCCGGTTAAAGTAGAGATTCGTATACCCTGTACGCATGGCAATTTCGGTTATTGATATGTTCGGGTCGGCAAAGCAGTATCTCTGTTTTTTTTGATTCTCTCAGTCGTGAGAAATTCTAAAAGTCATATTCACATACTTTTTTAAACGTGTGCGCAAAGTGATATTTGGAGAACCCCACATGCTTTGCCACAGTCTCCAGTTCGAGAGGCTCAGTACAGTTTCTGGCGATAAAACAGGCTTCCGCTATCAGCTCCGTCGTTTTTTGCATTGCAGGGATCCCAGCAGCCTCCTTCATCTCACTGAAACAGCGATTTCCCAAATGTATAAATATTGATAATAAATCCGTATATAAAATCACTTCTTTAAATGGAAGATCAGAATAAAATACATCTCTCATATGGATAAAAATATCCTTCATCAAAAGGATCTGTTCTTCTGATTCGCAGGCGCGCATGATCTGCATCTGCGTAAGTCTGTATGACATGCAGCTGAATTCCTTCATATTCGTTATCAGTTCAAACGGGAACTGAACAATCAGCAGCTCTTTTTCGCATCCCTTTGATTTGATGGAATGGAGAACCCCAGGATAGCAGACTGCCACATCAAGCTTTTCCATCTGGTAGGTATCATATCGAGTCCCAGCTCAAAACTCCCGTCAAAGCTTATCATAATTTCGACAAACGTATGCCAATGCAGCGGAAAATCCGTTGGAATGCCGGCATAAGAAATATTAACCATAAGTCCGTGATTAAAGCTCAAATTCTCATAATATTCACCAAGAAGCATCTTCTTCTCCTTTGCATTATCATGTAATATTCACACACCATACTCAAGCACAGCAATATATGACAGCACTTTGCGCAACATTTCAGTGGTTTTGCCCTGCAAAATACCGCATAACAAATAAAAGAACAAGGGAACCGCACGATATTTACACTGTTTCAATGTTTCTATCCTTAATAGTAACCTATCGCAGGGTATATTGTACACGAAAGTGTTTACAGACAAAAAGGAGGACTATGATTATGGGGATTGTTGACGGAAAGACCATCTGTCAGGTGGCACTGGTAGTAAAAAACATTGAGGAAACTGCAAAGGCATATGCCGAACTCTTCAGCGTAGATGTTCCGGATGTATTTACGGTTCCGCCTGAGAGTGAGGCACACACAAAATTTAAAGGGCAGCCCACAAATACGAGAGCAAAACTGGCGGTATTTGATTTAGGACAGGTTGTACTGGAAATTACAGCCAGACAGCGAGCCCAGCTCCTGGCAGGGAATTCCTGGATAAAAATGGCGACGGGATCCAACACATCGCATTTATGACCAGAGACAGAGAACCGGTTGTCCAGTATTTTGAAGAGAACAGGATGCCGGTCCGCCACTATGGCGAATATACAGGCGGCAACTATACAGTATTTGACAGTAAAGAAAAATTCGGTACCTTTATCCAGGTGAAAGAAGACAAAAACTTATAAATCAGGGAGGAAAAATTATGAAGTTACGCAAAATCGCAGCCTTAGCACTCGCAGGAATAACAGCCGCAAACTTAGCGGCATGCAGTTCGGGTACAACACCGTCAGGCACAGAAGCAGCGAAAGCCACAGAAGCCGCAAAGACAGAAGCTGCCGCTGAAACAACGGCCAGCGAAAATTCGGGCAGCCGGTACTTTTGCCGGAATCGAAAAAGAGGAGACGGACCTTACCGGTGAACTCGTCTACTGGTCAGCATTTACAGGCGGTTCCGGTGAATGGGATCAAAGCCGGGTTGACTTATTCAATGAAATGTACGCGGATAACGGTATCCATGTCACCCGCCAGCAGATTGAAAGGCGCCGGTATCAAAATGGGGCTCTCATGTCGGCAGTGGCCTCCGGGACCAACGCTCCTGACTTAATTATTTCCGACTCGCCGATCGATGTATACTCTTTTTGCGGTTGAGGGCGCCTTTTATGGCAGTAGATGACCTTCTCCCAAAAAGTAGGCATTGATCCGACAGTTTCTTTGATGGTCTTGATGACCTCATTAAGGTAGACGGAAAGACGTACCTGGTACCGCAGGATGCAAACGTACATCTTCTGTACTATAACAAAAACTGGCAAGAGAGGCTGGTCTTGATCCGGAAGCACCTCCGACAACGCTGGAAGAACTTGACGCCTGGGCTGATGCTCTCTCCATACCGGATGATAAAGGCGGATTCAAACAACTTGGTCTGATTCCATGGATTGGCGACGGCGGTGATACCAGCGGCGATGCTTTCCACATTCCGTTCGTATTCGGCACAAACGTATACGATCCTGGCCAACCAATAAGCTTAACCTTACAGAAGATAAGATGATTCAATACTTTGAATGGATAAAAGGATATTCCGAGAAATATGCACCCACGATTCAGGAATGGGGCACCTCGGCCGGAGGCGTATTCGATCCTTCGTGTCCTTTCTATACGGAAAAAGTAGCCATGTATTTCTGCGGCAACTGGATGGCCAATGCCATCAAACTGACAGTCGGTGATGCTATTGAGTGGGGCGTAACAGCGGTTCCTGCACCTGATTACGGTCGTGCAAAAGCAACCACCTTAGGCGCTAACCCGTTTGCAATCATCGAAGGTTCTGAGAATGCAGAACTTGCGGCATTCTTTATCAAATTCTGTATCAGCCCTGCGATTCAGGAAGACAACTTTGCACAGTGGAGATCCATTCCCTGTTCAGATGTCTGCTTTTTGACGGCGTCAGCCTCAACAAAGAACGGCGATGCAATGTATGCTCTGGAGCGTGAGATCGCCAACAATCCGGAAAACGGAGTTCCTGCCATGTGTTCCGTTTCAACAGAACTTGCCGACCAGTTCCAGAAAGCGCGCCAGGAAATAGTATTTAACGGTGCTGACATTACTTCTACCCTGCAGGCACTTCAGGAGAGAATGCAGGCCACACTTGACAGTGCAAATTAACAGACGCGCAGATTGAACAGCTGCGCAGATGATAAGCGGCAGGCGGTGAATAACCGCCCTGCCGCAGAAGTAAGGAGTGTAAAATGGAAAAAAAACAGGTATTTCCGTTAAACAAGAAAATACGACAGCATTGAATACTCTCCCGGCGTAATCGTAAGAAAAATTGTAATGTACGCGATACTGATCCTCATCTCAGTTGCTTTTATCGCTCCAATTGCCTTTATGTTCTTCGGCGCGTTCAAAACGACCATGGAACTGGCCAGAGTACCGTTTAAATGGCTTCCGGACAGTTTCAGTTTAGCCAATTTTAAAGCAGTTTTCGAAAAATACCGTTTTTTTTGTATTTAAACAATACTTTAATCATTGTATTTTTTAATATGATCGGCTCTCTTATTTCTAACAGTCTGGTGGCCTACGGATTTTTTCCCCGCATTAAGTGGCCCGGACGGGATAAGGTATTTATACTGGTCATTATCACCATGATTCTGCCCTTTCAGATCACCATGGTTCCCCTGTACCTCATGTTTAACAAGTGGGGCTGGATCGGTACGTTCTTACCGCTTACCGTCACCTGCTTTTTCGGCTCCCCATTCTATATTTCCTGATCAGGCAGTTTTAATCGGGATACCGAATGAACTGTCCGCATCCGCCAAAATAGACGGCGCCGGAGAATTCAGGATATTCTGGCGCTTACCCTTCCACTTGCCAAGCCCGTACTCGCAACAGTTGCCGTTTTTGCATTTATGAAGAGCTGGAATGACTACATTGGTCCTCTGATCTTTCTCGGATCAAAAACTTTACACGCTGTCGCTTGCTGCTTCCATGTTAAAATCTAATCTTGATCCGCAGTGGACGGTACTTCTGGCGTTGGGATCCATGCTCGTTATGCCTGTGCTGATACTATTTTTGTACTGCAGAAGTATTTTATTCAGGCGTGACCATGTCCGGCATAAAAGGTTAAGGAGGGCACATGGACATATATAGAAAAAAAGACATTCGCAATGCATTACTTTTCATATCGCCATGGATTATCGGCTTTTTAGTATTTACACTTTATCCTATTTTGAGTTCGCTTTTATTATTCATTTTGTGAATATAAAGTAATTAAAGCACCTGTTTTTATCGGTTTTAAGAATTATATTGATCTCTTTAAGGATAAGAGTTACTTAGCAGCACTTGGCAATACCGTTTATATGTTGATTTTCGGTGTTCCAGTTACCACAATTGTCGCAGTAGCGGTATCCATTCTTTTAAACAATAAACACCTGCATCACGCAGGAATTTTCAGAGTTGTATTCTTTATACCTACACTTGTCCCGACAATCGTAGCCTGTTTTTTATGGATATGGATGTTTTCAGTCAGGTGGTATTGTTAACACAGTACTTGGATATTTCGGCATATCGGGGACCGGCGTGGCTGTCAAACAGTACATGGGCGAAGCCGGCTTTTATCTTTACATGATATGGACGATAGGAAATGCCGTCATCATTTATCTTGCGGGCTTACAGGATATTGATCCGAGTCTTTATGAAGCCGCTGAAATTGATGGGGCGGGTTTATAAGCCAGACAATATCTGTCACCATACCGCTTTTGCGTTCCACGATTCTTTATAATACGGTGACATTGATCATAGGCGTGTTCCAGTGGTTTGCCGAACCACTCATCATCACAGAAGGCGGCCCCGGCAATGCAACGCTGTTCTACTCACTATATTTATATCAGAACGCCTTCCGCTTCTAAGATGGGCTTATGCCTGTGCGATGGGCTGGATACTGCTTTTTGATATCACTCGCAATTATTCTTGTACTGTTTAAAGTATTCAAATTTGGAGAATCAGATAACTGAAAGGCGGTGTAATATGGCAACAGGACTTATAACAGGAGCTGATATGGGATTAGGGTTTGAGCTACAAAGCTGGGACTTTTTTAAGAGGCAATACCATGATCGCCATCGTGCTCCCATGCATCCAGAGAAAAACATAACCGGTCTAAAAATCCCAATACGGCGATAAAGCTGACAATCATAGCTGCGGATATCACAGACGAGGCCGCGATCCGTGATGTCTGCGGACAGAATTTCAGATAAATGCAAGCAGATTGATTTTATCGTAAATAATGCAGGTGTACTGTTTCGGTTCAAAATACGACAAAATTGATGAGATTGTTGACCTTGATGTTGCAAAATTCAGGAAAACTTTAGACGTCAATGTAACAGGCATGGCGATTGTTCTTAAGTATTTTATGCCTTACCTCTACAAGTCTTCCTGCCCGGTCATCATTAATATAACTTCCGAGGCTGCTTATCTTGGTTCCGGCGGTTATAACTATCTGTCGTATTCAGTCTCAAAATACGCGGCGAACATGTATACACAGAAAATCCGCAACTATCTGCATGATGAACGCCCCGAACTCGGCGTGAGAATCTTTATGATGCATCCGGGCAGAATGCAGACGGTTATGGGAGCGGAGAACCACAGATCCTTCATCAGAATCCGCAGAAGGCATCTATAAAGGTGATAGAAGGAGACAGACCCGAAACTGGAAATACCGTTTATCAACTATAAAGGGGAAGCCATGCCGCACTGACCGCGGAAAAGGAAGATTATGAGAACTTATAAAATAGGCATCATCGGGTGCGGCAGCATAAGCAATACCTACATTCCCGATATACAGAACATTTATCACGATCTCGAAATACACGCAGTCGCGGACGCAGATCTTAATCGCGCCGGGAAACTGCAAAAGATTCGGTATTAAACATGCATACCGGACAGAAGAGCTGCTGGCCGATGACGAAATGAGATAGCAGTCAATTTAACACCGCCGCGATTTCATCAGCAGATCAATCTCTCCGTACTTTCGGCAGGCAAACACTTATTTACGGAAAAGCCATTTGCCATGAACCTGCCCGAAGCCGATGAACTGATTACGCTTGCCGGCGAAAAAGGGAGTGATGATGGCAGCGCTCGGATACGTTTCTGTCATCCGGTCTGCAGAGCATGAACAAATATATTCGCGACGGCATCATCGGAAAACCGCTCTATGTCACAGCCAATATGATGTCACACGGCGTGGGATGTGGCATCCCTGCCCAGCCCCTTTCTATGAGGCAGGGGAGGAGGTCCGCTTTACGATATGGCGGGCTATTACCTTTCGGCCATCGTCTCTATGCTGGGCCCGGTTGACTCTGTATCGGGCTTCTGCGGCAAAGGGTTTGACAGACGTTTAATTCTCAATAAAGCACAGTTTGGGACGTATCTTGACGTCGAAATTCCAACGCACTACAGTGCGGTGCTGAATCTTAAATCAGGTGTTATTGTGAGTATGAACATGAGTTTCGATATCTGGCGGTCTGGTCTTCCGAAATTTGAAATCTATGGAACCGACGGCACAATAAGCTACCCCGATCCGAACTTCGGCGGAGGAGTCCCTCCGTTTACCGCAAAGAGCAGGTGCTCGACACGGTTTTTCAGGAAAACGAAGAATACCGGCGGCGTGAAGCAAAGATGTATGAGCTGCCTGAACTCTATCACAGAGTCAGCAATTATTCCCGCGGGCTCGGCGTACTCGACCTGGCATATGCGATTGAACATAAACGGCCGAACAGAGCCAGCGCGGAGCTGGCAAGACATATTACAGAAGTCATAGATGGAATCATAACAGCCGCAATGAGCACTGCGTCTGTAAAGATGGCTACCAGCTGTGAGATACCAAAACCGATAGAGCCCGGTCTTTTCGTGGGAGAGCTGTAGGAAAATTTTCAGACACCCTGGCGCTTAAAAGGAATCAATGAAACATATTATAAAAATTAAAGGAGAACCAATCATGAGTGGGAGTAGTAGGAACAAATTTAGTTGCACAGGTAGGATTTATTGTAAAGGATATTGAGGCTGCAAAAAAAAAATGGGCACAGTTCTTAGGGGTAGAAGTACCTCCGACTCAGCCGGTTGGCGATTATGCCGTAACCGGGACAGTCTACAAAGGCCAGCCGGCTCCCGAAGCGAGCTGCCTCATGGCATTCTTCGATGTAGGACCGGGGCTCCAGCTTGAACTGATTCAGCCTAACGAAGCGCCGTCCACATGGAGAAATTATCTGAATGAAAAAGGAGAAGGCATCCATCACGCCTTTCAGGTAAAGGATTCGAAAGAGGCAATCGCCCGGTGCGAGGCGTTCGGTTTAAGTCTGGAACAGCATGGTGTATACGGATGGATCCGGCGAATATAACTATATGAACGGCGAAAAGACTTAAAGTGTATTGTGGAACTTCTCGAAAGCTATAAAAAGTAATCAGGGGAGGCCGGATGAGATGATCCGAATAGCTTATCAGCAGCACTGGAACACGCCACACCTCTGGAATGGGCACATAGAAATGCCTCTGCCGGCTGCAGGTGTAAATTTACCAATCAATTACAGACAGGGGAAGACCTCGTCCAAAGCTATGTAAAAGCCGCCAAAGATCACGATCTGCTGATTGCAGAAGTCGGGGTTTGGCGAAACCCGGTATCACCATTCGAAGACGTAAGAACGGATGCCATAGAATACGCTGTGGGACAGCTTCGGCTGGCCGATTCCATTGGTGCAAACTGTGCCGTCAACGTAGCGGGCTCAATGGGGAACGCTGATGGGGCTTATAAAGATAATTTCACAAAAGAGACCTGGAAAAAAACAGTAAAAAGCATTCAGACCATCATCGACGAGGCGGCTCGAAACACACTTACTATACCATAGAGCCGATGCCGTGGATGTACCCGATCAGTCCTGATGAGTATCTGCATCTCATTGAAGACGTCGGAAGAGACCGTTTTGCCGTTCATATGGATATCTTCAACTGGATCACCACGCCTTACCGGTACTTCTTCAACGAGGAATTCATGGAGGAAGTCTTTGAAAAACTTTGGCCGTTACATAAAGAGTCGCTTATATTAAGGACGTTCTGCTCGAACAGGATTTCACGATGATGTACCGGGAAGTGGAGTGGTGGCGGTATAATAAATCTGAAAATATGCAGAGCTTGAGCACCAGATACAATCCGGATATGCCCATGATTATAGAACATCTGCATTCTGAAAAGAGTATCTGGAAAGCATTGAATACGTAAAAAAGGAGGCTGAAGCTGTAAATGAGTAAGAAAAAATCGTCATAACCGGTACGGCAGGACTACTTGGTCCCCATGTTGCAAGACATTTTGCAGAGCATGGTTATCATGTCATCGTGGGATCGACAGGGCTGTCCCAAAAAGAATCGGCTGCGACAGGAGAATCTGATTGTCGATCTGACAAATGCTGGTGAGGTGTATTCGGCTCTGTCCGGCGCCATGGGTGTCGTTCACCTCGCGGGCAATCCCAAGACCCGGCATCTATACGAGTGAAGTTACCTTTGGGAATAATATTCTGGCCTCTTATCATATTCTGAGGCGCGGACAATTTAGGGATTAAAAAGCCGTCATCGCATCAAGTGAAAGTGCGTACGGGTTCTGTTTCTCAAAAAATAATCTCGCCCTCAGTATTTTCCGTCGTTGATGAAGAACATCCGGCGCTTGCTGAGGACTCCTATGGTATCGGAAAGATCGCGGCCGAAAAAAAAGTGGCCGAAGGGATCCACAGACGAAACCATATGCAGATTATCACATCCGTCTGGGCAACATCATCACCGAACCGATGTATGAAAACTTCAAAGACTGGATTCATGATCCCCATAAGAGAGTTCTGAATGTCTGGAATTATATAGATGCAAGAGATATCGCCTCCGCATGCCGCCTGGCTGTAGAAAGAGACGGTTTAGGCTGCGATATCATGAATCTGGCGGCGGATGACAACTGTATGGACATAAAGAGCCGTGATTTGATTCAGGAGGTATTCCCGGATATTACAGACATCAGAGGCGATCTGGAAGGTTACGAAACACTCTATTCCAACGCCAAAGCAAAAGCGCTTCTTGGCTGGCGCCGGTACACCACTGGAGAGATTATGTGTCATAATATTGCGAACTGCAGATAAAGAATCAGGCCCCTTTGCCGGGCGGGCCTGATTCAGCGTCTCCTCCATTTCGAGGAACTCCCTTAACTTATCGTTTCACGGTTTCCTTCGTAAAGTCTTCCTCAACCACACTCCACGCCGCATCCACGCTGTAATATCGGCGGATGTAATTCTGTGTTTTCCGGCTCAGCTCCCGGAGTGCCTCCGGATTCTGGTAGAGCCGAACCGTCTCTTCGGCAAACTCTTCCGGAGCGTCCTTAATGTACATCACCGATTCGGCTTCCGCGATCCCTTCCGCACCGATGGAGGTTGTCACGACAGGGCACCATTATACAGCGCCTCGATGACCTTGCCTTTGACTCCGGCGCCGTAGCGCAGGGGAACTACCACGATCCGGCAGGTACGATACAGCTCGGAGAGTTCTTCTTCAGAGACGAAGCCCTTCACGATGATACCGTTTCCCGGCTGCTCCAGGGCCTGAATCTCCTCAGTCACCTTCGATCCGACGATATAGAAGGGAACCTCCAGTTTTTCACGGATTTTAGGATATATCTCTCTCGCAAAACCAGAGAACCGCATCCACATTCGGCGGATGGGCGAAGCCGCCTACAAACAGCAGTCCTTCCCTCTTCTCAAAGTCATCCGGGACCGACTCAAGAATTTCTCGAATACATAGGCCACGATTGCCTTTACCCGGATTGTGGGATCGATCATATGGATCGCATCGCGCTCCACATAGGACGGATAATACGATACCGCCGCCTTCCGCATAATGCGGAATTCGATGGCTTTCCAGTATTCCGACGCATCCCGCTTCTTTTCGTCCCCTGTCAGCTGGTATTCACGGCCTCTCAGGAAATGGAGATCATGGCCATAGTAAATCATCTTGATACTGGTGTGTTTCCTCTATAAAGTCCACGTATTTTTCCCGCAATGTGAGGCCTGTTTAAATAGGCGGCTGTGATGTCATCCCCATGCTCCTTCAGCCAGTCCCAGATTTTCACCTGATAGTCGCGGCCATAGAGGATTTCTATCCCCATCTGCATCAGCGTCGTGGAATACGGCTCTTCATGAAGTAAATTATCCCCCAGGAACTTGACCACATACCCCTTTTCCAGGAACATCTTCAAGTACTGGAAGGTTGTTTTGGACCCGGCTTTATCCCTGTCATACGTTGGGACATAGTGATCGATCACAAGAATAATATCCTTGCCCTGGCTCCGCTCACGCGCCCGAAATGGGTCGGGATTGCCATTATTCACATACTGCTTTTGAACTCTTCCGCCCATTTTTCCTTCAGTTTCTCCGCATTCTCCACCTGATACCGCTTCAGGCCGCTTCCATTCACATCGGTTCCATTGGAAATACCCTCGAAATGGATTACCTTAGAGAGCGGCTGGTATACCACCCGGTAGCCGGCTTTTCTCACCTCGAAGGCCAGATCCGAGTCTTCGCAGTATGCCGGGGCAAACCGCTCATCGAAACCGCCGATTTGCTTCCAGAGCGCATTCGACAGCAGGATCGCGGCGCCCGAGATATAGTCCACATCCTTCACATAGTTATATTCCGGTTTATCCGGATCGTCCAGCCGGCCATAAGTTCCAGCCGGAGCCGTCGCTCCAGATGATACCGCCCGCTTCCTGAAGCCTGCCGTCAGGATAGACCAGTTTGGAGCCCACCATGCCGATGGACGGATCACGCTCAATCAAATCCCAAGACTCTTAAGCCAGCCCGGTGTCACCTGCGTATCGTTATTTAAGAACATCACATATTTGCCCCGGGGCCGCCTTAGCCGCCTGGTTGCAGTTGCGTAAAAATCCCTGATTCGTCTCATTTCTGCAGATCGTCACGTGTTCCACGAATTTCGCCAGTTCCATGGTGGCATCGGTAGAAACGTCGTCCGCTATAATTACTTCATACGCACCTACATCCGTGGTATGTTCCAAAATGGAAGCCAGACAGACGTACGTGTAGTCGATCTGGTTGTAGACCGGAATGACGATAGATACCATCGGCTCTTTCTCTTCCCGGAACTTAAGCTTTCCGTGGATCCGGTAGCCCCTCCAATCTTCATATCGCCTTCGATTAAGTTTCTGCCTTCCGGGGTCGTATAAACGGAAGGAATCTACCGGATGGAAAAACGTATTCTTCACGTATCCCAGGATCTTCCGCTTTCTGGTTCCCTTGGGAAACTTCTGGTTGAATTTCTCTCCCAGCTTTCTCTTCACCTTGAAAATGATGGCTTCATGGCGGTTTAAGACTGCAATCGTCTGGGCCATGTTTTCGTTATCCTGGCGCAGATTGCCGATCATTACTTCCAGATTCGTCACGTGATTGTCCGTCAGGCGTTTCAGCTCAATCTGCTTGCGAATCGATAAATCTTTTTCTTCGATCTCCAGCTGAAGCTGCTTCACCCACTGGCGCTGTTTTTCAACCGCCCGTTTTACCTCGTTCATATCCTCCGGAATGATATGGACGTCGTGCATATAATTCGTCAGATAAATTTTCTGGTTTTCTCCATGAACAAACTCCTGAAAATGGTGTTCCATCTCTCCGAAAACCGGAATCATCTCCGGACGGATGCCGAAATTCACCATAAACTCAGGCAGCGTCGCCTTCTCCCAAAAGGCTTCTGTACTGCTCGTAAAAATAGTACAGCATGCGGTAACGGATAAAGCGTACCGGAATCGGGAAGAAGAACACCCACTCGTAGTCGAGGCAAAGACGGGCCGTACTCCGTCACCATGATATTCTCGAACAGGCAGTCCACGTTGGAAGCATCAAACGCCTCATCCGCCTCCAGTTCTCCGCTCAGCCGCACACGGTCCAAACACGGCGATAAATTCATCCGTCCTCTTAAACGGTTTTAAATAACCTTCCCTGAACCTCCAGAACCTGTTCCATGGCTTCTTTCAGTTCCGCCACCGGGATGCGCCCATCCATTATTTTGCGGCCCAGAATCTCAGCCATGGTTTCACCCTTCAGAAAGGCGAAACGCGCGGTCTTTCCATCTCCGCTAAGCGCCATTTCAGCTACTCCCAGCGGACTCTGGCTGGTCAGACGGTCGTATTTCTCTTTCATTGAACGAATATGAGCGACTGCCGGTTCGTTTAAAGCCGTCTTCTACATACTGCTTCCCGTCCTCTTCCACAATACAGGTACGTATCTGAAACTCTTCCCGGCGGGTCCTGTTGTATTTAATATACTTAGTCTTCTTCATAGCTGCTCCATATGGCTAAAATGAATTTGCGAACGTTTCAAACACTCCGGCTTCACAGATTTCATCGTAAAATTTTCCCGGATCAAACCGGATATACTCCGGATAATCGTAAGCGAGGACCGCGTGAGCCAGTTCCCCTTTTACCGGCAGATACTCATCCGAATAAATGGTTACCGGCAGACGGTAATCCGGCATGGGATAGTAATATGTGAGTGTTCCGTTTTTTCCATCAGATGAACCACACAGAAGCTCTGTCAGCTCATTCTTAAGCAGACATGCCTCGTCCGGTTTTACACCCGACTTATATTTAAGCCCCAGACGGTTGTCCACGGCTACGATCAGGGTTCCTCCCGGCTTCAGCAGCGATTTTGCCCTGTTAATCTGCGCTTCATACGGCATTTTTAAGGAACCTGCCATCACCACGTAATCAAAATGCGACCGCGCTTCATACGTGGTCTGGAAAGCTGCCCTTCACATAACTGAATATTCCCGCAGGCTCATGGCGGAGGCGGTTTACCTCCAGGTCCTCCGGAATCTTCGTCCAGAACGGTCACTTCCTTCACCCTGCCTGCTGTAAAAGGCCGGTTAGCGCCCACAGCCGGAGCCGACCTCCAAAGAGAGGCCCCTCCGGTTTGAACTCAAACCACTCCAGCACATTTTCCCGGGTAACCGACAGCGCGGAAATATGCTTGAGTTCCGGCTCTTCCTTTAACATTGCCAGCTTCGTATCGCCGTGATACTTTCATCAGAAGATCTTTTCACTTCGGAACTGATGTTCCCCATATCATTTTCCTCCTCGTTTCAGGGCCACCTTCACTTCCGATTCCATGTCGTAGACGCCCACTGTGTTCTTATTGAAATTACCGTATATATTTGCAATATCATACAGACGGTGATATACCACGTGCTCCCCGTTTTCAAATCCGGTACAGCTCATGGACAAGCAGATACTCGCCCCCTGAAGCGACATCTTCTGACTGAATTCCACCTCGTATTCGTCGCCGTTCTTCACCGGCTTTACATCCGCCGATTCATACATGGTATTGGTTCCCGTCAAATCGGCTCCCCGTTTATCTCTTGATCGTATACGTAAAAATCGGGGTATCCAGACTGGTGTTGAAATGGATCCGCTCTTTAATGGTAAACATCTCGCCCTTTAAAAAGCAGGTTCGTCAAGTTGCCCCGCTCATCAAACAGACCGAAATCCACGATCTCCGCCCGTCCATCGCCATACTCCGTCTTTGCGGGATTGATCGTCAGCTTTTTCCTTCATGAGACCGCCGCGTGATTCCGCCTTTTATGTCTCTGCCCGGCTTTTCGTTCCCGGAGAAATCATTCATCTCCTGAAGTTCCACCAGCTTCTTCTAAGGAATCCATCTGATTTGCCAGAATCTTCTTATATAAATCAACCATCTTCCCCGGCTCTCCTGGGCGATGAAATTGCCTTTGTTAAGCACCACAACACGGTCGCAGTACTTGATAATGGCGCCCATATCGTGAGTCACCATCAAAATGGTGGTTCCATTCTTCCGTATCTCCTCCATGCGCCGATAGCACTTGGCCTGGAAGAAGACATCGCCTACCGACAGCGCCTCGTCCACAATCAGGATCTCCGGTTCCACATTAATGGCAAGCGCAAAAGCCAGCCGCACAAACATACCGCTGGAATACGTTTTACCGGCTGATAAACGAAGTCTCCGATATCGGCAAACTCCAGAATATCCTGAAGCTTCGCCTCCATCTCCTTTCTGGAAAATCCCATCATGGTGCCGTTCATAAAGATATTCTCAATACCAGTGTAATCCATGTTAAATCCGGCGCCCAGCTCCAGTAAGGCGGAAATCACTCCGTCCACCTCCACCTCGCCGGTCGTCGGGGTCAGCACCCCTGTAATGATCTTTAAGATCGTGGATTTACCGGAACCGTTGGTTCCGATAATTCCCACTGTCTCGCCTTTATTTACATCAAAGGAAATCCCGTTTAACGCATAGAAATCCCTGTGATAATTTTTATGGGTAATGCTCATCGCCTCTTTTAACCGGTCGATGGGCTTTGTCGTATAGCCGGTAAATCTTTGTAACATCCTTTACCGAAATCGCACTATTTTTTGATTCACGAATCTTTTTATCCTCCATTTCGGGCCTCTTACAGTACATCGGAAAAATGCGGCCGCAGCTTTTAAATACCTTCAGTCCGAGCAGCATCAGCAGCATGCTGTCGCGGTAGCCTGCGGCGATGTAGTAGAATGGGTTAAATTTCAATACCCACTCCAGCCAGGATGCGCGGCTGGTGAAGATTTCCTCGTCGTACATGATCGGTGTCAGCCACATGCCGAACTGGAGGCAGATGCCGACGATCTGCGCCATATCTTTAAAGAATACCTGCACGGCACTGGTAAAATAGGTAAGCGCCAGTCCAAGCATCGATGCCGCAAAGGAATAGTATAACACCTGAATCCAGGTTGCAGACGGCATACGCCCGTCAATCAGGTACAGCCCCGCCATAATGATCAGGAAGCAGGCATGTACCAGGAAACAGGAGATAAGCTTGATAACCGGAAGCATCTCCACCTGGAATACTACCTTTTAACCAGATAATGGTACTCCTGCAGGCAGTTTGTACCCGTATTTAAAATCTCGCTGAAATAAAACCACGGGATGATACCCGGCGTCAGCCAGATGACATAGGTCGCCCCGGAACCGGCGGCGCATTTTTTCATGCCATGTTCACCGAAGATGAACGCATAGATCGCGATCGTAACCATCGGCTGGATAAACATCCAGACAATTCCAAAGTATGAGCCGACAAAGCGCTTGCGGAAATCCGCCTTGGCAAGCTCGGTGACCAATTTTCTTTTTCCTATCAGTTCCCGAAACAGGGAAATCAGTTCCCGCATTCTATCCTAACTCCATTCTTAAAATTTGAATGCATCCCGGAAGCCGCCCCATTTCTGGTCTTTCTCCGAAATAATCAACTCCATGCCTTCCTCGATCGGCCACTCAACGCCAATCTCCGGATCGTTCCATGCCATACCGCCCTCATCGCCAGGATGATAAAAATCGGTACATTTGTATGCAAATTCTGCCTCATCGGACAGTACCAGGAAGCCGTGTGCAAATCCTTCCGGAATGTAGAACTGCTTCTTCTTGTTCTCCGCAGAAAGAACCACGCCAAACCATTTTCCGTAGGTCTCAGAACCAGTACGAAGGTCTACCGCCACATCAAATACCGTACCTCTCACTGCACGAACCAGCTTGCACTGCGGATACTGTTTCTGGTAATGAAGTCCGCGCAGAACGCCCTTGACAGACATGGACTGGTTGTCCTGTACAAATACCATGTCGAGTCCCGCCTCATGGAAATCGTTCTGATTGTATGTCTCCATAAAATAACCGCGCTCGTGGCAGACTGTATCCCGTTTCAGAAAGCCACCGGTCTGGTATGCCTGTTCCGTATTCATGATGATATACCGGTTTTACAGGCTGGGTCTGGAAACGTCAGGCGCTTTAAAGCTCCCCGAACCGTTCCCCGGCCGGTAAGCAGGAATGATCATCCACGATTATTTCCTTCATTCTAAATTCCTCTGCTCCGGATTTTTCGTTTATGTTCGGATCCCCGCCAGGTCGATGAGGCCAACAGCACCATTAAGGCACCAGTCGGACCACATAGGCCAGAACCGAGATCGCCCACCGCACAAGGGCGTGGGGCCAGGACTGCCATAAGGCTCACCAGGCCGTAGACCCCCGAAAATATATTTCTGCTTTTTCATGATCGCAGCGAATAATAAAACAGGTTCATGTGCGCACATTCAAACCGCCGAAAAGTCAAAACCAGTGCCGGCCGGCACCTGGAAGAAAACTGTTGATCCGCAGATTGGGATACAGAGAGCAACACCGGAATCCCCCAGAAACCACGCGCCTCCCAGCCAGCACCGTCGGGCACGATGATCAGGCGATCCCGCTTCTGGATCTTCATGCGCCAGTCTCCCATCTCCCAGGTAAAGGACATTTCGTAAGATAAGGCGGATCCACGAACCAGCCACCAGATTGATGATGCTGGTGGGCATGAAGATGACTCCGAACACGGCCATGTCCGCCATGCAGCCCTCAATGGCGTATTTGGTTGCTGAAAAAATATAAAGTCCAGCACTGCCGAACAGAACAGCAGGATACGGTGCTCTGCAAAAAAGCTCCTGCTTCTTTCCCTTCGCCGATCTCCACTCCACATTGGAAGCTCCTGATCACCAGCATCGTCGAACACCAGGAACCCCGCCGCCTGCCCCCAGCCCACAGGCTGGCGGCGGCCAGATCTTTCATGCCCAGGAAGCCAGGAATACGCCTTCCACGGAAAGGATCGTTCGAAGGCGTTGATTTTCCTGCCCAGATAAAGCCGCCCGCCCTCTGGAATTCCGCCTCATAGGTATCCGCCAGGGCGTCGATGACCTTATAGACCACCATCAAAAATACCATACGGCTGCTTTTTTCAAAGGAATCCGTTTAACAATATGTATCCCATGCCCGTGAGGACAGCCGCCCCACAGGTCGGGAGCCGCAGCCCCAGGTAATCCCAAAGGGTATTTTCCTCCGGTGTCGGTGATCTGGAACGGGCGGATCCCGAAATACGCCATCATGAACATATGCTGGCCGAAGGTTGTGAAGCGCAAAAGGTAGAGATCCTCCCGCATCCTCCCCGGCGATCTGCCACGGCAATGGAAAGGACCATGGATGCGAACGCGCCACAGGAAGCTTCCAGGGTCATGTTCCATATAATGTCACGTCCGGATTTTCGATACCTATGATCGGCCGCGATATTAATTCCGTGAAAACTCCCTTCTTCACACAGGCAAAGGCGGATTCGATCACCTTATCCATATCGTAATATCTGTATTCGCCAGCCGGCCGCCGAAAAATCACGTTTCTCCTCTGCCGCCAAGGGCCTCATACCTTTGCCACAGCTCCTGGTTCTTTTCGTCGTTGACCGGATAATACGAGCTCCATGCCCTCGGTCCACTCCGCCGGATATTCCTTTGTGATCACGGTCTTTTCCTGGGTGCCGAGGCTCCAAAATGCTTGTGCTCGATGATCCTGGTATAGGTGTCTCCCGGTCCGTGTAATTGATGACCGC
>VOFH01001594.1_pt1 | contig 17383 bp, 24 predicted proteins | sample 5384091 | NCBI WGS metagenome assembly VOFH01 (sample SAMN12384727, study PRJNA508395) | human gut metagenome | isolation source: healthy gut G | host: Homo sapiens
AGAATAGCTTCTATAGGAATAGGAACTGGTACTCCTCTGTGCTGATGCCATCTTTTGATAACTAAACGCTTAGCTCTATGCTCTGATAGAGTATTGGCTTCTATCGTTATAAATGAAATGCCAATTAATAATAGTACAATACTTAGCTTTCTCATATTTTTAATTGTTTTCTGCAAAGTTATAGAGAAATGAAGGGGTGCACAAGCAAAAGATGTTTTTCGGCGTGGACAAAAGACTGTTGATAATCAGTGGCTTATGCAATTTTGCGTGGACAACTTCTTAAACTGTAGCTTATTTCCTACTAAAATGAAGGTATTAGTGCATATTCTCAATCAAGTACTCATATAATGTAGTATTGTCATTCAGCAATGCAATGTTCAGTTTTTCTCTAAGTCTAAACCGTTTCTTTCTTACTGAATCACTTGCAATATTTAGCAACTTTGCTTCTGTGTTAGTATCAAATCCGCACATACATAAACAACAATACAAAAAGTCTTGTTCTGGTAAGTTGGGACATAGACTATATAAGTATTTAGATAAATTTGGATAGATATGTGTTATTTCATCTGCAATGAGTTCCCATTGCTTATCTGTTATTAATGGCTTATCATTTCTTGGCTTATTTTGTTTGGCTAACCGTACCAACTCTTTAAATGTTGGTGAATTTTCTAGAGACTTATGTTGTAGTTCCTTATAATTGCTAGTTAAAAGAGCTATTTCTTTCTCTATTTTATTATAGTTGTCATCTTTTTTCTTTAAATGTGTCTAATAACTTTTTTTTTTCTCTTCCAATTCTAATGAAACATAGGTTAAATCTGTTTTTATCCGGTTTAATTCATCTTGTTGTCTGTGTATTTTTTCTTTTGCTTGTTTTCTATATAGTAAATACACTATCATTATTAATAATAAGCATGAAATGCAGATAACTGAAAATATAATGTAGCTTTGTTGTTTAATCTTTAATCTATCTACTTCTTGACTGATTTTTAAATGATTATATTTAGATTCTATGTTTAATATCTTAGATTGGCTGTCAGCGTATACGATAGAATCTACCATGTCAACATATTCTTCCAGGTAGGCAAGCGCTTCTTTATAGTCTCTCTCTGCATTATGGATTTGATAATATAAATAATTGATGCTACACGTATATTGGGGGTCATCTTGTGGAATTTTAGATGATAGTTCTTTAGCTTTATCTATAGAATCAGTTGTGGTATATAAGTCAATCAGTGCTACATAATCAGGCATTTTTCTTTTCCCGTCGATAATGCTTTAAGAAAGTACTTTTCGGCTTTATCATATTCTTCTCGCATTACATAGATATTTCCTAAAGCATTATTTATTGAAGCGGTAACTTCTATATCTTTAGTATTAGCTGCTACGGAATCGGCAATATTCAGTATTTCTATAGCACATGATAATGAGTCTATACATGCATATTCACGTCCTATGTTTTTAATGCGCAGGCATAACTATCGGTGTTATTTTCTTTTTTAAAGCATTCGGCAGCAGTCTCGTATTTTTGATAGCTTCTGTGAACATGAATTTTTCTCGATATAGATCGCCTATATAGTCATAGGTATATCCAATGAGGTTATTGAGCTTGTTTTTTCCTGCAATGTCCAGCGCATTAGTATAAATAGACATTGCTTTATCATAATCTCCATCAGCAAAATAGGAACGACCTAAATAAATCAAAATTTGCACTTGCTCGTCAGGGCTACCATGTGAGGAATACCAGTCATAAGCTCTTTCTAATTGGTAAGTTGGTAGGATGCTATTAAAAAATTTCGTCTGTAATCTTACCTGATAACATACACCAGCGTGCAAAAGCTTTGTCGTCTAGTTTTTCAGGAGATGATATACTTTTTAGTAGGTTGGATGCGCTGTCAGGATTTATGGCAATGGCTTTTCTACTTCATTTAGCAGTCTGTCAGATACGGATTGTTGTTTGTTGCATCCTGATAGCACTAATATAGATGTTATAATTATAGCAATACTCTTTCTCATTTGTCTGTCGTGGTTTAGTTTCGTTGTAAAAGTAATCCTTATTTTCTATATTATGCTCTTTTATAGGGAGATTCTTTTAGTTCGGGAGATAATATTAGTACTGTCTATATCATACATTAAATTAATTTCAAATCTGCTTTTACTTTATTAAGTTCATGTGATCTAATTTGATTATTTCCCAGCTATTAATAGACTCTTTCTTATTTATAGTGAGAAAAGTTCCTTTCTATTAATACCTAAATTACTTTACTATAATTCTAAACTTGTTTTTCATTAATCGTAATCTATAATTGCAAGTTGTAATTATATAAATGAAGCTTTTGATTTTATAAATGAAAGCTTTGTTTATAAAAACAAAAGCTTCATTTAGAGATTGCCTTTAATGTAAGTAATCTTTTCTATTAGTGAAAAGGAAGTTTGGCATTAATAGAGAATAAGTTTATATCTAATAGATTGGAATCAGTCTATTAATCAAAATTCGGCAGAAAGGGTGAAGGAGGTGAATGTTATGTTTAAAGAAAAGTTGCAGATGTGTGTAAGATAAAACATCTTGCACGCATCTGCAACGGTATCTTGCACAGGTTTATACTGCTATTAATCAAATAGATAAACTCTAGTTAGTGTAGATGCAAGATAAAATCGAACACTAAAACTTCTGTGGAAGTCCCGGAGGTTATCCCAAAAGTTCTTTCACTTTTGCAGAAATGGCACGTCCTTCTGCAAGTCCTGCTAATTTCTTGGAAGCTACTCCCATCACTTTACCCATGTCTTTTCCGCTGGTGGCACCCACCTCTGCAATGATTTCCTTTAAAGCCGCTTCCAGTTCTTCGGCAGACATTTGTTTCGGCAGATACTTCTCCATAACGGCTACCTGACCTAGCTCTGCGTCAGCCAAATCCTGACGGCCTTGTCCGATATAGATCTCGGCAGAGTCCTTTCCTTGTTTTACGAGTTTCTGGATGATTTTAAGTGCTGTGTCATCTGTCAGTGTATCGTTAGCTCCCGGAGCTGTCTTTGCTTCAAGGAAAAACTTCTTAACGTTTCTCAAGGTCTCTAAGGCTACTTTATCCTTTGCCTTCATTGCGTTTTTTATGTCTTCGCTGACTTTATCAAATAAATCCATACTATTATAATTAAAAATTAAAGATTAAAAATTAGAACTGAAGCCTGATTCTGCGAGTTTATAATCTTCGTTTTTAGCTCTTTGTTTAGAATGTAATTACGCCATTCTCGTCCGTTGCTTCTTCTGTGTGCCACTTCTTCCTCCAATGCAGCTTTGGTCCGTATCTTAGTGAGGGTCGTCTTATCGCGCATGTATGTGGGAGAATCTTCTACCATAGCGATGATATCGTCGTTGTCCAAATCTTCCATATTGAAGAGGTAGATGTGACGGCGTTTGCGCAGACTCTTGCTTCCGATATTGCTGGCGCTTTCTCCGTATGCTTTGCGGATGCGTTCTTTGTTTTTCTCTTTTTCCTCTTCCAGTTGCAGTTGGCGTTCCTCTTCTTCCTGGCTGCGCGCAGCGTGCAGGCTGTCCATGCCGGGGACATCCTCTACTCCGAATCCGGTTGCAAGTACGGTAATCTTCACTTTTGTATCCAAAGAGTTGTCGATGGCAACGCCCCAGATTACCTCCACTCCTTCGCGGAACTTACTCATGAATTCATGTATCTCGTTCATCTCTTCCATCATCAGTTCCGACGACGGACAGAAAGATACGTTCAACATTACCTTTTTGGCGTTGAAGATATCATTGTTGTTAAGCAACGGAGAATGCAGGGCATCGTCGATTGCTTTGGTGACACGGTTCTCGCCTTCACCGAATCCGGTACTCATGATCGCTACACCGCCGTCTTTCAGGATGGTCTTCACATCGGCAAAGTCGAGATTCACTGTACCCCGCATGGTGATAATCTCGGCAATACTCTTTGCAGCGATGGAAAGCGTATCATCGGCTTTGCCGAAAGCGTTCATAAAAGTAAGGTCGGCATATATTTCGCGCAGGCGCTCGTTGTTGATGACCAGCAAGGCATCTACGTGTTGAGCGATACGTTCTACGCCGTCCAGCGCCTGGATGATTTTCTTTTCCCCTTCGAAGATAAAAGGGAATGGTAACGATACCGACTGTCAGAATATCCATCTCCTTTGCGATGCGGGCGATGACCGGTGCAGCTCCGGTTCCGGTTCCTCCACCCATTCCGGCAGTGATGAATACCATCTTGGTACCGTCGTTCAGCTGTGCCTTCTGATATCTTCTATACTTTCTTCAGCGGCGTCGCGTGCCCGTTCGGGACGGTTGCCGGCTCCAAGTCCTTGTGTGATGCTACGGCCCAGTTGCAGTTTCACCGGAACCGGTGATTCGGCTAATGCCTGGTTGTCCGTGTTGCAAAGAACGAACGTTACATCATGAATACCTTCCCGGTACATGTGGTTTACAGCGTTGCCACCACCACCACCTACGCCAATCACTTTGATGATCTTCGGTGAATCTGTCGGGAAATCGAATTGTACTATCTCGTCCATATCTTGATTGAATTATGATTTCTGGTTTCTGAATGATTTTTGAATCTTGATTTATAAGTTTGATTTTCAAACTGCATAAAGGTTCATTGAATATCGTCGTCGGAGAAGATTTTCTTTCGTCAACATCGATCTTGCGTTGAATCCAACTCGGACCGGCTTCTCTTTTCCGCCTTTCTTTCTCCTCCTTTTCTTTCTGCTTGCGAAGTTTCTCGGCTTCTTTGGCGGCTAGCTTGGCTTCCCGCTCCTCTTCCTCTTTCTTGAGACGGGCGATGCGGGCCTGTTCTTTCAGATCCTGGTCGTCCTCGAACATATCCACTGTCTTGATGCACTTCCGCTTCCGGTTTAGAGAGTGCCCGGAGCAGCTTGCGGAACAGTTTCCATCAGGCAGCAATTCTGGTTACCTTCAAACAGAAGTCCGAACAAAGTGTTCTGCGAACCGTCTTTCTTCAGGATGTCACTAGGCGCATGAACCGTATTGCGTGGAAGTCTTGCCATCTGATTTTCTCTATTTTGCTACGTTTGCGCAACATCTCTTCCAGATTCTTTAGGTTGGTAGCCCCTCCTGTCATGATGAGTCCTGCCAGCAATTTGTCGTCAAAGCTCGAGAGTTGTATCTGATTCCATACATTGGCGACGATTTCTTCGGCACGGGCTTCGATGATATTATTGAGGTCTGCTACTTTAATGATACGGCTGTCATCATCCAGTTTGCAAGTTGCCTCTTCCTGTTCGGGGTCTTCTTCATAGAGAGCGTCACCGTAGGCTTTCTTCAAACGTTCTGCTTCTTCCTCTTCCATCTGCAAGGTGGTGATGTCTCGTGTGATACTGTTACCTCCTAGTGGTAGCACGGTCAGGAAGCGGAGGATATTGTTCTTGTAAACAGAGATGGTAGTGGTATCTGCACCGAAGTCGACCAAGCACAGCCCGAACGGCGTTCGCTTTCTGTCAATACCGCGTTGGCTGTTACGAGCGGGGCAATCAGTTGGTCGGCAATATCGATCTTTGCCTGCTGGAAGCAGTGTTCCAGATTCTTCCGCACGGAAGAGCGGGCGACGATATTGAGGAAACGTCCTTCGATGTGGCTTCCTACCAGTCCCACCGGGTTGGCTTGCAGATTATTGCCGACTTGTATTCCTGCGGCGCTACGTCCAGTATGTCCATATCGACTACCGGAATCGCGACGTTCTCGTCGCCGATAGCATTGACAAGCTCCTCGGATATGATCGCTTCTTCTTCGAGATCGCGACTTACCACGTTGCGTACTGTGCGGAGGGATTGGCCGCCAATACCTACGTATACCTTAGCGATTGAGTTTTTCAACTCACCTTCCAGTCTGTTGATGATCGAGGTCAGGCTTTGCGCCGTTTTGTCCAGATTGAAAATCACTCCTTTACGGATAAACGTAGAAGAGTCTTCCTGTGCATACGCCAATATCTGCATACTTCCGTCACTGTTCTTTCTTCCGGCCACACCGGTTATCTTCGATGAACCAAGTTCAATAGCGGCGATAAATTCTGTTGTTGCCATCTCTTTATTTACTATTTTTAATTGTTTACAGTTTACTATATAGAGAGACTGTTTACTTATCATCTATCACTTATCAACTACTCTCGTTTTGTACAGATAATCTGGTTGCTGAATTCGAGATTGATACGCGAATATTTGTTCCAGCCTACCCGGTTGAGTCCTTTTCTTGTAGAACTCCTTCAAACGTGCCAGTTTATCTTCAAAGTTTTCCAGTTTTCCGAGATAGACGAGATGGTCTCCCACACGCGGCACCAATTCGATGTTCTGGTCGGGCAACACATGAATCTGTTCTATCTGGGCGTCCCAGAATTTATTATTATGCAAAAATACACCAAACTTATATAAATCCTTCATTGCAAACGACTTTTCTACGTTTCCGGTGACAATTACCCGGTGAGCGACGCATTTTGCTTCGGGAGGCATGACGGTTCCTTTGTTGTCAAGGTAGTAATTTTGGCCGTTGGAGCTCATCACCCGTAGAATGGGGATGCGTTGTGTCACTTCCACGCACACTTTGCCGCTAGGAGTCTTGTAACACTCCGCTTCGTCGATCAGTGGATGCTTACTCAGTTCCCGTTCCAGCGACTTGGTAGAGATGCGCCCCATCTTCTTCCCGATAGGGTAGATGCCTTTGTTCTGGAGGATGCCTTTCACCTCTTCTTTAGTGATGAAGCCGGCATAAGCGGTATCCTTGATAACTAATTCCATGTCACGGCAGGTCTGGTCGGCAGGCTTGCGGTTGAAAGCGGTGATGGCTATGGCGAGGTAGGCGATAAGCATCAACATGACGATAGATAGAAGGATTCTCTTTACCATAAAAAAATTAAAGATTAAAAATTAAAAATTCTGCCATTTCGACAGGCTGCCGGATGATTATTCATTTATCTTTTTTCTAATAGTTCCTTTATTTCAGGGACATAGTTGTCAATGTCTCCAGCCCCCAGAGTGATTAATACTTCAATGTTTTTATCTTTCAGAATGTTCAGTATTTCTTCCTTTTTGCACATACTTTTTTCGATGCCCGGACGGAGGTTGTCGTATATCAGCTTGCTGGTGACACCGGGGATCGGTGTCTCACGAGCCGGGTAGATGTCTACCAGAATGACTTCGTCCAGTAGCGACAGGCTATCGGCAAAGTCCTGATAGAAGTCGCGGGTACGGGTGTAGAGATGAGGTTGGAAGATGGCTGTAATCTTCTTGTCCTTGTAGAGTTCGCGGATAGACAACACGCTCTGTTTGATTTCTGAAGGGTGATGGGCGTAGTCACTTAAAAAGACGATACGGTCGTTCTTGAGTTTAAAGTCGAACCGGCGGTCTACTCCCGCGAAAACTAGCCATACCTCTTTTTATCTCCTCATCGGTTACTCCGTTCAGGTGTGCAAGCGCCATGGCTGCCACGCCGTTTTCTATGTTGATGCTAACCGGAACTCCCAGTTGGATGTCGTTGATACGGGTGTCCGGAGCAACAAAGTCGATGAATATTTCTCCGTTTCCGATACGGATGTTCTCGGCGTGGAAGTCTCCCTCGTCACGTGAGTAGGTGTAAACGCGTACACCGGGTTGCACTTTGGGCTGCAGAGAGATGCCTTTACGGATGATCAATGCGCCGCCCGGCTGGATGAGGGTTGTGTAATGTTCGAAACTTTCCAGGTAGGCTGTGCTCTGTTCCGTAAATGTCCAAATGATCGGGGTCGGTAGCCGTAATTACAGTCATATACGGTGACAGCCAATGGAAGGAACGGTCGAACTCGTCGGCTTCGATTACCGTGTAAGGGCTTGTTTGTGAAAGCAAGAGGTTTGTTCCGTAATTTTTCGAGATTCCTCCGAGAAAGGCGGTACATTCTACGTGTGATTGATGGAGCAAATGTGCCGTCATGGTGGATGTAGTGGTCTTCCCATGAGTACCGGCTACACACAAACCTTTGCTCGAATGTGTAATCGTTCCCAATACTTGAGCGCGTTTTTGTATTTCGAATCCGTTGTTGCGGAAATAAACCATTTCTTCATGTTCCTGCGGAACGGCGGGCGTGTATATGACTAACGTGCTTTCTTGTCTTTGCAGGCTTCGGGAATCAGGTCGACGTTTTCTTCATAATGTATTTGTGCGCCTTCGGAGATTAGGGTTTCAGTCAATGGAGTAGGAGTACGGTCATATCCTGCTACTACCTTGCCTTTGAAGAGGAAGTAGCGTACAAGGGCGCTCATGCCGATGCCGCCGGCACCTACGAAATAAACTGATTTTATAGTTTCGATATTCATTTCTTCTATTTTTTATTTTAGTACGGATTACGTCGTTTGATACGGGCATTGTGCCGTTACTTCAATCTGCGTAATCCGATCGTCCATTTATCTGTTCTTTTATCAGCTCTTTATGCTTCCGCCAGCTTTATCACTTCTTGCGCGATGATTTTCGCTGAATCGGGCAAAGCCAGCTTGGCGATATTCTCGTTCAATTCTTTCAATCTCCGTTCATCGTTGACGGTGGATAAAGCTACATCTACCAAGGTCGTTTCCGCTTCGCTGTCTTTGACGTAGATAGCTGCCTGCTTATTCACCAATGCTAAGGCATTCTTAGTCTGATGGTCTTCCGCTACATTGGGGAGAAGGTACCAGAATGACAGGTTTATGCAATAGGCAGAATTCAGAGATGGAGCCTGCTCCGCACGGGAGATAACAAGATCGGCCGCTGCATAAGCAGCAGCCATATCTTTGATGAAATCCGTTACATATAAATTCGGAAGTGCTCCTGCCGCTTTTACAGCTTCTGTCACTTGCGGATAGTAAAATTTACCGGTTTGCCAGATAAATTGTATGTTTCCGTTTTCTTTGATTGTCGCTAATCCGGCAGTCAGCGTGTTGTTGATGGTGCGTGCACCCAAGCTGCCACCTACGATAAGAATCGTTTTTTTGTCCGGTTGCAGATGGAAAGAACGTAGTGCGTCCTCTTTAGACGGCATATCCTTTGTCAGGTTCTGGCGTACCGGATTACCCGTCATGATGATCTTGTCGGCGGGGAAGAACTTTCTCCATACCGTCATAAGCTACACAGATCTTACGAGCTTTCTGTGCCAATAGTTTATTAGTTACTCCGGCATAGGAGTTTTGCTCTTGTATTAGTGTGGGGACTCCCATCATTCCCGCCGTTTTCAGGGTAGGGCCGCTGGCATAGCCGCCCACACCTACTGCCACCTGTGGACGGAATTTGCTTGATTGCTGCGCGCCTTCCATTGGCTGCGTATCAGTTTGATGAATACGGATACATTCTTCCATAAATGCTTGCGGTCGAATCCGGCTATCGGAAGTCCGATGATCCGGTAGCCCGCATCGGGAACCCGTTGCATTTCCATACGACCTTCCGCTCCTACAAAGAGAATTTTGGCGTCAGGGCGTAACTCTATTATAGCGTTTGCAATAGAGACGGCGGGAAAGATGTGCCCTCCCGTACCTCCACCGCTAAGGATAATTCTAAGTTCTTTTTCCATCATAGTTCTTTTTTCTATCCGTTTCGTTCAGTTGGCCGTTTCGTGCACTGACCGTTCATTGCTTGTCACTCTCATCCTCGAATTTGGCATCGCTGTTCAGAATCTGTGCTGTTGGCTCGGCTGCAGTCTGAGCTTCCGAATTGGCGGCCGCATCTGTCGCGATCTGCAACTGAATCTGCGCATCGTGCGCTTTCTGTTCTTCCAGATGAGCGGTATATCGGCTTACGCTTAATATCATTCCGATGTAAGCACAGTTGATTAACGTACTTGTACCTCCTTTGCTGACTAAAGGTAGCGGCTGGCCTGTGACGGGGAATAATCCGACGGCAACCATCATGTTCAGTATTGCTTGCGACACCAGTAGCAAGGCAATGCCCATAACAAGGAAGGCGGGGAAAGGTTCGCTCGCACTTTTGTGCGATTCGTCCCGCTCGCATTAGCAGACAGAAGTAGAGGAATACGACAAATATACCTCCTACCAGTCCCATTTCTTCGATCACAATCGCAAAGATAAAATCGGAGAATGCCTGGCTAAGGAAATCACGTTGTATTGAGTTGCCCGGACCTTTGCCGACTACGTGGCTGGTAGCAATGGCGATTCGTGCATGCGCCACCTGTGCATCTTTATCAATATCAAACTTGGCAGCCGGTACCTCTCCTCCTTCTCGAAGAAGCCGGAAACACGGTTCTGCCACGTCTCGAAACGGTGAAGTCCCGGTGTATTATGCAGCGTCTTTCCGGGAATAGCCATTAGTATGCCCACGGCAACACCGCCTACAAGTGCCAATAGCCCTAGCATTCCGAATAGCTTTCTTGGCTGACACCCGGCCGATAAACATCATCATGCATACTACTCCGAAAAGCAGCATTGCTGTCGAAAGGTTTTCCGGTGCAATGAGCAGAAAGACCAGTCCGGTGAGAATCATAATGTATTTAAAGGCATTCGGATTGGCCCCATATTCGTCCTGCCTTCTTGGATAAGATAAATGAGACGGCAATGATTACCGCCATCTTTGCCAATTCCGAAGGCTGGAATTGCAATCCCATAAAGGTCATCCAACGCGCTGCTCCGTTGACACGGTCCCCTGTAATAATGCCCATCAGGGTGACGAATGCCAGCAGTACCAGGGATATCGGATACAGGAAGACCGGGAATACCTGAAACCATTTGTAGGGTATGTTGTGTAGAAACACTACTACTACTGCACCTACCATCAGGATGATGGAGTGCTGTGTAATCGGTCCCCAATGGTCGCCACTTTTGTAGGTCAGCGTCGACGCTGCCGAAAACACCTCGATGATCGAGATGAGGCAGAGACAAAGGAAAATAATCCAGATTACCTTGTCGCCTTTGAATATGTTCTTTAATAAATCCAATCTTGTAGCATTTAAAAATTAATAATTAAAAATTAAAGGGCGCGGACGCATTCTTTAAATTGCTCGCCACGATCCTCGTAACTCTTGAAGAGGTCGAAAGAAGCGCAGCAAGGACTTAATAATACCGTTTCACCTTTCTTCGCCAATTTATAGGCTGCTTCTACGGCGTCCTTCATTCCGGTTTGTACATCGGCTACGGGCAGGCCGAAACGATCGAAGAATCATGCAGCTTCTCGTTATGAAGTCCCATGTATACAAGAGCCGAGCACTTTTCGCGTACCAGGTCTTCAATTTCCGTATAGTCGTTGCCTTTATCTTTTCCACCGAGGATCAATACCGTTTTGGTAGTCATGCTTTGCAGGGCATACCAACACGAATTGACGTTTGTGGCTTTGGAGTCGTTAATAAAATCAATTCCACGCACACGTGCCACTTTCTCCAACCGATGCTCTACTCCCTTAAAATCGGAGAGGGCTTTCCGGATGTTTTCTTTGGCGATGCCGGCAAGGTTTGCCGAGATACCGGCGGCTAAAGAGTTATATAAGTTGTGCTGCCCTGTCAGGGCCAGTTCTTCTTGCTCCATATTGAAAGCAATCGGCTCGTTGATTTTCACTTCGTGGTCTTCTACGTATGCGATGGCTCCGTCTTCCTTTACGGCTGCGAAAGGGTAGAAGTGTGCTTTCAGACCATGCTTTGCCAATTCGCGTTTAATGATCGGGTCATCGTTCCAGAAGATAAAAGCGTCGTCCGGAGTCTGATTCTGGGTAATACGGAATTTGGCATCGATGTAATTCTGCATACAATGGTCGTAGCGATCCAGATGGTCCGGAGTGATATTCATCAATACGGCGATGTTCGCACGGAAGTTATACATATTATCCAGCTGGAAAGAGCTAAGTTCGATAATATAGTAATCGTGGTAATCTTCGGCTACCTGCAAAGCAAGGCTTTTGCCGATGTTGCCTGCCAAACCTACGTTCAGACCTGCGCTTTTGAAAATGTGGTAGATCAGGGAAGTTGTTGTGGTCTTCCCGTTAGAACCTGTAATACAGATCATTTTGGCATCAGTATAGCGTCCGGCAAACTCAATCTCGGAGATCACCGGTGTGCCTTGAGCTTTCAGTTTCAGGATGATTGGGGCATCATTCGGGATACCGGGGCTTTTGATAACCTCGTCGGCATTCAGAATGAGCTCTTCGGTATGGTGTCCTTCTTCCCAGTCAATGTGGTGGCTGTCGAGAAGTTCCTTATACTTGTCCTTGATGGCGGACATATCCGAAACAAACGTCTCAAATCCTTTGACTTTAGCGAGTACGGCTGCACCTGCACCGCTTTCGCCAGCTCCTAAAATTGCAATTCTTTTCATCTACAATAATGTGCCCTTATTTTCTAATCGATTGATTTATCTATTAGCTGCGCACATCTTTAAAGGTTAATAATCGGGTTAATGCTCTCTGATATCTTTAAAACGGATTGTTTCACGTTTTGGAGTTATGCTTCACTGCGTTTTGTAATATCATTTATCTTATTTTCAGCGTTATAATCGTTATGGCTGCCAGCACGATGGTCACAATCCAAAAACGGACAGTAATTTTTGATTCATGAAACAGTTGGTCGGGCTTGGTGAACTTCACCGTGCATCCCGGTTCAATCAGGCTCATCGAAGTACGGAAGTGATCGTGAATCGGCGTCCGTTTGAACAGCCGTTGTTTTATTCCTTTTCGCTTTCCCGCCTTATAGTAAGCCCGTTGGAGAATGACCGACAGGTTTTCTACCAGGAATACACCGCAAAGAATCGGTATCAACAATTCTTTGTGGATGATGATGGCAAATACTGCGATAATACCACCAATAGTGAGGCTGCCTGTGTCTCCCATGAATACTTGTGCCGGATAAGCGTTGTACCATAAGAAACCTATAAGCGCACCGATAAAGGCACAGATATAGATTACCAGTTCTTCCGAGCCCGGAATATACATGATGTTCAGGTAGCCTGCGAATTCGATATGCGACGATACATAGGCCAGTACCCCCAACGTTGCACCGATAATTGCGGAGTTGCCGGCCGCCATTCCGTCCATGCCATCATTCAGGTTGGCTCCGTTGGATACGGCGGTAACGACGATGATTGTGACAATGACGAACAAAATCCATCCGGCTGTTTGCGCATGCTCTCCCATGAACGCTACCAGATCGGCATAATCAAGGTTATTGCTCTAAAGAAAGGAATGGTTGTCTGGGTAGATTTCAGGTCATTTGTTCCGTGTACCACTTCCATCTCCCGTCCCGGATTGTGATCTTCGATGTTTTCGCGAATGACCACGTCCGGGCTTAGATATAAGGTAAGTCCGACAATTAAACCTAAACCGACCTGACCGATAATCTTGAACTTGCCATGCAATCCTTCTTTGTCTTTCTTAAATATCTTGATATAGTCGTCGGCAAAGCCGAGTGATCCCAGCCATACGGTAGTTATCAGCATCAGTATCATGTATATGTTATGCAGTTTACCTAACAATAGACAAGGGATCAGGATGGCTACAATGATGATGACACCTCCCATGCTTGGTACGCCTACTTTGTTGACGCCGAACGGGTCGATTTTCGCATCCCGTTGTGTCTCCGTGATTTGTTTCCTTCTTGAGCAGGTTGATAAACTTATCTCCCCAGATACTCGAAATAAGTAGCGCGAGGATCACTGCCATCAGTGCACGGAATGAGGTATATCCAAACATTCCCGCTCCGGGAAAATTGAGCTTTTGCAGCCATTCAAATAGATAATATAACATAAATAATTTGCCAATTTATTGATGTGTTGCTATGTCGCTTGCTGCCGGATGATACCGGAAAGTCGGCGTATTAGCACAATCTATTCATTATTTAAAAATTTCTTTGAGTACTTCTTTATCGTCGAAATGATGTTTCACTCCTTTTATCTCTTGGTAATTCTCATGCCCTTTTCCGGCAATGAGTATCACGTCTCCTTTTTCTGCCAGCATGCAAGCCGTGCGGATCGCTTCTTTGCGGTCGGCGATGCTTAGTGTTTTTTTCATATCCTCCGCATCCAGTCCGGCGAGCATATCGTTGATGATGTCTTGCGGCTCTTCGAAACGCGGATTGTCTGAAGTGATGATGACGCGGTCGCTGGCTTTGGCGGCTTCCTTTGCCATGATGGGACGTTTGCCCTTATCACGGTTGCCGCCCGCACCTACTACGGTGATTACTTTTCCTTTGCCTTCAGTACTCCGTGAATGGCGTTCAGCACATTAGTGAGAGCGTCCGGGGTATGTGCGTAGTCAACAATCGCCGTAATTCCCTGTGGAGAGCGGACAGCATCGAAGCGTCCGGCTACCGGATGAAGCGTGCTAAGAGCTACAAGCACCTCTTTCTCTTTCTTACCCAACAGAACAGCTGCCCCGAATACTGCCAGCAAGTTGGAAGCGTTGAACTTGCCGATAAACTGAACTGCCAACTCGTGGTTGTTGAAATCAAGTAACATTCCTTCAAAATGAGACTCCAATACCCGCCCTTTGAAGTCACTGAGGCTTCTTAGTGAATAAGTATAGACTTTAGAACGTGTATTTTGTGTCATCACCAGTCCGTTCTTGTCATCGAGATTAGTCAGACTGAACGCGCTTCTTCGGCAGGTCATCGAAGAACTTCTTCTTAGCTTTCAGATAATTCTCTACTGTCTTATGATAGTCCAGATGGTCGCGGGTCAGATTGGTAAAGATCCCTCCTGCATACTTTAGTCCACTGATACGTTTCTGTGCAATCGAGTGTGAGCTGACTTCCATGAACACATATTTGCATCCTTCATCCGCCATCCGTCCCAACAAACAGTTCAACGTGATTGGATCAGGAGTAGTATGTTCTGTCGGAATCGGCTCGTCATCGATGTAATTGCAAACTGTAGAAATCAAGTCCACCTTATAGCCGAAATAGCGGAAGGTATTATATAATAAGGTGGCGATCGTTGTTTTTCCATTCGTTCCGGTGACACCAACCAACTCCAGTTTGGAAGTGGGGTCGCCATAGAAGTAGTAGCAATCTTACCTACCGCGTCCTCACTGTCTTTGACTTGTATATAAGTGATCCCCGCAACAGGTTCTTCCGGCATATCCTCGCAGAGGATAGCAGTCGCTCCTTTCGCTATGGCAGCGGGTATGTAGGCGTGGCCGTCGGCTTGCGTACCGCGCATAGCCATGAACAGTTGGCCGGCTTCTACTAAACGGGAATCAATGTTGACTCCGGCAATTTCTATATCTGAATCTCCGGCTACCTGTACCGGTTGGATTGCTTTCAGTAGCTCATTTAATAACATTACTCTATTTGTTTTTTAATCATTCACTACTTTAGCGTAAGCGTCACTGTCTGTCCCTTTCTAACAATCCTTCCGTTGGCTATCGACTGGCTTTTTACCTTGCCCACTCCGACAAGATGCACTTTCAACCCTTTACTTTCCAGCAGGTATACGGCGTCTTTCGCTCCCATACCTATCACGCTCGGCACAAAGTTCTGCATATTGCTCCGACTTTCAAGCACCACGGCTTGTGGAGCCACGTGCGTATTCCCCCACAAACCTCTTTTCCTGCGTCGGCAACTTTGCCTTGCATATGAATCTCCAGCTCCTCCAATACTCGCTGCGCTTCCCTCATCTCTCCGGCTTTTACGTTCGGAATGACTACGGAATTCGTGTCAATCGCATTGGTCAGTGGTAACCGTAAGTCTTTGGCGTATACCCTTTCTGCAATCCTGCTGAACACGCTACCTGCCATTAAACCTCCCGAAGCTGGTAATCCCGGTTTCTGAATAGAGACAATCATGCTATATTTAGGTGCTTCTGACGGGAAATACCCGCAGAAACTAACCAGGTAATTTGTTCTTCCCGTTTTGTATCCGGCTGCCTCCCTGTGAAATCTGCGCCGTTCCCGTTTTGCCCGAAACGTGGAACTGCTTACTTCCGCAGGTTTGGCAAGTCCTTCACCAACCACTTTTCGGAGTATCTCACGGATCTGTGTCAAAGTCTTATCCGAACAAATCTTAGGATTGATTACTTCGGTCGGATATTCTTTCACGACTCCCCCGTCTTTTATGGCTGCTTTGACAAATTTCGGACGCACGGTGACTCCGTTGTTGGCTATCGCATTATAGAATGTGAGAATATTGATCGGTGGAACCTGTGTCTCATAGCCGATACTCATCCACGGCAATGTTGTCTTTGCAAAATAACGTTCTTTCGGACCGCGTATATTCGGTTTTCCTTCTCCCGCAATCTGTAGGTGGAGCGGTTGGTCGATGCTCATCCGTTTTAACCCGTCTACGAATTTCTGTGGGTTGCTGCCGTAGAAATGATCTATAATATAAGAGGTACCCACATTGGACGAAACCCCTAAAATCTCGGTAACAGTCAGCTTTCCGTATCCGCCTCGATGCCAGTTATGGTCTTTCATGACACGGCCATGCATCGGCTTTTGGCCGTTGCCGGTGTCTACGATATAGTCCGGCGTGATCTTTCCGTCTTCAAGAGCTACCATGATAGAGGCCGTTTTGAAAGTAGACCCCGGCTCGAGCATATCGCTGATGGCGTTATTGCGCATTTCGTAATATTCTCCGTCTTTGCCCTGCATCATATTGACGATGGCTTTCACTTCTCCCGTACTCACCTCCATCAATACCACCACACCCACGCTCGCATTCAGCTCTTTCAGCTTATCCACCAACGCCTTCTCGCAAATATCCTGCATACCTACATCGATAGTACTAATCAGATCGCAACCATCAACTGGTGGCACATCGACAATGTTCAGGTATTTGTTCATCACCTTCTGACGGTGTGTCAGTCCGTCCACGTCCTTTCAGGATAGTGTCGAAAGCAAGTTCGATACCATTTCTGGCTCCTTTGGCTGTATCTGCATACACATCTCCCAGGGTACGGGCTGCCAATGAACCGAACGGTTTCTTACGCTGATTATAAGCCAACTCCTTGAATCCTCCCTTGTATCGGTTCAGGCAGAATACAGGCAATCTCTTTACCTCTTTATATTGTATATAGGAGATACGTTTCGGGTAAATCAGATAATTGCGGCTTTTAGCCTGGCGTCCTTTCTTGAGGTGTGCCTTGAATTGAGCTGCACTCCTGTCCGGGAATATCTTGTGAAGTCCGATACAGATTGAATCCATATTGGCATTGAGGATGGAATCCCGGCGTGCCTGATCTTTCCGCCTGCGTTTTTCATCCTTTCTCACCGGACATAAAGTCCATATATATTCTGTACTCGGGCAGAGAGCTGGCCATCAGTTTACCGTCAGAAGAAATAATGTTTCCGCGGTTAGGTTTTCACCGTCACATTCTCTTTTTACGAAACGGTCAGCCACATCCTGCTAGTACTGTCGTTCGGCAAAGATGGTGACGCCTGCTTTTACAACAATACTACTCCTATCAACGCCATCAAAAGGAT
>VOFH01003964.1_pt1 | contig 17374 bp, 27 predicted proteins | sample 5384091 | NCBI WGS metagenome assembly VOFH01 (sample SAMN12384727, study PRJNA508395) | human gut metagenome | isolation source: healthy gut G | host: Homo sapiens
AGTATATAGATATTTCTTCATTTATTTTAGTTGTTACTCATTTTAGAATTACGATTTGGACAAAGATACGATTTCTCTCCCAAAAAGCCCCTTACCGGAAAGCAAATTATGACAACTTTTTACCTGCAATGACCTCTTTTAATGTCTCTTTTTGCATAAATAACGCTGCGCTAAATCCTGTATTTCCGCAGGAGTAATCTCGTTTACGGCTTGCAAAGAACGTGCGAAGTAATCATCCTTCAAACCGGAAGTAGCTATAAAGATCCACGCATCCGAAAGTGAGAAAGGCGACTCATAACTACGGCACATTTCTCCCAACATATAGTTGCGCACTATCCTCAACTCTTCTGCAGATACAGGATCCAGGTGCAACCGGTCTATTTCGTGATATACTTCCTGTATTAACGGCTCCACATATTCATTATCCGTCTCCTGTCGAAACAATCAGCAAGCCGCTATCCGGATAAAATACTACTCCTGCCGATATGCCATAAGTATACCCTTTATCTTCGCGAATGTTGGACATCAGACGGCTACCGAAATAACCTCCGAACAATGTCATCAGCACACGCAGCTTCGGATAGTCGGGATGTTCGCGAGTAATGGTCGTATATCCCATTTTCACTGCGCTCTGCATAGCGTCTTCACGTTCCGTAAAAATCCTCTTCTCAGGTATAGCCGCAAACGGGAAACTCGACTTCGGCATCTGTAATTGATATTGCCCGAACGGAATCCCGAAAATATCCGTTACACGGCTAATGATATCATCCGTCACCTTGCCGGATAAGAAAATGGAGCAATTGCCGGAATGGTAATACCGCTCATAAAACTCACGAAGCACTTCTGGAGTTATGGTATGATAATCCTCCTCCATCACTATTTTCCCGCACGGATGTTGTTCACCGTAACGAGACTTCAGCAAACTACGATGTGCTAGAAAATCAACCTTAGAGGTATTGACCAAATATTGCTGGATATTGGTATCCAGAATAGTTTGAAGCTCCTTTTGTGGAAACAGTGGTTCCTTAATCATCGACTCTACCACTTCCAACGTTTTCGCTAAATACTTATTCAATGAATAAACAGTGATATAAGCATACCCGAAGAACTGGAGAGTTCTAGCCACGAACCATAATAATCCATTTTCTCCGCAATGGTGGCAGCCGTATATTTCGTCGTACCTTCGCGCAACATACGGTTCGTAAACAAAGCTTGCAACTTCTGCGACTGCTGCCAGCGACCTCCGGAGAAAAGCACATCCATACGCACCACTTCCTGTTCACCGGCATTAATAACAGTCAGCGGAATGCCATTCGGCAACGTTGTCCTGACAGGAGTCTGTATATGGAAATTTTTTTTCAGAGGTTGTATCTCAGGCTGTATCGTGCGATCCATAAACGTTATAATCTATTTTTCAAAAATTCTTCTGCACGCGCCAAGTCCTGTGGAGTATCAATTCCAATCGTTTCCACTTCACTGATCCCCACTTTTATTTTATACCCGTTTTCCAGCCAGCGCAGTTGCTCCAACGATTCCGCTATCTCAAGTGATGATTGCGGTAGTGCGGTTATCTCCCTCAGCACTTCCGTACGGTAAGCATACAAACCGATATGTTTATAGTAGGTATGTCCTTTCAGCCAATCCTTCTTCTCGGCATTACGCTGATAAGGGATGATAGAACGACTGAAATACAGGGCATTCCAATTTGCATTGACTACCACTTTGGGAGAGTTCACATTCTCAAGTACGGCAAACGGCTCATCAGCAGTAAAAGGCTTTACCAATGTAGCAATCTGTGTAGTAGGATCTTCAAAACAAGCTTTCACGGCATTCAACTGCGAAGGCTGTATAAAAGGCTCGTCCCCTTGTATATTGACTACCACATCAAAGTCCCCTCCAATCTTGACGCAAGCCTCATAACAACGGTCCGTACCGCTTTTATGATGAACAGAAGTCATCACCACCTTACCGCCGAAAGCTTTCACCGCCTTCTCAATTCGTTCGTCATCAGTAGCCACATACGCATCATCCAAAAATGCTTTACTACTTGTTCATACACACGCTGTATCACTGTTTTTCCGCCCAAAATAGCCAACGGTTTCGCAGGGAAACGGGTAGAGGCATAACGGGCAGGTATAATTCCCAGAAATTTCATTTATTTAATAGATAATGAAGAATAAAGAGCGGATAATGACTGCTGCACATATTCCCTCTCCCAATCTTCCGGTTTTATTATTTTATCATCATACAAAAAGTATATCAATATCCAAACAGACTTTCTCTTCCTTCTTATCCTCCGGCAGACGACCGGAAGCCAGTTCTATGTCTTTCAGTATCCTCTTCACGAGTTCCTCATCCTTATCCGAAAAGAACATAATCACTTGATTGGAAAACAAAGCCGGATTTTTGAAGAACAAAGGTTCCGTCTCCAACTCAGGTGCCCGGTAGATAGGAGAAAACTGTTCCGCCAGTTTCTGCCTGGCAAAAGTCAGATTCTCCGTTCTATTGTAGTTGCTCCCTATGCAAACAATGTATTTGTGCATCTTTTTTAGTTGAAAAGATCATCCAGTCCCATTTCCTCCACCTCGCCATCCGGAGTCTCCGAACCGGCACAAGGATCGAATCCTTCCGGAAGTTTAAAAGTTTCCTGCTGATCGTATCCCAAAGTCGGGTCATCAAATACTTTCTTCATATATTTTGCCCAAATAGGTAAAAGCAGCGGCAGCTCCCTGTCCGTATGTCATCGATCCGAAGTGGATATCACGTTCGTCACCTCCAACCCAACAGCCGGACACCAACGAAGGGGTAAAGCCCATAAACCAACTATCCGAGTTCTCATTTGTCGTCCCCGTCTTTCCGCCCATATCCGCAGTAATTCCATAACGTCGGACACGTCCGCCCGTTCCTTCATTTATAACGGCACGCAACATGACCAGCATTTTATATACACTTGAAGTGCTGATCACCTCATCCATTTGTGGCGCAAACGTAGAAATCACATTACCTTCACTGTCCTCGATCCGAGTCACGAACAAAGGAGCCACCCGAATCCCCCCTATTAGCAAAAGCAGTATATGCACTCACCATCTCTCCGACAGAAATCTCACAAGGTCCCAGACAAAGTGAAACAACCGGGTCGATGGCCTTGTTGCGCACTCCGAAACTATGGATCAGCCGCACCAATTCATACGGATTCAGTTTGCTCATCAGATAAGCCGAAATCCAGTTATCCGAATTAGCCAGTCCCCATTTTAGAGTAACCATCTCACCATAACGCTTCTTATTGGAATTACGTGGCGACCATGGTTCCCCAGTTTCTGTAATCAACGTTTGCTCTACGTGGCGCACCTGGTCGCAAGGAGAAAAAATTATTCTCCATCGCCAGTGTATACAGATACGGCTTGATAGTAGAACCTACCTGACGGCGTCCCACCATTGCCATGTCATATTGGAAATATGTATAATTAGGTCCGCCAACATAAGCTTTCACATGCCCGTTCATAGGATCCATCGACATAAAGCCGGTACGAAGGAATGACTTATAATAGCGGATTGAATCCATCGGAGTCATAATCGTGTCCTTGCTTCCCATCCACGAAAAGACTGTCATTTCCTGCGGTGTATCGAATGCTTTCCTAATCTCCTGTTCAGAATTCCCCGCCTCTTTCATCAGCCGGTAACGCTCAGTCTGTTTCATGACCTTCGTCAACAGTTCTTCCACCCGTTTCGCAGGCAGCACTCTTGCGTATGGCGCATTCTTACTTCCTACTTTTTCTTTGAAAAACAAAGGTTGCAAATAACTCAAATGTTCTTCTACCGCCTCCTCCGCATATTGTTGCATCCGCGAGTTGAGAGTCGTATAAATCTTCAGTCCGTCCGTGTAGACATTATAATTCGAGCCATCCTTCTTTTTATTCTTCGCACACCAGCCATACAGAGGATTCGTTTCCCAAGAAAGGGAGTCTTCATAGAATTTCTGCATTTGCCAACCACGATAATTACTCTTCACCGGCTTGGTTGCTGTCATCACACCACGCAGGTATTCACGGAAATAAGTAGCCAAACCTTCCTTGTGGTCAACACGGTTATACGACAATTTCAAAGGAAGCGCTTGCAGAGAATCACATTCGGATTCAGTAATATATCCCGCTTTACGCATCTGTCCAAGCACCACATTACGACGGCCGCGAGAACGCTCATTAAAACGAACAGGATTATAGAGTGACGGATTTTTACACATACCAACCAAGGTAGCCGCTTCCTCTATTTTCAAGTCCTTCGGTTCACGGTTAAAATAAGTATGCGCAGCCGTCTTAATACCGACAGCATTATTCAGGAAATCAAACTTATTGAGGTACATACTCAGAATTTCCTCTTTGGTGTAATAACGCTCGAGTTTTACGGCAATCACCCATTCGATCGGTTTCTGCAACAGACGCTGCATAGTATTGCTTGCCACCTTTTCCGTAAACAACTGCTTGGCAAGCTGCTGTGATAAAGTACTTCCCCCACCCGCATTTTTCTGGAATAACAAACCACGTTTCACAAATGCACGGAACAACGCCTTAGCGTCAATCCCCGAGTGTTCGGCAAAACGAACATCTTCCGTCGCAATCAGCGCATGAATGATGTTGGGTGACAAGTCCTTGTAGGCTGTATACACACGATTTTCCTTACTATAAGACCAAGTACCGAGCACTTTCTCATCCTCAGAAAAGATCTCCGTCGCAAATTTATAACTTGGATTCTCCAGTTCCTCCACTGGAGGCATATAGCCGATCCAACCTTTCGAAATAGAAACAAAAATAATGACGGCAGCCACTACTGCGATTGCCAATAAAATCCAAAGAGCTTTTATTATTTTTCGAATCATGTTTTTTCTTGCTTATAAAAAATGCACTTAATTAAGTTACAAAGGTAGATAAAATCCAGTAGCCGACCAAACAAAAACAGGCGGGATTTTTATTCCGCCTGTCATTCACCCTAACTCTATCTATTCAGAGTTACCAATTATGAATGAGTCGTATAGTAACTCACCATTTATCAATAGTCTGTAATTTCCATTCTCCTATCGTACAGCGTTCACTATCAAAGTTGATCGCCACTTTCACTACCGGAAGCCCACACAAAGCGAAGCGTTCAGGATAATTCTTCAGATTGATCTGTTCCATAGCTTCACCGGCAGTCTTGTCAAGCTTCAATTCCATCACATAGAGCGTTGTTTTCGTACGAAGCACCACATCCACTCGACCACGGGGGGGTACGGACTTCAACATCCACAAAAGAACCCAATAAGCTGAAAATAATGTAGAACATCTGCTGATAGTGACCTTCATACCTCGTATTGTCACAATAAGGAATGGTAGACAAGAAAGTCTGCAGCCGACGCAACGCAGAATCCATATCATCATTACGGATATCACGGGAAAGATAAGCTACCATGGTATTCGTTTTTCAGTAGGTGTAGACACATAATAAGGCAACAGACTCCTCCTCAAGCCGACCCTAACTTCTTTATTAGGAATATCCAATGTGTACAGTCCCAACTCGCTATCGTAACCCTTGATGGTGATATAACCGCTCTGATATAACAGCGGAGTAATACTGGACATTGTCTCCGTCGGTGCATCAAAATCCTCCACAGCTGCTGTTTTTCCTCCGACTTCAGAAGGTTCAACACCGAACTTTTCCAACATCTTTATCAAGTATGTAGGAGTACCGCTACCGAACCAGTAAGAACCAAATTTACCATCCGCAAAAGCATTCAACAGACTGAACGGATTATAGATGTCGGGAGACGGATAAGTGAAATGATAACCGTCATAATTCCCCTTCAACTTCAGCAAGACCTCTTCAGGGAAATATTCAATTTCGCAGCCAATCTCTCCATATCCTCTTTCATTTGCGTTAGCATCTCATCCTCCGTTATTCCGCAAATTGCAGCGTATGGCTCATCCATGCTGATATTCTTGATATTATTCAATTCACTAAAGATACTCAACTGAGAGAACTTGGTGATACCAGTCAGAAACACAAAACGCAGATAAGGATCGCAAGCTTTCAAAGGACTATAGAAGTTACGCATGATATTACGTAATACGCCTAGATTTTCCTTTTCGTGTACCACATCAAGCAAAGGAGCATCATATTCATCTATAAGAACTACAACCTTTTTCCCTGTCTTTTCATAAGCACACTTGATAAGACGGGGTTAATCGTAGATTAGCATCACCGGCAGTTGTATCGAGACCGAAGGTCCGCTCATAGTCTGAAAGCATAAAGTCAAGCAAACGCTCCAAACGCTCCTTATCCACATGCTTCGCCATACTCATATCAAAATGAAGAACCGGATATTCTATCCACTCTTTCTCCAACCTCTCCATAGCCAACCCTTGAAACAGATCCTTACGACCAGAGAAATAACTATGCAAAGTAGAAGTAAGCAAAGACTTACCAAAACGACGAGGACGACTCAGAAACACATATTTCGCAAAATGAGTCATGTGATAAACGTATTCCGTCTTATCGATATAAAGGTAATTCTTCTCACGAATTTCAGAAAAAGTCTGTATCCCTATGGGGTATAATCTTTGCAAAGCTTCCATATCAATCATATTTTTCACAAAGCTACAAAAATACCCGTTCAAAAAGAAAGCAGGCAGAAAACTTTTTCCCGCCTGCTCCTTTTACTTTATATGAACAGCTCCACAGGTACAAAAGGTACAGTAAATACACCACACATTTTTCCACACACACGTACACACGTACCTAACTAATGCGCGCACGTGTGCGTGTGTATAGAGAGCCCCCCAAAAAGTGTACCTACTGTACCCGCCATAACCACCGCACCTGATAAACTCATCATACCCGCCACACCCATCGTCAAACAAACACAGTGCCATATAAGTCCTACAAATCATATTAGCTTCATGCTAATATGAGGGTATAAGTCAGGAACATACCACTGTACTCTTCCCGACCTTTTGTCAACGTCAAACCTTGACGTATAGTTCTGTTATCCGTACTCTTTCCCCATACCTGATATTAAATTCGATTTATATAGGGAGCTTTGCGACTTATTCATATTGCCAAATGTCATCCATAGTAATTGGCACATAGGCTCCATCTTTCATTTCTATAATGACAGAGGGCTCATGCACAATAAGAGTATGCCACATTCCGGCAGGTACTTGTACGCCATAAATACCACTTGCAGGATTCAATTCATGCCGAGCACATTCAACACCTTTTCATCATAAAAAGTTCCGTTATATGACCTCTAAGCAGAATGGCAGTCTCAATTGTTTTAGTATGACGATGAATAGGAACATGCGTTCCCGGTAGCAAGGCATTGAGCATACGCTGCGAAGTGTCACCTTCACCATTACGCAAATCAAGATTAATGCGCCGCCGCTCATTTGTTCCCGCCTGAGCTAACAGTTCATCAAGCAGTTTATCATTTATTTCCATATTTTCATTAACTTTTGCACGTAGATATTCTTCGTGTAGGTGATAATATTTTCTCTTGAACAAGACATAGACGATACAAAGTAATACCAGCACTACAACTAAATACAAATACTTATTCATTGGCAAATAAATAGCCCCCAAAGAGATTATTAATTGCATAACCATATAGACGGTCGACACTACCACATGCTTAATATGCAATTCATTGGCCATCAATTGATAAACATGTTTACGATGAGGTTTGCCTATATTTTCATGCAATAATATCCGATGGAGAATAGTGAGTACACTATCAACGCCATATACCATTAGCAGCAGAATAGCCCAATAGTTTCCGCTTTTTAATATATAAGAACCTAAAAAGTAAAGCAAAATAAACGCAATGGATACACTGCCCACATCACCTGCAAAACATTTAGCCTTAGTGCGGAAGTTAAAGAAGCAGAATATCAGCACGCTAAGCAAAGCCAAAAAAATGAAATTCCGGTCGACAAACTCCTCCCGCGAATTGAGAATAAGCAACGGAACAAGCACAGCCAACGAGTAACCGCCGGTAATACCATTTATTCCATCCATAAAGTTATACGCATTGATAATGCCGGTGCATACTATGAGCGCAATGATAACCACCCACCAATACTCGGGCAGCAAAATACCCCACTGGTAGAACATGAGTGTCATGGCGACAAAGTGCACAATCAAGCGAAATTTATTGGATACCGAATGAATATCATCCGCAAAACTGATACCACCCAACATAGTGAGTCCTAACAGGAACCAAGAACATGTAAAACCATAGAAGGCAGCATAAAGCCAGGCTCCAAACAAGAAAATAATACCTCCGCCACGCAACACAATAGTACTGTGCGATGAACGCAAGTTGGGTTTGTCTATAATGTTAAACTTGTCGGCAATCTTAAAATAGACCCATTCAAGAACAAGCAATAATACTGCTATTAACAGATATACAACCATACTTATTTTGTATTTGTAAATGATTTAATGGTTTGTGTAAGTCCTTCTTCGGCACGTATGGGCATTTTATCTATACCCAGTGCCTTTTTTACTTTAGCATTGCTAACCACATAGTCTTCGGTTAGCTTTGTCAAACGCTCCGAGTTTAGTGGCAGGTGCAACCCATCTCCCACCTTCGCCATACCATTCATCAGCCCTTTGGGCAGATACCAAATACGTGCTTTCTTACCCAAAGCCTTGCAGATAACTGTAATAAGTCCGTTGGTCGATAACGCCTCATCGTCACACATATTATAAATGCCAGATTCCACTTCCTTAACAAGCAGCCCTTTTATGACAAAACAAAGGTTGTCAATAGAGGTAAAGCAGCGGTGATTCTCAAAAGCCCCCAAAGGCCAGGGTACTCCTTTTTTCACCACTCCGTAGAGCAGATTGAGATTCCCCTTGTTTCCGGGACCATGTATCATACAGGGACGCAGGATATACACTTGCTTATCTGCGGCCGGATGAGATAGGATATATTCTTCAGCTTTGATCTTCGATTCACCATAAGGTCCTACCGGATTGGGAACAATATCTTCAGTCAGAATATCACCAGGGACAAAGTCAGCAGCCGCTTTCACCGATGAAAAGAAAATGAACTTCCCGGCCGATGATTTAAGAAACCAGTCATACATCTTTTGAGTGAGCCCCGTATTTACCTTAAAATACACTTCCGGCCCAAAAGTTTTCTTCAAATCATGTGCCTTCTTTGGCAAGATGGATAACGGCATCTACTTGTGGAATCTTATTTTCGTCAAGATCATCCCAGGAAAAGGTCTTGACCACACCCTCCTTTTCAGGCGCTACGATATCAAGGCCGTAAATTTCATTACTTTGCCCCAAAGCTTTTACCAAATTCCCCCCTACAAAGCCGTGAATTCCGGTTATAAGTATCTTCATAATATTTTATTTACCAAATCAACGTATTGTTTTGTTACCTTTTCTTTTGTGTAATAGCGCTGTATCACATCATATCCGTTACGCCCCATTTTCTGAAGCTCTTCACGCGACACCGATGCCAGCCATTGTGCCATTTCATCTACCTTCTTATCAAAGTCCTTCTCAGTAATAAGCTTTGCACAATTATAATCCTTAGTGAAGTTTACGATAGGTGTTTTGTCTCGGGAACATATAAGCAACGGTCTTTCACAAGCCATAATGGTATACACTTTAGACGGAAATCCCATCATTTCCATTTCGGGTGCCATAAAGATGAACTGCACGTCACTGTATGCCAATATACTCGGCATCAGATGGCGAGGTTGATAATCGAGTACATGCAACTTGTCCAGTCCCTTCTCTGCTTTCTGTTGTTCCAAGTATGATCGTTGTACCCCCATACCTATCACAAAGTACTCAACATTCAAATCCTTTGTCTTTTCGACCAATGCCACCAGCGGACGCCAGTCTTGCGCATGTCCTATATTCCCGGCATAAAGCAATTTCAAAGAATCGGTTTTAGGAAAGATATTCTCGTCAAGAGGTTCTACATTAGTTGGGTTATAAAGGTCAGTATCTACGAAGTTGGGAATGATGTGTAGCTTATTCGGATCTTCAAAACGACTCACAATCGTATTATAGAAAACATCGTCAATGGTAGTGATTGCAGCAGACTTGTTGTAAATGCAACGTTCGACTTTCTTTAAACAAGCGATTATCGGTCCTGTTTTCTTCTTTAGGATATCGGGATAAATTTCCTGTACATTATATATAACTTTGCAGCCTTTTTAATTTACCGAGGATGAGATTAAGCATTCCTATGCTGAGAGGTGGCGAGGGCGACACTATTACACTAACATTGCGTATGCACAAACCAAGGAGAAACGAAATGATGTGCCAATAAACAAAACCAAGAATACGCAATGCAGTGCTCTTGAACTTCTTTTGTGGCACATGCATTACCTTTTATACCATGAAAATCACTTTCCTTATAAATTCCGGGGATTTTCCACTTTAGCGGTTGCTTTGCCAGTTGTTCCTCTACTACATTAAAGTGCGGTGTTGTAGAAAGCACTACTACCTCATAACCTTCTTTTTTGAAATCTAAGTGCGATATCGTTATAAAGATATGCAGTGGAAACACCATCTGGGCTGAAGATAAGACTGTGAATTAAGACTTTCTTGCTCATTTATACAATTTTCTTTTCAACTATTTCAGAGAAGAATCATTATCAATAAATCAAAGGGAGTTATTCAATAACAGACTTCAAATCTATATTGTATTGTTCCTTAAGTAAATCAATCATTTTCTTCTTATCATCACCACAAGCTTTCTTTATCTCATACACTTTGGCATCACATAATGCACGATACCACCAAGCCTGCATAAAGTGCCAAATAAATCCTTCTTTACCGTCCAAAAAAGCCAAAGCGAAAGATATAGCGATAAAGGAAATAAGCAAATGAACGCCAAAATAAAGGTTTCTTGGCATAGCTATGTTTACGTTTACGTTTAATCAATGCATCTGTTGTCAACTGTTTTTCCAATCTTGCTGCTCCTGTCAAGTCGTATTCTATATCCAATAAATCCACCGCTTCACGAATAGCATAGTTGACATGTTTGTGTGCCCACCATGATAAATTATTGAGATTATCATCTGCAAATTCACCATTAAGTTCAATCATTCTGCCTCGAGTCAATTGGATATGTTCGTCCATAAGCCTTGCTTCGCATTCAGCTGCACCATATACGAACAATCTCATCTGCCTATACACAGGCATTCCTCTACGCAAAATACGCCCCATAAACACATGACGAAGCACTATAGAACACGCTGTCACATCATCTGATAAATTAGGTATTTTCGTCATCATTTCTGCTTTGAGTTCATCAGTCAAATACTCGTCAGCATCCATGCGCAGTACCCATTTACTTTTATAGGAGCATTATTAAGTCCCCAATTAAACTGTTTTGAATAACTATTTTCCCATTTATGTTGTAACACTTGTACATTTTGATAATGCGAAGCTATCTCTATCGTTCTGTCTGTTGAGAAGCAGTCTATTATACAAATTTGCTTGACAATATCACTTAAACTCTCGATACAACGTTTAATATGAAGTTCTTCATTAAATGTAAGAACTATGGCTGTAATATCTAACATTTTATATAGTTTATAGTCTATTTATTGAGAATCACTCATTGTATCTATACGTCCCATATTCTTCATCAGGAATACACTCTGAGTGTTTTTATATTTTCTTGTTAAAAGGATCAACTCCTTATTCATACTTAGCAGATTTGATTAGATCAAAAAACGTCCCCAATCGCTTTCTCGATTTTGTGGCAAAGGTCTATATCGTTTTTTATTCATACCAAACTCTATTATGTTCCTTGCCCAACCCTCATAATCAAACACATCAATATATCTCACTCCCTCATAATCTTTCAACACCTCATGAGCATAATCTACATCAGCTGCTAAAACAGGGAAGTCCAAAAGGCTGCTGCCTCAAGCAAAGGCAACCCCAACGTTTCTATATAACTTGGGAATAATAAAGCATCAGCATTTTTATACAACCCCAACAATTCGTCATGCTTATATTTTCCATCAAATTTTATAATATCTTCCACTCCGTACTTTTAACTTCCGCTGCCCATACACAAGCATCACCAGCAGTCGTTGTTAAATGAATTTCAACTGATTTATAAGTTTCTTTATAATTTCGCTTTAATATTACAGCCGCCCGGATAAGAGTCAATAAGTTCTTATACCTTGAACATCTCCAACAACCACAAAGAAAATGATATGCATTATTCTTGAATGCGTAAGGTTTCACATTTTCACATCTATTCTTTCCACATCAGGAAAACATAAATGTATATTCCGCTCAGGTATTCCAAAGAATTCTACCATCCTGCGCTTTATAAATGGTATCTGTACCACAAACTGAATATTCTTCGCCCATGTACGTTTTACAATATACGGAAAAATATATTTGTACAAAAATTGGGAACGTTCCTGTGATTTAAACGGATTCCATACCCCAGGATATAACGGCATCGGTTGATGATAGTACACGATCTGTTTACACCCCTAATCTCTTTGTATCCATTATTCTGAAGCGAGACCAAGATATCAGGTTTCACTCTTAGCTTTGTTATTTCCCTTTGCAATAATTTACCTTCGAACAAAATTCGTTTCATTTTAGACTGTAAGGGAAAAGATATATATTCTACTCCTTCTATCACCACTTGCGGCAATATAGGATTAACAAATATCCAATATTTGTCATGTCCTATATATTTAGGTAAATGTGACAAGAATTGCTTATATATTGTTATACCTCCCCCAGCTTGTAAGGTTGTGGCTATTACGAAAATATTCATACTAAACTTGTTCTTTAAAATTCTTTATTACTCTTGCTGGAACTCCTGCCACTCTTACAAATGATGGTACATCGTGAGTAACCACTGAATATGCTGCCACATGTGACTTCTCTCCAATTGTCTTACCAGGACATACCATTGCCTGTGTATCAATCAAAGCTCCTTGACCGATGATAATATCATCACACTTCCCTGGACCGGCTATGCAATCATATTGGACACCATAATCATGATAACCTGTTACAACTATAGCACGAGACGCTACTTTTTAGAATACGGTTTCATCTCAATCTTACTACCTGCAGCACCAAAAATAAGTGCATCATGTCCAATCCAACAATTATCACCTATGATAAATTCAAACTGTCCAAGTATCCTTGGTGAGAAAATCGAGACGTTTTTTGCCCACTTTTTGCACCAGCCCAACGCAGTAACTGTACTTTAAAGCTATTGAGACGTGAAGGAGGACAAATCTTTACAAACAAATTAAACAAATGAATCTTTACAGGACTTATTGCCATAATATATTCAGTTACCAACCATTAAAATATTCATAATCCGCACAATCCTATGCCATAGAACATGGACCTTCTGCAATTTCAATGTTTGCCTCTTTAGCATTGCATCACATAACTTATAAAGTTGTGTTGCTGCATTTTCTGGACTCCATACGTTATGGACTGTATTATAAGCCTCTAAGCTCATCCTTTCACATTCTACAGGATGCTTAATAAGCCACAAGACTTTCTCAAACAAATTATTCTTTTTTCTAAGATTAAAAGAGAAACCATTTACTCTGTCTTTTATAAGATATGGCGTAGAACCGGTCTCTATAGAACTTACAGGACAACAGCCACAGCCCATGGCCTCATTAAGAACTGCTCCCCAGCCTTCATTTCTATCACTGGTGAAACAGGCGATATGATGCGTCAGCATAGCCTGCTTTACACTATCATTAGGCATAGAACCCCATAAATGTACATACTCTCCTAATCAAACTTTTGTATCTGTACCTGGAGATGGTTAAACATATCTCCTGCTCCAATCAGGTTTATATAAAAATTGATTTTTTCCTGTCGTAACTGCAATGCTAATCTTATCATTGTTTCAGGATGCTTCCAAGCTATCAAACGCGCCACCCACAGTATTTTTACAATAGTACTATTGCGTTTTTCACGTAATATAGTTTCTATATCAAGAGCAGGAACTGCTGTATAATATCCCCATTTATAACACTTACCAATAACAAGAACATCAAATTAAAATCCCTGGCAGCATAGGCACTGCTACACAACACAAAAAAGGTTTACCATGACAATGAACATGATAAAACCACTGCTGCTTAAGTAAACGAGGTGAGAATAAATTCAAAAGCCCTTTCTTTAGCCAACGTTCACTGTACATAAAAGTGAGCTTCCCTGTACTTATGCGCTCACGCAAATATATTAACAGGGGCAGCACCATATATCATTACATCAGCATCACGAATTATTTGAAGGACTTTGTGTAAAGCAACCTCACCGTCAGCAATTCTAATAAGATAAGGCCGCTGAGAAAAATCATCTCCCCCCTTTACTATTATCACCATTAAAATCGCCAGTCTCTATAAACCAATAATTTCCACCAGTAAGACGGTACAGTTCATCTGCGATACTTATCTGATGAATATTTAAGACAACGGATACAAAAACTAGAGTCATAGTGTATGTTCTGTTATATATTTACAATCTATATTCTGCCCCACTATCATCCAATATGTCATACTCAAAAAACCTCCCAGACAATACATACCCCTCAAACCATGCATGAGTAAACATAGCCACCAACAGCAACATCACAAACTGGGCATTGAGTGAATTATCTCGTTTTGAAGTCTTATATGCATTTAGCAGCAATAAGGTATAGGCAAACATTCCCAACAGTCCCGTCATAGAGAGTACCGCCAAATGAGAAGTTCAGGTTCCACTTGTCCAGTGACAGGATTGTATTCGTCATTCCCATTCGGATCAACAGATACAAAACCAACTCCTAACAACGGTGATTTCATAAACTCATCTATTCGACAATCGAATTTACTTTGCCGAGAACTTAAAGCTCCACCTTGTTCTTTTCGTTGTTCTTGTTTATTTAAAACTCCTGCAAAACTCTATCAGCAATGGGCATTGCCACCAAAGCAGATATGCAAAGTATAATTATAATCCTTTTCTTATTTCCATTAAAATTACTTTTCATAAAAAACAATGAAAGAGTATGGCAACCGCCACCCCCAATAGCGCAGAACGGCTGGCAGCCATTACTGCACTCATTGCAAAAGAAAGAATAATACAATAAATATCTTTGAGTTATTATTTTTGATAAATAACATAGAATGCCAACGCACTGATCATGATATCGGCCCCAATGTCATAGAGTGATTGACAAGCCCGCCGAATGTACCTCCATTTTGATGAATATTCAGCTAAACCTAATTGTGTCCCTACCTGCATATAATTCACTCCCAAGAAAAAGCAAAAAGAGCCTATTGATAATATACATATATACATTAATGCATATCTAAATACATAGCGTCTAAAAAATAATCGCCCTTGCTGACGATATACATGCCGAACATGCGAACGTTACTATAAGAAACTGTACAAAACGTAACTTTGATTTAAAACAAGGTTCAATAGGCAATACCAAACATTAAACAAAAAGACTAAATACAAAATACATATCGACCTTTAAATTGCACACACTACCATCACACAAGCAATAAAGAATACTCACCAAACATAATCCTATATAAGGAAGAAATGTATCCACAGATATAAAACCCATAATCTGCACCGATGCCATCAGAGTAGCCCATAACAATGCAAGTCCCTTACAAAAGCGTCCTGCTTTCGGTGCATAAAAAAACTTCTGTATGACCTATTTCTTTTATTATATTTACCAATCCCATATCTTAAAGATTCTTCTATGAATCATATTAAGCCTATAGCTTTTTCATAAGCAAATACAACTTTCTGTACTGTAAATGGCTCCCATGCTTCTCGAGGCGCAGGTTTACGTGGATTTTCAACTTGATTAACAATAGCCTCTGCCATTGCCTTAGAATCATTTACAGGAACAAGCACTCCCATATTGACCATTTTTTAGCAATTCTGGTGGACCATAAGGACAACTAGTTGAAATCACAGGAATACCTGCAGCCATCGCCTCTACCAAAACAATTGAAAAAACTTTCCATTTCAGAAGATACAAGGAATGCATCGGCACATTTTATTTTCAGATGGCAAAAACTAGTACTCTGCCCCGCCAACCTTATCCTGTCCTGCATATGATTTTCAGCAATCCACTTTTCATAATCCTGCTGTAAAGCACCCTTTCCAAAAAGCACCAATCGAACAGGTATCTTTTCATTTGCCAGACGAATGGCTTCAAATATCATATAGTGTCCCTTTTTAACCTTACAAAAGCTCCGGCCGCAACCATTGTTGGCATAGCTTTATTCCTAAGCCAGTCACAAGATGGTTCTTTTGTAAGTTTATCATAATAAGATGTATCCAAAACCGGATTATAAACAGCCTTTACAGTTCCTTCATTAAGCCCCATCAATCTCTAACAAAGCACATGAGCCTTTCGATACGCTCATAAAACAATCATATCTACTCCTTATTAGTTTATTGATAATCCTTTTTGTTATGGAAATATTATCTGCCAGTTCCGGCAAAATGCTATTATGCTCCAACGTAACAGTAACGCGTTTTATGCCTTAATCCTATTGAAGCTAATGCAAGTGCACATAAATATGCAGAATTCATTACTACAACAGCATCTACGGTAGCAGTTCTTATATATGAATGTATGAAAGATATATTATAACGGGCTCTTTTCTACTTGGCATAACAAGAAACTTTACAGCAGAAGGCACTTCAAAAGGTATATGCCCCGGTATTTAACAATTCTTCATGAGCCTTTGAACCAAAATATCAACCTCATAGCCCTTTTCGTAAAATCCTCTAGCCATAAGCGCTGTTACATACTGAGCGCCTTGCTGAAAAAGATCTTGAATAATAAATGTTATTTTCATTTACCTACTATATAAAAATTAATCACTTTTATTTTACCAAGTAAAAAGGATCGAAAGCACCTTACTTTGTTTCAATAAACTTCGTTAATAAAAGTGTTCCAAACAAAACAATAGCTGATATAATACCGACTACTGTCAATGACAGTAATATGTTATGATTTGGATTAAAAGGAACTAGGAATCACAAAAAATATGTAGGCAATAAAAGAAATGAAATAAATAGATATCAATTGTCTTGTAGCCACATATTCAACCCATCTGTTATACCTGTTTGCAAACCAATATTGATAAAAAGCATTATGTTTATATATGAGAAAGCTATGACTAACAACCGGCAAACAGTATAACCAATTCCCATATATACCCCTGCCATAATACCAACCAACGATATGGTAAATAATAAGTTACTTTGTTCTAACAAATTCTTTTTAACTTAGATATTTGAGATACAAAGTTACTACAAAAAGTGAAATGCGGAAAGT
>VOFH01002023.1_pt1 | contig 17365 bp, 33 predicted proteins | sample 5384091 | NCBI WGS metagenome assembly VOFH01 (sample SAMN12384727, study PRJNA508395) | human gut metagenome | isolation source: healthy gut G | host: Homo sapiens
ATTTTTAGGTGCCGGAAAGACAACCTTTATAAAAAGTATGCTTCTTATCTGATGAAACAGGGCAGAAAGATCGGAATACTGGAAAATGATTTTGGGGCAGTTAATGTGGATATGCTTCTTTTACAGGACCTGGAAGGGGATAATTGCAGTCTGGAAATGATCGCAGGAGGCTGTGATGCAGACTGCCACAGACGCCGTTTTAAGACAAAGTTGATCGCAATGGCTATGTCCGGTTATGACCGGGTGATCATAGAGCCATCTGGGATTTATGATGTAGACGAATTTTTTGATGCTCTTTATGAGGAGCCACTGGATCGTTTCTATGAACCGGGAAATGTGATAGCACTGGTAGATGCGGGGCTGGAAGAAGACCTTTCAAAAGAGGTGAAATATCTGCTGGCGACTGAAGTGGCAGATGCAGGCTGTGTCCTTTTCAGTAAGTGTGATGAAGTGCCGGAAAAGCAGCTAAAGGCAACTCTTTCTTATCTGAACCAGACCCTGGAGCAGGTACACTGTAAACGCAGATTTACCCTGGATCGATCCCAAAAAGCTGGGAAGATCTGGATGAGGCTGATCACAAACGTCTGCTGACCTGCGGATACCGTATGGAAGATTATGAAAAAATGCCTCTGGAACAGAGTAAGGTATTTGAATCATTATATTACCTGAATTTCTCCATGGACCCTAAGAAGCTGGAAACAGCAGTAAAAAGATGTTTCAAGATCCTGCCTGCGGCAAGATTTTCCGTATTAAAGGCTATATGAAGAATTGCAGGAAAGATGAAACGGAAAACTCTCAGGAAAGCGGCTGGCTGGAACTGAATGCTACTGTTAAAGAATTTAGCTTAAAATCAGTGCCAAAGGGCCAGGAAGTTCTGATCGTGATCGGTGAAAAGCTTTCAAAAAAAGAGAGCAGCCCTTTATTTAGGCCGGAACCCTGATGTTTAAGCCTGTTTTAAGCAAAAACAGTTTACAAAAAGAACAGTACAGGTTATAATATTTTCCGTTGGACAAGGACAGATATGGCAGAGTGGCAGATGCTCTGTACATAAATAAAATAAGCTGATGGCTTCTGTGAGACAGATGACATCAGCTTTTTTTCTGTTGGCAAGGAATTGAATAGTGGCCGTTAGTTTGATACAATAAAATGGATTATACGACATTGAGGGTGGATGAAGTATGCCGATAAAAGAACCACGTTTTCATGGCGAAGTTACAGAAAAAGCCATAAGAATATGAGCAAGATACGTGGAAAAGATACGAGCATAGAGGTTGTGCTGAGAAAGGCACTATGGCATAGGGGATTTCGTTATCGGAAAATTACAAGGGATTGCCGGGAAGACCGGATATTGTTCTGACGAAGTATCGTATTGCAATTTTTGTGACAGTGAGTTTTTTCATGGAAAAGATTGGGAAATACTGAAGCCACGGTTAGAAAAAGGAAAAAATCCAGATTATTGGGTTAAGAAAATAGAGAGGAATATCCAGAGAGACGAAGAAAAGGACCAGCAGCTGAATTTTATGGGGTGGACCGTGATACATTTCTGGGGAAAAGATATTCTGAAAGATACAGAACAGTGTGTAAGAGTGATAGAAGAGACGATATTTGACCAGAAACTGGGAGAAGTAGACGATGAAGAGGAAATGTAACGATGAATTATTTGGAAGAGCATGATGAAACGAATCCTATTTCAATTGAAACATATGCAAAAAGGTTGATTGGAAAAACATTTGCAGATGTGTGTAAGCAAGATGATATCACCAAAACTATGGTTGTCAGGAGACTGCAAATTATGAAGTTAAGCACGAGAATAAGAGGCGAAAAAGGTGGTCTGGGAGAACTGATAGAAGAGAGATTTTTCCACTATCAGGCAAATAATGATGCACGTCCAGATTTTGATAAAGCAGGTGTAGAACTAAAAAGTGACACCGTATAAACAAAATAAGAATGGGACATTGGTAGCAAGGAAAGATTGATATTGACCATGATAGACTATTTTTCAGTTGTTAATGAAACATTTGAAGATAGTCATATGTGGCAAAAGGCCCGGTTGATTTTATTGGTCTATTATTTATATCAACAAGAGATAAAGAATCGGTTGGATTATCGTATTGGATATGTAAATCTGTTTGTACCGCCAGAGCAAGATATAAAAATCATAGCACATGATTTTGCGGTTATTGTTGAGAAAATCCGAAACGGAAAAGCCCATGAGTTATCGGAAGGAGATACTTTGTATCTGGGAGCAGCACCGAAGGCAGCAACATCAAAAGACCGGAGAAAGCAGCCATTTAGTGATGAATTAGCAAAACCGAGGGCATTTGCATTTAAGAATTCATACATGACATATGTCCTGAACAATTATATTATTCCTGGAAAAATACATATGAATCGATCATCAAGGGTACGGAAGAGGAATCTTTTGAAGAGTATGTTGTGCGTAAAATAGGTGCGTATTATGATTGGTCAGTTACTGATTTATGTAATAAATTTCATATAGAATATCAAAAGAAACCGAAAAGTCTTGAGGCAATGTTAGCATATCGGATGTTGGGGATAAAAGGAAACCATGCGGAAGAATTTGAAAAAGCAAATGTGGTAGTTAAGACGATACGTATTGAGAAAAATAATAAAATAAAGGAAAATATGTCATTCCCTACGTTCAAATTTAAAGAGCTGGTAGAGGAAGATTGGGAAGATTCTACATTCGGAAACTATTTACGTGAAACTAGATTTTTGTTTGTAGTTTATAAATTTGATCAACAAGATGAATTAAGGTTAAAAGGCTGTCAGTTCTGGAATATTCCATATGACGATCTGGAAGGTAATGTGAAGTCGGTTTGGGAAAAGACGCAGAGAGTGCTTCGTGAAGGACTTCAGATAGAAAAGAGAAATGGAAAGAATTATAATAATTTTCCAAAATCATCAGAAAATCCAGTGTGTCATGTACGACCACATGCACAAAATTCAAAAGATACATATGAACTTCCAGACGGAAGACAGTACCCAAAGCAATGTTTCTGGTTGAACAATAGTTATATTTTGTCGCAGTTGGATAAGAATTTTATTGAGGATCGATAATGGGTAATAAAGAATATAAAACTCAGAAGAAGTAAAACAGAGAGCGGCAGAAGCAATAGGACATTCTTTCAAAGAAATTTTTGAATTAGCTCAGAAATTTCAACAAGAAAATGGATTAAAAGCGAAGCACGGAAAGGGAGATATTGGACAAGCCTATGAAGAAGGCTGGTTTAACTATGCGTGCAATGAAGAAGCTGAACCGGATTTTTAGAGATGCAGACATTGAATTGAAAGTAACTTCATTTTTGATCAATAGCAGGGGATATAGAGCAAAAGAGAGATTATCACTTGGAAAAATCAACTATAAAGATGAAAATTGAATGAGTATGAAGAGAGTAGATTTTGGACAAAAATCATCATCTGCTGGTTATGTATTACCAGTATATCAGAGGTGTAAAACGTGAGGAGTTTAGCGTAGAGAAAGTAGATGAGATTTTGCTGAAAGAATTGCCAGAAAGAGATCAGATGATCATTCAGCATGATTGGGAAAAAATCGCACGTTATGTAAAAGGGGGAAAGCACATGAATTATCAGAACGAGATTTTATGTATCTCAGTCCTGCTAGAAAAGGTGCCGGCGGAGATGAGAAAGTAAAATATAATGACAAATATCCTAAAGCAAAACCAAGAGCGTATTCATTTAAAAAGTCGTATATGACAAAATTGTTTAACGAGAGAATGCTTACACCAGAGGAAATATCGTATATTTTGCCAGATATAGTATTACCAAAGGAGAAAGAGTTTGATGATATCCTGATTGAAACTTTGAAACCATATTTTGGAAGAACAGTTGATTCGCTGAAAAGGAATTTCACAATTATCGCAGTGGATACAGTGAAAAGAACGATATCATTAAGCAGATATTCAAGAGTGAAAACGATTTGGATGAAACAGATGAATTTCAAAAAAGCCAACTATAAATTAAGGACACTTACGGTTGATAAAAAGGAACGCCGACGCAGGATATGTCATTTTCAGCGTTTGATTTTGATGGATTATTGAAAGAGAAAAATTGGACAGAATCTATTGTTTATGATGAAATGGTGGATTCAAAGTTTTTACTTGTAGTATTTTCAAAGAATGCAGAGGGGCAAGAAATTTTGAATAATGCCTTCATATGGTATCTTCCGAAAAAGATGTAAATAAAGTAAAAGATGTTTGGAAAGAAGCAAGAAAAGTTATTAAAGGTGGAATAAAACTACAACAGAAGCTATCACATGACAGGAATGGAAGATTAATATTTGTATATGAAAATAATTTTCCGAAAAGCAACTTTAATAATGTGGCACATGTAAGAAATAAAGCTGGTGAGAGCGAGTATTTTTGTGAAAATGCTAATTCAGTGAGGTTGAAAAAAAAACGGCAGAGGTTATCACGCTAAAAGAAATTCCAGAGGAATTGAAAAATACTTTGATACCTACTGGAGAATACATGACAAAACAATGCTTTTGGTTTAACAAGAAATATCTGAAACAACAGATTAAAGATTTTATAAAATCATACTAAAAAATAGAAAAGGATCTTTACAAGAATATAAAAATAGGTTATTATATAAAAGAACGATCGTTCGATAATAAAAAAAGAGGTAAAAGAAGTGAAGAAAACAGTTTGCGAATTGTTCGCCGGAGTAGGTGGCTTTAGATGTGGGCTTAATAATATAAGAACAGCAGAAGATTATGGAAAAGAAGAAAAATGGGATACAGTTTGGTTTAGTCAGTGGGAACCAGTAGAGAAAAAATACACAGTACGCACATGACTGTTATGTATATCGATTTGGAACACGATTAGATAATAATGGTGTTGATACCACGAATTATAATATTGAAGATGTGGATAAGACAACACTTCCTGACTTTAATTTGCTTGTTGGTGGATTCCCGTGTCAGGACTATTCTGTAGCTTCTTCATTAGCTACTTCCAAAGGACTCGAGGGAAAAAAGGAATTTTATGGTGGTCAATACGTGAGACCTTAGAAGCAAAGAAACCACCATTCGTATTATTAGAAAATGTTGATAGATTGTTAAAATCTCCTGCAAAAACAAAGAGGTAGAGATTTTGGTGTGATTCTTGCATGCTTTCGAGATGAAGGATATACAGTAGAATGGCGTGTGATAAATGCTGCGGAATATGGGTATCAGCAGAGACGTCGTAGAACATTTATTTTTGCCTATAAAAATAATACAAAATATGCGGATAGAGTTTTAAATACAATTGGATATACAGATGCATTGGAAGAAGAATATAAGAAAGAATGTATGGAAAATGTAATCTTAAAAGAAGGCTTTTTTGCAGAAACATTTCCAGTAAATAAAGCAGAGTCTGCTAAGATGAAAATTAAGAAACTGCCGGTAGAAGTAGGTGAAGTCTCCGAAACATGTCAATGTGCATTTGAAAATTCCGGAATAATGAAAGATGGAATAATATATACAATGAAGACCGTTCCCGATTATCATGGAAAGCAGATTACGCTTGGCGATGTTATGGAACCTGGACAAGTAGAAGAGCAGTATTTTATTCCGGAAGAAAAATTATATTATACAGATCCAACAGTCACACATAGCGATGAAACGGATCAGTGTCTTTCAAAGGAAGATAGACAGACCTGGCAGTACCTGAAAGGTGCAAAAAAATTGTTGCGTACAAGTTCGACAGGTCATGAATATGTATTCTCAGAAGGTGCTATTCCTATGATCGATCAGGAAGATAAACCGGCACGTACAATGCTGACATCTGAGGGTGGATTCAGTAGAACAACTCATATTGTGAAAGATAAGATGACTGGAATAGTGAGATTACTTTACTGCAGCAGAAGCAGAACGAATCCAGGGATTTCCTACAGACCATACAAAGTATTGTTTGGTTAAAGGAGAGACTGTGAAGATGCCATTAAGAAAACGTAGATTTATGATGGGAAATGCATTGGTTGTTAATCTGGTGGTAGATATGGAGAAGACATTATCTGTGATATTTAACAATGAGTAAGTATATAGTGTTTAGAAAGTAGAATATAGGAGAAGCATGATTATGGATATTAGTGCAGAGATTCAAAAATATCGGCAAGAAATAAAATCAGAGAGGATGGATATGTCTTTTGGAGAGATAATTAATACGTATAGAGATAAAGAAATAATTATTTCTCCAGAATATCAAAGAGCTTTTTCGATGGGATGAACAAAGACAGTCAGATTTTATAGAATCAATATTATTAGGGATTCCTTTTCCGTCTATTTTTGTGGCTACAAATCCAGATGGAAAATGGGAACTGATTGATGGACTGCAAAGAGTATCGACGGTGTTATCTTTTTTTAATGAATTAAAAGATGAAGAGGGGAATCCTTACCCTAAAAATGGCTTGAAATTAGTAGAGGGAAGTATGCTTAAGGGGTTGAAAGATATTACTATTGATACTTTTACCATTGGAATATAAATTGCAAATTAAGCGTACACCATGTAGAGTAGAAATCATTCTTAAAGAAAGTGAATTTAAAATGAGATATGAGCTTTTTAAGAGATTAAATACAGGAGGAGAGGGATTATCGAGACAAGAGATAAGAAATTGTATATTTAGAGGATTAGACAGCAGGTACAGTGAATTTATTGCAGAATTAGCTCAAAATGATATTTTTAGAGAAATAGTAAATATTAGTGTATCCAATGAAGAGAAGATGTATTATGAAGAACTTGTATTAAGATACCTGACTCTAAAAAATAAAGGTACAAGATATTCGCAAGCTAATATACAGGACTATATGGATGATTATTTAGAGAGTCAATGCAAAGAATTTGATGATACACAGATTGAAACAGATAAAACTTTGTTTGTAAATATAATGAAAATATTAGAAAAACTAAAGGATGAGAATATATTTAAATTAGGAAAAAGATATTTTACTACGAGCATGTATGATGCAATAATGCTTAGTTTGTCTGAAAATACGATTGATTTGGAAGAATTGAATATAGAACAACTGGGCAAAAAAAAATAGCAATATTGAAAGAAGATGATAATTTTAACAAATATGTTGGGTCAGCAAGTAGTAATCCAACCAGCATAACCAATAAGGTCAAAATTGCTAGAAAAGTGTTGTTAGATATTACGGAGTAAGAAAATGCACCAACTTACAGAAGAAATTATGGCCAGTAAGGAGTGGCGAATCAGAGAATTAGAAGCTTTAAAAAGATAGGAATCATTGCACTTAATGAATATCCGTTAAGAGAACAACAACAATATTACAGGATGTGTATACCATACATATATGCTCATTGGGAAGGGTTTGTGGTTGAAAGCTTCAAATTACTCATTACATATTTGAATAATGAACAATTAGATAAAAAAAAAAACGTGATTAATGAATTATACACATTTTCTTTACAGAAAGTATTGAAACCCTTGCTGGAAAACAAAGTTTTGAACAATCATACCAATTTGTTGAAAAAATTTGTAAAAGAATTTGATAAAGAATTATATATTGAACCGTCCTTGCTTACTGCGAATTCAAATTTGAATTATAAACAAATGACAATTATATTGAGCAAATTTGGAATGAATAATTGTGTGGAAAAAATACAAATCAGATATAAATCAGTTAGTGAATGAAAGAAATAGTATAGCTCATGGTGAAAACGGAATAATTATAGAAAAAATCATGTTTCAAATGAAATAGCTATGTTGCAAGAAGCCTTTGACATGATTGTTTTGAGTTTGAAAATTATCTATCTCAAAAGCTGTATTTGAAAAGTGTATAAAATTAGAAGTAAGAAATACCATGGTAACACCATTCACTAAAAATATATGGATACAGCGGAAAAACTAAAGTTTTCCTGCAGGAATCACTAATGAAAAATCACCATTTGCACACCTTTAATACACCGGTCTGATACCGAAAAGGTGGACGTACTGTAGAATCAGGACGTGTTGTGGCAATCACCAAAAGATAAAATGAATTTTTGACATTTTCACAGATGGTGCTAATATGATTTTAGAAAAGAGTGTTACCGGTAGATGATCTGACCACATATTTATTGATTATAAAGATAACCGCTTAGTTTGCAGACAGGGCGGTTATTTTTGTGGTTTATGATTATCCTTGCCGAATGTATATCCGATATTAAAGCAGGTTAAGCCAAAGCTTATTACTGCTATGAAGTCCACGATACTTATTGGCTTAGCCGAGATAGCAAAAAAAATAGATGGTGCAGATCAGCTGTCTTTTACTGTGTTTGGAAAGAAAATTATAAAAAATACGAGGTGAAATGGGATTAAAGCATCGTGAAAGGAATAAATATGGAACCATATTACTATACAAAGATGAGTAAGCCAAAGCAGGCTGTTTACCATGCTATTTATCAGGGGCTTATGGCGCTTTCAGACAGCTTCCAGGTCAAAGTTAGAAGGAAGAGAATTATGATGTATTTTTCCAGCTGCGCTTAGATCATCCTGAGATCTTCTGGGCAGAAGGCTTTCATTACCGGTATTACCAGGACTCAGCGAATATTACTTTTCTGCTGGAGTATATTTTGAAAAAGGAAAGATAAAAGAACACCAGAAAGCATTAAAAGCCAGAGTAGAAAAAGCTGGCACGGCCTGCAATGAAGCTTTCAGAGTGGGAAAAAAGAAAAGTATGTACACGATTTCATCTGTGAAAATGTGCATTACGATAAATTAAAAAACCATATTCCATGAGATCATCGGACCCTTTGGGACAGGGTGTCGGCGTCTGTGAGGGAATTGCAAAAGTCTGTAAAAGTGCTTTGTGATGCATTAGGTATCTGGTGTACGATCGCAATATGCGGGAATAATCCGGAAAAAGGAATTAAATACCGTCATACCTGAATATCGTAAAGATTAACGGTACTTATTATCATCTGGATGCTACTTTTGATAATACTTTAGGTAAGCATAGCTTTGGTGCCAAGGAGATCCGTTATGATTACTTTAACCTGGATGATAAAATATTTTCCGCGATCATGAGCCATTGATCGCACCGGCACCATTTGCACGGATGGGGGATCATTTTATTACAAAGAAAAGAAACTGTCATTCACAAAGACAGAAGATGTGTATAAACGTTCACTTCAGGCTGCAAAAAGGGAAAAATGCTTACCTTCCACTGGAGAGGCGGTTATCTTACAAGGGCAGTTCTGGATGAGCTGTTAGATCTGATCAAAAAAAGGCGGGAGAAGAAAAGGGCAAGACCGCCCGCATTGCGTTAAACTGGCCGCAGGCTGTGTTGCGCCTGGAATATGTAGAAGATGGGCAGGAAAAGGTGACTCTGGAAGAGGCAAACGAAGGAGAGCAGGAGTGAGATTAGATTGTGGAGGAATGGAATTTGAAAAGCTGGCAGACCTGTTGGAGCTGGGACAGTTTGAACTGATCGGTCTGCCGGAAGGGAAAGCAGGAAAATACCTTCCGATATCCGCCTGGTGTATATGATGAATGATACAGCGGAAAGCTTTCTGGTATTCCATGAGGCAGTCATGACGGGTACCTATCTGCCGGAGTATGAAGGAGAGTTAAGAGCGGAATTAGATAGAGAAGAAAGTGACCGGTCAGGAAAAAATGAGCAGGAAGGCGGCCGTTATATCCTGGCAGTTCATCAGGGAGATACAGTCTGCACATTATTCTTCAAAAAGATCACACTGAATGTGAACTGTATGACTACGGCCATATCGGACATTTTTGGGTAAAAGACTATGAATATCTCCGCCAGTTAGAATACAAGATCGCTATTTTGGGAGATAAATGGGAATATCTGGGAGAAACATGCTGCAGTGAGGAAGAAAAACAGCTGGCATTTTTAAGGGGATTTCCGCCTTTAAGCTATCTTTTTATCCGGCAGCCTCTTTAGCTTATGTAAGAGAAAAAAGAAGAACCATGGAAGCTTTCTGCCCAGGCAGCAGAGTTAGTGGAAGAAATGGCAAAGCAGGTGGGGATAGCTGGTTTGCAAAAATGGTAGCTTTATATAAAAGATACCCTCTAAGGGTACTGGCCAGATATATTGCCTGGATGTTTCACAGGACTTCCCACAGGAAAGTGACAGACAGACTGAGAGAACAGATAGATGAGGCAGCAGCCTGCTATCCAAGGCGGGATTTTGGAGACGAACAGGAAAAATACCGCACAGATCTGTTAAAAAAGGGCCAAAATGAGAAAAAAGGAACTGGAAGAGCAGGGAATACAGGCTAAGATATACCGGGAAGAGCCATTTATGGTGGGAGATGATACACCATTTAAGATATATGTGATGAAATTTAAACAAAAAATGGAAACCGGACATCACAGATAGAGGAAATTGATGATCCCGGCATTTTATGATGCAGACATTTTTGCAAAAAAGGTTTCGATGGATAAAACAGATAAGAACAGGAACAGTGCAGAGGAAGTTCACCCTCTGCTGTTTTTGTATCTAATAATGCTGTAAGTTTTTCCCTCAGGGCTTTTGCTTCTTCCCCTGCTCCCTGATGTAAGAGGCATCCGGTATCTCAATATCAGATCAGGAATTGCGCATTTTTCGCAAAAAGGCGATCTGGTTGATACATTCCTTATCCAGTACGTCTAAACGTTTTAAGGCATTGATATTAAACACACTTACAGACCGGGAACTGCGCTTGGTCACACGGTTTAGCAGGTTTTCAAGAGGTACCCACTGGGTAAAGAAATAGTTGATCGCTTCCTGATGCTCTGCACTTAAATTGGAATCATCAGAGTGCAGCTTCTGGTATGCCTGGTATTTCTTTTCATTTCCACTGATGATCTGGTCAATGATCTGCTGGGAAATGGTACGCTTATCTTTTTCAAATTTTACGGACTTTACAATGGGACCAATATCCTTAGCACGTAATATCTTCAAACTGCTTAAAAACGGAACAGCAGTTCAATATTTCCCATACGAAGCTTAATATCTTCCGGAAGGAAGTTGTTGCTTAAATAATTGTATAAATAAGATGCAAGCTCAAACTGGTTGGCAAAGGTAGCCTGGCTGTTCTGGATCCTTTCATTTCCGGCGGCTTGAGACGTTCTAAGGCAATCTCACCGGTAAGCACCAGTCCGTTTAATTCGTCTAAAATAGCTAACTCTTCTTCAGAAAGTGTTCCTGCATAGGCTTGTAGATCAGGTCATGTTCCACCTCGGACCATGCATGCATCAGAACGGAAGCTACCTGGATCTCTATTTTTTGCGGCGCAGTATCGTTTTTCTGAAGGCTGTACCATATCTTCTTTCAGGTGGATACGATAATGATTGGCCCAGTAACCGGAAAAACGTTTATTGTAGGTAGGCGGCTTTGACTGCTCCGGGAACTGTTTGCGTTCAATAATCTGGAACAGGTCGCTGATCAGGGGAATCTACCTTTACACGGTCTCCGGGGAAGTAAAGGGAAACACGATCCCCGCACAGATCTGCAATATCTTCATAAATTTCCTTCATGTTTTTATAGGGAATGCTCCGTTTGGCATTTCTGCGCAGCACCTTGCTTTTTAAACGTCCCGGATCCGGCGTTCGTTTCTTTTTTGATCCTGTAAGTGACCATGGCACGGATACCGGCAGACTGTAAGGCATCTTCTAACTGGGGAAGAAGAGATACGTCCAAGATTTTCATAAAAAGTAAGCTTCTTTTTATAGTTTTCGATAAATTGATTGATTAAATCCATAGAGTTCCTCCTTTGCAGTACGATGTTCTCCCGGAGTCTTTTCTGCATCAATCGTTATTTTTTGCAAGAAATATTTTCACAAAATCAGGATTATTGTCATTATAGACTATCATAACACAGGACAGTAAGGTCTGCAAGAAAGAGCACATCATGAATATAGTATCTGTTAGTATCCGTGTAAAAGTAGTATTGAAAAATGTTGCGGTCCATAAGCTGCATGACCGGTAATGCTGGGAAAAAATGTGTAAGCAGCCTAATGAGAAAAAAATGTGCAGGCAGCCCACTTGACAATATACCCTGGTGGGGTATATAATGCATATATTCCCAGTGAAAAGGTGGGGAAAATAAAGGGAAAGACAGGAAGGTTTATGGAAGAAGAAAAGTGTTGCTGCCACCATAAAACCAAGGAGCGGTCTGAAAAGGAATATAAAGACCTGATCCACCGGCTGAACCGTATTGAAGGCCAGATACGTGGAATCAAAGGCATGGTGGAAAAAAGATGCTTATTGTCCGGAAATACTGGTACAGGTAGCAGCTGCCAATGCAGCATTAAACAGTTTTAATAAGGTTCTTCTTGCAAATCATATCAGAACCTGTGTGGCAGAAGATATAAGAGCAGGAAAAGACGAAGTGATCGATGAACTTGTGACCACCTTGCAGAAGCTGATGAGGTAATGGGTATAGTAAAAATCAGCGGATCCGTTCTACGACAGCAGGTAGCGCAGTGCAGCAGCACGGAGAATCTGGGTGGATATAGAAAGGAGACAACAGTACAGTGAAACAGTATACAGTAACGGAATGAGCTGTGCAGCATGCAGCGCCCGTGTAGAAAAGGCAGTTTCTAAGGTGCCAGGGAGTAACTTCCTGCTCAGTCAGCCTTTTTGACTAATTCTATGGGGGTGGAAGGAAACGCCACAGACCAGGAGATCATAAAAGCAGTAGTAGATGCAGGTTATGGTGCATCTGCCAAAGATGGGGAAAGTGAAAAAAAGGCCCGGCAAACAGCGCTGCAGCTTCCGAAGAAGCCCTTACAGACCATGAAACACCCATTTTAAAGAAACGTTTGCTATATTCGGCAGGATTCTTACTTGTCCTTATGTATTTTCTATGGGACATATGATGTGGAACTGGCCGCTGCCGGCATTTATGGATGGCAATCATGTGATGATGGGGCTGGTACAGCTGTATCTTACCGTGATCATTATGATCATAAATCAGAAGTTCTTTATCAACGGTTTTAAGAGCCTGTTCCATGGTGCTCCCAATATGGACACTTTAGTAGCTTTAGGATCTTTTTGCATCTTTCGGATACAGCTCATATGCTTTGTTTGCCATGACCTATGCCCAGCATAAGGGGGGACGCAGAGGCTGTTATGGGTTATATGCACGAATTCTATTTTGAGTCTGCTGCGATGATCCTGACACTGATCACAGTGGGAAAAATGTTAGAGGCCCGTTCTAAGGGAAAAACAACGGATGCATTAAAGAGCCTGATGAAACTGTCACCCAAAAGCGCTATAATAGAAAGAGATGGAAAAGAGACTGAAGTACCTGTTGAGCAGGTATGTACCGGAGATATATTTGTTGTCCGGCCTGGTGAAAACATACCTGTTGATGGTATTGTATTGGAAGGAAACAGCGCGGTAAACGAAGCGGCTCTTACTGGTGAAAGTATTCCTGTAGATAAGCAGGCAGGAGACCGTGTTTTTCGCAGCCACCATTAACCAGTCTGGTTTATCCGCTGTGAATCCACCCGTGTAGGTGAAGATACTACACTTTCACAGATCATCCGTATGGTCAGTGATGCGGCAGCTACCAAGGCACCCATTGCCAAAGTAGCAGATAAGGTTTCCGGCATTTTCGTTCCTGCAGTTATCTCCATTGCAGTTGTTACTGTGATCGCATGGCTGATCGCTGGGGGAAAGCGTCGGTTTTGCCCTTGCAAGAGGCATTTCTGTTCTGGTCATCAGTTGTCCGTGTGCTTTAGGACTTGCCACGCCTGTTGCTATTATGGTAGGAAATGGTGTGGGCGCTAAGAACGGTATCCTTTTAAGACTGCTGTTTCTCTGGAAGAAACTGGAAAAGTTGAGATCGCAGTATTAGATAAAACAGGAACGATCACCAGCGGTGAGCCAAAGGTAACAGATGTACTGGCAGCAGATGGATATTCTAAAGAAGAACTGTTACGATCAGCATATTCACTGGAAAGCAAAAGTGAGCATCCACTGGCAAAGGCGATCGTAGCTTACGGGGAAGAAAAGCAGACAAAACAGCTTACGGTTACTGGATTTAAGGCACTTCCGGAAATGGCCTGGAAGGAAAAGTGGGGGATGCAGATGTAAAAGGCGGCAGCCTGAAATTTGCCCAGAGCCAGACGAAGATCCCGGAAAAGATCAGAAACCAGGCAGAAAAACTGGCAGAAGAGGAAAAACTCCCCTGATGTTCCTGAAAATGGTATACTTATGGGTATGATCGCAGTTGCTGATGTGATAAGAGCAGACAGTTCACAGGCAGTAAAAAGAACTGCAGGATATGGGCATCAAGTAGTTATGCTGACTGGTGACAATGAACGCACAGCCAAAGCCATTGGCCGTCAGGCTGGCGTAGACCGGTGATCGCAGGTGTTCTTCCGGATGGAAAAGAGGAAGTCATCCGCAAGCTAAAGGAACAGGGCAAAGTTGCTATGGTAGGTGACGGTATTAATGATGCCCCTGCTCTTACAAGGGCTGATATGGGAATTGCCATTGGTGCTGGTGCAGATGTTGCTATTGATGCAGCAGATGTAGTCTTGGTAAAGAGCCGTTTAAGCGATGTGCCTGCAGCAATCCGTTTAAGCCGCGGAACTCTTAGAAACATACATGAAAATCTGTTCTGGGCCTTTTTCTACAATGTGATCGGGATCCCTCTTGCAGCAGGTATCTGGATCCCTGTTTTGGGTGGAAGTTAAACCCGATGTTTGGCGCCGCAGCCATGAGGCTTATCCAGCTTCTGCGTTGTGACCAATGCGTTAAGGCTGAATTTACTGAATGTCAAAGACAGCCGCAAAGATAAGAAGATCCGCCGCAAAGCAGCTGTTCCGGCAGGAAAAGTGGTTGCTGCGGCAGAAATAAATACAGAAACAAAAAGGAGAATATGACCATGACAAAGACAATGAAAATTGAGGGAATGATGTGCGGACACTGTGAGGCAGCTGTTAAGAAGGCTCTGGAAGCATTAGACGGTGTAGCAGGCGCAGAAGTAAGCCACGAAAAAGGAACAGCTGTTGTAACCTTTGGAAATGGATGTAGACAATGCCGTTCTTACAAAGGCAGTAGAAGATAAGGATTATAAGGTAGTGTCTGTTCAGTAAGCAATAAAAAAACATGTTTTTGGGCAAAATCAACAAAAACCGTAAGAAAGTGCATTGACTAATGGTGATAATGATGATATTATGATTATATCGTTACATTATTGACAATATTGGTTGCTTTAAGGCAACATGCAAAACCAATTTTGAATGATATTTCTATATGTAGATATGTGTTCAAAGTTGGTTTTTGTTATTTATAAACATAGGATCGCGGGAGTGCAGAGTACGCAGCAATCCGGTATCAGAGAACCAAAATATATGACGAGTATGATTTGTGATCTATAGGGGAAATCATCATGTTTCAGGGAATTAAAAATTGTTCGGTTCCAAAAAGAAAAGGAGCAGATCCTGGCGCCGGTTGCAGGTCAGGCAGTACCTTTAAGTGAAGTTCCTGACCCGGCTTTTGCGCAGGAGATTTTAGGAAAAGGTGTTGCAATACAGCCTGCTGAAAATGAATTCAGGGCGCCGGCATCCGGTGAAGTGACAGTTCTGTTTGAAACCGGACATGCGGTCAGTATCCGTACAGAGAGCGGTGCAGATGTGATCGTTCACATTGGCTTAGACACTGTGAATTTAAAGGGGCAGTTCTTTACTACCCATGTAAAACAGGGAGACACAGTAAAAGCAGGCGACCTGCTGATCACAGCAGATATAGAGCAGATCAAGGCAGCTGGTTATGATGTGATCACACCGGTGATCGTCTGCAATGTTTCTGATTTCCCGGATATGGTATGTCACCCGGGAAAAACAGTAAAAAGTCATGGATGAGATCATTACGCTGTAATGATCATCAACGTGGATAGAAAGGGGATTTGAAACCAGGAGAGGGGTTCAAATAAATCAGCCGGGGGCAGATGTCTGCCGGCAACAAAAGAAAGGGGTTTTTTTAGTTATGATGAAGTTCTTTCAGAAACTTGGTAAGTCACTGATGCTTCCAGTGGCGTGTCTGCCAGTATGTGGTATCCTTATGGGTATCGGATACATCCTGGCACCGGCAGCTATGGCAGGTGAGGTTCAGGGATTTACCGCAGGAGGCTTATCGTACTCTATCGGACTGTTTCTGATCAAAGCGGGGGAGCATTGATCGATAATATGTCCTGGCTGTTCGCGGTAGGTGTAGGCGTAGGTATGGCAGATGATTCAGATGGAACAGCAGGTCTGGCAGGTCTTGTATCTATGTATATGATCGACCACACTGTTAAGTCCGGTGCTGTTGCCGGTATTACCGGACATGAGGCAGCGCCTGCATTTGGTAAGATCATCAACCAGTTCGTTGGTATTCTTTCCGGTCTTATCGGTTCTGCATGCTACAACAAATATAAGATTGTTAAACTGCCGGATGCACTGGCATTCTTCAGTGGCAAGAGAGCAGTTGCGATCTTTACAGCTATTTATTCCATAGTTGCAGCTTTAGTTCTGTTTGTAGTATGGCCTCTGGTTTACGGTGGTCTGGTAGCATTAGGGCGAAGCATTTATCGGAATGGGTGCTGTTGGAGCAGGTATCTATGCATTTTTTAACCGGCTTCTGATCCCATTTGGCCTGCACCATGCGTTAAACTCTGTATTCTGGTTTGATGTTGCAGGAATCAGTGACCTGAGCAAATTCTGGGGCAATACCGGTGTTTACGGACAGACAGGTATGTATATGACCGGATTCTTCCCATTTATGATGTTTGGTCTTCCGGCAGCCTGCATCGCTATGTATCAGACTGCAAAACCTGCTAAGAAGAAAATGGTTTACGGACTTTTAGCTTCTGCAGCTTTCTGTTCTTTCTTTACAGGTGTTACAGAACCAATTGAGTTTTCCTTTATGTTCCTGGCTCCAGGGCTGTATGTAGTGCATGCCCTGTTAGCAGGTATTACAGCAGGCATCACCGTTGCCCCTGCCGATCCCGTGCAGGCTTCTCCTTCTCGGAAACAAGACCTCTGTACAGAGGTTAATCAGGGACTCCACCTCATTTTTCCATTTATCCGTATCTGTGTAGAAACGTTCATCACCGATTTTGTATGGATTTCTTCTGATCGTCGGAAACGCCCATCCACAGGTGTCTCCCAGCCGTGACTTGCCAGTTCCCAGCCGTCATCCCGTGCTAATTGGCGCCTACAGCCTGTTCTTCGCTTTCACAATCGGGGTTTCGCTGTAGGAAGAAGCAGTGCGGTATCCTAAGATCCCTCTTCATAACCGGGAAATAAGTGCGATAATAGCCTTGGCTCCTTTTACGATCTTGCTTGCAAATCCGTCTCCATCCATATATGGATAGTAGCATACGTCATCCTGGGACATAAC
>VOFH01000149.1_pt1 | contig 17340 bp, 22 predicted proteins | sample 5384091 | NCBI WGS metagenome assembly VOFH01 (sample SAMN12384727, study PRJNA508395) | human gut metagenome | isolation source: healthy gut G | host: Homo sapiens
ATTTTCATACATTGGAGAATAAAAGAATGGACATCAAAAGTTGGAAAATCATGTTAGCCGTTGATGATTACGGCAGCTTTACCCGCGTAGGCGCGGAACTTGGATACACACAATCCGGTATTACGCAAATGATGAAAAATCTGGAAAAGAAAGTCGGGTTCCCGCTCTACATCAAAGACCACCACGGTATTACACTTACAAATGAAGCAAAGTCACTTATTCCGGCAATCCGCACATTATTGAATGCCGATGAAGTAATTCATCAGGAAATTGCTGCATTAAATGGTGCGCAGAGAGGAACCATCCGCATCGGCACTTATCTAAGCTGTTCAATTCACTGGATTCCAAAGATCATCCGAGAATTCCGGCAGAAACATCCGGATATCATCATCCAGGTTATCGAAGGGGTTGAAGGAGAACTTGCCGACTGGATTCAGGAACGACGTGTAGATATCGGATTTATCAGTCTGCAGAAAAATCATAAATATCAGTTTCTCCCGGTCATGAACGACTTGATGTACGCAGTTGTTCCAGAAAACGACCCTCTTGCAAAAAAAGAAGAAATTCCAATCGAAGCATTTGAAGATGCACCTTTTATCATCACAGAATACACACCAGGAAGCGACGTACACCGTATTTTTAAAAAGCATAAAATCCATCCGGATATCCGCTATGTAACCAGAAATGAATTTTCTTCCCTTTCCATGGTCGAACACGAACTGGGATATTCTATCCTCCCGGGTCTTTTACTTCGCGGCCAGCAGGGAAAATTTGTAAAACGTCCATTGAAGCCAACAATTACAAGACAGTTAGGACTTGCATATTCTTCTCTCGAAAATTTGTCACCTGCTTCAAAGACTTTTCTGGAATATGCAAAAGACTTTCTGCTAGATGATTAAGTCAATATTCATGCAGAGTAAATGACATTCTTTCTCATTTATTCATTAAAATTGCACGAAACACCTCCGCTTTATCACGTTTTTCTTGTTGCAATGCCAGTTTTTTTCCATCCTTATTGACATCATCGAATTAACGTGCTATATTAATATCAACTTAAAAACAGACACAGACACCAATGGCGGTTCCTTAACAGAATTCTATTATGCGGGAACTGCTCTTTTAGAATCAGACATTATATTGTAGTAATTTGTTTTTAAGAAACCATTATTATGGTTGTTATTGCAGTTATACCTAAGCTGGTCGTTTCCCCAAGAATGACCTTGCGAAGGTGAACTCCAATTGATATATACATCCTCTATATAGAGGAGCATTCCCCAGCTTTGTATATAAAGACAAAACTGCAATGCAACGAGGAAAAACCTCTCAATGACATACCAATAAGAAAGAGCACGACATGTTCAGATGTCGTGCTTTTTCTTATTGAATCTGTCTATAATTTTCATGTTTGATTGACTTTTAACGATTTAATTGGTAAAATATTAATACAAAGCAATGCGTGAATTTATAGAAAATCTTTACAAATCGGGGTGTATAAGATTTCTTTTTTTAAAGTGCTAAAATACATTTTGCACTTATGCATTCACATGTATAGCTTGTCAACAATTAAATATGAAAATCTGGAGGGATGAATTTATGTTATTAGCGATCCAAATTTTATTAGGTGTTTTGTTCGCCGGAACAGGTATCGGCCTTGTTGTCGACATAGGCAAGAACCGCATGGATGAACTCAAAGGTTCTACAGGTAAGCAGTGGGGTTCCGCTTTTTGCGGTTGGTATCATAGCCAACTTCCTTGATACTTTAGGATGTGGTTCCTATGCACCATCAACATTCATGTACAAACTTTTTAATCAGATTGATGATATCAACATTCCGGGTACACTGAATGTTGGTGACACATTCCCAGTTATTTTTGAGGCATTCATCTTCACAACTTCTGTAGAATGTGATCCTATCTTCTTATGGGTAATGTATATCTGTGCCGCTGTTGGTTCATTCGGATTTGCATCCATCGTAACAAAATGGCCACGTAACAAGATCAGAATTGCTCTTGGAACCATTATGATTCCTCTTGCTGCGATCATGCTTTGCAAGAACTTAGGGGTCGGACCTTTCGGTATTGTTGGTACTGCAACAGGATTAAGCGGATGGAAACTGATCGTTGCCGCAGCTCTTAATATCTTATGGGGTGCTTTAATGGATATCGGTTTCGGTCTTTATGCACCATGTATGGCAACATGTCTGCTTCTTGGTGTTGATGCTGCTACATGCTTCCCTGTATTCATGGGATCTTGCGCATGCTTAATGCCGGCTTGTTCTATCGAGTTCATTAAATCACACAGATATGACGTACCACACACAGTCGGTAATGCGCTCGGCGGATGTATCGGTGTATTCATTGCATGGAAAGTGGTTACAGGACTTCCGATGTTCTGGCTCATCAACTTAATTTGTATCGTTCTTCTTTGGACTTCTTACACATTACTTAGTGCAGCAAAGAAAGATAAGCAAAAGGTATTGCTTAATATCCGCAAAACATATAAATAAGCAATGCACTTATTTAAACAAAATAACATCCGGATGGCAGTCTTAACAGACTGCCATCTTTATATCCTGACACACAAGAGGAACTGCCTGTGCAGTTTCCACGCATTACAATTTTATTTATGGAGAATATCATATGTTTGTTAACGAATATGTAATGACACGCAAGCGTTATGACAAATGGGCAGCTCCAAAATTCTGGAGGCTTCCCATCTTTTACGTATATTGTATAATCTTCGCAGCCGGAACTTTTGGCTGGATTTATTTTCATCATGTAGGCGCTTCGCTCAGATGGCAGTCTGTTGGTGCTACACTTTCCTTTATAGCCCTCTACCGCGGAGTATTTTTCAAATGGATGCATGCTGACAAAACTTTCCGTGTGACACGCGCACAATATTTCAATGGAAAAGACTGGACATGTAAAGTGATGATCCGTGAGAAAGATATAGCACTCTTTATCAACAATAAGATCAACAATCATGTAAACTGGGAAGATCTCACAAAATTTGAAGAAGCAAAAACTTATTATAAATTAACTTCCAAAGATCAGATAGAAGGAGTTATGCTTGACAAAGACTCTTTTACAGAAGGGGATTCGAGCAGTTTTAAACAATGGATGTTAGAACAGCATCCGGAAATCAAATACGGACCTATTGATCCGGCATTTGACAAATAGAAAAAGAGAAGATTTCCATCGCAAAATGTGGTAATCTTCTCTTTTACAAGTTCTCCGTTTTCCTTTTTTTCAGACATTCTGTCCAGATATTTTAACGTCCTTCCAGTTCGTCTTTATGGCGCATCTTGAGTTTCAGAAGTGCCTTCGCCTTCAGACAGTCTACTTTCACCATATTATTTTCTCCGACAACGTCTGTTTCTGTGCCATCGGCACTCTTATTAATATCAATGATTCCATCCAGATAATCATTGACTACAACGAACTTCGCAACCGTTCCGCTGAAATTAAGTCCCGTTACCGGAATTCCACGAATACCAAGTTGTTCACATGTGTTGGTATAATCCACATCACTATTTCCCCATCCATCTGATGATATGATCACACCATCTGCACGCATACACTCAGCCATTGCTGCCGCTCTGGTTCCAACCAGCATCTTGTCTTTATTATCATCCGGAGTCCCTACTATAATAAGTCCAAGAAGGTCCAGATCTGTATCCTCAGATACAACTTCCAGAAGAGGATCTCTGAAATGATGTAATGATGTTTCTTTTGTCGATGGTCCAATACCCATAACTTCTGCACCTCCTATTATTACTGCATCGAACGGATAATACCGTCTCTGTACTCATTTGGAGTAATCATAACCGGCATATTACCCCATATCGATAATTGAACGTCCGCCTTCAACCCCTGACGGTTCATCCGGGAACATCCACGTATCATACATAGCTCCCTGACCTGCAACCTGACGGATAATGACAACCTTCTTCTTTCCAGGTCTCACCTTATCATGATATTCATGCCGTTCCGTACACTTGTCCCCTTTGAACTTTTTCAGTTTATCCCTGTATGTCTGAATAAATTCATCACACAATCTGTGCGCAGTAAATGGTCCATGTCTCTCCTGTCCCATTCCGGCCGCAAATGTAACATCAAAAGAAATGATATAATCATCATCTCCCGGTGTACCTGCACGGTTTAAGTATAACTGTTCTTTCAGATTCCCTTCCGATGAACCAAATTCGTGACACTGCTTTCCATTCACATCAACGCCTGTCAGCATTACATATACACCGGTTATGGTGTGAGTAATTCCTTCTCCCAATTTACCAAGCACTTTTGTTGAGATTGGAATGATATCCATGATCGTGTTCGTCCATCTGTCGTGGTCTCCCGGTTTTATGATCTGAATATCAATCTTCTCAATATAATCATCCTGTGCAACAAGCTGATCGATCATCTCTTTACTGACTGTCATATGTCCATCCGTTGTGATATTATTGTATTAAGCATATCTCTGCCCCTTTCTATGCCTTCTCCATGTCTCTAGTATACAATATACTGCAAGAAATTCCAATATATTGTCTCATTCTTTTTTTTAAAAAAGGGCAGATGCAAAATACATCTGCCCTTCTTAAGATCAACAATATTCTTTAAATAGAATTAGATCTTAGCAACATACTCGAATGGCAACGGAACAATCTTTCCTGGAGTTTCGATTTTCTCTAACTGCTCCAGAGTTGCCTTTACGATCTGTGTCTGCTGTTCTACGTTGTGAGGACCACCCGCATTAGCACCCATAGGTACCAACAACTGCAGAGCGGTACCAGTACCTGACAACCAGCGGTGAGGATAACTGCGTCTACGCCTTCCTCTTCAAACAAACATCTTTGCAATGGCAGGACAGGACCAGTTTCATGTTTGAATTTTCCTGGTTTCCACCACCACCCATGAATCCAGCATGTACAGGAGCACAAGCTCTGATAAATCCTTCTGCAGCTAATTCATGAATTCTGTCAATGGGAACATACAGTTGATGTCCTTGTTAACATCACTGTTATCATATCCACCATGTGATACCATTAATTCACTCTGACGGCATTTTATTTTCGTTATTTTTCTCCATGTAAAGTCACCGGCAAGGTTAAATCTCTCCTGGCTCTTCTTGTGAACACCTGCTGCTGTTGCAAGGCGATAGACATATCTTTTAACTTCCTTTTGTTACAGGAGCCCATACTGACGGTGGAGTAATAGGAACGAATATTTCAGACTGTAAGTCCTTTAACAACCGTTAAACTCATTTTTAATCCTCTGATATAATTAGCATCCAAACGTGCTTTGCATTTCTTGTTGTTTGCGTCTTTCTTTTTCTATGTTGCTGACGTATTTCTCATTGGCGTCCGGTCCGAGCTGTTCGAAAACTCATGTTCCAGCCGAATTCCTGTCCCACTTTTGGTTCAGTATCGCAGATAAACATTCTTCTCGGGCTTTAAAGAACCCCAACGTCCTTTCAAGTCGATGCTGATGCAACAGTCATCAACATCTACGATTACGCCTTCCATATAGATGATCTTATCGCCATATGTAAACGTTCATAGTCCATTATTCACCTTAATCTTAGTTGTATTTTTCTTTCTCTTCTGGCTCATCGGCAGTGACTGCTCGTTCTTAACCAGTTCAATTGTTCTGTCCATAGTCTTTGAAATCAGTTCGATGTTTTAGATTTAACGTTTGGATTCCATTTTCTTTCTGCCTTTTCACTTCTTCACCAGCCATAGCTGCTTTCAGCATAGCAAGAGCACGGATACCCTCTTCCTGGCAAAGCGTGTTGCAGGCAAGAACTTCGTTCTCGATTCCTGATTCAGATTTGTTGTTATCTACCATGTACTGCATGTACTTGTTTACCAACTACAAGTGCACCCTGAACAGCGCAGAATGAAAGTCCTACTACAGGAATTCCTCTCATACCGATCTGCTCGATGTGGCTTGCGAAATCAATGTGGTTATTTCCGAATCCTTCTGTTGTAACGAAAGCTCCGTCAACATCAAGAGCTTCTACCATCATACCAACACGTTTTGATACATAGAATTTTCTGTATTGATCTGTGGGCTACCTACAAAGATAACACCGCAAAGGTCAACTTCTTCATCATGGAGAGTTTCAAGAACCAGTGGTTCTCTCCAGTAATGTCTTGACATTTCTTTTGATGCAGGTCCGATACAGGTAAGTGCATGGATACATCCGTCAAGTACTTCCAGTGGAGATGCCATGATCGGTACGTTTCCAAGGTCAACGTTTGGTCTTGCACCAAGTACTCCGACTGGTTCCATAGGAAGAATCAGGTTGTCATGCATAGCACCCTGTCCCATGATTTCTTTTACGATAACGACTTTCTTCTTACCAGGTCTTCTTACCTGATTGAATGTCTCTGTATCTACTACAAGGCTTTCGTCTTCTACTTTCTTCAGAGCTTCACGGATTTCCTGTGTGATCACGTCTGTTGCAGAATGTGCAGCAAGCGGGCCAGGTCTTTCCATGTTGGTTCCTTCTTTGATGATAACTTCTGTCTTGATGAAGATCTCACCTTTATCAGGAGCATCCCGGACGTCCCCACATGATGTTCTCGTCAAGGTATCCTTCTGAAGAACCGAACTCACCAATCTGAACACCATTGTCGTCTGTTCCGGTAACCATCATGATAACGCCATCAAGTACTCTTGTTGTACCTGTACCGATTTCGTCTTCGCCTTCTTTTTGTAGCGATGGGCTGAACATCCATGATTGTATTAGAATAAGTATGGTACTGATCCGGTGTAATGATATCAATCTTTAACTGATGAACCAGTTCCTGTGAAGCAACTGCTTCTGCTTCAATTCCTTCACGGATGTAAAGAGTTGTTCCTTCGATCTTTGTCTCTGGTCCTCTCTTAACCTCTGTGATTCTTAATGTGGTCTTCTTGTTAATGTTCCACTACTTTTGTTTCTTCAACAGAAACCACTGCTGCCGGTAATTCTACCTGCTGCAGGTACTTCTGCTACTGCTTCTCCTGTTGCTCCAAGAGCCCAACCGGAATTTCAAGATTGATATCTTTTCCTTCTCCGATATGGATCTTAAGAGTGTTCCTCCAGCTTTCTGTACTGTTGCTGCTGTTGCAGTAACTGGTGCTGCTGGTGCTTCTTTCCTTCTGCTTTTGCTTCTTCCTCTGCCTCTTCTGCTGGAGTTGTAGGTGCTTTTACACCACAGAACATCATTTGTTAACGGGCAAAGAGAATCGCAAGTTTTTGTAAGTTTTGCACCCAGTACTTCTTCGATTGTAAGGCATCCGTCCAGGTTTAATAATCCTGAATCTACCAGATCATCAAAATTGCTGGATCTTCGAGATTAGCCGGCTCAATTGTGATACCCGCTTCTGCTCTACAGCACAGTACTGCAGGATCATGAGCATGTGCTTCTGCTGTTTCAGCTGTGATTGACATATTGTTTCCCTCCTTGTTTTTGTTTCATACATTTTCCTTGCGGAATATTGTAGTTAAAAAATATATATACAGCTGCGTCCAACTTCCAGAAGAACCTCTCAATTACTTCTGTCAGGCAAAAGAATCGGGGTCTCCTACCTCATTCAACGGTAATACCGATAATATTATGTTTCATTCAGGTTATAATTAAAAATCAATTTCTGACTTACTTCTTTAGAAACCTTCAGGCTTCTGTACAGTGGATGTCCAACTGTTCTCATAACATGGTCTGTCTGATGGAATACCTTCAGTCCCATCTTCGGTCTGATGCCATTACAGTATTTGAACAGTCTGAGCAGTTACCGATCAGAATGTATTCACATCCATCTTTCTTGAACTGCATATTGTTCTTAACCTGTCCAGGACAGTTACCAGGTCTTAAGCACTTCAGTGGTGCTCCCGGTTTGTTTTCAATTGCCTGTTTACATTTGCACATAGATACTACTTTGGCATTCATCTTAGAAGCGATCTCACGCATACGCTCTTCGCTTCCGCCGCAGGCACATACAAGAATTCCCATTGTTGCTCCGTGGAGATCCGGGAACTCGACTGTTACAAGGATTGCTCCTGTCGTTTTGGTTGTTGGTGCATCTAATGTAGTAGACTTTCCTGTGAAAGCTCCACCCATGATGATCTCGCCATATTTTCCGTCGATTCCGCCGGCTTTTTCGATCATCTCTCCAACGCTTACACCAACTGGTACGTCGAAGAATACATGTGTGCTTCATTTCCACCGTTTAATTTACCACGGACTGTCATGTTCTTGCTGATACAAGGTTTCTTTTCATCAACCGCTTCAGCAATCTTACAGACAGTTTCTACATTGATAACAACAGATCTAGCTGCTGATGGAAGCTGTGTAGTTGTGAGTAATACCCCAAGACACTCTCTTACTACTGCACGTTCCTCACCCATCGGGTAGATATCAGCCATCAGGTGCATCTTGATATCAGGCTCATTCTCAAGAGCTTTCTGTAATACCTTGATTGCTTTATGATGTTTCTTCTTAATAGCAATAATTGCTTTCTTTGCGTGAGTGATTTCCATACTATATTTAATACCACGGATTAATTTATCACTCTGCTCTTCGATCTGTCTTGTGTTGTGTTCCAGTCCCGGTTCGCATTCAGCTGCATTTACAAGAATGTATCCACAATCCAGTTTGAAGTCTTTCGGAAGCTCTGGGTTAATCTCAGGATCAAGCTCACCCATCGGAGTTTCTTCTAAATTAATATTAAGTTTTACTCCTGTCGGGAATCCGGCTCCTCCCATTCCTACGATTCCGGCTGCTTTCACCAGATCAAGTTTTGATGATTCATCTGTGATACCTTCTACTGATTCGGTAACTGGAATGAATTCATCCGGCTGTTCAGCGGCCGGCTCGATGATGATGCGGTCTTCTGTAATCTCTGCCACTTTACCATAAACACTTGAAAAAATATTTGCTCCAAGTCCTGTTGGTGTAGCAATGAGTGTACCTTTTTTTACATCTGCCCCAACTTCAACACACGGTGCACAAGGAGCGCCAACATGCTGACGTAATAACATCTGTACATTTCCCATGACACACTTCTCCTTTTTAATTTTTATTTTATCTAAGTCAAAACGAAACTATGCAAGCTCGTTTACTTATTCTAATTTGATTAATATAGAAATTTTCTATGAATTATTTTTCGCCATTTTTTTAACAAAACTGTCTGTTTTTTGGCGGAGGCATGTGGGAATCGAACCCACCCAGGACGCTCTTAACGCCCTACACTAGTTTTGAAGACTAGGAGGCACACCAGTTACCCAACTACCCCCATGTGCTTATATACCATATCATATTTGCCCTTAATTTTCAACACTTTTATTTATTTTTATAATACCAAAAAAGCATTGACTTTTCAAGGTATTTCGTACATAATGAAATCAACAGGTTGAACGAAATACTAGAATGCAGTCTATTTGTTAATTTTATATCGCAATATCTGTTAATTTTATTATTTTTATTTTTCACTCATAGAAAAAGGCACTACGAAAATATAGAGATTTTCAATGTGTTTTTATAAAAACTTATAGATGAATTCTATAGGATATTATAAGGAGGTAAGGATTATGAAGTTAGAAGCAAAAGTTAACTTCGACCGGTTTGAAGAAGCACTTCAGGTTGTAGATGCTCATACAGCCGGTGAGTTCTGCCGTATGGTCATCGGAGGATTCCCTGAGCCAGAAGGCAGCACAATGATCGAAAAGAAAAAATGGATGGAGGAAAAATACGACCACGTTCGTACAGCATTAATGCTGGAGCCGAGAGGACATCACGATATGTTCGGTGCTTTCCTTTGCGAGCCGATCCACGAAGAAGCAGATCTTGGGGTAATCTTCATGGATACAGGCGGATACCTGAACATGTGCGGACACTGTACGATCGGAGCTGTTACAGTAGCCCTTGAAGCAGGTCTTGTTGAATGCCACGAAGGTGAGAACGAAGTTGTTCTGGATGCTCCTGCAGGAATCATCAGAACAAAAGCTCATGTCAAAGACGGAAAGGTAACAGATGTAACTCTTACAAACGTACCTGCATTCATTTACAAAGACAACTTAACAGTTAATATCGACGGAGTAGACATTCCTTATACTATTTCTTTCGGTGGAAGTTTCTTCGCACTGGTTGATACTACAAAGCTTGACATTGGCGAAATCAACGCTAAGACAGTTCCTGCTTATACAGAACTCGGAATGAAGATTCGTGATAAAGTCAACGCAGAAGTTAAGATCCAGCATCCAACTCTGGACATCACAGAAGTTGACCTCGTAGAGTTCTACGGACCGACTCCTAATCCAGATCATGCTACCATGAGAAATGTCGTAGTATTCGGAGATGCTCAGGCTGACCGTTCACCATGTGGAACAGGTACAAGTGCCAAACTCGCTACTCTTCACGGATGGGGCGAACTCGGAATCGGCGAAGAATTTATTTATGAAAGTTTCATGGGAACACGCTTCAAAGGTGTGATCAAAGAAGAAACTAAGATCGGTGATTACGATGCAGTAATCCCAATGATCACAGGAAGTGCATATCTTACAGGTGTTGCTACTTACTTAATTGACTCTACAGATCCATTAAAATATGGTTTCCTTGTAGGCTAATGCATATTCGGGGTTGAATTAGATTGCATTATCATATATGATAATAGAAGCGGATTCGTGTGATCCGCTTCTATTTTTTTATACAGCAAAGAAGGGAATGATCCGAATGCCACGTAAACGCAGATCTACAAAAAGCCGAATTGTTAAAGCAGCCTGGAACCTCTTTTACAAAAATGGCTACGAACAGACTACCGTAGAAGACATCATCAACGCTTCAAAAACTTCAAAAGGTACTTTTTATCATTATTTCAAGGGAAAAGAAGCACTTTTAAATTCACTTTCTTATCTTTTTTGACCAGAAATACGAAGACCTTGCTGCGGTGATTGATCCGAATCTTTCTTGTTATGATAAACTTTTATTTTTAAACCATGAATTATTTTATATGATAGAAACCAGCATCGATATACATCTGCTGGCCTACCTCTACTCTTCGCAGCTGGTTACCAAAGATAAGAAATCTTTGTCTGACAAAAAACGTATTTATTTCAAATGGCTGACAGAAATTATGGAGGAAGGTTTAAAAAACGGAGAATTCAAAAACACCAGCACCGCTTCCGAACTAATGGAAATATATGCCATGTATGAGCGTGCTCTTCTCTATGACTGGGCCCTTTTCAAAGGCAAATTCTCACTGACCGAACGTACAGACAAGTTACTTCCACATGTATTACAGACATTTGTGGATGGACTTTAATCGCCATGTATTCGAAAGAAGCTTCCAGTTTCCCTTATATACAAAAATTAACAGGCGTTGACCGCAGAGATTCTCTGCAGTCAACGCCTGTTTCTTTCAGTCCAGATTTTCCATACCCTTGTTATGACCTCTTATACAAGGCATTCATGAACATCTTCCTGTTCAATCCCTACCTCTTTCATCACGTCAAGGATCTGTTCTCGGTCTGTCAGATCCGCACACCAGGAAAGTCCGCATCCTGCCGAAATCGCTCTCGGTACAGGAATCAGTCTGCCTGGTACATTTCTTTCCTTGCATACCTTCTCCATCGCCATCGCATCAGACGTCGTATGGAAAGTTACAACAAGTTTCATTACTTTTTTCTCATCTTTACTCAATCACCACTTCGTAGTAACCGTCTTTCTCCACAGCTGTTAACTTTTTCCCCTTACTTTTGGCAAATTTTTCAACATTCATCTTCTGATGAGGCTCTGTGACAAGAATTTTCACAGGTCCTGTTTCTCCTTTTAACGCTTCTGCTGTCAGCATTAATGGCTCCGGACAAGAAAGACCTCTTGCATCTACTTCTTTCATATTTAATTCCTTCTTTCCTAGAATACTATGTATTTAAGCATATTTCAATCTTGCGGTATTTTGTTTCTTCTCTCTTATTCGTAAATGCGATAATAAAGCAAATCACAATACAGATAATACATGCAATCTTACCATTCAATGGTACTGCACCTGCCACTACTTCTTTCGGTCTCAGGATTAAGTGCAGTTCCACTTGCCGCAAGTCCGAAGTTATGGCACATTGCAGCCCCCACAAACATTCCGACTACGGTTACTGCCGAATCAGAAGATCCCTGTCCCGCAAGGATCAGCTGTCTTAATGGGCATCCTCCTGCAAGTACAGCTGCGAATCCAACTGTGTACATTCCAAGAATATTCCACAGATGTTCAGAATGCGCAATAATTCCAGGTGTATCAAATCCAAGCACGAAACGTCCTGTTGCAAGATTAAATACAAGCATCACTACAAAAAGTCCCACAATGACACTGATAAGATCAAAGTTTTTCATCAGGATAATATCACGGATACTTCCTGCAAAGCACATTCTTGATTTCTGAGCAAATGCTCCAAAAATAAGTCCGCCGATCAAAGTGACAATAATTGGTGCATGAAGACTTCCAGGACCTGCTTGGCTTGCTTTGAGAAGTGTTGTACAGGTTGCAAGGATCAGAATACCAAGCATCAGTACCGGAAGAACTGCTCCGTTTCTTTGTTTGTTCTCATGCGCACGTCCAAGGCTGAAACCATTTTTGAGTGCAAATGCTCCGGTTCCAACTCCAAGTACAAACCGATCAAGTGCTACCCATGCATTCAGGTCACCTGCTGACATACGGATCACCATACGGAGCGGGCAGCCAAGGAAAATCAGGGAACCGATCATAATTACCATACCAAGGATAAAGCGGATCATCGGTGAAGATCCTGCTGTTGAACGGTATTCTTTTGTTGCCACTGAAATAATAAATGCTCCGATCACAAGACCGATGATCTCCGGTCTTGCATACTGCACAACTTCGGCCTGGTGAAATTCCCAGAGCTCCTGCCGTATCACGGATAAAGCAGGCAATACAGAATGCCATGTTTGCCGGATTACCAAAGTTGCCAGGCATGCCGCTACAATACCACACACAACACCGGCCAGTACCAGTTTTTTCTTTGAATCTGATAAATTCATATGTGTTTCCTCCTATACTCTCATTTTCTTGCATTTCCCCATAAATATGCCTGGCATACTTTTATGACGCCTTGTCACATATCACATATTTTACGGTTCTTCTGCCAGTTCGCGGATCGCCCTTATAGCCGTATCCACTTCTTCCTCTGTGTTGTAGTGGGAAAAACTGAATCTGACAGCCCCCTGCTCTACCGTTCCAAGCGCCTCGTGCATAAGCGGTGCACAATGCCCTCCCGATCTGGTAGAAATATCATATTCCATAAGAAGCTCATCACTCACTTCTGAAGAATCATAATCACCGATGTTCAGCGTCACGATCGCACAGCGTTCTTTCTGACTGTAATCCCCATAAATCTTAACGCCCGGAACATCTTTTACCCCGTTATAGAATCGCCACATCAGATTTTGTTCTTTTTGCGGATATTATCAATTCCTGTTTTTTCCAGATATCCAAGTGCCGCATGAAGTCCGGCGATTCCATGTCCGTTCAAAGTACCTGCCTCCAAAGCCGTCGGCATCTGCACCGGATGTTCTTTTGCTATATGTCTGTATTCCACTTCCTCCGGTCTTTAACGGTCTGATCTGTATTCCTTCTTTTACATATATTCCGCCTGTCCCCTGAGGTCCAAGAAGTCCTTTGTGTCCTGTAAAAACATAATATATCTATATCCATCTTCTGCACGTCAATTGGAAATACTCCGGCCGTCTGTGATGCATCCACCACAAAGATCAGTCCGTGCTTTTTGCGCCATCTTTCCAATTACTGCCACATCTACATAATTGCCGGTAAGATTCGATCCATTGGTACAGATAATCATCTTCGTATTCTCTTTTATCGTTGCCTCCATCGCAGCTATATCCGGCATTCCTTTTTCGTTACATCCTATAACTGAAAGTTCTGTGCCTTTTTTCTCCATCTCATATAACGGTCTTAACACCGAATTATGTTCCAGAACCGTTGTGATCACATGATCTCCCGGATCCAGTATTCCTTTTATAGCAATATTCAGACTTTCCGTAGAATTCGATGTAAATGCAATCTGCCTTGCATTCTCTGCACCGAATAATTTTGCCAGTCCCTCCCTGGTATCATAAATAATCCTGGATGCACTGAGTGCAGCTTCACTGGCCCCGCGTCCTGCATTCCCCATCGAACTCATCGCACTTACTACCGCATCGATCACTTCGTGGTTTGTGCATTGTTGTATGCATTGTCCATATATATCATACTTGTCTCCTCCTAATGACACATGATTCAAGTTTTATTATAAAAATATTATTCCGTTCATTCACTATTTAATTTCTAAGTAAATTCATACCTCTTTCATATGCTTTTAGTATAGTCTATTTTCTTCTTCCCGTCTAATCGAAACATTACATAAACCCACAGCATTCATAGTAATTATCTATAAATGTTGTGGGTTTATTCTATTTTAGATCCCCAGATCATAAACTGTAATCTATTCTTCTATTCCGTATACTTCTTTTACCACTTTAACAAAGCGCTCTGCACTTTTTGATATCTGATAATTTTATTATACACCAGGTTAATGTCACGTCCCTGATTTCATCCTTTGGAATAGGAAATGTCAGAAGATCTCCCGATTTTGTTTCTTCTTCCGCCGCAAGTCTGGATATGATTGAAATTCCCATTCCTTGTTTTACCGACTTCTTGATCGTCTCCTGATTTTCAATACTTGCAATGATCTTAAGGCTTATCCAGATTGATTCCGGCATTTCGGAGCTGTTTTCCGGTTTCTTTTCTTGTGCCGGATCCTTCTTCCGCATGAGCAGACATTCCATTCTTGATCCAGCTTATATCTTCTTATTCTGATGTAACACCTGATATTTCTCCGTATTCGGCATGATAACAACCAGTTCATCCTGATAAAAAGGCATATATTTGCAATGTTTTTTTCCAGAACCGTTCCGGTAAATCCAATATCTACCATATGCCAATGATCTGTTCAACAACACCGACAGCTGTCATTTTCTGAAATCCGGAACTGTTCTTTCGGATACCGTTCATTGAACTTCGCCAGAATCTCCGGAAGAAGATACTGTGCCGGAATCGTAGATGCCGCAATTGTAATCAGATGTTTCCTCACTTTTTCCATCCTTGGAAAATACCTTCCTCGATTTCTTTTTCTGAAGATCGACCATCTGCGCGCGTAACGGTATAATTCTTTCCCGTCTTCCGACAATTTTACTTCCTTTGTATTTCTGACAAAAAGCCGTGAGTCCAGTTCTTTCTCCAGAGAAGAGATATGTGCACTGACCGTTGGCTGCGTCAGGAAAACAGCTGTTTTGCTGCCTTTGAAAAACTGCCTCCCTCAGTTACCTGAACAAATGCCTCCTAATTGTTTTAAATTCATTAGTATGCCACCCTCTCACTTTCTCCGCCTGTTTTCTTTGTCACCTTGATACTGTCCATATATTCTAAAATCGGTTTCGCACTTTTTCTGCTTGTTCAAACATATCTCTCACCTGTGCGATCGTGATCAGCGGATCTTCTTTCAAATGCTTCATTTGATCGGTTCAAGGAACTTTCGCAGTCTTCCATATAAGAGGTCATGCGGCTGAAAACGTTTCTTAATCCCAGATTCGGTTCCAGTACTACGCCTCCGATGGTCTCCATTGGCGAATAAAATCGCACTACAAATTTATCCCACGTCTTACCGCAATTTCCTCTTCCAAGTGAAGCTGCACATAACCGCTCTCTCCCGGTCCGATCTCCTCTTTTATCAAAGTACTGCACGACATAATATCTCACTTGTACCGGTGAAGAAATGAAGTCTGGAATGATTGGTCAGTACTCGCATAGACGAATCCAAGACCGACAGCTTCACATCTAAAAGATCTGTATTTTTCATACTGTTTGGAGGTGCAAGTACGCATCCTCTCTTAATCTCATGCTTCTTCACATTTGAAAGATTAATCGCCACACGCTGTCCCGCATAACACTCTTTCTTGTCCTCTCCGTGTACCTGAATACTTCGTATCTTACACTCTTTTCCGATGGGATACATTTCCAGCGCATCTTCCTTGGAAATTGTTCCCGACACAAGAGTTCCTGTTATCACCGTTCCAAACCCAGACAAGCTGAAAGCGCGGTCAATCGGAAGCCTTGGAATTGTGCTGGTATCTTTCGCATTTACATCTATCAGAAGTAAGTCTTACAATTTCCTCTACAAGTCCATCGCAATCCCTTGCCCCTGTAGCCGCTGATACTTTCACAACCGGCGCATGTTCCAAAAAGTTCCTTCCAATTCTTCTCTGACTTCTTCTTCTACAAGTTCAGCCATTCTTCATCAACTAAGATCACATTTATTTAATACAATAATACTTTTCTCAATCCCAAGAAGTTAAAAATATCCATGTGTTCTCTTGTCTGCGGCATAATTTCCTTCATCTGCTGCCACAAACCAAAAGAACCAGATCCATTCCTACCACACCGGCAACCATGTTATTAATAAACTTCTCGTGCCCCGGAACATCTATGATTCCGACCTGTCGCCTGTTGGCAGATCAAAATAAGTAAAATGAGATCAATCGTAATTCCTCTTCGCTGCTCTTCTTCCCATCGATACGTATTTCTTCCGGTCAATGCTCGAATCAAAGTTGTTTTCCCGTGATCGATATGTCCGGCAGTACCGATAATAATGTTTTTCATCTTTCCTTTGCTCCCTAACCTTCTACCTTGCTGTCTTCTTCCATAATTCCGTATTCCACAAACTGATCTGTAATCTTTCGGAACTGGCTTCTGTCCACCGTCCGCACATCGATCAAACCGTATCATTGGCTGTTCTTGGTATAACCGGAATCGGGAAGATGGCGCATGCGCTCTTCCAATTCTGCCACACTAATCTTCTCCGGCTTCAACGCCACAGCCATACTCGGAATCCGTTCTAACGGAAGGATCCGCCGCCAATCTGTGATTCGCACGCTTCCGTCTTGATACTTGCCGGAAGCTTTTGCCATTTAACATTCCGCTTAAGCTTCTGGCATCCGCAGTCACTTCTTCCAAGATTTTGTAATCATACGGAGAACCGGTATATTCTGAATTGCCTTTTCTTCGGATAAATATTCTGAAGGACTAGTTCCAGTGTAGCTGCCTGTGAATTTATCGATTCGGAGCGCACGTGTCAGCTGATTTTTTCATCTTATCAATGTATTTCTTCTTACCGATAATGATTCCCTGCCTGCGGACCTCCAAGCAGCTTATCGCCGCTAAAGCACACCACATCCGCGCCTTTGGCAATAGATTCCTGCACCGTTGGTTCATGGGTCAGTCCATATTTTGCAAG
>VOFH01003793.1_pt1 | contig 17340 bp, 23 predicted proteins | sample 5384091 | NCBI WGS metagenome assembly VOFH01 (sample SAMN12384727, study PRJNA508395) | human gut metagenome | isolation source: healthy gut G | host: Homo sapiens
GAACAGTTTCATCGTCCAACGGTTCGTTCTTTACCATCATCTTGTAGGCCATGCTTGCCGCCACGATGATAGAGAACAGTGCCGCCAATGCCATACACATTTGGAGGATCCACCAGAACGGCCCTTGTGAGCCTGTGAAGGTGGCATCGGTCAGGAACTCGTTGGTCTGAATATCACATCGTCAATCTCTCCTCTTCGAGGATGTTGATGCCGAAATCGCTGAGTATGTTGTCTGCCATCAGTGCCTGGTTCTATTGTTGATAAACTCTGCCTTTCGGTGTCCATGACAGATAGAAGTGGTAAACAGCGCATCCTGCCTGTGACATATACCGCAATGCCCTTGTCCTGAAGGTCTTCACGCAGTTTCCACATTCCATATTCCTTGGTGACTGATGCCTTCCACTCTTTGAGGTCTTCTGAAATCTTGCCGTAGTAACTTCCGACATATTTGTGAAGCTTTGACATTGAAACTACCTCTAAATCAGATGGCATATAATGCTCATCAACGATAGATTGTCCACCGATAACGCTGATTCGCTTCGGCATCCTTGACATCTCCAACTGCCACTTGCCGTTTTTCCTCTTGGCGGCATAGGGCATTAACTGTATTTTTTGATATTATTGATTCCATAGCTATTTCTTTTATTTATGTTCTTTCGATAACAGGAATGACTCCCGCTCTTCAGTTTCTCATAGGAAGCGGCGACCTTTCTGTGTCCATTTGGTGTTCATGCGCACATCCTCCGTTTGACTGCTAACCGTATCAGGAAGTCTGGCTCTGCCAATGCCTTCTCGATGGTCTGCTGTGTCATATAGGCACCATGCTTGCCCGGATGGGGAGCACCTCCGATGTCACCCACTTGCGGAAACGTTTGGCTTCGGGTTTGCGACTGTCAAGGATGACATCATACAGTCCGTCTTCATTGATAAAGTTTGTAACCTGTTCTCTTCCAAGACTATCGAGATGGGGTACTTTGAAAGTACATCATCCGAAAGTCGTTGTACCAACTTGCTGGTTTTTAGTCCAAGAACTCTTGCCACATCAGCCAAACAGAACAAGGGTTGCTCTGGTGTTCCTGTGGTTCGGACTGCTCCAAATTCCTCGTTGTTGAAAATCTGAATATCGTTCATATCTCTATGCTGTTTTGTGATTATTTCTTCTCTTCCCTTATTTCTATCTGTTCACACTTTCTTCACCCTCACCGCTGTTGGCATCATCGCCGTCAGTGCCTGTCGAGCTCCTCACGCCCTTCATGTTTTCCTGCCAACGGCTCTTGGCATCGCTGATGATGCTGCCTTTATGTACTACACGGTCGTTGGTGGCTGCCAAGAGGGCGGTAGTCTGGCTTTGGGTGTTGAGCTGCACAAAGGTATTTCAGTAGTGTCTCGTTCTGTGTCGTCAGGTCGGCATAGATGCTAAGATACTGCCGCTTTCTCTGTGCATTGGGCATATAGGCATCCTGGCTTTCACGGCACACTGGTACATATTGTACAGTTCCTCCCACCGACGCTTGTCGTTGATGGTGCCTCCTGTAGGGATGATATGGTCTATGTTCGCCTTCATCTTGTCCAACTGACCGTTGATCTTGCTGCTTTCGGCAAGCCAGGCGAGGTCTATCTGTCGGTCGGCTACGTTCAAGGCTTCCACCTCAGCACGCTTGGTGAGGGCAGAGTCTATCTTCTCCGCATCATCTACTTGGTTGTAGAGGTTGATGCCGGCAAGAGTGCGGAAACCTAACTTGTTCTTCTCTGCCGCTGTCTTCTTATAGTTGTTATGTAACAGCCAATAATAGAACTCAGGGGTGAGAGAACCGCCACCTGTCTCCATCACCGTTATCTGGTTCTGCTTGGAGGAGTCGTAGTTGTAGGTCACGCTCTGGGCTGTGGCTTTGATGGTGGTTGCTACCGCCATGATGAGTATCATTGTCTTCTTCATGTCCGTTCTTCTTTTGTTTACAATCCCTTCCAATAGCCCATGCGCAGCTGCACATACCGCCATGTCTGGAAGTAGGCTTGGTTCAGATGTTTTTCTATCAGGTCCAACGAATTGTTGATATTGTCCAACACCATCAGCAGGTCGGAAGTTGAACAGGCTGCCGCTCCTGTGGCATACAACACGAGGTCGTTGACGCTATGGTAGAGTTGGCTTCCTTCGTTGTATATGTTGTCGATGGCTTTCTTGTTGATGCTGATGAGCATCGTGTCAGCTAGTTCGATGTGTTTCCGCTTGATGACCTTATCATTGAAGGCCTCCAACAGGTTCTTGTAGTCACTGATGCGGTCGCTCACCGTCTGGTAGGTGCTCTTCACGTTCAGCACCGTGCGCAACGACTGGTACATCACATCGATGATGTCGAAGGCCCGGGTGTATTTGTCCAAATCCACATTCAGTTCCTTGTATTTGCCCACCTCTTCACTGCTGTATTCATGCAGCAGTTGATTGCTGTACTCCAAAGTGCTGCGTGCCAGCAAGAGGCTGCGCTGCTTCTTGTGGTCGTTGATGTATGCTTCCACCGATACCGCATCGAATCCCCATTGCGCCAAGGCTGTATTGGGGAAGAGGGTAATCAGCAGGAGAGCTATGATGATGGTATGTCTCATTCTCCGTTCCTCCCTCAGTTTTCGTTCTCGTTATCTTCACCATTCCCTCTGTTAGGGTCTGCATTCTCTCTCCATCGCTCGTAGCACTCTTCAATGAGTGTCCTTCTGCGACCTTGGTCTGCGTCGATTGAAGGAAGAATGTCCTTCAGCACGTCAATGATGCTGCGCTTGTAGTGCATCATTTTTTCTAATGATACCAAGTCGGCGTAAATCTTGGTGATACGGCTATCTACTTCACGGGCTATCTCCAGACGGTCGCTCGACCAGAGCAGGTGTATTACATCGTCATTGTCGGCGGTCTGGGTTGCCTCGCTCTTGGCATATTCTGTGGTGATGCTGCACGACGGGAACTCCTGGGCTATCTCCGAGATACGGCTGTTCACCTGCCTCGTCTTCTCCTCGTCAGAGGCATTCGGGTCAAGGGTCAGCACATCCACCACCTGTGTGTCGGTGTATTCCGAGGTCAGCTCCCACGATATTTGCAGTATCGCACGGTGTATCTTGATGCCAAGGAAGTACTTGGGCTTCCTTGCAATGGACAGTGTCGCCTTGAAGGTGACTTCTTCAGGTTGTCTATCTTCGTCTTGTTGACATTATGTTGCTGCCGCAGGGCAGGGGCTTCCTCCACAGAGGCATTGGCTATCTGCGTGAGCAGGTTCCTGTTCTCTGTCTCCAACTGGCTTATCTGCGCCTCCAACAGGGCTATCTTGTTATTCGCTTCTCGTTCCTTCTCGTCCAGTTCCGATAGGTCGAGATTATTTTCTGATACGCTTGTCCTCATGGCGCATTCCTTGCTGTGGGCATTGAGCGAACCGCCGCACTCACGGCACTTGTACTGCCGCGTGCTGCCCTGTCCGAGGTGACACCGTCCGAACAGGTGACGCTGATGGTCACGCTCTCCACGCCCTTCAGTTTGGCGGCATCGGTGGCTTGATAGTAACGGCGTGCGTCACTGCCTGTAATAGACATAGCCCTCCTCGTTGTCGTTATACTCCGAGAGACGTGCCTGCAACGGACGCTTGAAGGTATTCAAGTCCATGCTGTGGGAGTCGAAGACATCCTCATACACCTCTTCCACGTTGTTCCAGCTCTTGGTAACGTATCTCGTAGGCGTAGGCCTTCTTGGTCTGCTTGCCGCCACGGCTGATGATGTACGACGACATCCAATAGTTCATCGTATAGGTGAAGCCGTCGCTCTGGGCGTTGAGCTGCTGACATGCGGCTCCATCATATTGGTTCTCCGAGTTGGCAGTATCTGCTCTCGCTGCGTGCTGTTAGGGTAGAATTGGGGTCGGAGGTGTTGATACGATACCAATGGTCACCGTTCAGAATACTGTTGTCGTGTCCGCTGTGTATACCCACCAGACTAAGGAGTGTGCTGCCGATGCCGTTCTCTGCCTGTTCATAGAGGTCATGGTAGTTGTCATAGATGTCGATGATTTTACTCACCTTGCCATTGAAAAGGTCGTTGAAGGCACTCTGCTGCAAGAGTGCGCCTGATGCCCCGTTGATACCTGCCGTCGCCAACGATGCTCCCATATTGTAAAGCGTCTCGATGTCGGCGGTGAGGTTCTCCACGGTGAAGTTGCCGGGCACACTGGCGATGTCATCCAACAGCTGCTGCCAATCTACATTGCCTATCTCCGAGAGTTTGAGGATGGCGGCTATCTCTTGGTTGATTTCCAAGAACTGAATGTCGGCAAAGGTCAAGCTACTGTTGGTCACGACACTCTCAAACTGCATACACAGCGACTTTGTGTCGGCGCATATCTTCATCAGGTAACTGCCCCAGTAGAGGGCGGTCTGCGGACTTTTCAGCATCATTCCTGCCACCGTCCATATCTTGGGCATAATCTTGTTCGCCACCATATTGTGGATGCGGCGGTAATAGTAGTTCTCCGTGCTACTGCTCCAAATGCCGAGGTCGGTGAATGCCTTGCGCTCCAAGAACTTGGCAGCGAAGATGCCGGCAGTGGCAACCTCTGCGGCATTGTAGTGCTTCAAGATTTCGCCCACCTGCTCGTTATAATAGCTCTCTGCCATAGCTCCAGCACCGAATGCGGCAGCCATGGCGGCAACGATCTGCTTGTCGTAGTTCACGCTGTAATACTGCGCATGAACCCTTCCCACGACAAGTGTAAGACACATATATATTATAATAAGGTATAAACGTCTCATTGCTTCACTACTTTACGTTTTTACTACTTTCAGTTTCTACTATTCCACTACTTTACTACTTGTAGTATTTACTATTGGTAGTATTCACTACTAATCGTATTTACAGAGTTTCAATGCCTCCTTCTCAGCTCGCTCGGTGGTGTAGGTCATATAGCACTCGTGCGGCTCCTCCACACCATACACTCCGCTCGTCGATCCACGTCGGATAAACACCTCACGGAAGAAACTTCTTCCCTCCTTGTTATCCAAGCGGTTGACAGTGAATATCTTCTTGCAATCCACATCCGTCAATCCTAATATCGCCTTGATCTCGTCGAATCGCTCACGAAATGCAGCATCACCACGTCGGAGTTGTTGATGATGGCTTCCTTCACGATGGGACTGCCGATGATGTCCTGTATCTCCTGTGTCACTACGCCCACGCTCGCCCAGAACTTTCGGGCTGTCTTGTATAGGTACTTGATGTACTCGGCCATCAGCGGCGAGGCGATGGCTTTCCATGCCTCCTCGATGACAAGGCACTTGCGGTTCTTCTTCAGGCGCATCTTCTGCAGGAACACGTCCATGATGATGAGCGTCACGATGGGGAAGAGCTGCTTGTTCTCCTTGATGGCATCCACCTCGAAGACGATGAAGGTCTCGTCGAACAAGGTGCTATCCACGTTCTCGTTGAGAATCTTGTCGTACTTGCCGCCACGGTAGAAGTTTTGGAGCATATAGGCGAAGTTGTCGCAGTCGATGGTGGTGATGTTGTTCTCGATGCAGATCTGGTCGAGACGCTCACAGGCGAACTCATAGAATGAGTCGAAGGAGAGGGTCTTCACGCTCAATGCCATGCGCCGTTCCTCCAGTCCCTTGATGAGTTTCTCCACCTTGTCGTGTATCTGCGTCAGCTCCGTGCCGCGCCGCTTCTCCATGGTGGAGAGGTTTTTTCTCAGTGTCTCCTTCTGTGAGGAAGGATAGGGCTGCACACCGTTGAAATAGAAATCGTAATACTCCGTCACCAACTGCTCCACGACACGGAACTCCAGTTCGGGTATCTGCGTCTCCGAGCCTTTCCATATCAGCAGTATCAGGTTCTTCAGGAAGTCTATCTTCTCAATGTTCAGCTCCCGCTTGCTGATGTTGAAGGGGTTCATGGTGATGGGCTTGTCCTCCGTATAGGCGATGTACTTGCCGCCCACATACTCGCAGAGTCCCTCATACGAGTTACCCGTATCGACCATGACGATGTCGGTGTTCTGCTCCCACAACTGACGCACCACGCTGTTCATGTGGAACGACTTGCCGCTGCCCGAAGGACCCAAACAAAAAAAGTTCGAGTTGTCGGTCAGCTTCTCCTTTCCCTCCTTTCCTGTGATGTCGATGGCTACGGGCACACCTTGGCGGTCGGTATAGTATATCTTCAGCGGGGTGTCCTCATTATGCACGATGCGCTCCTTGTACATCAGACAGGTGGCGGCATCGCCGAGGGTGAGGAATCGGTCGTAGTCGGCATTCATGCCATAGCAGTTGCCGGGGAAAGAGTTGACGAACAGCTCCAACTGGTTGTAGGCCCGCTTGCTGATGTGGATGCCCATGCGCGAGAAGGAGTTTTCGAGATGGTTGGTGCATTTCTGTATGTCGGTGTCGCCGCTCACTGCCACCACGAGGTTGTAGTGGGTATAGACGAGCTGCTTGCTCTCACGGGCTATCACCTCCTGCACACGCTTGATGTCCTCTACAGCCATCAGGTTGCTGGGGTTGGGCATGGAGGCATGGCGGTTTTTCTTCTTGTCGAGTAGGGCAAGCTCACGCTTCTGGTTGGGCACGAACACCATCTGGTTGAACACCACGCAGTCGGCTCCGGGCACGCTATCGACGATGCTCACGAGATCAACGGGCATACTGGTGTTGTTCACCTCGATATTTGCGTAGGGACGGATGACCGACGGCAAGTTGGCATAATCCACATCCACAAGGCTATACACCTTGCAGCTACGGTCCCCATGCCGATGGTCTCGTCATCGACCTTGAAGTTGGTCATCGACACCACCTTGTCACGGAAGTTCATGGAGAAGAAACGGTCCACATACTCGCAGGCTTCCGTTTTGCCGAGGAATCGGGACTTCACGCCGGCATCCCTCAGCTGGTCGTGCACCTTGCGTATCTTCACCAAGAAGTCACGCCATTTCTTGTTGTCGAACGACATCAGACGGCTCTTCTTGTTCTCCTGTGTGATGGTGAGGTAGCAGACGCTGTCGGTAAAGGGTCTGCCGTTGAAATAGCGGAAGTAACTCTCGCTCAGGAACTCATGATTTCCACCGTTCTCTTCCTTGAATGCCTTCCTCACAAACACGTCCTGCTTGTGCAGCGCATAGCCTTCGCCCAAGGTCTGGGCAAGGGCGGCGAAGAGGTGGGTGAACTCATAGTACTGCTTCATGACGATGAGAACGCCACCGACAGCTACGGCGAGGACTAGCAGCACGAGTCCTGCCACGAAACCGAAGATGCAGTAGCCGAGGATGAAACCCGCAACGGCTCCTCCTGCGGTGGCTGCCGCCCAGTAGATGTAGCGTCCCTGCAACCCGAAGAACTCCAATGGACGTTGCAGTCCCTTGAAAATGGGATAATCCGGAAAACGCTCTTGCTTTGTATCTGCCATAACTGTCAGTGTTTTAACGTTCTACATACTCACAATCTCACGCTGCGTTTAACCTCCAATGCCGAAGAACAGAGGCAGTGCCTGGGCTGCTGCAATGAGGAAAATACATGCGCCGACGACCATCATGATCTTCTTTTTCACGTCCTGTTCCTCGTTGTTCATGGCGATGTAAACGCTTATGGCTCCGACAATTGCAACGACACCTGCAATGGCATAGCAGAGCTTCACCACGATAGGTACATACTTGGCAATCTCCTCCGTCACTGTGGTAAGCGCGGTCGTTCCTGCCGAGTAGTCGCCGGCTGCGTTCTGTGCCATTGCTGCGGTGGTGCCGACAAGCAACATCAGGGCGAGCGTTTTCATGCGCTGTGAAGAGAAGAATCCCTTCACCTTCTTGTTAATCCTTTCAAACATTCTTTTTACCTTTTAATTTGTTACACTTTGAGTTATCTTATCTCGTATCACCTGTATCTCAAATCTGATAACCGAAGAAAGCGGGGAAGACGATGGTCGCTCCTATGAGGAACAGGCAGGCTCCCACCAGCATCATGATGTTCTTCTTCACTCCTTCTTCGCCCGTATTCATCTTTATATATATCTGCAAGGCGCTGACTATGACCACGATGCCCGCCACTGCATAGCACAGATAAACGATATAGAGCATCATCGTCACGGCATAGTCATGGGCACTCGCAAGTGCGTCCGCTCCCCAGCTGTAGTCCACGTTGCCACACTTAGCACTGGCCAGAGCTGGGGTTAAGCATATAATGATAGAAATGCACTTCTTGTTTTTGACATCATATCTCATTATTGAGTGATTCCACCTTGACCATGTCACGTCCATTGTGACGAAGACCGCGGGCGATGATGGTGTTGTTCAATTCTTCCGAATACATGGGGTCGGAATAGGTGGTATTCACTTCCTCCATCTTCTTCTCGATTGCGCTTTGTATCTTTTCAAGCACATGAGGCTTGCTCTCTTCCGCAGTGGCGGCTGCCTCCTCTGTAGGCTCTGCAAGCTGCTTCTCCTCGTAGGCTGTCTCATATTGGTTGTCGCCTACGCTGAAACCACCGTCGCTCTCGCTGACCGCTATCGACTCTTCCTCGTCGGTCATGTCACTGACATCAAACGACTCGCCCTGTGACTTCTCGTCCTTGGGCTTTCCGTACAGATCCTGCACGATGATGACCGTATAGTAGATGACATAGATTATGGTCACGACAATGGCGAATATTACAAATGACTTCATATTTTCAAGTTTGATTTTACTATGGTTTGGCTTATTGCCGATGCAAAGGAACTACCTTTTCTTCAATCTTAAACCGAAATGACTTTCCGCGGAGCCAAATCTTAACTCTAATTTTGATTACACTCGCAATCATACTCAAAAATCAAACTCGAAAGGCACAAAAAAGCCCTTCCGATAGGGAAGAGCTTGTAAAGAGGGTGGATGAAAAAAATGTGGATGGCTATATGGTCAGGTACTTGCCATGGGAGAAGTCCTGATGTTCGTTAGAGAAAACATAGCCCAACTGGTTGGACAAGCATTGGGTGTTGCCTATCCTGGCATCGATGTTGGTGTGCGAATGTCCGTATATCCAATAGTCTATGCCGCTATCGGTGATATAGTCCTCCAACTCTACGGTGAACGCCACGTTTGCCTTGCTGCCTTGAAACTTTGGGTGGAGCATACGGAACGATGGTACATGATGGGTGACAACAATCTTATGGGCTGCTTGCGAATATGCCACTGCTCCTTGATAAAGGTGAGGCAACGTTCATGCTCAGCATTGAATTGGGCATGGGTCATCAGCTCACCTTTATATAATATACGGCGGAAGTCGCTTATCACTTGCTCGGTGAAGTAAGCGTCCTCCAAAGGAATCCTCGACCAAAGGGTGGAGAGGATGATGTCGGTGTCGCCAATCCTCGCAATACCGTTGTAGTGGCTGAATACATTGGGACGTACCTCCAAGAGATAGCCGTCGGGCAGTGTCGCCACATCATAATATTTGTAGAACTCATGGTTGCCCATGCAGCAATGCACCTCCTTGTAGTTCTCCGATGCCCAGTCCCAAAAGGGATGCTTGGAGTAGTTGTCATCGCCGAGATAGCCGATGTCGCCGGCAAGCAGCAGTATGTCGCCCGTCACCTCCAAGGGGTGGGCTTTCAGATACCGCCAATTGTCGGCAAACTCCAGATGCAGGTCGGATGCGTATTGTATCTTCATATTGGTCATGCTTCTATAAACAATTCATCCAGTTGATCTAACAGTCCGGTCACAAATGCCTCGTCTTGACCGAGTGACTTTGACAATGGTTCTGCGAGAGTTGACCAGTCGGCTCTGATGGAGGCGACAAACTCCCTTATACATGCCACTATTGAAGCAGGAGCCTCAATGTTGTCCTCAGTCATTATGACCACATTTTTCAGGATGTCCGAACGGTGCTTCTTGATGTCTTTGGTGTTCACATGCTTGCCGTCCCGCTTGTCTGCCATGAGATTTAGGTAGGCTCTTGCCTTCAGTGCTATCAAGGCAGCGGAATTGGCATGGCGTATGCCATCAGTCAGTTGGCTGTGTGCGATAGTAAAGTGATAGTAATCATCGTCCATGATGATGGCACTAAGACCCGACACATCTTCATCGGTCGGGATAGGTTCTATGACAAATCCCTTTGGCTCTCCAAGCACGTCGGGGTGGCGTGACAGCAGTTCTATCATCTCGGGATAGCCGTCTTTACCATCAAGGAAACGATACATTTCATACCTTGGTGGCTCACCAGCCTCCTGTTTCCTCTTTTCAGGTCGATAGCCAGCCTCCCGCACAAACTGCCAGAAGCGATTGGCGAAAGCCTCGGTCATGTTCTCTACGATGACTATCATGTCGATGTCGTGTGTGGCGCGTGGACGCACCACGGTATTGGTCATGGTGATGTCACAGGCTGCTCCGCCTATCACCACATAGTTTTCTGAGTATTCCGCAAATGCTTCACGGAACTTGACTAATCCTTCCATTTCTGTTCACTGATTATTCGTTCTACTTCTTTTTCTACTCTCGGATCATCATCATCTCTCAACGAAAGGACAAGGGAAAGGCGATCAACCCACTGGCTTTTGTCGCCCATTTTGCTGACAACAGGGTATTTCCATACCTCTATGATATAGTTGCCGTCATAGATGTTGGGATTCTCCATGACATCAGCCGACTTGACGGCACGATATTCCTTGCTTGTCATCATTATCATCTCTTCCCGGTCACGATTAAGCATGGAATAATGTGCCAGGGCATTGATGCCGCATACGGGGTATTCCGCATCCAAGCGTATGTCATCGCAAAAGATGCGGTTCTCCACAGGTGACAGCAAGACGTTCTGAGCCTTGTCCCACAGTTCCTTGCCCTTCAACTCGAAGTGTACCACCTTGCTGCGCTGTCCGTTCTGAATCTTTTGACACAGTCCTACATCTTCAAGACAGGTGACACCCAACGTGACGCTTTCGTAAGAATATGGAAGCAACGGTGCAATATCCCTTGGCGACATTCCTTCAATACTGCCCACCTGTAGGTGATAGAGTAGTATGTATTGCGCCACAGGGGTCAATACTTCGGCAATCTTCCTGTTGCTTGTCTTCTCCAATGCTATGATGCCTGGCAGATGGGCATATTCCTCGGACATGACAAAGAAGACTCCTTTGTCTGCCAGTCTGTGTCGCTCGTAGGTGGGTCCGGGCGCAAGGATAAACACCGCAGGCAGTCCCAGGGCTTCGGTCAACCGCTTGCCCGTGATGGCGCAAGTCCGTGGAGAGGGATTGCCCTTCTTGGGCTCAACGAACAGCAGGGGCGTGCCTTGGTATGTGCCATCATAGAAACGGTATGAGAGTTTCTCGCCAACCGTGATGCCTTTCAGGCTTTCCTTGGCACGAGGTTCCACCTCAAAGCGTCTGCCCAATATCCTTATTTCTTTTTTTAATTCCATTCTGCTACATTTTAATAATGTATTAAAACGATGCAAAAATAAGGATAATAATTGAGAATCAAGCATGTTTGGGCGAAAAAGTGCAGATTTGATATGTAATTTCAATGCATTTGAGCCATTTTTGCATCAAATGATGGTGTTTTCGTCTTTATAATGTCATTCAGATGCCGTTCGTTTCTTCCTCATCAGATAGTCGTTGACATCCTTGTAGTCGGCATATCTGAAGGACTCGTCCGTCACCCTGTACTCGAATACATTGCTGATGCTCTCAACCGTCTTGCGTCCTGCCTGGTCGTTGTCGAGGAAGCAATGGATGTGGGTGTAACGGTCAAGGTAATGCAATGCCTGTTTGAGGTTGGCGACTGAGTTCAGTATCATATAGTCGCAAGGGCTTTCAACGACAAACCATCGGTCTTGCTGTTTAACGAGGGTCATATAAGCAAGGAAGTCCATGAAGCCCTCAAAGACCAGACAACCGTTTTGCCACTCGTTGAACGTATGGGCAAGCAGGGTGATGTCCTTATGCCCGATGCAGCCCTTGAAATAGGGATTGCGCACCTCATGTCCTTCACTCAGATTGCCAAAGGCAATGCCATAGTAATGTTTTTGCTCAACCTTGTAGTGTATCTCCCTGCAATACATCCTGCCAATGGTGATGTCTATCCGTCGGCTACTGAAATAGGACAGCAGAGAATGGTTGCTCAGTGGGAGCAGCTTCACATCGTTCATCTTGGTTGTCGTGTATTCCTTGGCTGCGATAGCGGTCTCGATTGCCTTATCCACAGTGGCAATACTCTTGGACGCAAGGTAGGCAAGGGCATCGGAAACGGATTGTTTGTTATACATACGCTTTACCAGCTCCACAAGGTCACCGCCCTCCTTAATGGCGTAGTCGTACCACAGGTTCTCCTTCTTGCTGACCTTGAACGATGCGGTCTTCTCGTCCCTGAAGGGTGACAGATACCAGTAGGCATTGCCCTTCTTCTTTTTCAGCGTTACATTCTCCTTGTCTAAGAAGTCTATAATGCTCAGTTTCTTCGATTGTTCAATATTCATTGTACTTTCATTTGTTCGGTTTTACTTTGTCCATGGAAACAGTTTACTTTACCCTTTCTCCTATATAGGCACACCCGTAAACTAAACCATTTGCTAAACTACTTTTCCGCTTCCCAATTCAGCCTCCGATTTCGGTTTACTTTGGCCTTATTTCTTATATATAGGTACGGACGTAAACTAAACTGGTTTCTGAACTGTTTTTATTCCTCTTCATGGAACAGGTCAATCTCGGCAGGTGTATATCCGAAATAGTAATGATTATCCCGCTTCACTATGAGCTTTTGCTCGTTAATCAGGTATTTCAGCATTTTGATGATGACGCTTCTGCCACGCTTAAAGCCAATGTCTGCATAGGCTTGCGTTAATTCCTCCACCATGCGATCGAATCCTTTGATAGGTTTCTCCTTGAATGCAGCCGTCAGCGCCTCGTTATGCTGTTCGGATGTCAAGTCTTGGTAAGTAAACCTTGACGGTTGCTTGTCACCTTCTTCCTTCTCCGGCGTGTGCTCGACAATCTCTGGCAACCCTTCCTCATTGACTGTAAAGGCAAACGGCTTGAACTCCTTCTCACGGATGTGCATCGCCTTCACCTCGCTGATGTCGGGATTGGTGGTGCTCTTGGTGATGACAAGCACCGTCTCTGCCTTGTTGTTCATCTCCGTACCGATATGCCCGCGCACGTTATTGTCGCCCTTGTTCTGATGCAATACGCAATGGATGTGCAGGTCATACTTTGATGACCATTCCATCATCTTGTTGATGACCTCGACCGATTCTCCCGCATTGTTGATGTCGAGAAGCAGGTCTCTGATTCCGTCGATGATGACCAGTCCATAGCTTTGGTCTTGGGCAAGCGCATAGTCTATGACCTCTATCCTGACGGAGGGCGTGTACTCTCTCAGACAGATAAAGTCAAGGTTCTCGTTGTCGATGCTTGTAGGTAGACCAGCGAGCTTCAGGATGCGCTCCAGCACATTATGGCAGTGATAGCGGCTCTGCTCCGTATCTACATACAGTATCTTGCGTTTCCCCTCTGGCAGACTGGCGCGATAGTTCAGTACCTTGCCGTTGGCGAGGGAAGCGGCTACCAAGGCAGACACGTTGAAGGTCTTTTTCGCCTTTGCCTTACCAGTAGAAGCACTGAAGTTGCCCAATGTGGCTATGCTGGAATTATCAACCCATATAATCTGAGGAGGTGTTTTATAAGTATCTGTTGCCTTTATCAACGATTCGCTCAATATGCGATTGAGACGCTGTACTCCTTCCTCTTTTGAGTTAGGCTGTACATGTTTGTTATTTTCTTCCATTTTCATTCTTTCGGATTATCAATTTCTATTTTCGTTACCATTCCAAGATAGTACATATTCCTCTGCTTCTCTTTGAATCTCGTTCTTCGATTTGCCCTTGGTTCCTTGAAGCCATTCATCTATCTCAGATTTGAGGAACATGATGCGTTTGCCTCTCTTGTGAAACGGTATTTCCCGATTGCTTGTCCAGCAATATATGGTATGCTCTACCGGATGTGTTGGGAGATAAGCACATAATTCAGCAACCGTAAACCATGTTTCTTCTTTTTCTGATTGAACAAGTTCATATATACCATCAATCTTGTCTTCTAATGATGACAGCTTTTTCAGTACCCCCGTTATAGCGTTGGGAATATCTTCAAATCTTATACTATTTTCTTCCATGCTAATTATTTTTTATGATTTTTGATGCAAAGTTATGGGGAGACTGTCACTAAATAGAAAAAGTAACGTGATAGTAAGGCAGTATCAACCAAACTATCACGTTTTACTTTCATTTAGCAGAATTATTGTGATTTATTCCTCTCTTAATATCTGTTCGATGTTTATCAAATGGTATTGAGCCATAGCGTCAAACAGTACGGCTACATTACGTACATTCTTTACACGGATAGATGCGTCCAAGTCGCACTTGAATAGGCGACACAACTCGCTACGCACATCACTGTTGTCGGCAAAATCAAATATGTCGTGACTTTGGACAAGTTCTACCAACAAATCCATCTGTCTGTCTGACAATTGGCATCCCAAAGTGAGGATGGACGATTTCTTTCGGGTAAGGATTGGCAGACCAGTACCCACATGTTGAAGAAACAATTATTGTTATAAATGTTTGGTTTCCACGAAAGGTTAAAGTGCCAAAACAATAGCATCATTACATAGAATGTTGAAAATGAAAGGCACTAAAAACCACCTGTACAATAAAGGACTTATTGATACAAGTGGTCTTCTATACTAAGTGCTTACAAATGATAATCACTATTCATCTATGTCCAACTTAAAAGCTTCTGTAGCTTCATCTTTCTTCTTGTCAATTACTTTTGCGTAGATTTGCGTGGTTTTTACATTGGTATGCCCTAACATTTTGCTTACGGTATATATGTCTGTACCGTTAGCCAATTGTAACGTTGCATAGGTGTGGCGGAAGCAATGAAAGGTGATGTGCTTGGTAATCCCTGATGCTTTTACCCACCGTTCCAAAGGCCTAGATATCCATGAAGGGTCAGGCAGTCCGGCAAACACCAACAGTTCTCCGTCTTTCTTGCGCTCACCGCAAAGCTTGTATGCCTGTGGCGATATAGGCATGTATTCAACGCCCTTAGTCTTCTGCTGAGTGAAATTGAGACGGTACCCACCATTGTATTCTTCAACCTCTGACCATTTAAGCTTTTGAATATCGCTATGTCGCATTCCTGTCAGTGCAGAGAACAAGGCTGCCCGTTTTAGTATATCATCACACGGAGTCTTTGCCAATATATTAAGTTCTTCCAGTGACAGATACTCTCTTCGAGCACTCTGAAACATGATATTTTTAGCCTTGGCAGCAATATCACAATTCAGATAGCCATCCACGAAAGCTTGTTTGAGTGCCGCCTTGAAGATAGAGAAGTACGTCGATGCCGTATTCCTTGAAAATAGTTCCTTTCTTAGAACCACCCTGCGGTGCCTTTATCAAGAAGGAACGGAATGCCTCAATATACATCATGTCAATCTGCGAGAACTGTATGTAGTCACACTTGGCAAACATTGACAACAGTGTGTGCAATCTGCGCCAGTTGACAATCCTGAGATATTCACGCACTCGTTTGGGTTTGTCATTTCCCGTCTCATAAACAGGATAAGCTTCAAGATAGATGAACCACTCATCTCTCCACTCACTTTTCTTTAATTTGACGGAGACTTTAGTATAATCTAATCTTTTCATAATGGTTTTATATCTTTATAAAGTTTGTCTATTGATTCCTTGTGAGCATACACATAATTACCGATTTGCCGGGTCGGTATTGAGTATTTTCGTATATGAGCATACACGGTGCTGTCATCCAGATGAAATTTCTTGAAATCTCACCTATTGTATAGCAATCCTCTGGTTCCATGCGGTACATGGTAACTGGTTTCCTTGGCTTGGTGTCAAGCGGAGACTGTCTTAACGGAAACAGATTCATTAGTTCTCCTTTGCATACAAGTCGTATTCCTTTCTCTGGCTCAATGAAGGAAATCTTTTTCATGTAGATGAGCCTATAAATGGTTGAGCGGCTTGCACCAAACATAGCATACGCTTCCGTTATGCTGATATACTCTTTAGACTTGGGCATATTGCTTACAATCTTGTCCAGTTCAAGTTGGCGTTTTTTCTTCATCATGCTTACGCTTCCACGCCACCTTGGAGCATTTGGGTGAACAATACCAGGACTCCAAAGTCCTTTGCGAAGAACTCTTCTCCGCACACAGGACATTTCCGTACTATCTTATACTTTGCTACTGCCATAATTCATTCATTTTGTAGTTCTTAATATCTATTCTTCTCATACCACCTACAAGGATTACCTCATCAATATCGGCATTGTTCAAACCTGCATCGCTCATCGCTTTTCTTACATGGTTCAAGACAAGCCTGAATCAATCCGTGAGCCAAAGATTCAAATTTAGCACGAGTCAACGTCTTAACCAAGTGCTTAGGTACACCGGCTACCGGCATAATGTACGGCAAGTTGATTTCTGTGCTTGTAGAAGAAGAAAGTTCAATCTTAGCTTTTTTCAGCAGCCTCTTTCAAACGTTGCAGAGCCATCGGATCCTGAGTCAAGTCAGCACCTTCATCATTCTTGAATTCCTGTACCAACCAATTGATGATTACCTGGTCGAAGTCATCGCCCCCAAGTGAGTGTCACCATTTGTTGAAAGCACTTCAAATACACCACCACCGAATTCGAGGATAGAGATATCGAATGTACCACCACCAAGGTCGAATACAGCAATCTTCATATCTTTGTGAGCTTATCCAGACCGTAGGCAAGAGCTGCGGCTGTCGGTTCGTTTACAATACGTTTTACTTCCAGACCAGCAATTTGTCCGGCTTCTTTTGTAGCCTGACGCTGAGAGTCAGAGAAATAAGCAGGAACGGTAATCACAGCTTCTGTCACTTCTTGTCCCAGATAATCCTCAGCAGTTTTCTTCATCTTCTGAAGAATCATTGCAGAAATTTCCTGCGGAGTATACAGACGACCGTCAATATCCACACGCGGAGTATTGTTGTCACCTTTCACTACTTTATAAGGAATACGCTCTACTTCTTTCTGTACTTGATCCCAAGTTTCACCCATGAAACGTTTAATAGAGAAAATCGTACGCGTAGGGTTGGTAATAGCCTGACGCTTAGCAGGATCACCTACCTTACGTTCACCACCATCCACAAAAGCAACTACTGAAGGAGTTGTGCGCTTACCTTCACTGTTTGCAATTACTACCGGTTCGTTACCTTCAAATACGGCAACACAAGAGTTTGTTGTTCCCTAAGTCAATACCAATAATTTTCCCATGATCGTTATTTTTATTTTTTTTTATTATTTATTCTATAATTT
>VOFH01002419.1_pt1 | contig 17330 bp, 23 predicted proteins | sample 5384091 | NCBI WGS metagenome assembly VOFH01 (sample SAMN12384727, study PRJNA508395) | human gut metagenome | isolation source: healthy gut G | host: Homo sapiens
GACGGATAAGCGATTTCTCTCACTTTCATCACAATATCCCACTATACTTAGAGAGATGGATGAAGTATAATCTAAGCAACAAACAATAATTTATTGAGGTGTTTAGAATGACCATGATATGCAACATTTTGAGTCTCATTCTGTTGATTGTATTTGTTATTGCATCGTTGATTATACTCAATTATAACATTGCTAAACTCTGCACCTTTTTATTTGTGGGTGTTAGTAAAGAAATTCCAACAATTATTTTGTTCGTTATTGGTTTCGTTGTAAAGAAGAAACAGTAAACAATTCCAGTTTGTTTGTGCATTGATGATTATCTTGAACTGGCGGAGGTGTTTAATGAAAACGGTTCTTTTACATGGGTTGGGACAAACAAGAGGACTGGAAAGAAGTAGTCCAACAACTATAAATTTCCGATGTCGATTGAAAAAGAACTTTTTTCTTCAGCAGAAGATGAAATATCATATTCGCAGATTTTGGGCGATTTAGAACAGCGGTATTCAGTGATGAAAGAGCCGCTTCGTATCTGCACCCTTTCGTTAAGGTGCGCTTCTTGCGATTGATTTTGCTATTCGGCATGAAAAAAAGTGATTTCGCTGGTTTTGATTGGCGCACAATATAAAGTTCCAAGTTTACTGATAGATTTTCAAAATCTTATCTTCCGTTGTATGCCAGACAAGGCTTTTGAAAGTATGGGACTATCAAAAAGCAGCACCATAAAATTGGCTCACTCTATGCGGTCATTGATTTTACTTCTCAATTAAACAATATTCGTTGTCCAGTGACAATTTTGTGTGGCAAAAGGATGCTGCCAATCTAAAGGCTTTAAAAGGCTAAAAAAGAACTGCTACCCCAAGCCACTTTGCACATCGTTCCAAATGCAGGACATGAACTCAATAAATATGCACCAAACACGATTGCAGAGATATTAAATAACTAAAATGTAATATTCACAGTTTTACTTAGCAGGAAATCGTTTAGGTTTCCTGCTTTTTTTTACCCAAAACCGAAAGGAGGACAGAACACCATGCCAACCAAAGCTGAACTATATGCACAGATGGCGGAGAAAGTGGCAACGCAACTCACTGGAAGCTGGCAGGAATGGGCAGGGTTCCTTACTACGGCAGCCCGACTTTACAAGTACCCGTTCCATGAGCAGCTGATGATCTACGCCCAGCGCCCGGACGCTACCGCCTGTGCAGAGTACGATTTGTGGAATGAAAAGATGGGCCGGTATGTAAGGCGCGGCTCCAAGGGAATCGCTCTGGTGGACGATTCCGGGGACAGACCCCGCCTGCGCTATGTTTTTGATATTTCCGACACCGGAACCCGTGAACATTCCCGCACTCCCTGGCTGTGGCAGCTGGAGGAGCGACATTTGGATTCGGTGCAGGTCATGCTGGAGCGCATCTATGATGTTTCCGGTGATGACCTTGCCGGACAGCTCACTGAGGTAGCCGGAAAACTGGCTGAGGAATACTGGACGGAGCATCAGCAGGACTTCTTCTATATCGTTGACGGTTCCTTTTTGGAGGAATATGATGGATTATAACATCGGAGTGCAGTTCAAGGCAGCCGCCACCGTCAGTATCACTTATGCTTTGATGTCCCGCTGTGGACTGGAACCGGAACGCTACTTCGACCACGAAGATTTCATGGCGATCTTTGATTTCAATACTCCGGCAACCATCGGAGCGCTGGGAACAGCGGTCAGCCAGATCAACCAGCAGGTGCTGCGGCAGATCGGCGTTACCGTCCGAAATGCAGAGCGCGAAGCCAACCAAGAAAGGAGCAAACAAGATGAACAATCCCATGACCTATATCCAGAACGGAGACTATCTGATTCCCGACCTGAAGCTGAGCCAGCAGCCGGAGAAACCCCTGGGCAAGTACGGCAGGATGAGGAAAACCTACCTGAAGGAGCACCGTCCCATCCTCTACAACCAGATGTTGCTGAGCGAGAAGCTGTACCCGCACCTTCTGGAGATCGACGAGACCGCCCAGAGCAGACTGGAGCAGATGATGCCCCAGCTGACGAAGGAAGCGGGAGCCACCGAGGAACTGAAAGCCAGCGATCCCATGAAGTGGGTGGGGCTGATGAACACCTGCAAAGCCCAGGCCGAGGAAATCCTGATGGCGGAGCTTATCAACAGCTGACCCTAAACCTATTCCTCTCCGAAGCAGAACAGATCCAATCCATAGATGAAGCAGAGAATGTAGCGCATACATCCTCTGCTTTTTCTTTTGCTCAAAATGACATCGACCATGTGCTGCGTTTGGGCGGCAATACAGACCGCCAGAGGGAGCGTGTGGTTGCAGCCTTTGAAAAACAGAAAACCACCACTGAGATTGCCGAGATACTGAAAACGCTGTACCACGGCGGCAACGGCCTTGGCAGTGTGAGCGCATGGTATGCCGAGGATGGTATCCATCTTTCTCATGGGAAGTCTGTCCGTTATGACAGGTCTGCCCAGGTCATTTCCTGGGAGAGCGCCGCAGAGCGTATCGGGGAGCTTTTGGAGAGCGGACAGTTTGCCTCCAATGTAGAGCTTGCAGAAGCGGCAGGCTATGAACGATCCCTCCTCTCGGAAAAGCTCTGGCATCTGTATCACGATCTCAGTGAGGGGGCCAGAAAAGCCGGATGTTTGTCCTGCCTGTCAGAGATCAAAGGCAATGGTTTCCCAGAGGAGACCCGCCGCTTGACGGAGCAGCTGAGTGAACCGGCTTTTCGCCAGACTCTCAAGAAAGAATACGCTGCTTTCTGGACCGCCTATCAGCAGGACCGTGACCTGTTGCGTTTTCACTATCATAGACCAAGGGAGATCTGGGAGAACCTGAAAGACCTTGACCTGCCACGCAGGACCTTTTCTTCAGACCTTTCCCAAGTGCCAACTGTTCAGCGCTTCATTACCGAGGATGAGATTGACGCCGCCATAACCGGCGGCAGTAGTTTCGCCGGAGGAAAAGGCCGTATCTATGCGTTCTTCATGGAAAACCATACGGACAAGGAAAAAGTGAGATTCCTCAAAGACGAGTATGGCATTGGCGGACGCTCTCATGCCCTGTCTGGCGCAACACACAGCGGCGAAGACCACGACGGAAAAGGACTGCACTATAAAAAGCAGGACTGCCCAGATGTTCACTTGAACTGGGAAAATGTTGCCAAGCGCATTACCTCTCTTGTTCAGAAAGGCCGCTATCTTACCGAACAGGAACAGGCGCAGTATGACAAAATCCAGGCTGAAAAGGAACAGGCAGAAGAAGATGCTATCCAAGCCCAGCAGTCGGAGGTGGAGGAAGAAACGCCAAAGCCTACCCTTCGGGAGCAGTTTGAGCAGTATAAGCCTGTGGTGACTGCCGCCATTTCCGAGGATGCCGCATACCGCAATGCCTGCGGTCATTCTGACCGTGAAAATGCTGTCATCGAGGGCAATGCTGCTGTGCGCCGTGCGGTCCTTGCTTCTAAGGATATGGAGCTGATCCGCCTCTATTCGGATATACCGGAGTTCCGCCAGCGTCTGCACCAAGAAGTGATCGACGAAACCTATCCAAAGCTCCATGAACTTCTGCGCCCTCTTTCTCAGCAAGATATTGATACTGCCCTTTGTGCATGGAACGGCAATATCGAGAGTAAACACGCTGTCGTCCGCTACATGAAACACCATGCAAGAGAGAAAGATACCGCTGCATGGCTGGCTCAGGAATACGGTGGCAGCAACAGCCTGTTCGTTGTCCGTGCCGGAAGCCCGGAGGAAACGCAGCTGCCCTGGCCGAAGGTACAGCGCCGGATTGCCCAGCTCATTCAGGAGGACCGGTTCTATACCGAAGAAGAACAGGACCGTTTTGACGACATCGACCCAATCGCCATCCGGGAAGCTCTGGGGGAAAGAGGAATCGTCAACGGACAGGTGGCAGACCCGGAAAAACTGGACAATGACCCGTTTATCCAGCAGGTGATGTCGGATGCAGAGCAGATTGCAGCTGCCGAGACAGAGCAGACTTCCGAAGTTTCCATTTCCGATGAGGAATATGATGCAGTTCGCCGCCCAACTCCGCAAAGAACCTCCTATGACCCTGCCGCCCCGGTCTATGCCGTGGGAGATACCGTGTATATCGAGGATGACGCCTATCAGATCACCGAGCTGCGAGATGACACCGTGCAGCTTCTGCCCACCGGGATGGTATATCCCATCTACCGGGCAGAGCGTAAAGAACAGTTCGAGCAGCTGCTTCGGGCAGATCGCCGTAATGCTTACTATACCGAGTTTCTTCCCGTTGACCCGGACAAGGCAGATCAGGACCTGCGGGATGTATTGGTCCATGGACTGATGGATGAAGCGGATAAACAGCAGGTTTCCACGCTGCTGCAATCCGGCAGGAGCAACAGCGAGATCGCCTACTGGCTGAGCAGAGCCTATTCTGGTGAGATCGAAACGCTGAATCTGGAGACCGGCGATATTGCCGATTACCGTACCACGGCACGGGGCATAGAACTGGAAGTCATGGATGCAGAGGAAAAGCGTCTGGCTATGCTGTATTTCCGCTGGGATGAGGTTGCACCTTTGCTGCGCGGGATGTATGCCCGTCAGCAGGACGGTTTTGGACAGGAACAGCCCCAACCGTCTGCCGAATCCCCGACCTTCCATTCCGAGACCGTGGCCGTCTATCCGGGAGACAAGAACAATCTGCCTTATGATGTAGTGGTGGAACGGCTGCATATCGAGGAGCCGGAGCCGCCAGCCACCTGTGACAGAGCCGGAGAAAACCTTTGAGGAAGTGCTGGACGAACACTCGGTTTCCATTCAGGTCAATGGCCAGTGGCAGACCTTTCCCAATGCCAAAGCTGCCGAGAAAGCCTCCTATGAGGAATACAAGGATAACCTGCGCCGCAATGCAAAAAACTTCCGCATTACAGACGAGCATTTGGGCGAAGGCGGTCCGAAAGCCAAGTTCCAGGCAAATGTCAATGCGATTCGTTTGCTGAAAGAGCTGGAAGCTGCCGGACAGCAGGCAAGCCCCGAACAGCAGGAGGTTCTTTCTCAATATGTGGGCTGGGGCGGTCTCTCTGATGCGTTTGACCCGGAGAAACCGGTATGGGCTTTAGAGTATGCCCAGCTAAAAGAACTGCTGACCCCGGAGGAATATGCCGCCGCCAGAAGCTCTACCCTCAACGCCCATTACACCAGCCCTACGGTCATTCAGGCCATCTATGAAGCGGTGGACCGTATGGGATTTGAGACCGGAAATATTCTGGAGCCGTCTATGGGTGTGGGCAATTTCTTTGGTATGCTGCCGGAGAAAATGCGAAACAGCCGTCTGTACGGCGTGGAGCTGGACCCTGTTTCCGGGCGCATCGCAAAGCAGCTCTATCCCAAGGCGGACATCACAGTAGGCGGCTTTGAGACCACCGATAGGCGAGACTTCTTTGACCTTGCCATCGGCAATGTACCTTTTGGTCAGTATCAGGTCAACGACAAAGCCTACAACAAGCTGAATTTCAGTATTCACAACTACTTTTTCGCCAAAGCACTCGACCAGGTGCGTCCTGGTGGTGTGGTAGCTTTTGTGACTTCCCGCTATACCATGGATGCCAAGGATTCCACCGTGCGCCGCTATCTTGCCCAGCGTGCCGAGCTGCTGGGAGCTATCCGTCTGCCTAATGACGCGTTCAAAAAGAATGCCGGTGCCGAGGTGGTATCGGACATCATCTTCCTCCAAAAGCGGGATCGCCCGCTGGACATCGTGCCGGAATGGACCCAGACCGGACAGACGGAGGACGGGTTTGCCATCAACCGGTATTTTATCGACCACCCGGAAATGGTGCTGGGCAGACAGGAACCGGTAAGCACCGCTCATGGTATGGACTACACCGTGAACCCTATCGAGGGACTGGAGCTTTCCGACCAGCTGCATGATGCTGTGAAGTATATTCATGGCACTTATCAGGAGGCAGAGCTGCCGGAGTTGGGCGAAGGCGAAGCCATTGACACCTCCATTCCTGCCGACCCTAATGTGAAGAACTATTCCTATGCCATTGTAGACGGGCAGGTGTACTACCGGGAAAACAGCCGTATGGTGCGCCCTGACCTCAACGCTACTGCCGAAGCCCGTGTGAAAGGTCTTGTGGGACTGCGGGATTGTGTGCAGGAACTGATCGACCTTCAGATGGACGCAGCGGTTCCTGACAGCACCATTACCCAAAAACAGGCGGAACTAAACCAGCTCTATGACAGCTTTTCTGCCAAATATGGTCTCATCAATGACCGTGCAAACCGCCTGGCCTATGCAGACGATTCTTCCTATTACCTGCTATGTGCGCTGGAAGTCATCGACGAGGACGGAAAGCTGGAGCGCAAGGCGGATATGTTCACCAAACGAACCATCAAGCCCCATCAGGCAGTGGCTGTGGTGGATACGGCAAGTGAAGCACTGGCAGTGTCTATCTCGGAAAAAGCCTGCGTGGATATGAGCTATATGAGCCAGCTTACTGGAAAAACAAAAGAAGAACTGGCCGGAGAGCTGCAAGGCGTGATCTTCCGTGTACCGGGACAGTTGGAAAAAGACGGCACACCCCATTATGTGACTGCTGATGAATACCTTTCCGGCAATGTACGCCGCAAACTGCGTCAGGCGCAGCGAGCGGCACAGCAGGACCCGGCTTATGCAGTCAATGTGGAAGCTCTTACCGCCGCCCAGCCCAAGGACCTGGATGCGTCGGAGATCGAGGTGCGTCTGGGCGCTACTTGGATCGACAAGAGTACATCCAGCAGTTTATGTACGAAACCTTCAACACCCCGTTTTATCTCCAGAGTAGTATCGAGGTCAACTATTCGTCCTTTACCGCTGAATGGCAGATCAAGGGTAAATCTTCCATATCCTACAACGATGTGGCAGCCTACACCACCTACGGAACCAGCCGTGCCAATGCCTACAAGATTTTGGAGGACAGCTTAAACCTGCGGGATGTCCGTATCTATGACACCATAGAGGACGCAGATGGAAAAGAGCGCCGCGTGCTGAACGCCAAGGAGACCACCCTGGCTGCCACAAAAGCAGCAGGCGATCCGGGAAGCCTTTAGGGACTGGATTTGGAGAGATCCGGAGCGCCGACAGACTCTGGTGCGCCAGTACAACGAAGAAATGAACTCTACCCGTCCCCGTGAGTATGATGGAAGCCACATCACTTTTGGCGGCATGAACCCGGCAATTACCCTGCGGGAACACCAGAAAAGCGCTATCGCCCATGTGCTGTATGGCGGTAATACTCTGCTGGCACACGAGGTGGGCGCAGGCAAAACATTTGAGATGGTGGCCTCTGCTATGGAGGCTAAACGCCTGGGCTTATGCCAGAAATCTCTCTTTGTGGTTCCAACCACCTGACCGAGCAGTGGGCGTCGGAGTTTCTGCGCCTCTATCCTTCCGCCAACATCTTAGTCACCACCAAAAAGGACTTTGAGACCCATAACCGAAAAAGTTCTGCGCCCGTATTGCGACTGGTGACTACGACGCCATCATCATGGGACACAGCCAGTTTGAGCGTATCCATCAGCCGGGAGCGTCAGGAACGGCTTCTCTATGAACAGATCGACGAGATCACCGAGGGCATCGCAGAGGTGCAGGCCAGCGGCGGTGAGCGTTTTACCGTCAAGCAGCTGGAGCGTACCAGAAAGTCTCTGGAAGCCAGACTGGAAAAGCTGCAAGCAGAGGGGCGAAAAGACGATGTGGTAACCTTCGAGCAGCTGGGTGTAGACCGTTTGTTTGTGGACGAGGCCCACAACTATAAAAACCTGTTTCTATACACAAAAATGCGGAATGTGGCTGGTCTTTCCACATCGGACGCGCAGAAATCCTCCGATATGTTTGCCAAGTGCCGCTATATGGATGAGATCACCGGAAACCGTGGCGTGATCTTTGCCACCGGCACACCGGTCAGCAACTCCATGACCGAGCTTTACACCATGCAGCGTTACCTTCAGTATGAACGCTTGCAAGAGCTGAACATGACCCACTTCGACTGCTGGGCTTCCCGATTTGGAGAGACCTGTCACAGCATTGGAGCTGGCACCGGAGGGAACCGGCTACCGGGCAAGAACAAGATTCAGCAAGTTCTTTAATTTGCCGGAGCTGATGAACCTGTTCAAAGAAGTGGCTGACATTAAGACTGCCGACCAGCTGAATCTGCCTACCCCGGAAGTGGAATACCACAACATTGTGGCACAGCCTACCGAACATCAGCAGGAAATGGTCAAGGCTCTTTCGGAGCGCGCATCGCTGGTACACAGTGGAACCGTTGACCCGTCTCAGGACAATATGCTCAAGATTACCTCGGATGGCCGCAAGCTGGGGCTGGACCAGAGGATCGTCAACCAGATGCTGCCGGATGAACCCGGCACAAAGGTTAATCAGTGCGTGGAAAACATCATGCAGATCTGGCGGGATGGAGAAGCTGGCAAGCTGACCCAGCTGGTATTCTGCGACATTTCTACCCCGCAAGCAAAAGCCCCTGCAAGTAAGGCGGCGAAAACGCTGGATAATCCACTGCTTCATGCATTGGAAAGCGCTGTACCCTCTGCCGGAGCAGGAACCGGCCTTTACAGTATATGACGATATTCGTCAGAAGCTCATTGCCCAGGGGATGCCTGCCAACCAGATCGCTTTTATCCATGAAGCTAATACCGAGGTGCGTAAAAAGGAGCTGTTCTCCAAAGTCCGTACCGGTCAGGTGCGTGTGCTTATGGGCAGCACCGCCAAGATGGGCGCAGGCACCAATGTACAGGACCGTCTGGTGGCACTTCATGACCTGGACTGTCCGTGGAGACCGGGAGATCTTGCCCAGAGAAAGGGCCGTATCGAGCGCCAGGGCAATAGCAACCCTTTGGTTCATGTGTACCGTTATGTCACCGAGGGGACTTTTGATGCCTATCTGTGGCAGACGGTGGAGAACAAGCAGAAATTCATCTCCCAGATTATGACTTCTAAATCGCCGGTGCGCTCCTGCGATGATGTGGATGAAACGGCCCTCACCTTTGCCGAGATCAAGGCTCTGTGCGCCGGAGACCCCCGTATCAAAGAGCGTATGGATCTGGATGTGGAGGTATCCCGCCTGAAGCTGATGAAAGCCGACCACCAGAGTAAGCAGTACCGCTTGGAGGATCAGCTGCTCAAATACTTCCCGGAGGAGATTGAAAAGCACAAGGGCTTTATCAAGGGCTTTGAATCTGACCTGGAGGTTTTGGCAGCTCACCCGCACCCGGAGGACGGCTTTGCCGGTATGGAGATCCGGGGAGATCTGCTGACCGATAAGGAGAACGCCGGTGCTGCCCTTTTGGACGCCTGCAAGGAGGTTAAAACCTCCGATCCGGTGCAGATCGGCAGCTATCGGGGTTATGCCATGTCCGTGGAATTTTCCGCTTGGAAACAGGAATATACGCTCCTGCTGAAAGGCCAGATGACCCACAGGGCAACCCTTGGTACAGACCCTCGCGGAAATCTTACCCGTATCGACAATGCCCTCGCCCAGATGCCGCAGCGTCTGGAGGCGGCAAAGGCACAGCTGGATAACCTCTGTCAGCAGCAGGCTGCTGCAAAGGAGGAAGTTGGAAAGCCATTCCTTTATGAAGAAGAACTGAGAAGCAAAAACGCCCGTCTGGTGGAGCTGGATACCCTGCTCAACATCGACGGAAAGGGACAGGGGCAGGCACACGCTGAATCCGCTGTTGCCAAAAGCACACGGCCTTCGGTGCTGGATCATCTGAAACGCCCGGTGCCGCCCCGTAGTACCGATAAGAAACCAAAACAACATGAGGAGGTGCGATAACATGAATACCAACGATCTGAATACGGCTCTTTATGAAAAGATGGCCGCTGAGCAGGACAAATACAGGGACTGGCTGAAAAGCCAGCCCCCGGAAGAAACCCTGCACCACACCTATGAGTACACATCCGTGAGGACATCGTGATGGCGATGGAGGAACTGGAGCTGACCGATGCCCAGGCAGAGGCACTTTTGGAATCTCCCTCGCCGCTGGCGGATGTGTACCGCTATTTTGATAAGCTGGAGACCGGCTATATGGATGTGATCCGAGACAGCATTGAAAGCCGAGCCAATGAGGTATGCAGAGAACCAGAAGAACTTAATCCTATGGTAGTTTATCTTCATTCTGCTTCATACGCGACTAAGCATGGAGAAACAGACGCATACTGGCTTTCTGACCAGGCGAATTTTTCCTGCAAAGTTGCCATTGAGCAGGCGATCAGTGCCCATTATAGGAGATAACAGGCTGGATACTGCTTCTGCGGTGCAAGAGATCATGGAGGAATTGGAGCAGAGCGGCTGAACTTTATTCTCGCCAATACCATTCAGCATAAGGATGCAGATGGGCGGATTTCTCGTGATAACAAAGCATGGGCAAAGACCATTCCAATGCCGGAGGATAGTGCTACTTCCCAGCAATGTGCCGATCTGATAGTGGATCGAGTCAATCCGGGACTTGTGGACCTGTTTACAAGACAGGCTCGAAAGACCGTTCAGGAGAAAGAAAAAGGCTCTGTCCTGCAAAAGCTCAAGCAGGAGCTACCTGTCCATAAGCCTGCCGCCCCGAAGAAACGGGTCCGGAGAGATGACTATGGCAAAGCGTAAGCGGGATATGCAATTAAACTTTAGAGTTTCATCGGAGGAGCTTGCTGTGATTGAGCAAAAAATGTCTCAGCTTGGAACCTCAAACCGTGAAGCCTATCTAAGAAAAATGGCACTGGATGGGTATGTGGTTAAGCTGGAACTGCCAGAATTAAAAGAGCTGGTCTCTCTGATGCGCCGAAGCAGCAACAACTTAAACCAGCTGACTCGTAAAGTGCATGAGACGGGGCGGGTTTATGATGCTGACTTGGAGGATATATCCCAGCGGCAGGAACAGTTATGGGAGGGTGTGAAGGAAATCCTTACCCAACTTTCCAAACTTTCATAACAGGGATAGATACTCCATTTGCGGAGGGAGGAAAGGCGTTTCTTCGCCGCACCTTCCTCCGCCTTTTCTTTTTGCCGGTATCCTTGTCTTTTGCCTGTCTGTACCGGATAATATGAGTAGAATAAGAAGCGTAGCAAAGGAGTGGAAAACAGATGCTGACCTTTGAAAAAGTGTTGGAGATTTTTGCGGACTACCTGGCCGCAGACGAGACCATCGAAGTTTATATCAGCCGTCACGGATGTGTAAGGGTTGAGTTTGGCCAGAACTTTCACTATTGCACCGGCGAGGTGTGCCATACTCCCAAGGAACTGTTCGACCTCTTAGCTGATGATTACCGGACTTATCTGGAGATTGAACTGACCAAAGGCAAACGGGAAGTGACGGAAGATGATGAGAGAGAAGCGGATGCCCTGTGCAAACGGTATCTGGAGCGTTGGAAGGAGGAACTGGAATGAAGATTTTGAAATGCCTACTGATGATCGTAACCGCACCGGTCATTTTGGTACTGACGCTTTTTGTCTGGCTCTGCACGGGGCTGATCTACATATCCGGTTTAGTGCTTGGTCTGCTCAGCACTGTTTGCTCTGCTTGGCGTGGCTGTGCTTATTACCTATTCCCCACAGAATGGAGTGATTTTGCTGGTCATGACATTTTTGATTAGCCCGATGGGGTTGCCGCTGGCTGCGATCTGGCTGCTGGGCAAGGTGTTGTAACGGAACACCAAACGGTTATCGTCCAAGAGTTGTTCAATCAAAGCCAACGGTTCAAACCGATTTTCAATTTGAGGCAGATAACGGCTTTTCGCTAAAGTCTCATAGGTGGTGCTTCCGATTATGATTTCATCAAATACAGAACCACGATTTTGTTTTGCTATCCGCAAATCTTTTAGTTTTCCAAGACCCATCAGATGATGAAAGTCCAATTTGGAAAAGCCAATCACTAACTCTACGGTTTTTCCCTTTCGGCCAATAATAATCCGATACTGTATCTCCAATAATTTTTCAAATGCTTTTCCACACTTTTGTAATTTATCCATAAAACCTCTCTGTCCATAAAGAAAGCCGCCCTGCAATGCAAGGCGGCTTTGAGCATTTTCTTTCGGCTTTGCAGCCTACTCCGGTTTGAGGTTACTGCACAACCCCTACTGAAAGCTCTGCATAACAAGGCATCCCGGTACGCTATTATGCTTGCAACCACAAGAATCATGCCGCTTCATGTCGGCAAAGGCCGCACAGAAAGCCGGGCGATCAGTGACATTATCGACTATGTGGCCAATCCAAAGAAAACAGATAACGGCAGGCTCATTACCGGCTATGCGTGTGACAGCCGGACAGCGGATGCGGAGTTCCTTCTGGCAAAGCGGCAGTACATTGCCGCTACCGGACGAGTGCGCGGTGCGGATGATGTGATCGCCTATCATGTGCGCCAGTCGTTCCGCCCCGGTGAGATCACTCCGGAAGAAGCGAACCGGCTGGGTGTGGAATTTGCCAAGCGTTTTACCAAGGGCAATCATGCCTTTGTGGTCTGCACTCACATAGACAAGTCGCACATTCATAATCACATTATCTGGTCATCGGTCAGCTTAGAATATGATCGGAAATTCCGAAACTTTTGGGGCAGCACCAAGGCAGTCCGACAGTTAAGTGACACCATCTGCATCGAAAACGGACTGTCCATTGTGGAGAATCCGAAACCTCACGGAAAGAGCTATAACAAGTGGCTGGGCGATCAGGCAAAGCCCTCTCACCGAGAGCTGCTGCGTGTGACGATTGACAACGCATTATCACAAAGTCCTGCTGACTTTGAGGAGCTGCTGAGGCTGCTGCAAGAGTCCGGCTGTGAGGTATCAAAGCGCGGAAAATCGTATCGCCTGAAGCTCCCCGGTTGGGAGAAAGCCGCCCGTATGGACAGCCTGGGCGAAGGATATGGATTGGAAGATTTGCAGGCGGTTCTCTCCGGGAAGAAAGCGCATACCCCACGAAAGAAAGTGGTCGCACAGGCAGAGCCGCCAAAGGTCAATCTGCTGGTGGACATTCAGGCAAAATTGCAGGCAGGAAAAGGTGCTGGCTATGCTCGATGGGCTAAGGTTTTCAATCTGAAACAAATGGCACAGACCATGAATTACCTATCAGAGAACAATCTGCTGGAGTATGCGATTTTAGAAGAAAAGGCTACGGCTGCCACGGCACATCACAATGAGCTTTCGGCGCAGATCAAAGCAGCTGAAAAGCGCATGGCAGAGATTGCTGTTCTGCGTACTCACATCGTAAATTATGCCAAGACCCGTGAGGTCTATGTGGCATACCGCAAGGCGGGCTACTCTAAGAAATTCCGGGAAGAACATGAGGAAGAAATTCTGCTCCACCAGGGATGTTGAAAAGAAAGCAGTTAAATCATCAATCGGCATAATCGTTCACCTCAATAATATTGTTAGACGATGAAAAGAGATAGCAGATTTACTTGTTTATCTTAAAACGATAATTATATAGTACTACAAATATTACAATGGTCTGGATGCTGGAATGTATTCAGAAAACGAAATGGATTTGGCAATTTTGGACGTTATGCTTCCTGATATAGACGGATTCCGTATTTGTCAAAAATTAGAGAAAATTATTATTTCCTATTATAATGCTTTACAGCTAAAATTGATGATGGCTGATAAAATTATGGGACTAACAATTGGTGCTGATGATTATAACAAAAAATCCTTTGGAGGTTTGCAGAGTGAAAACTTCCTTAAAAGCCGTTATGTTCGTTATAATAATGCGGCTAAACCATTTTTCAAAAAGAATCCCATGAACATGATGTAAGAGGACTTATTATAAACAAGAATACTCACAAATGTACTTTGTATGGAAAAGAGGTTACTTTGACACCTATTGAGTTTTCTATCCTCTGGTATTTGTGTGAGAACAGAGGAAAAGTTATTTCGTCTGAGGAATTGTTTGAAAATATTTGGGGTGAAAATTATTTAGATAACAATAATACTGTTATGGCTCATATCGGAAGATTGAGGGAAAAATTAAATGAACCCGCCAAAAATCCAAAATTTATCAAAACAGTTTGGGGGGTAGGTTATGAAATTGAATAAAATGAACAAAATTATCTGCTTACAATCCTGTTTAAAAGTTATATCTTACAGAGTGTAATTTGTTCGGGAATTATCTTAGTGTGTACGGTTTCGTTAGATATGGGACTTACTTGGGTACTGGATAGATATGTGGAACATTACTACCTGATATATAGGGGACTTTATGTTTATATGGTAGGGCTTATATTATGGGTAGTTTGCATTTTGTATTTGACTTATAAACTTTTGAAAAAGGTTGTTAATTATGTCTACGAGTTACAAGCTGCAACAGGAAAACTATTTGATAAATCAGTAGATTATATTGAACTCTCACCGGAACTAAGCGAAATTGCTATCAACATAAATCGCTTAAAGCAAGAAGCAGAAAACAATGCGCGACTTGCACAGGAAAATGAACAGCGCAAGAATGATTTGATTATGTACCTTGCACATGATTTGAAAACGCCGCTTTCTTCCGTCATTGGCTATCTAACACTACTGCATGATGATGAACAACAAATATCACAGGAGTTAAGAGAAAAGTATCTTTCTATTTCTCTTGATAAAGCAGAACGTCTTGAAGATTTGATAAACGAGTTTTTGAAATCACACGATTTAACTTATCTAACATAACATTACAATACAGCAACATAAATTTGACCCGTTTATTAGAACAACTTATCTATGAATTTAAGCCCATATTAAAGGAAAAAATTTGAAATGTACTCTCAATAGTACAAGCGACATTATGCTACATTGCGACGCAAACAAAATACAACGTGTGTTCGATAATCTCTTGCGTAATGCGGTAATTTACAGTTATACAGATACAGAAGTTGCAATAACCACAGAACTTCAAGAGAACACTATTGTAATTACTTTTTGAAAATTTTGGGAATCCTATCGCAGAAGAAAAACTAAAACTAATATTTGAGCAGTTTTACCGAGTTGACACATCAAGAAATACTACAAGTGGTGGTGCCGGATTGGGACTTGCGATTGCGAAACATATTGTAGAACTACATAAGGGGACTATTGTTGCTCATAGTAAAGACGAGTGTATAAAATTTATAGTTACACTTCCACTTTCGTAGTAAAATCGTAAGAAATTCCGTAGCAAAAAGAGGATTTTCTTGCGAACAATCATCAAAATTAAGGCTTTTTATTTTGATACAATTATTGTATCAAGGTGAAAGCCTTTTTATCTTTAAACGAAATATAATATACAATAACAAGGAGGTATGTTGGTGAAATACCAAAATCGAATTATGGCGTTACCTATGCTATGTATGATAATAATTGTGTTATCTGCCTGTTGTTTTGACGAGCAGAAAAAATGAAACCAGTAACGTAAATCCAAAAGTACAATCCGTTGAAACGGTATCCGTTACTCGCGGTAATCTTACTCCAACGGTATCTGCTCACACAACTATTATTCCGGCTTTGGATTTTGTTTTATGTTCTTCTGTTGAGGGTACTTTTGAAGCCTGTTCCTCAGCCGGCAACAAAATTACTGAGGGTGGTGTGATTGGGAAAGTATCTGAAGAAGAAATAAAATCCCCAGTTGACGCAACGATTCTTTCTATTATCTCATCTAATGAGAGTGTTCCCAAAAATTATCCCTTAGCAACAGCTAAGTACACAGGTTTTGCTCTCAATATTGAAGCTGAAAATTTTTGAAAATATTGCCGGAAAATGCAGCATTAAAAGCAAAGTTTCAAGTAGTTGATGGTGTGGGACCTACGGAAGCGATTGCAGTTGTAGTACCAGTATCAGAAAATGCAGAAAGCACATTGCAATGTTTAATTGGAAAAGATATTGATGTAAAACCCGGACAAAGTGCTACCGTTGTCATAACAGCCGAAACTAGAAAAGATGTGCTTTTGTTACCACTTTCAGTCATTGCGGGCAGACAAGGTAAGGGAATGGTAACCGTAATAAATGACGGAAAACAAATTCAAACAGAAGTTATGCTGGGTGCAACTGATGGTGCATATATAGAAATATTGTCGGGTGTAAATGAGGGCGATACAATTTCTTCTATTCCCCAAACCTTGACCCAAGGAGTAAGGAGTAATTTGTAACATGGAAAAAAACGAATGGAGGAAATTTAATTCAAATAAAAAACTTGGTAGCGACTGTTAATTTGAATAATGGTGATACCTTAGTAACTGTAAACAAAGCAAATATGGAACTAAAGCGAGGAAACAGCTATGCTATTGTAGGCAAATCGGGTTCAGGAAAAACAAGCCTTATATCAATTATAGGTTTACTCAACCACTCATATCAAGGCGAATTTCTTTATAATGGTATGTCTGTTTCCACTTTAACAGATAGCCAGCTATCTATGCTTCGAGCAAGTAATATCGGTTTTGTTTTTCAAAACTATTCTTTAATTAAACATTTAAGAGTTTGGGAAAATATTGAGCTTCCTTTACTTTATTCAAAAAAGAAAATGAATACAAGACAGCGGAAAGAAGCAATACGAAATCTTTTGCAAAGTGTTGGATTAGAAGGAAAAGAAAATGATTATCCATCTAATTTATCAGGAGGCGAACAACAAAGAGTGGCGATTGCCCGCGCACTTGCAGTATCGCCGGAAGCCATTTATGTGATGAACCTACTGGTGCTTTAGATAAAAAACCGGAAAACAAATTATGGACCTTTTACATCAAGTTGTGCTTAAAAATGGCATTATGCTTTTAATAGTAACTCATGACCTCGATATTGCAAAGACTTGTAATACAATTTTTGAAATGGACGGAGGGAGGCTTCAATGTGTTAAATATGATTCTTAAAGACCTTCGTATTTCTCCTCTAAGAAATATCTTAACAGGTATATCGATGTTTGTAGGAATTATTGCAATGATTAGTTCTGTCTTGGTGGGAACGCTTGGTAAAGAATATTTGATTTCTGTCAATGCACAGATGTATGGATGGAGTCCTACATATTCTTTTTCAATTACAGGATCAGATTTTCAAGATACCATTAAAATGGAGAATTTTTTTCGAGAAATTTACAATACTGATCATTTTGTGGCTGTTACCTTTTCCATGCTGGAAGAGATAACAGTTGCTCCAGTAGCGTCTGTCTCTTCTCTACAAGACATAAGTGACACTGTTTACAAAAGACTGTACCCGTAGATGTTGTTTTTACTACAAGCACATATAACAAAATCTATAATTTGCCTATGTCATCAGGGGATTGGTTTGATTCTTCGGAAATAAATAAAACTCTGTGCATGGTAGTAAATAAAGCAGCACAGAATTATTTTGATACTTCATATGCT
>VOFH01002304.1_pt1 | contig 17263 bp, 30 predicted proteins | sample 5384091 | NCBI WGS metagenome assembly VOFH01 (sample SAMN12384727, study PRJNA508395) | human gut metagenome | isolation source: healthy gut G | host: Homo sapiens
TCTGCGTGACAGAAATGCTCTGGTTTCGGCTGCTGCCGGTTCGTGAAAGATAGCAGTACTGCTGAGAGGATCAATCTCAATGATCACGATGAAAAAGAATCCTGTGGATGGATAAGCTGCTTGTTGTCACATATACAGAGGCAGCGGCAGCCGAAATGAAAAAGAAAGCGATCGCGGCAGCGAAAAAAAAAACTGGAAGAATTTCCGGAAATTCGAATTGGAACAGCAGGTCGTTAATACATAGTGCGATGATCACTACGGCATGGGCTCCTGTCTGTCGGTAATCCGGGATCGCTTCCGGCGTGATCGGAATCGATCCGTCATTCCGTGGGAGAAGAAGGGGAGCTACGTCTGCTTAACAGGCGTACTGGATGAAATGCTGGAAGAACATGCGCAAAAAAGATGAGGAAGAGTTCCGGGAATTTGTGGAAAATATGGAACAGGCAGAACGGATAAAAAAGATTGAGGAACTGATTCTTTCAGCTGTATGAATACTCAAGTTATCCTGATCCACGTCAGTGGCTGACCTCCTGTGCAGAAGATTATGAAACAGACAGAGAGCATTTGAAGATTCAAGAATGGTGCATACAGTGGGAAGAACGGGGACAGCAACTGGCGATCTGTATGGACCGGTCAGACAGGCGATGAAATCGTCGGGCTCCCGGCAGGTCCGTATATGTATGCAGAGGCATTAACCAGATGAAAAAGAAATGAAAAGCTGGTGGGCGATCGCGAGAAATGATGAGGGTTCTGATGGATTTCAAACTGAAAAGCTTTCTGCAAAAAAAAAGATGAGACTGTCGATGTGGAGCTGCGGAAATCTGGCCCGTATTGTCCGAAGCAGTTGAAAGCTCTATTTGAGTGGGATTCAGAAATTTTATTTCAGTGCAACGGCAGATGAATGGATTGCAGATATGCAGGATTCCGCCTAGCGTAATGAGTGACGCTGAATCGGACTGGTAAGCAGGAGTTTGCTGGGACTGGCTTGATGAAAAAAGCGGCGGAGAAATATGATTGATTTCAGTGATATGGAGCAGTTTGCACTGGCAATCCCTGACGAGAAATACAGAGGAAAATCGTGCCATCTGCGGTTGCTGAAGAATATCAGGAGCGGTTTGCCGAAGTGATGGTGGATGAGTATCAGGACAGTAATCTGGTGCAGGAAACGATCCTGACGAGTGTGTCAGGGATGAGTAAAGGCAGAAATAATATGTTCATGGTAGGGGATGTAAAGCAGAGCATATACAGATTTCGTCTCTCAAGACCGGAACTTTTTATGGAGAAGTATGATACTTACAGTGTGGAAAGCAGTCCCTGTCAGAGAATTGATCTTCATAAAAATTTCCGAAGCAGGAAGGAAGTACTGGACAGTACAAACTATCTTTTTGAAAAGCTGATGTTCCGGGAATTTGAGGGATCGAATATGATGAAAATGCGGCTCTGTATGCGGGAGCAGAGTTTCCACCGATACCGGAAGATGCCGTCTTTACGGATAAGACAGAAGTTCTGATCTTTAATCAGCAGGACATAGAAGACAAGAAGATGCCAAAGAATGAAGAGCAAGAATGATCGCACGAAGGATCAGGGAAATGATGGGATCGGGATATATTACGATGAAAGACAGTGATTCCTTTCGAAAAGATACAGTATAAGGATATTGTAATTCAACGCGGAGTATCCAGGGATGGCAGAAATTTTTTCAGCGTGCTGGCAGAAGAAGGAATCCCGGCATATTCAGTGAGCAGAGAGGGGTATTTGAAAACGTATGAGATCAGTGTCCTTTTTAGATTATCTGCGGATTCTGGATAATGCGAGGCAGGATCTTCACTGACAGCAGTGTTGGCTTCACCATTTGTCAGGCTGGATGCGGAAGAACTGGCATTGCATCCGGCTGGCATATCCGAATCTGCCATTTTACGAGTCTGTCTGGCTGTGTGGGAAGAAAACGGAAGAAACCGGAGCAGACGGGGTGGAGAACCGGAGAAAAGAAAAGAAAGAAAAAGAAAAATCAGACGCAGAAGCGGGAAACCGCAGCGGAGAGATTTCAGAAGCGGTCAGAGAAAAGCTGGCAGAGTTTACGAGGCAGGTCAGATACTTCAGAAGCATACTTTCCTATACTCCGATCCATGATCTGCTGGCAAAGATCCTTTGAAGAGACAGGATACCGGATTCTTTATTGCTGCGATGCCGGGAGAGAACGGCGGATAAATGTGGAGATGCTGATGGAAAGGCGTGTGCATTTGAGGACGAGTTATAAAGGACTTTAATTTTAATCAGATATTGAGCAGTTGAAAAATATAATGTTGATTATGGAGAAGCCGGAATTATGGATGAACAAAACGAATCTGGTACGCTGATGGTATCCATAAAAGTAAGGACTGGAATTTCCGGTGTATTTGTAGCTTGGGAATGGGAAAAAGCTTTAATATGCAGGATCGGAGGGGAAGTATTGTGATCCATCGGACTGGGGAGTGGAATTGATGCAGTTGATCTGGAACAGAGACAGAAAATCCAACTTTCTGAAAAGAATGATACAGGAAAAAACAAAAGCTGGAGAATCTTTCGGAAGAACTGGAGTTCTTTATGTGGCATGACCAGGGCAAAAGAAGATGATCCCAATGACCGGTACAGTGAAGCTGGGGAAGAAAAGAACTTCTGGCATTGGAAATGATGGAAGATATAATAAAAAGAAAAAAACAGAATAGCTGGAAGAAGCAGATGAAAAGATTCGCTTGCACTGTATCAGATGGAAGGAGCAGACTCTTTGACTGGATCTTACCGGCACTGATAGAGGGTGGAAAAAGGCAGAAAAATGGATGCAGGTGCGGTACAAGAAGAAATTATCTATGGGGCAGCAACAGCAGGTCGGGCAAGTACTGGCGAGAGAAGTGCTGGAACACTGGGATACAGAAAAGTCGTAGCATAACTATGGAAAGGAAACTGTCAAGAACAGATGAATTATATATCCATATTTGGAAGAGCAGATGAAATTGAAATTTACAGTCTCAGAACTGAAAAGAGAATTACGCAGGAGAACAGATGCGTGAAATGCAGGAAAGACAGTGGCGAGGAACTGTATCAGGAACCTGAAATTGTTCCGTTAGTACCGGGATTATGCAGAATCAAAGAAGGTCTGACCAGGGCGTCAGAGGAACTGCTTATCATAAGCTTATGGAACTATTAGATTTTACCAGGCAATATACGAAAGCTGCTTTGAAAAATGCAGTGCATGATTTTGAAAAGGAGAAAAAGATGACTTCGGAGATGGCAGCGTGTATCCGTATATCGATATTTTATTATTCCTGGAAAGCAGCAGTGGAAAAGAATGTCAGCGGCAGCCGGAAAAGGGAAGTTATGGAGAGAGCAGCCTTTTGTACTGGGGTGGATGCAGATCAGGTCTATCCGGGATTTTCCGGTGAGCCAGGAAGTCAGGAAAAGCGATTCTTGTTCAGGGAATTATAGATGCTTACTTTGAAGAGAAAGACGGATTGTAGTACTGGATTATAAGACGGACAAGGTGAAGAGTGCAGAGCAGTTGAAAGAACGTTATCATGCACAGTTGGAATATTATGCACAGGCATTGGAGGGGCTTCTTGAAAACCGGTGAAAGAAAAGATTATCTATTCATTTACGCTAAGAGAGGAGATCAGGTTATGAAATGGCTTATGTATTATCTGATCGTGGTGAATTTGTTGACCTGGATCATCTACGGAATTGATAAGTGGAAGGCAAAGCGACGTGCGTGGAGAATACCGGAGAGAACACTGTTGTTCTTTTGGCGGCTGCCGGTGGCTGCACAGGGGCATTGGCAGGGATGCTGATGTTCCGGCACAAGACAAGAAAACTGAAATTCATGATTGAATTGCCAGTTATTTTTGTAGTGGAAAGTATTTTCTTTGTATATATTTTTCTGAAATTAGACAAATTGCACATAGAATAGTCAGAAAAGCGGTCCAGAGAATGGATTTTAGAAATTGCAGTCAGCTTCTTTTCTAATTGGAGAAATTCTGCTAATATTACTTACAGAGTACTTTAGTCGGTTAAAGAAAGGGAGAAAAATGCCAAAGTTAAATGAAAATTATCAGAATGTAAAAAGACAGCTACCTTTTTGCAGAAATTGCCAGAAGAGTAAAAGTATATGAGGAAACGTATCCGGACAAAGCAGATCAGATCATTCGTCTTGAATCGGCGATAACTCTTCCACTTACGAAGAGCGTGATCGAGGCACTTCATGAGGCAGTTGATTCCCAGGCGGTGTCTGAGACATTTATGGGATATGGCCCAGAGCAGGGATATGAGTTTGCACGCAAGGCGATTGCAGATTATTATGCAGGAATGGCATTGAGGTTGATCCTGCAGCAATTTTATTTCAGACGGAGCTAAGAGCGATACAGGAAATATCACAGAACTTTTTTCAAATGATAATAGTTCTTGTCCCTGATCCGTTTACCGGTTTATGTGGATACAAATACGATGGATGGAAAGAAGATCATCTATAGGGCGAACGGAACGGAGGAAAAATGACTTCCTTCCGATGCCGGATGATAAAGTAGAAAGGCAGATATCATTTATCTTTGTTCTCGAATAATCCGACCGGAGACAAGCTACAATAAAGAGCAGTTGGAAAGCATGGGTTGATTATGCCCTGAAGAATGATTCGGTAATCCTTTATGACTCTGCCTATGAGGCATTTATTACCGATCAGGATCTTCCACGGGTATTTATGCTATTGAGGTGCAAAGAATGTGCGATTGAATTTTGCTCTCTGTCCCAAGACAGCAGGATTTACAGGAACTCGTTTCTCCTATACGGTTGTTCCGACAGAGCTGGTGTTTACGGCTTCTAATGGAGCAACATTAAGTCTTCATGACATGTGGAACAGAAGGCAGTCTACAAATTTAACGGTACGCCATATATCATTCAGTATGCGGGCAAAGATTCTTCACAGAAGAGGGCATGGCAGAGTGCCAGCAGAATATTGAATACTATAGAGAGAATGCGACTAAAATTAAATATTGACTATTAGTCATTTTGGAATATATTGTGTATTATACAAAAAATAAGGAGATGATTTCAGTGGTCAAAGCAGGCAAGTGGATTGCAAAGCATCGGGTGTTGATCTTGATTGTCAGCGCGCTGCTTATGATTCCGTCTTTTTCGGAATCGTGAATACGAGGGTCAACTATGATCTGCTCAGCTATCTGCCTGAACATCTTGAAACCGTGAAGGGGCAGGATATTTTGGTAGATGAATATGGCATGGGAGCGTTTTCCATAGTCGTAGTAGAAGATATGGAACTAAAGGATGTACAGAAGCTGGAAGAAAAGTTCAGCGAAGTACCGCATGTAAAAGATGTGTTATGGTACGATGATGCCGCAGATATCAGTCTTCCCGTCGAGATGCTGCCGAAGGATATAAGGGAAGCCTTTTTCAAAGGAGAAGCAACGATGATGTTGGCTCTTTTGATAATACGACATCTTCGGACGAGGCAATGGATGCGGTGACACAGATGAGGCAGATTGCAGATAAGCAATGCTTTATAAGCGGAATGACAGGTGTTGTTACAGATATTAAAAATCTTTGCCTGCATGAGCTCCCGATTTATGTGGTGATCGCAGTACTCTGCTGTCTTTTGATATTGGAACTGACGTCCACGTCGTTTCTTGTACCGATCTTGTTTTTGATAAGTATCGGAGCGGCGATTGTATATAATCTCGGAAGCAATATCTTTTTTGGGAGAAACGTCCTATATTACGAAAGCGCTGACTGCGATTTTACAGTTAGGCGTAACGATGGATTATTCCATTTTCCTTTTGAATAGTTATGAGGAAAATAAGAAACGGTTTCCGGGAGAAAAAGAACGGGCGATGGGGCATGCGATCGCGAATACGTTTAAGTCGGTTGTCGGAAGTTCGGTGACAACGATCGCAGGCTTCGCGGCGTTGTGCGCCATGACGTTTACACTTGGAAGAGATCTCGGAATCGTAATGGCAAAAGGTGTTGTTATGGGAGTGCTCTGTTGTGTGACGCTGCTTCCTTCACTTGTTCTTGTATTTGACAAATGGATAGAAAAAACAACGCATAGACCACTGTTTTCTAATATGAATAAACCGTCAGAGTTTATTACGAAACATTATGCTGTCTGGATCGTTTTGTTCCTTGTCCTTTTGTTCCCTGCAATTTACGGAAACAACCATACGAAGATCTATTATAATATCGCTCAGTCTCTTCCGGGATCGCTTGACAGTAATGTGGCGAATGAAAAACTGGAAAAGGATTTTGAAATGGGAAACATGCATATGATCCTCATGGATAAAAATATGGATGGTGTGCAGAAACAGAAAATGCTCGATCAGGTTGATGAAGTTGACGGTGTAAAATGGACGATCAGCATGAACTCTTTGATAGGTCCGTCCGTGCCGGATTCGATGATCCCGGACGATATTAAGAGTATGTTGAAAAGCGATCACTATGAGCTGGCATTTATTTGTTCGGAATATGCATCTGCAACAGATCAGGTAAATACACAGATCGCACAGATCGACGATATTGTGAAATCATATGACGATGACGCTATGGTGATCCGGGAAGCGCCTTTGATGAAAGACCTTCAGGATGTAACGGATGTAGACCTTACAATGGTCAATGTTCTTTCGATGGCGGCGATCTTTCTGATCATTATGATCGTATTTAAGTCAATTTCCCTTCCGGTTATTCTTGTATCGGTTATCGAGTTTGGAATAGCGGTCAACATGGCGTTTCCATATTATATGGGAACGGAACTTCCGTTTGTGGCAAGTATTGTGATCGGAACGATTCAGCTTGGAGCGACTGTTGACTATGCGATCTTGATGACGAGCCGTTATCAGAAAGAACGCGGACGCGGAAGGTCGAAAAAAGAAGCGATCGCGATCGCTCATAAAACAAGCATGCCGTCAATTATCAGCAGCGGTTTAAGTTTCTTTGCGGCGACGTTCGGAGTGGCGTGCTACTCTAAAGTAGACATGATCGGTTCTATATGTACATTGTTGGCAAGGGGAGCGATCATCAGTATGATCATAGTTATACTTGTACTTCCGGCGATGTTTATGATATTTGATAAAATTATCTGTAAGACATCGATTGATTTCTCGGAGAAAAGGCGAAGAAAACGGCGCAATAAAAAGTAATGGAAACAAAAAGTAAAACTATGAATGTCGGGAAAGGATGTTGGCAGTTATGAATAAAAACAGAAGAATGAAACATGTAGTAGCGGCTTCACTGGCTTTCGGAGCGGCGGCGCTTACCGGATTCGGACAGATCGCTCCGGCAGCAGTATATGCGGCAGAGCAGACGGAAACTGTGAAAACAGAAAGTACAAAAAGCGGAGAACAGGCAGACGAAGGCCTGTTTAAAGAAGAAACGGTTTATGTCAATGCAGATGCAAACGGAGCGGTAAAACTTATAACAGTTTCGGATTGGCTGAAAAATGCGGGAACGACAGAAAGTTTAAAAGATGTCAGCGAACTTGACGGTATTAAAAATATTAAAGGAGAAGAAACCTTTTCGGAGTCGGGCGATAATCTGACGTGGGATACAAACGGCGCAGATATTTATTATCAGTAGCCAATATTGCAGCAGCACTGACCGGAATGGAACACAGCTCAATGCAATCAATACCCAGCTCGGAACACTGCAAAGTGACTGTGAGACAGCGGTTGCAGATGTCAATGCGAAGATTACAGATTACAATACAAAAGTGGATGCAGCACAGGCAGCAGCCAATACAAGCAAGACGCAGATTGCAAATGCGATCAGTGCATTGCAGGTTCAGTTAAATGCGACAACAGATGAGTCAGTAAGAGATCAGATCTAAACAGCAATTACGGCACTCAGAATGCACAGACTGCTGCAGACGGACTGAACAATGTGCAGAAAGCATCTGCGATCACGGTCCGTACTGACCTTTGACCTGTCAGCCATCACAAGCAGGGCAGCAACGCTGAGACAAATTCCTTGAAGACATTTAAAACTGCAGCAGCATTGGCAGCAGCTTCCGAAATGCAGAAGAAACTGGATGCTATTGCAGCGAGTTGACAGTCTTCCGTCAGATTCAATCAGCCAGCTTACAGCATCTGTGACTCAGTTGAATCAGAGAGAGGAATGCAGGGACTGAATACCGGACTTGGGACTCTTTCGAGCGGACTTGGACAGTTGAATACATGTCTGTTCAGGCACAGTTCTGACAACAATCAGGGGAATTACTGGTGAATGGCGGATTTATGCAGCTCGGATCTTATAATACTTCTCTTCTTTCAGGTGCAGAGGCGAAAGGAAGCAGTTAACACTGGCAGCCGGAGCAGGAACATACCTGAAATGAGGTCGAACAACATCCACTTGGTTCCACAGAATGTCAGCCATTGCAGCGAAACTTTCAATAACAGCAATGCACTGAAGGAGCTTCCTCACTTTCAGAAGAACAGAAGCTACAGCAGAATGGTATGGATCAGTTCGATAAAGAAGGAACAAGTAAATTAAGAGTGATGCAGTAGAAGACGAATTCGGAGATGTACTTGACAGACTCAAAGCACTGACCTCTGATGACTGCACCTACAATACATTCAGTGTAGGACAATGGATAAGAGTGTAAATTTGTGATCGAGACAGAAGCAATCCGAATAATTGACGATTCACTTATATTTGTATCATCTTATAAAGAGGGACAGAGCAGATACTTGACCGGTATCTGCTCCGTCCCTGTTCGTTTACAGGCAGATGACAGGAATCAGTTTTTCAGTATAATCTGATCTGATCGGAAATACTTCTAAAAAAAAAAAGAAGGCAGAATATGGGGAAAGAAAAAACCGATCAATTTAAACGAACTGGAGAGGGAAGAAAAAATGAAGTAAAGATTGCGGAAGAACTGGGACTATTGGACCGGGTACTTGCACAGGGCTGGAAATCACTTACTTCAAAGAGACCGGGAGGATCGGCGGACTAGTGACAAAAAGAAGACGGACGCAGGAGAACAGGACAGCACAGACGGAGGGAAAAATATAGAAAAACCGGAAGCAGAAAGGTCTTATTTTGACAAAACCACTCATTTTGATAAAATGCTCAGAATGGGAGCATGGTTGGGTGATTATTATGATAGAAAAGATGAATATATTTGATGTGGAGATTCCAATCCTGACAGCAAAGAAGCGATGATCGGGCGATGCAGTATCTTGAGAGTGAGTCAGTGGATACGATCGAGCTGGTTTCCATGGATATGCTGATGAAAGAAAGAAAATGCACAATGGAAAGAGCAGATCAATGCACTGACGATGCTGCTGCCGGAGATACAGAGATCCTGAAAGCGGCAGAGATAGAAAATGAAAAGCTGTTCGGGAAACTGGAAGAGAACGTTTTCCTTAAGATGTTCATGAAGTATATGCAAAAAATCATAAAAAAATATTCCTGCTTGCAGACAGTGAGGAAAATCTGGGAAAAGTAGAGGCGGTTCTGTCCAGGCACAACCAGGGAATCCGCGTTACCGGGCAGATGGTGATTTCGGAATGAAGAGCAGATCAGGATGCGATCAATGCCATCAACGGAACGGACTGTATCCTGTCGGTGCTGCCGTCCCCGTTTCAGGAACGGTTTATTACGGCAAATAAAGCCCTTCTGAATGTACGGGTCTGGCTGGGAGGCGGCTGTGCGTTCACAGGGCATCTGGATGAGATAAATTGAGGAACCGGATCCGTTTTTTATTCAGAAGAAAAATTTTCAGATATCATGTAGAACAGGAAAAAGAATAACGGATTTGCCTGGAAATAAGATCTATATTCGGAAAATTGTGAACTATGCTAAGTCTGAAAATATGAATTTTTGTAAAAAATTCAAAAAATGACTAAAATAAAAGGATTTTACTCTTTATTTTTTTGCAGTTTTGACTTAATATACTAAGTGGAAATGTGTACGTAAAAAATCGACTGTGAAGGCAATGTGTAAGTTATCAAAAGGGGAGATGGAATGGAGGAAAAGGATGATTTCTAATCAGATACTTAAAAAATACAATTGAAGGATTAAAGGAATTTCAAGGGGCAGACAGTCAGGTGATCAATGGATGCCAGTTTTTCAAAGTCTTTGATGATCACCAGCTGGAATATGTGCTTTTAGCGTATGGTGACAGCGAGGATGTCTATATGATAGGCAAGATTGCAAGCTTCCAGATTCAGAATCTTCTGGTTGCATACAAGGAGAGATTTGACAAGGATAATTTTATAAAGAATCTGCTTTTGGATAATCTCCTTCTGGTTGATATATACAATCGCGCGAAGAAGCTTCATATTGATATTGAAGTGCGGCGTGTAGTATTTATTGTTGAGACAAACAGGGAGAAGGACGGCAACGAGCTTGAGAAGATCAGAAGTCTTTTCGGCGGTAAATCAAAGGATTTTGTTACAGCTGTTGACGAGAAGAATATAATAGTAGTGAAGGAGCTGGCAGAAAACGAGACCTATGATGATCTCAGAAAGACAGCCGAGGTGATTTTGAATCTGTTCAGATCCGAAGCGGATGGGGTGCATATTGCATATGGTACTGTTATCAATGAGTTGAAAGAGGTGTCGCGCTCATATAAGGAGGCCAGGATGGCTCTCGATGTCGGAAAAATCTTTTTCGAGGAGAGGAATATTATAGCATATTCCCAGCTTGGAATAGGTCGTCTGATATATCAGCTCCCGATTCCTCTATGCAAGATGTTTATCAAAGAGATATTCGATGGCAAATCCCCTGACGATTTTGATGAAGAAATATTATGGAATCAATGGACTATTAAGGAGAAAGTAATGATTAAACTTGAACATGTCAGTAAGGCATATTCTGCAGGTATACCTGCTCTCAATGATGTCAATCTCGAGATTGATGATGGAGAGTTTGTTTTCGTATGCGGAGATAGCGGATCCGGTAAATCCACTTTGATTAAGCTTCTTTTAAAGGAGCTTGATCCTACAGACGGAACGATTACTGTTGACGGAAGGAATCTGACGCGCATTCGCCACAAGCAGGTTCCTAAATACAGAAGAAATGTTGGAGTCGTTTTCCAGGACTTCAGATTATTAAAGGATAGAAATGTTTATGAAAATGTAGCTTTTGCACTCAAGGTTATCGGTGCATCCACAGTTGTTATTAAGAAAAAGGTGCCACAGATGCTTTCTATGGTAGGGCTTGCTGCAAAGTACAAGTCAAAGCCGAGAGAGCTTTCGGGAGGAGAGCAGCAGAGAGTAAGGGCGATCGTAAATGAGCCGCCAGCATGCTGGCGGATGAGCCGACAGGTAATCTCTGGATCCAACGAACTCCTGGGAGATCATGAGCCTTCTGAAAGAGGCGAATGAGCGCGGAAACAACCGTGCTTTGTTGTCACGCATAATCAGGAGATCGTAAATGAGATGAACGAACGCGTCATTATGAAGCAGGGGTCATCATCAGTGATGAAACGAAAAGGTGGGTATACAGATGAGGATTAGTACGATTGGATACGTTGGAAAGCAGGGAGTTAAGAGTATTTGGAGAAATAAGATGTTTCTCTGGCATCCATTGCAACGATGTCAGCCTGTATCTTCCTGTTCGGATTATTTTTTCGATTCTTGTAAACTTTCAGTATATTATTCGAAGTGCTGAGAAGGTGTGGCAATCACGGTCTTCTTTTGATGAAGAAGCTACAGATGAACAGATTCAGAAGATTGGGAAGGAACTGAAAGCAAGAGACGATGTTTCAGAAGTAAAATATATTTCAGCAGAGCAGGCATGGGAGGATTTCCAGAAGGATTATTTTGGGGATAACCTAGAGCTTGCAGAAGGATTTAAAGATGACAATCCGCTGGCCAATTCAGATAACTATGAAGTTTATATGAAGACGACAGACAACAACCAGGATCTGATCGCGAGAAGTAAATCTTTCTTCTACGCAGCAGGATCTGGTTAAGTTTGCACAGAGTCTGGATGGAGTGTCGAAAGTAAAACAAATCAGATGTTGTAGCGAATACACTCTCCAGCGTTAATATGCTGGTTGCGTATTTCCATTGCGATCATTGGTGATCCTGTTGGGAGGTCAATCTTCCTGATCAGCAATACGGTTACAATGGGTATTACAGTCAGAAAAGAAGAGATCGCTATTATGAAATATATTGGTGCGAAAGATCTTGTTGTAAGATCACCGTTCGTGATCGAGGGTCTGATCATCGGTATCTTTTGGCGCAGCGATCCCACTGGGACTTTTATATGTACTTTATGATAAGGCAGTTTCCTATGTCATGGAACGGTTCAGTATTCGAAGAATATTATTGATTTCCTTCCGGTAAATGTAGTATATACATACTTATTGCCAATCGGACTTTATCATGGGGATCGGAATTGGTTTCCTTGGAAGCTTTTTACAGTACGCAAGCATCTAGAGTAGTGAGCAGTTTTCCAGAAAGGCCGGATGAGGAAAATTACAGGAATTTTGTTGGTGTTCGTCTCTTGTATCGGAACAGCATCGCAGTCCGGCAGTGCGGTTACGATTGATGAAGCTGAGAAAAAGCAGATCAGCTTGAATCGGATAAAAAGAAAGCAGAAGAAGAAAAGAAGACGCTGTCGGAGAAACTGGATGAGATCATTAAGAAAATGAATGAGACGCAGGAGCATCTGACCGCCAAAGAGGATGAAATCTCCGATGCGGAAAATGAATTGATTCAGGCTCAGATCGCGGAAGATGATCAGTACGACAGCATGAAAAGAGGATCCGTTATCTTTATGAAGGCGGTAATACACAGCTTTGAAATGATGATGACGAGCAGTTCGATCACAGATCTGCTGAATAAAGCGAGTATGTGGCAAAGCTGTCTTCTGGCGACCGATATGCGTTGGTTGAGTTTCAGGATACGGTGAAAACTGTACAGGACAAAGAGGCAAAGCTTCAGGAAGAATATAAAAATCTGAATACGCTGCAAAGTCAGCTCGTAGAGCAGCAGACGCAGGCTCAGGAGATGATCAGCAGTAAAGAGGCACAGATCGCAAGTATCCAGACGCAGATCCAGCAGAATGCTGATACGCTCAAAGAACTGAAGGAGAAAGCAGAGCAGGCAAGACGGTTGCAGGAGGAGCAGGCAAAGCTGAATAGTGGAGGATGTTCTTTGCCGTCGTCCAGTGGGAATGTGGTCAGTGGAAATGGATATTTTACGCATCCGTGTCCGGGTATGACCTATCAGTCCAGCTATTTCGGTGAAGCCAGGGCATTTGATCCAAGACCACAAGGAAATGATTATGCAGCTCCGGCAGGAACACCGACTTATGCGGCAGCAGCAGGAACTGTGGTGATCGCGGGATGGAGCAACAGAAAAGCCGGGAACTGGGTCGATCAATCATGGAAAAGGTCTCGTAACGAAATATATGCATCATAGTGCAATCTGCGTGGCAGCAGGGCAGAAAGTTGCAAAGGACAGCAGAGGATATGTTGGATCAACGGGATCGGAGTGGTGCACATCTGCATTTCCAGGTAGAATTAAATGGAACAGCAGTAAATCCAAATACATATTTGTAGCATGCTGACCAGAGCGTATATGTCATCAAAGAATCTGAGTATGGTTGGAAAGCGGATAAATGTCTGCTTTGTCCTCTTTGTTCTATAGAATAAATAAAGGATGAAGAGTCAGGAATGGAAAATACAGGCAGAAAGAAAGTGGTTTTGCAGCAGGACTGCTGACCGGAATTGTGATCATGGCGGTGATCTCGATCCTTGAGATTTGGAGGATGGTATATCGTGAACCGGAACAGCAGCGGTTCTTATACATCAGAAAAATGTAACAGAGGAGATGTGTCAAGCTGGATCAACTGAATCAACTGATCGACAAAATTATCTGTATCAGGATGAAGTGGATCAGGATGCACTGGTAGAGAATCTATTCAGGTTATGCAGCAGCACTGGAGATCCGTATACAGTTTATTACAATAAGGATGAACAGAAAGCTCTGATGGAATCTGCAGCGGAACATTTTCCGGTGTCAGACAACGCTGACCAAAGATGCAGATACAAAGGCAGTGACGATCGTAAATGTTTATCAGAGTTCTCCAGCAGAAAGGCGGGTCTGAAGGCGGGGATATCCTGGAGAAAGTAGATGACCATGAAGTCGGCGATGAAGACTGGGATACGATCGTATCTTGGATCAAAGGGAAAAAGGTACGGAAGTAACATTATATGTCTGAGGACGGGAAGGAAAACTGACTGCCACAAGAGATACAATCGAAGCACAGACGGTTGAGTATGAGATGAAAGATGGCGGGATCGGTTATATCCGTGTGTCAGAATTTGATCTGGTGACATACGATCAGTTTAAAGCAGCACTGGATGATCTGGGAAGATCAGGGAATGGCAGGGGCTGGTGATCGATCGAGAAATAATCCGGGAGGAATCTGGATGTTGTCTGCAACATGCTGAAGCTTCTTCTGCCGGAAGGAACGATTGTTTCACAAAAGATAAAAATGGTAAGACGGATGAGATCACGTGCGATGGTACGAATGAATTCAAAAAAAGCCGCTGGCAGTTCTTGTAAACCAAGTACAGTGCAAGTGAAAAATCTGAGATCTTCAACGGTGCAATTCAGGATTATGGCACAGGAAAAGATCGTCAGGGTGACGACATACGGAAAGGGAGTTGTGCAGCAGTTACTGGATCTGGGAGACGGAACATGCTTTAAAGTGACGATCGCAGAATATTATACTCAAGTGGAAGGGTATAAACAAAAAGTGTTGAACCCGATATAAAGTAAATATCAGTATGACAAAGCTGATCAAGAAGGATAACCAGCTGGATAAAGCATTGAAGACAGTCAGCGAAAAAAAATTAAAATAGAGCAGAAAAGTGAAGTCAAAAAAGACTGAAAAAATAAAAAAACACAAATAAAAAGTGGTGTCTAATGTTTAAACCAAGTTTAACAAGCTGACGTGTTAAAATAGATAAAAGGCGTGGAGCAAGACTCTGATCTTCAGAAACTGACAGGGAAGCAGGCATCACCGACTGAGAGTGCCGGACATGGAGCAGATCAAGGAACGCAGGGAGCCAGCTGCTCTGAGAGGAAGATCAATCAGGACAGCACATTTAGCGGCGATTATCTGCAAGAGGGGAATTCGAAAGAACTGACGAAAGAAACCGAACTTGGAGGATTCAATGCGGGTGGTGGTACCGCGGATATTATATTGATAATTTCCGTCGGGATACTGTTGTATCGGGACTTTCTATTCAGAAAAAGCTTCACCGGGATGCTGGAATCTGAAAGGAGAAATAAAATGGAGTTTGTAACAGGAGTAAAAAGAAAGGGCGCTGGAATTAAAGTGAACTGCTTGGAAGCAGGCAGGATCGGAACTGAAGTCAAGAGTGAATGGTGCGATCCATACGATCAAATATAGAACCGTTGCTTTCATCATTCTGAGAAAAAAGAGAAGGCCTTGTGCAGTGTGTTTATGAAGAAGGAGTTTCAAAATTTAGCTTGAAAGATGTGAAAGAAGCAGATACAGTAGAAGTATCAGGGATGCTGGAACAGTCAGAAAAGGCTCGAACGGGATTGAGATCCGTTTAGGAGAACTGAAGATTTTAAGTGAACCGGCAGAGCCAATGCCGCTTCCGATTTCAAAATGGAAATTGAATACATCTCTGGAAGCAAAATTAAATTACAGACCAATTTCTCTGAAATATCAGAGGCGTACAAAATTCAGGATTCAGGAAGGAATCGTAAGAGGGTTCAGGGATTTCCTTTATCAGGAAGGATTTACTGAGATCCATACTCCGAAGATCGGTGCGAAAAGTGCGGAGGAGGAGCAAACCTCTTCCGGCTGGAATATTTCCAAGAACCGGCGATCCTCCAGCAAAGCCCTCAGTTTATAAGCAGATGATGGTGGGAGTTTTTGACCGTGTATTTGAAACTGCTCCGGTATTCCGTGCAGAAAAGCATAATACCAGAGACACCTCAACGAATACACAGGCCTGGACTTTGAGATGGGATACATCGACGGATTTAGAAATATGGCGGCAATGGAGACCGGATTTTTCAGTATACGATGACCCTGCTTGAAAAAAAAAGAGTATGCAAAGAGAGCTGAAGATCCTGAATATTCAAGTACCGGGAAGACGAAAGAGATCCTGGCTGTACGATTTGACAGAGATCCAAGAAACTTGTGGCAGAAAAGTATGATCGAAAGATTAATCCATTTGATCTCGAACCGGAAGAGGAAATGCTGATCAGCAGATATGCAAAGAAGAATGGGATGTGATTGTATTTGTAACGCATTATCCGTCAAAGAAGCGTCCGTTCATGCAATGGATGATCCGGCAGATCCGACTTATAATGCCCAGCTTTGACCTGCTTTTTCAGAGGGAATGGAGATCACAACGGCGGACAGCGTATTCAAGGACGATTTTGAGCTGTTTGCGAAAATGGGAAAAGCGTGGCATGACGGACGAGGGAATGGAGCAATATTTAAGTGCATTAGCATGGAATACCGCCACGGTGGACTTGAATCGGTATGGAACGTCTGACAATGAAGATGATGAACGAAGATAATGTGCGTGAGACAACCTTGTTCCAGAGATTTGAGCAGACTGGAGCCATGAAGCGCACAAAGTGTAACCAGATAAACAGCGACACATAGATGGTGACAGAGAGCATAGACCGATAATTTATAAAGAATGTGATGGAAAGCAAAGACCGTTAATGGACAGAAAAGCGGAGGAGTTCAGATGAAAAAAAGATGTTATCTTTGTGGTGGAAAACTTATAAATGGAAGATGTACACTGCAGTCTTGATAATACAAAATTGAGCGTAAAAATTACCGCCTGAATGAAAGCAGCTTTGACGGAAAGGGATTGAGGCAAAGCATTTATGTGAATCCCATAACGGAAAGCCGTCCGGTGGGCTGAACCGCCAGGGAGCAGGCTTCTGGCAGAACGGACAAGGAAACCAGCAGGGACAGAGTTCCTGGCAGAATGGACAAAATCAGCAGGGACAGAGTTCCTGGCAGAGCGGACAGAACTGGACGCAGACGCAGGAAAAAGAAAAAGTCCGGAAAGCAGAAAAAGGGATGGATTTCAACAATCATTGGATTGCTGATGATTCTGACCAGTATTAGCGGACCGGCGATCAGTTTTGTGACGACAGAGATAAAAATAAGATTGATCAGATCAATAACTCTGGTGATGATAACTGGTGAGTGGTTCAGAAATCGATCGGGGCGTGGACGAAATGATCCGTATGAGAGTTTGCAATGAAGA
>VOFH01004117.1_pt1 | contig 17260 bp, 22 predicted proteins | sample 5384091 | NCBI WGS metagenome assembly VOFH01 (sample SAMN12384727, study PRJNA508395) | human gut metagenome | isolation source: healthy gut G | host: Homo sapiens
CCGCCGCCCGGTCGAACTTCCCCTCGCCGATGGCGTCGGTCATGCGGAACACCACCGCGTCCAGCTGGGGGGTGGCCACCGCGTCGATGTCCCCCCGGGTGATCCGCTGGCCCTTGGCATAGGCCCCCACCTTCTCGATCTCCCCGATGAGGTTGGTCATCAGATCCCCGCACAGGAAGATCAGGTCCAGGGCCAGACGGGAGTCGATGTCCTTCCCCAGGGCCCGGAACCGCCGGCGCACCCAGTCCACCAGATCCCCCTGGTCCTGGCGGGCGAAGTTGACCACCACGCCGTTCTGCCTGATGGCCCCGGCCAGCTTGGTCCGGGCGTCCCCCTTATAGGGGATCAGGTCGTACACGAACACCAGACACACATAGTCCGGCAGGTCGCCCAGCAGCCGGATATACTCCTCCCGGTCCTTCTCCCCCGTGCCCCGCCACCAGCAGCGCTCGAGATCGGGGAGCGCCCCATATTTGATGAGCCGCTTTCTCCACCGTGTCATTCATGTCGCCGGTGATCAGCCCGTCGAAGTCCCCGGCGGTACACAGGATGGAGAGGCCCTCCTCGTTGGCCCCGCCGCTGCCCAGGGGCGCGTAAATGCGCAGGGCGGACTCCCCAAAGGTCACGTCGCCATCCTCCGCCAGAAAGAGGGTCTCAACCCTTTTCCTCCGCCAGCGCCGTGATCTCCGGCGGAGGGGTCGTCCTCCTCCACGTCGGGGAGCACCAGCAGCCCCACCTCCAGCCGCTCCAGCAACTCCGGGATGCCGCCGGCGTGATCCTCGTGGTAGTGGGTGAGCACCACCAGATCAATCCGGTTCAGGCCCAGGGACTGGAAGTAGTCGGCGGCGGTGTCGCCGGGGTTGTCCGCCCCGGTGCCGCCGCAGTCCACCAGGGCGGCGCGCCCGCCGGAGAGCAGAGCCACCGACAGGCCCTGTCCCACGTCCAGCACCGAGACGGTGAGCCGCCCGGCGGTGTGGGACGCGGCCTGGAGCACCAGGGCCATGCACAGCCCGGCCGTCCCCAGGCCCAGCGGCACCAGGGGCCGCTTTTTCTCCCCGCGCCCGAGCAGATAGAGCAGCAGCAGGGCGTAGACCAGGGCCAGCCACAGCTTCAGATACACCGACTGGGTGGAAAGCGCGGCGAAGGGCAACGCCGCCAGGGCGTCCGCCATCCGCTGGACATAGAGCGCGGGGAGCGCCGCCGGGAGGGCCAGCAGGGCCGCCGGGCCAGGGAGAAACACCCCCAGCACTGCCGCTGCCAGTCCGCCCAGGAAGGCCAGGGACACCGCCCACAGGCAGAGCAGGTTGGCCAGCGGCCCCACCAGGGAGACCGACTGGAAGTGCCAGGCGGTCAGGGGCGTGGTGAAGGCAATGGCCCCCAGACTCACCGCCAGGCTGGACAGGACAAACCGGGCGGCCAGGCAGCCGGTTTTGGCCCAGAAGCCCTTGGGCCTGGCGGGGAGCTTGGCCGTCCACCGCTCGGTGAGAGGCCCGGAAAAGAGGTAGATTCCCGCCACGGCGGCAAAGGAGAGCTGGAGGGACACCGACGCGGCGGCGTAGGGATTTTGGAGCAGCAGGAGCATGAGAACGGTGCACAGGGAGGTGGGCTTGTCCTCCTCCCGCCCCAGCAGAGGCGCCAGCAGAAGCATGGACTGCATGAAGACCGCCCGCAGGACGGAGGGGGTGTTTCCCACCACCGCCGCGAAACAGAGCAGCAGGGCGATGGTGCACACAGCGGTGCGCCGCCGCCGGGCCCCCAGCAGGGCGGCCGCCAGCCCCGCCAGGAAGGAGACGTGGAGGCCGGAGACGGCGATGACATGGGCCAGTCCCGAGCGTTGGAGGGCGGCATAGTCCCCGTCGGACAGCCCGGACCTGTCCCCGGTAAGCAGGGCGGCGGCCAGCGGCGCGGCCTCCGGCGGGAAGGCGGCGGCCACACGGTCCTTGAGGGCCTTGGACACATAGGCAGGCCATGTCCACAGGGGCGGCCGGCCGGGGCGGGCCGTCTCCCCCTCCCCCTCGCCGTAGGCGATCAGGCGGACGCCCTTGGCGTAATAATAGTCGGTAGACTCCCCCGTGATGGTATCCGCCGCCCGGAGCCGGGCCTGGACGGTCAGCCCATCGCCGGGCCGCAGGTCGGGCGCGGGGGCGTCCAGATAGAGAAGGGTCCTGACCGGGCCAACCTTCCACGGGTGGAGGCACCAGCACCGAGCTGCCGTAGGCCGTGGCCTGGGGCCAGTCGGCCACCGTCACCTCCACCGGCCCCTCATACCCCGCCAGAGCGCGGGCGGGGGCCTGGAACAGCGCGCCGTAGGCCGCCGTCCACAGCAGGCCCGCGGCCAGGCCAAAGCCCGCCAAAAGCACCCGCCGGCGGCGGTCTCCCCGGAGGGCCAGCCCGGCCAGCGCCGCCAGGGCGCACACCGCCCCAGCGGAACCAGCCCCCTCCGGCAGCACATAGACCGCCAGGAACACCGCCGCCGAACAGGAAGCGGCAAACCAGGCCAGCTTACGCACGGGGCGGAGAGGGGTTGTCGGTCCGGCCCAGCAGATAGTCGGTGCTGGTGTGGTAGAGCTCCGCCAGCTTGACTAAAGCCCACACCGGAATCTCCCGGAGTCCCTTCTCGTAGCGGCGGTAGACCTCCAGATTCATATTTAAATAGTCTGCACTCTGCGCTGTGTCAGGTCGTGATCCACACGCAGGTCGGAAATACGATGGAAAATACATTTAGTATCACCCACAGAAACACTACCATTCGGTAGCATTTCCGGTTGTGAGGGCTACCATTTTCACGCCATACGGCTTTATTATGCAAAATATGATACTGCCTTAAGGTGAAGGACTGCCGCCCACTTCAGCAAACCTAGCGCCGCCTTTCGCCCAATGTAGGGGCCGACGCCCCAGGGCGGCCTCTCTTGCCCCTCTGGGGCAATTCACCTTCTGCCCACATCGGCCCGCCTTGTGCCGGGCTGGCGCGCCCTCCACGTTACCCTTTTTGACACCTGCTTTCTGGTCAAGCCTCCGGCGGGCCCCTTTCTGGGCGGCCAGAAAGGGGCGAAAGAGCCGGTTAAGGCGGGGGATTCCGATTTCCCCCGCCTTAACAATCCACCCCTTGAAACGGCCAAGAAGGGGGAATTGCGATTCCCCCTTCTTGGAACTTCCCCCGGGCTGTTCTGCCGATGATTTCCGGCGGCGGGGGCTTACGCTGTAACGCCCCCGCCGCACCGGCCTGTATGTGAGAAAACCGGGGAACGGCGCTGGAACGTAGGGGCGGGGCTTGTCCCCGCCCGGAGAGGATTTCCCCAGCGCAGGGGCATTGAGGCGACCACCAGGGCCGCCCCCACAGTTGCCCAGAACCGTGAGAGATCTGCCGGTACCCAGTCCGTTCATCGGGACGGAGGGTGGTAATTTCCCTCCCGCCGGTGTATACTACGGTTTCAGAAAGATTTTTCTTGACCTTCCACCCGGTAGAGGGTGTATGGTAGGGCTGTCAGAGGTGATACACAGTGAAGATCAACGAGGTCGAGCAGCTGGTCGGCGTCACAAAGCGAAACATCCGCTTCTATGAAAAGGAGGGGCTTCTCTCCCCCGGTCGGACGGACAACGGCTACCGGGACTACGGCGAGGCGGACGTGGAGGCCCTGCGAAAGATCAAGCTGCTGCGGAAGCTGGACGTCCCCTGGAGGAGATTCGGAGGATGCAGCAGGGCACCCTGACCCTCACCGACGGCGTGCGGCGGCACATCATCCAGTTGGAGCGGGCCCAGGACAATCTGGCCACCATGCGCTCCCTCTGCCAGGAGCTGGCGGAGTCGGGCGAGCAGTTGGCCAGCCTGGACGCGGGCCGCTGGCTGGAGAAGATGGAGCGGATGGAGGAGGGAGGAACGCAGTTTATGAACATCCGAAAAAACGACATTGTCACCCGCTACGGCGGGACGGTGGCCGCCGCCCTGGTCTTCGTGGCCCTGATGGGCGGCCTCATCGCCCTGATGGTCTGGGGCCTGACGGTGGAGCCGGCGGAGGCCCCGCCCCTGGGGCTGATGCTCTTTCTGCTCGCCATTCCCGGCGTGGTCATCATCGGCGTGCTGCTGGCCCTGTGGCAGCGCATCAAACAGATTCGAGGAGGAGAAGAAGATGCTGCTTCTAAATATTGAGTATATTCCCGGCAAGAAAATCGAGGCCCTGGGCATCGCCAAGGGCAGCGTGGTCCAGTCCAAGAACTTCGGCAAGGATTTCATGGCCGGCATGAAGACCCTGGTGGGTGGCGAAATCGAGAGCTACACCCAGATGCTCACCGAGGCCCGGCAGATCGCCACCAAGCGCATGGTGGACGACGCGGAGGCCATGGGGGCGGACGCGGTCATCGGCATCCGCTACACCTCCGCCTCCGTCATGCAGGGGGCGGCGGAGATCACCGCCTACGGCACCGCCGTGCGCATCGCGGGCGAGGCGTAGGCGCACCTCCGCCCTATATGAAAGGAGGCCGTCTCATGCGCACCCTTCCCATCACTGTGGCCGCCGACGCGGATTATCCCTCCCCGGCCTGCTCACCCCCTCCCCGACGGCGCGGGCCCCTTTCCCGCCGTCCTGCTGGTCCACGGTTCCGGCCCTCAGGACAGGGACGAGGCCGTGGTCCAAACCGCCCCTTCCGGGGATCTGGCCGGCGGGCTGGCCGACCTCGGGTGGCCAGCCTCCGCGACGACAAGCGCACCTTCGCCCACGGGAAGCGGCTGGCCGACGCCCTTCAGGGCCGCCTCAGCGTGGAGGAGGAGGTCATCCGGGACGCCCTGTGCGCCGCCGCCCTGCTGCGGGCAGAACCCCTGATCCGCCCGGACCGGGTCTATCTCCTGGGGCACAGCATGGGCGGCATGCTGGCCCCCCGCATCGACGCGGAGGGCGGCGCCTTTGCCGGGCTCATCTTCTGGGCGGGCACCTCCCCGCACTCTGGACGCCCTGATCCTGGAGCAGAACGAGGCCTCTCTGGCGGCCATGCCCCCGGAGCAGCGCGCCGCCGCCGCGCCTCTGGTTCAGGCCCTGCGGGAGCAGTTCGCCGCCCTCCCCCGCATGGCGGAGGAGGACGCCCAGCACACCCACATTCTGGGGAACCGCTGGGCGTGGTACTTCAAGGAGATGCTGGCGCACCCCCGGAGGAGTACCTCCGCCGCCTGACCAAGCCCCGTTCTGGTGCTCCAGGGCGACCGGGACGCCCACCTGTCGGTGGAGCGGGACTTCCGCCGTTACGAGGCCCTTCTGGCCGCCCACCCTGACGCCGCCTTCCATCTGTACCCCGGCCTGAACCACCTGTTCATGCCATCCCCCACCGGCGCCATCGCGGAGGTTTTGCACGAGTACCAGCAGCCCCAGGCCGTGGATTCCCAGGTGATCGCGGATATCGCCCGCTGGATTCTGGCCCACGAGGGCGCCGGATGACATAATACCGGAGCGCGGGGCGCAGGCGTAAAAAATGACAAATAGATACAAAATGGGAGTGGGCCTTGCGCCCGCTCCCATTTTGTCGTAGAATTGGGTTACATAACATATTTGTCCAAGGAGGCCCTCCTATGAAGCGTATGCCGCTCAGCCGCCTGTTTGCCCTCCCCCTGGCCCTGACCCTGCTCCTCTCTCCCGCCGCCCAGGCCCTCACCCCCGATCAGGCCCGGGAGCTGCTACAGGACTATTACATCGACGAGGTCCCCGAGGACGTTCTGGACCAGAACACCATCCAGGCCATGCTGGAGGCCCTGGGCGACCCCTACACCACCTACTTCTCTCCCGAGGAGTACGGGGCCTTTACCGGCTCCATGTCCGATACGGATACCGTGGGCGTAGGCATCTACTCGCTGGTCACGGCGGACGGGCCGCTGATCCAGCGGGTCTATGAGAACACCCCTCGCCGCCGACGCCGGCCTCCAGCCCGGTGATCTGGTCACCGCCGTGGACGGCCGCTCCACCGCCGGGCAGGACGCGGGTACTGTGGCCGCCTGGCTCAAGGGCGACCCCGGCACCCGGGTGGAGCTGTCCTACCGGCGGGACGGGGCGGAGTACACCGCCGTCCTCACCCGCCGGGCCATCACCGTCCCCGCCACCTATACCGAGCTGTGGGACGGCCACATCGGCTACATCGACTGCGACACCTTCGGCGGCGAGACGGTGGCCCACTTCGTCAGCGGCATGGAGGACACCGCCGCCGGAGCTGACCACTGGATCGTCGATCTCCGGGGCAACGGCGGCGGTGAGGTAGACGCGGCCATGGGCGCGGCGGGCTGCTTCACCGGCTCCGGCGTGCTGGCCTACCTCAAGGACAGCACCGGCGCCTACGGCGCGTATGGCAGCAACGACGACGCCCGCACCCTCTCCCCCGTCATCGTCCTCACCGACGGGGAGACCGCCAGCGCCTCCGAGCTGTTCGCCTCCGACATCCGGGACACCAATACCGGCATCCTGGTGGGCGGGCGCACCTTCGGCAAGGGAGTGGCCCAGACGGTTCTGGACCAACGCGCCCTGCCCGACTACTTCCCCGACGGGGACGCCATCAAGATCACCAGTTACCGCTTCTACGCCCCCTCCGGCTCCACCACCGACACCGTGGGCCTGATCCCCCACCTGCTGGTGGACCCCGACCTGGCCCCCGAGGTCGCCACCCTTCTCTCCGCCTCCAGCCCCAAGGGCTCCACGGAGGGCTATCTGCGTATCGACTTCAACTGGCGCTGGTATGTGGAGCTGGACACCGCCCTGAGGAAGCACACCGGGACGCCTTTACCGCTCTGCTGGAGGCTCTGCCCGACGGCGTCCGGGTGCTGGAGGGCACCGGCGGCCCCGACGGCTGGGCCGACACCACCGTGGAGGAGCTGGTGGGGCGGTATGTCCTCACCAGTTACCGGGACCGCAGCTTTACCGACACCGCCGGCTCCCCCTACGCCGCCCAGATCGACCGGCTGGCCACCTACGGTATCCTGGCCGGAACCGGCGGCGGAGCCTTCCAGCCCGAGGGCTCCCTCACCCGCGCCCAGCTCTGCGCCCTGCTGGCCCAGGCCCTCAACTGCCGGGTTCCCACCGGCGAGAGCCAGTTTACCGACGTATCCATGGACGACTGGTACGGCCTGTGCGTCAACGCCGTGGCCCGGCTGGGCCTGGTGGAGGGCGTGGGAGAAGGCCGCTTCGCCCCCGACGCGCCAGTAAGCCACGAGCAGTTCATCACCATCATGGCCCGGCTGTCCCAGCGGCTCAATATGTATATGGACCTCACCCTGCAAGAGATGCCCGCAGACGCGGCAGAGGCTGCCGGGCTGCTCTCCTACTCCGGCTGGGCCAGGGACTCCGTCTGGCTGCTGGCCCTGAGCCAGAAGGGGCTGCTGGGCAACACCATCAACCTGCTGTGGGAGCCCCTGGAGGATATTGACCCGGCCGCCGTCACCACCCGGGAGGAGGCCGCCGCCCTGACCTGTACCCCTGCTGAACTATTTCTGGGATTCTTCCTTCTTAAACAGAGCGCCCCGCCGTCCGTAGACGGCGGGGCGCTCTGTTTGCTTTTTACCGCCTTCAGGACAGCAGCAGCTTGTCGTCGGCCTCGTCGGAACCGCTGTGCCCCAGCCGGCCCAGGCCGGCCGGGGACCCCGGATTTCATCCCGCGCGGGCGGAAGTGAATCCCGCCCGCGGCAAGGTTTTGCCTCCGGCAAAACGCTTGCACGGCGCAGGCGCCGCCCCATCTGCGATGGGGAAGCCAGCGGCTACGACAGCAGCAGCTTGTCGTCGGCCTCGTCCAGCCGCTGTGCCCCAGCCGGCCCAGGCCAGCGGGGCCCCGGATTTCATCCCGCGCGGGCGGAAGTATTCGCGCCCGCGGCAAGGGTTTTGCCTCCGGCAAAGTTTGCACGCAACGCAGGCGCCGCCATCTGCGATGGGGAAGCCAGCGGCTACGACAGCAGCAGCAGCTTGTCGTCGGCCTCGTCCGAGCCGCTGTGCCCCAGCTCAGGCGGTTGCCGTACTTGATGGCGTCCTTCATGTTGTGGGTGATCATCAGGGTGGTCAGGTGGTTTTCCTGCACGATCTTCTCCGAGAGGGCCAGCACCTTAGCGGCCGTCTTGGGGTCCAGGGCGGCGGTGTGCTCGTCCAGCAAAAGCAGCTTGGGCTTTTTCAGGGTGGCCATCAACAGGGTGACCGCCTGGCGCTGGCCGCCGGAAAGCAGGCCGACCTTGCTGGTCATGCGGTCCTCCAGGCCCAGGTCCAGCGTTTTAAGCAGCTCGTGGTATTCCTCGCGCTCTTTTTTGGTGATGCCCACTTTCAGCGAGCGGGTCACGCCGCGGCGGGCCGCCAGGGCGAGGTTTTCCTCAATGCCCATGGTGGCGGCGGTGCCCATCATCGGGTCCTGAAAGACACGGCCGATGTACTTGGCGCGCTGATGCTCCGACAGGCGGGTGACGTCCTGCCCGTCGATGAGGATCTTGCCCATATCGATAGGCCAGACACCGGCTACCGCGTTGAGCATGGTGGATTTGCCCGCGCCGTTGCCGCCGATGACGGTAACGAAATCGCCGTCTTCCAGCGTCAGGTTCAGGTCTTGCAGGGCCACTTTCTCGTTGACGGTGCCGGCGTTAAAGGTCTTGTAGACGTTTTTGATCTCAAGCATGGTTCTTCTCCCCCTTTTTCACCGAGGTCTTGGTGAAGTATTTGCCCTTCCAGTACGGGATGGTCAGGAACAGCGCCACTACCAAAGCAGTGAGCAGCTTCAGGTCGTCGGTAGACAGGCCCAGGCGCAGGACAAAGACCATGACGATGTAGTAGATGATAGCGCCGATAACAGCGGACAGCAGCTTGAGCGCGAAATTGCGGAAAATGCGGCTGAACACGACCTCGCCGATGATGACCGCCGCCAGACCGATGACGATAGCACCACGGCCCATGTTGATGTCGGAGAAGCCCTGATACTGGGCCAGCAGACCGCCGGCCAGCGCGACCAGGCCGTTGGAGACCATCAGGCCCAGCACCTTGGTGACGTTGGTGTTGATGCCCTGGGCACGGGCCATGTTCTGGTTAGCGCCGGTGGCACGCAGAGAGCAGCCCAGCTCAGTGCCAAAGAACCAGTACAGCACAGCGATCAGCACCGCGCAGAAGATGGTCAGGATCAGGATTGGGTTATTGAGGGCCACATTGCGGACATAACGGGCCGAGACCAGCAGGCTGTACTTATCCACGCTGATGGGCAGGTTGGCTTTGCCGCCGCCCGTGCCGAAGCCCATGATGCGGAGGTTGATCGAATACAGCGCCAGCTGGGTCAAAATACCGGCCAAAATAGCCGGGATGCCGCAGGCCGTGTGGAACAGGCCCGTAACAAGACCCGCCAGCATACCTGCTGCCGTAGCCGCCAGCAGGGCCAGCCCCACCGGCGCCCCGTTAAGCACCATAACAACGCAGACCGCACCGCCGGTACCAAGAGAGCCGTCGACCGTCAAATCGGCCACATCCAGGATGCGGTAGGTTAGGTAGACGCCGATGGCCATAATGCCCCAGATAAGGCCCTGGGCCACAGCACTGGGCATTGAGTTGATCAGGGAAGCAAAGAATCCCATGAATAAAACCTCCGAACTTTTTTGGAATCATGCTGGGGAAACGATGCACCAAAACAGCGGGGAAAGAGCCGTTTCAACCCTCTCCTCGCTGTTTATTCGTGCGTGTGATTCAGGATTTTTTAGTCGGCAATGGCCTCATAGCCGTCCGGCGGGGTGATGCCCAGTGCTTCGCAGTTGGCTGCGTTGTACTTTTTGGTAACGTTGGGGGCAAACTCAACAGGCATGGTGGAGACATCGGCGCCATCGGCCAGGATCTCGGCAGCCATCTCACCAGTCTTGTAGCCCAGATCGTAGTAGCTGATGGACAGGGGGCGGCAACACCGCAGCCCTTGCAGATGCCTTCCTCACCGGCAACCACAGGAACCTTCTCCGGGATAACCACATTGGCGATGGCCTCGGTGTTGGAAGCAGCGGTGTTATCGGTGGGGAATGTAGATCACGTCAGAGGCAGCAGCAGCGGCCTGGGTGACAGGAGGTGACATCGTTGGTATCGGTGAGAGCGTACGGGTGGTCTCCAGACCATCTCCGTGAGATAGCCTTCAATGACGTCGCACTGGTAGACGGAGTTCGGCTCCGCGCTGCAGTAGAGCAGACCGACGTTCTTCGGCGTCGGGAACAGCTCCTGAAGCATGGCCGCCTGCTGATCCAGCGGGGCCAGGTCGGAGGTGCCGGAGATGTTGCCGCCCAATACCTTGTCCTCTGTGCTGTCAGGCCCAGGGCGATGCCGTAGTTGGTGATGGCGGTGCCCAGAATGGGGATGTCGGCGGTGGCGGACTGGGCTGCCTGGAGCGAATAGGTGGCGTTGGCCAGCATCAGGTCCACATTTTCCGACACAAAGCCGTCCACGATGGTGGCGCAGTTGTTGTACTCGCCGCCGGCGTTCTGCTCGTCAAGTCGTGGGGGCGAGCTGGCAGATACCCACCAGATAGGCCTCCCCCCCGGAGCCGCCGGCGGGAGACTCATTCGGTTCGCCGTTTCCGCCGCAGGCGGTCAGGCCGACGGCCATAACGCCGCTCAAGGCAAAAGCGGCCAGTTTTCTTCCATTCATAATCGAGTTCCTCCAATCCCTACCGCTCTTTAGCAATTTTAACAGCTAAAGAATTAGCTGTGCCCTATTATAAGCACATCCGCCCGGTTTGTCAACGGGGAACTTGGTGATTCTTCACAGAAACTTCATCTTTCCCGCCCCTGATTTCCCGGTTTCCGCATGGACTTTTTTCGCTATCTATGGTAAAATGGCATGAAATTATGGACAGAATTCCAATCGGAGGCAATGTATTTTGAGGACTGATGTTTTGGGCGTCGGCTTCGACGACCTGACGCTGGAGGAGGCTGCGGCGGCCGGCGCAGCCCTGGTGGAGGCCGGGGGCTTCCACTACGCGGTCACCCCCAACCCGGAGTTTCTGCTGGCCGCCAAGCACAATCCGGCCTTCCGGCAGGCCCTGCTGGGGGCCGATCTGGTGCTGGCCGACGGCGTGGGGGTGGTCTACTCCGCGAAAATCCTGGGCCGCCCGCTGAAGGGCAAGGTACCGGGCATCGACTTTGCCCAGCGGCTGCTGGCGTGGATGGCCCGTCACGGCAAGCGGCTCTTCCTGCTGGGGGCCAAGCCCGGCGTGGCGGAGCTGGCCGCCGCCAACCTGAAGGACGCCCACCCCGGCCTCATCGTCTGCGGCACCCATGACGGGTATTTCCGGGAGGACGGCCCGGTGGTGGAGGAGATCAGGGCCGCCGCCGCCGACGTGGTGTTCGTCTGCCTGGGGGCGCCCAAGCAGGAGCTGTGGATGGTGGAGCACGGCCCCGCCACCGGCGCCCACCTGATGGTGGGCCTGGGCGGCTCCCTGGACGTGTTCGCCGGCATGGTGGAGCGGGCCCCGGAGGCTTTCAGAGGTTGGGGCTGGAGTGGCCGATTTTGAGCATCACAAAATGGGGCTTCCACGTCCCGATCTGGTCCTTTACCTGGATATGCCCACTGACCGCGCCGTCTCCCTGCTCCGGCAGCGGGAGAGCGACACCCACACCCAGGCGGACATCCACGAGCTGGATACCGGCTATCTGTCCGCCTGCCGCTCCTGCGCCCTCCAGGCCGCCCAGCTGCTAGGCTGGAAGGTGGTCCGCTGTGTGGACGAGGCGGGCCGGCTGCGCTCCATCCAATCCATCCACGAGGAGATCTGGTCCCTGGCAGAGCCCCTTTTGTGACCCTCTCCCCGGCCCGGTGCCGCTTCTGCCCGGGTCCCACCCATTTACTGATTTTAAGGAGGTCTCGTTATGGTTTATGTCCTGCTCGCCCCCGGCTTCGAGGAGTCGGAAGCCGTCGTCCCCACCGACCTGCTCCGGCAGGCCGGTCTGGAGACCGCCCTGGTCTCCCTCTCCGGTCCCACCGTCTCCGGTTCCCACGGGATCACCCTGTGTGCCGATCTGGAGCTGTCCCAGGTGGACCTGTCCAACGCTGAGATGCTGGTCCTCCCCGGCGGCCTGGGGGGGCGTAGAGGCCCTGTGGGCCGACGACCGGGTCTCCGCCCTGATCCAGGAAGCCGCCGGGAAGGGCGTCTGGCTGGCCGCTCTGTGCGCCGCCCCCATCCTTCTGGGGCGCTGGGGGCTTTTGGACGGCCGGAAGGCCACCTCTTACCCCACCCGCCACGGTCAGCTGGGCAAGGCCGAGGTCCTTCCGGAGGCCCGTGCCGTATCCGACGGGAAGTTCGTCACCGGCCATGCCTGCGGCTCCGCCTTCGACTTCGGCCTGAAGCTGGTGGAGGTCCTCCGGGGCGAGGAGGCCGCCCGTGCTGTCAACGATGTCATCTACTACCGCCGCTGAGGATAAGGCCGCCCTGCGCCGCCAGGTGCGGCTGACTCTGGACGGCCTGTCCCCGGACGCGCTCCGCCGCAGCGACGATGCCCTGTTCGCCGCCTTTTCTGCCCTGCCCCAGGTGGAAGCGGCCTCCACCATATTTGCCTTCTGGGGCATCCCGGGCCGCGAGCCTGAGACCGGCCGTCTGGTCCAGGCCCTCACCGCCCGGGGCAAGCGGGTGGGTCTGCCCCGGATGCTGCCCGGCCGCCAAATGGAAGTGCGGCTGTACGACCCGGACCGCCCCCTGGTCCCAGCGGCCTTCGGAATCCTGGAGCCGCCGGCGGACGCCCCCCTTCTCCCTCGAGCGGACATCGGCCTTGCACTGGTCCCCGCCGTGTGCTATGACCGCCGCGGCTTCCGCCTGGGCTTTGGCGGCGGATACTACGACCGTTGGCTGTCCGGTTTTTCCGGCGTTACTGTGGGGCTGTGCCGGGACTGTGTGCTCCAAGAGCACGTCCCGATTGAGGACCACGACCGCCGGGTGGAGTTTCTTCTCACCGAGAGCCGCCGCTTCTCCCTCTGAAACGCAGAGGGAGCGGGGTTTTCCCCGCTCCCTCCGCCGGTCCGCTCAGGATCTCCTCAGCATCCACAGCCGTTGTCACAGCCGCAGCCGCCGCAGTTGTTCCCGCAGCCGCAGTTGTTCCCACAGCCGCTTCCGCTGCCGCCCCAGCTGTTTCCGCAGCAGCAGCACAGGATGATGATCAGCAGGATGATCCACAGGCAGCTATTGCCGCCCCAGCCATTGTTTCCGCAACACATTTTTGTTTCACCTCACTTACAGCGCCGGGAGCCTCTCCCGCGCGTTCTGGTATAGTCTATGGCGAACCCCTGTCCCCGGTTCCCCCGGGACGGAAAATTTTTCTCTGTTAGGAGCTGACTCTATGGCACAGGAACACCGCAGATCTCCCCACGAGCCGGAGCGGAGGGGGCGCTCCGCCCCCCGGACCCGCTCCACTCAGTCCCGTCCTGCTCCGGCCCGCCGCCGGAACGGCGGGGCCAGCTTCGCCCTGCTCTATGTGATCTTTGTTATCGGGATCTCCGCCCTGCTGGCCTGCATCGGCTGGGTGGCGGCCAACGATGTACTGGCCCTGAACAAGCCGGAAAAGACGGCCACGATTACCATCCGGGAGGAGGACAGCTTCGGCGACGTGGTCTCCATGCTGGAGGAAAACGGCCTGATCGAGTACCAGAGCCTCTTCAAGCTCTTTGCCGCCTTCACCGGCGGCCGGGACAAGATCGTAGCCGGGACCTTCACCCTGAACACCGACATGGACTACCGGGCCCTGATCTCCGGCATGAGCGCCAACTCGGCCACCAAGGCCACCGTCAAGGTCACCATCCCGGAGGGCTACTCCATCGATCAGATCTTCGCTCTGCTGGAGGAAAAGGGCGTGGTCTCGGACACAGCCAAGCTGGAGGAGGAGGCAGCCAACCACGACTACGCCTTCTCCTTCCTCCAGGACCTGCCCCTGGGCGACTACCACCGGCTGGAGGGCTATCTGTACCCGGACACCTATGAATTCACCACCCCCCAGAATCCCCTGTACGTCATCAACAAGATGCTGGTCCGGTTTGACGCCAAACTCACCGAGGAACTGCGCCAGCAGATCGCCGACAGCGGGCGCACCATCCACGAGGTGCTCACCGTGGCCTCCCTCATTGAGAAGGAGACCGACGGCGCTGACCGGGCAGACATCGCCTCGGTCATCTACAACCGGCTGAACAACCCCAATTCCTCCGCCGGCACCAACGGCTACCTTCAGATCGACGCCACTCTGGCCTACCTCAACGGGAGCAAGGTGCCCACCGAGGCGGACAAGTCCATCGACTCCCCCTACAACACCTACCTCTATCCGGGGCTCCCCCCCCCGGTCCCATCTCCAACCCGGGGATCGAGTCCATCCTGGCGGCCATCAACCCCAACAGCACCTCTTACTACTACTATGTGCTGGGCGACGACAACCGCCACCACTTCTTCAACACCTACCGGGAGATGCAGAACTTCATGTCCACCCAGGCCATGTACAGCCACAGCTGACCCACACACGCAGAAGGGCCCCGGAGCATCTCCGGGGCCCTATTTCAGGAGGAATACGACTTGGAACGAAAGAACATTGAGCTGCTCGCCCCCGCCGGGGACATGGAGCGGCTGCACATGGCGGTGGCCTATGGGGCTGACGCGGTCTATCTGGCGGGCAACGCCTTCGGAATGCGCTCCTTCGCCGGCAACTTCACCCCTGAGGAGCTGAAAGCCGCCGTGGCGCTGTGCCACAGCCACGGGGTGCGGGTCCACGTCACCTGCAACACCATGCCCCGCAATGACGAGGCAGCCCGGCTGCCCCAGTGGCTGGAGTATCTGAACGACGTGGGGGTGGACGCAGTCATTCTGGCCGATGTGGGGGTGCTCTCCCTGGCCAAGCAGCACGCCCCCCGAGTCCAGTGCCACATCTCCACCCAGGCCAGCATCGTCAACTACCAGTCCGCCCGGGCCTGGTATGAGCTGGGCGCCAGCCGGGTGATCCTGGCCCGGGAGCTGTCCCTGGACGAGATCCGGGAGATCCGGGCCAAGGCCCCAAAGGAGCTGGAGATCGAGGCCTTCGTCCACGGGGCCATGTGCGTCAGCTACTCGGGCCGCTGCCTGCTGTCCAACTACATGACCGCCGCTGGGACTACGATCTGCTGCGGGTAGCCTCCCATGGTGGGGGTGGTCTACCTCCACACCGCGGCGGGCGCCCTGCGCCAGCTTGGCACCCCCTGTGGCACTTCTCCAACCTGCCTCCTCCCTGGCCACGGCGGCGGTGCCCCTGTTCTTCATGCTCTCCGGTGAGCTGCTCCGTCCCACCCCGGACGGCGGAGCTGGGCACCCTGTTTCGCCGCCGCCTGCCCAAGGTGCTGATCCCTCTGCTGGCCTGGTCTGGCGTCGTCATCGCCCTGGCCGGCGTGCTCTCCGGCCCCCAGGCCGCCCTGGACAAGCTCATTCCCCTGCTCAACACGCCGGTGATGGTGCCCTACTGGTTCTTGTACGCCCTGGTGCCCATCTATCTGGTCTCTCCGCTGCTCAAAAAGATGACCGATGGGCTGAGCGAGGCCCACTGGAACTACCTGGTGGGCTCTGTGGTGATCGCCACCATCGGCATGGACACCCTCTGCGATCTGGCCCCGCCCCCCTGGCAGAGCGCCCTCACCGTCCACTGGACGCTGAATCTGGACTTTGTGGGCGGCTATCTGGGCTACTTCCTTCTGGGCGCCCGGCTGGCCCGGCTGCAAAAGCTCCCCCGCCGGGGGGCGCTGTGGGGCGTGACGGCGGCCAGCTTTGCCGTCATCGCCGCCGGCACCTTCTGGCTCACCAGCCGCACCGGCGTCTACGACGAGCGCATCAAGAGCTATCTGCATCTTCTTTACCGCCGTGCTGGCCGCGGCCCTGTTCCTGCTGGCGCGCTCCTATGGGGAGGGCCGGAGCAGCGGGCGGGCCCTCACCGCCCTGTCCGGGCTGTCCTTCGGCGTCTACCTGGTACACCCCATGGCCATCCAGTTCTGGCAGAAGGCGTGGACAGCCTGGATCACCCCCGCGGTGGACACCATCCCCCTCCAGCTCGGCTACTATCTGGCCATCCTGCTCAGTTGCCTGGTGGGCGTGGCCCTGCTCATGTCCGTCAAGCCCCTGTGCTGGCTCTTTACCGGCCAGAGCTTTTCCTCTGCCTGCCGGGAGTGCAACCTGTTCGCCCTGTTCCGGCGGAACCCTTCCAAGCAAACCCCGGCGTCCTAATCACGCACAGCAGGGCGGCCCATGAGGCCGCCCTGCTTCTCAATTTATTTTTATTGTTTTTCATTAAATTTATGTTGACATGCAGTTTATTGTGGCGTATACTTGCCGCAAGAGGTGATGCTGTCTGAAACCAAGAGGAACCGTCCCCGGCCGCTTCGGCGGATTCGCCGTCGGGCATTTTATCCTCTCCCTTTTGGGCTGGATAGGATGGCTGGGGCTGGCCGGCCTGCCCGACTGTGCGCACGGCCGCGCCCTCTTTTCCTGGTATGTCCTCCTGCTGATGGCCCTCTATGTGCCCGCAGGCTGGGTGGTCTCCCGCCTGCGGGGCTGGCCCCGCCCAGACCGGAAAACCACCTGCAGGGCAGTGCTCTATCCCGCCCTGTGCGCCTGGGGCTGGGCCTTCGGGGGCTGCGGCCTTCTGTTGCTCTTCTCGGGGCGGGAGGCGCTGTTCCCCCTCGCCTTCACGGGCTTTGCCCTTCTGGTCTTCTCCTTTCTGCTGGCCAGCCCTTCCGCCCTGTTCATGCTCCTCACCCTGGATCTGCTCTCAGGCTCCCTGAGGGACGCCGGGGTAAACGCCTTTTTCCAGTCCTCTGCCTGGTTCGCGGCCATGTTCCTGGCCGGCCTGCTGCCGCCCATGCTCTTCTTTTTGGGCTCCCTCCTGCCGAAAAAGCGGTTGACAACGGCGAAAATGTGATAGAATAATTCAGCTATCACAAAGAAACGCGATGACGAAGCCAAGCAGGCCACGCCGCGCCGAGCGAGAGGGGACGGTGAGAGCCCTCCGCGACACGGGTCTGCGCGCCACTTCCGAGCTGCCCGGGACGACCGGGACGCCCCATCCCCGTTACCGGATGACTGAGATGCCCCTTTCCGGGGCAAATTAGGGTGGTACCGTGGAGGTGAACCTGCTCCGCCTTCCCTAACGGGGCGGAGCTTATTTTTTACAGATAGGAGTTTGGTCTGTCCATGCACAAGAACTACGGCCTCAACGAGCTGCGCGAGATGTTCCTGACATTCTTCGAGAGCAAGGGCCATCTGCGCCTGCCCAGCTTCTCCTCATCCCCCAGAACGACGCCTCCTGCTGCTCATCAAC
>VOFH01002824.1_pt1 | contig 17245 bp, 21 predicted proteins | sample 5384091 | NCBI WGS metagenome assembly VOFH01 (sample SAMN12384727, study PRJNA508395) | human gut metagenome | isolation source: healthy gut G | host: Homo sapiens
CTTGCTCTTGTCGATCCAGGCCTCCGGGTTATAGGGCAGAACTTCACGGGCAAAGTATGCGTCGATATCCTCATCCAGCGGCACGTTCTCCGTGTCCCGCTTGGCGGTGTCAGCCACGGGCTTTCCCTTTTTCAGGACTTTCTTCCCGTCCTCGTCCAGCAGGGGGCTTTCCACCGTGATCTTGTTATAGCCCAGAGCTACGCTGTCCAGCACCCGGCTCTTGCAGACGAGTTTCGCCCCGGACTCCAGCTCCCGCTCATAGGTCTGGTCCCGGTACTCCCCGTAGGCCCGGACGATCAGCTCCCGGCAGGCCTCGGTGATGTCCACCCGCTTGTTGCCGATGGACTTCCGGCGGGACTCATAGCACTTGCAGGCGTCAATGAGCTGGACCCTCCCGATATGCTCCGAGGGCTTGTCCTTGGTGATGATCCAGATGTAGGTGGCGATGCCGGTGTTGTAAAAGCTGTCGTTGGGGAGTTGGACGATGGTTTCAAGCCAGTCGTTTTCAATAAGGTGACGGCGAATCTCGGACTGGCCGGAACCGGCATCGCCGGTAAAGAGGGAAGAACCGTTCTGGATGATGGCCATACGGCCCTCCGGCTTTCAGTTTGGACAGGCCGTTGAGCAGGAAAACATCTGCCCGTCGCTCTTGCTGGGAAGGCCGGGACCGAAGCGGCCAGCGGAACCCTTCTTATGCTCCACCTCCACCGCCGTGGCCTCCCGCTTCCAGTCGATGCCGAAGGGGGATTGGAAATGCAGTAGTCGAACTGGTAGCCATCGAACTTGTCGTCATCCAGCGTGTCGCCAAACTGCATGTTGTCGGGATCGCCCCCACGGATCAGCATGTCGGCCTTGGCGATGCCAAAGGTGAAGGGATTTAGCCCCTGGCCAAAACAGGTGACATCCGCGTCGGCGTCCAGTTGCTTCAGCCGCTCCTCCATGCAGGTGAGCATCTGGCTGGTGCCCATGGTCATATCGTAGACCGTCTTGGTGATGCCCCTCCCCGTGAAAGGTATTCTGATCCCCGTCACCAGCAGGTCGCACATCAGGTAGATGATGTCCCTGGCTGGTGAAGTGCGCTCCGGCCTCCTCGTTGTAGGACTCGGAAAACCGCTGGACCAGATTCTCGAAAATATAGCCCATGTCCACGGCGCTGATCTTTTCCGGCCCCATGTCAGCCTTATCGGAGCAGAAGTCCACGATCACCTGATAGAGTAGGCCCGCCTCCTCCATACGGTCGATCTGGGCGCTGAAATTCATACGGGCGAGAATGTCCTGCACGTTGTCGGAAAACCGTTGAGATAGGCCCGGAAGTTGTCGTTGATATTCTCGGGGTCCGCCCGCAGGGTTTCAAAGGTGAAAGGGCTGGTGTTGTAGAACTGGTATCCGGCGGCAGTCCGCAGGAACCCCTCCTTTGACAGCCAGATGCTCCACCTTCTTGTATGTTTCCAGCACCGCCTGGTGGGTTGGCAACAGGCAGTCGTGGAAACCGCTTAATGACTACCATGGGCAGAATCACAAGGCCGTACTCGTGGGGCTTGAATGCGCCAAGAGGGTGTTCGCCACATTCCAAATGAGGGTGGCCTTTTCTTGGATGTTCCGGCCCACAGAGGCCAGCTGTTCATTCGCGGTCATCAAAAATCGCCCTTTCCGTTTTCTTTTCTGGGATATGACAAAAATCTGCTATTAATAGCTTAACATATATCGATGGAAACCGCAACATGATTACATAAAATTCAATATTCTGAATTGCGTTTGCCTTGGAATCTACTATAATAGACATGATGTAGGGAAGCGGGTGAATCCATGCGTACATGTTCCATCAACGGAAAACGGTATCCATCTTCTCTGGTAACAAGTCCGGTTCCCCTGTGATTTATCTGAACACCGTCTCAGACGAGGGTCGCCAAGTCTATGAGGCGGCGCAGGTCGCTGGGTGCCCGCCGTTCAATTTGTGGCCATCAGCAACCTTGATTGGAACCACGACATGGCCCCGTGGGACAGTCCAGCGGCATTCAAAAGGGGGAGCCCTTTAGGGCGGTGCCCGTAAAACAGGAAAAATTAAAAGTCCCGATTTTCGGGAGAGTACGGCGTGACTTCGGTCACGCCGTTTCTCTTCATCAATAAGTTTAGCGGAATAAATCCCGCACCAAGTAAATTTCGATCCTGACGTTTGCCGGAAGACTTGTCCGGCGCACCCACATAGATGGCACTGACCATATCTCGCAGTGCATCAGGAGTCAGAGAATTGTGATCCTGATAGTGTTTTGCTTTCTGAATAAATTTCTCCAATCGCTCATTCTGACGCTCCTGTTCTTCGATATTCTTCTGAGGAAGCTCTACAGCGTCCATTCTGAGCTTTTTCTGTTCCGCTTCATAGTTGCCACTCATCATAGAAAAACGCTCATCAGACAGTTTCCCTTTGGCATTGTCCTCATAAATCTTCACGAACAGTCTGTCCAACTCAGCAATACGCTTTTCAGCCTGTGTCAGCTGCTTTCTCCATGCCTGTATCTTTTCATCACTTTCTATTTTAGCTGTTCCTGCACAACTGCACGGAAGTGATCTTCATAGTGGAGAATATAGCTGATGACAGTTTCCATGTGCATCCACACCATATCCTCCAAAACGACTGCACGGATGTAGTGGGATTTGCATTTTTTCATCGTTCTTACGATGGGTGGAACACTCGAAGAAATCCTGTCGCTTCTCAAAATTGTTAGCTGTGCAGTAATACAGCTTCTCACCACAATCGGCACAATACGTCATGCCGGAGAACAGGCTTGTTTTACCTGTCTTGGATCTGCGTTGGCGATTCTGACGCAACACCTGAACCTTCTCGAATATATCCTCTGGAATGATCGCTTCGTGAGTATCATAGAAAACAGAGTGATTTTCTACCGGATTGTCACGCTTTTTTTCTTGTCCCAAATGGAATTGGTAAAGGTCTTGAAGTTGACGATACAGCCTGTATATTCTCTGCGTTCAGAATCTTTCTCACTGTGGTCTGATGCCATTTGCTTGGATTCTCCGGTGTCGCCTGTGGAGTATTTAAGCCCTGTTTCTGCTTATAAGCTGTTGGAGTAAAGTACCTTGTCCATGGTCAACTGCGTTGCAATCTGGCTCGGCCCACGTCCCTCCATTGCCATCTTGAAGATATACTTTACAACGATAGCTGCTTCTTCATCAACGAGCCAACGGTAGGATCATCCGGATTTTTCATATATCCGTAAGGAACATTGGTTGTAAGTGGAATACCACGGGAACCTTTGGATTTATTGACGGCTCTGATTTTGCGACTGGTATCACGGGCATAAAACTCATTGATCCAGTTCTTGATGCCTGCCATATCAATCCCCATGCCATTCTGATCGCTGGTATCGAAATTATCACTGATGGCAATATAACGGACACCGTGTTTCGGGAATGTGATGTTGGTGTACAGGCCAGTCATGGCAGAGTTTCTGCCAAGTCTGGAAAGGTCTTTGGTGATACAAACCGCTACATTGCCAGATTCAATTTCATCCAGCATTTTCTGAAAACCAGGGCGGTCAAAAAGGTAGTGCCACTGTAGCCATCGTCTACGAAAAAAGTTGGATTCGGAAAGCGATTATCCTTGGCATATTGGAGCAGGATATTTTCTGATTCACAATGGAGTTGCTATCGCCAGCCAGTGCATCCTCCTGAGAAAGTCTGCAATATAAAGCGGTAATTTTGTCTGTTGCCCTTAACATTTTCTGTTTCCTCCTTCATAGGGACAACTGACAGTTCTTGGTTAGTCAAAGGATATTGTATCAAAGGTTTTATTATTTGTCATCGATGTCGTCCTCCATGGCTCTGCGCATTCTGTCAACGGTCATTCGTTCCAGTTTACGGAGGAAATCAGTTTTCCCTTCGTAATATCCGGTGACGGTATAGACTGTCCCCAATTTCCCTTTGGAGCGTGATCTGCGGTATCAGTATGCAGAGATATTGCCTGCATGGATATTTCCGTTGGCATCCATCTTTGCAGCAGCACTTTTCTGAATTTCTGGCGAACGTACACATTTAGTGTAAAGGGTCTGGCTCAGAAAGTAGTGAGCAATCAGCATCCGAAACCTGTTCAATCTGGTTGAGCCATTCCTTGTAATCTTCGTGCTTTACATCAAAATTAAATTCGTTGGTCATTTATTTCCTCCTTCGTGTGTTGCCTGTTTACTTCCGCCCAAGTTGGGCAGAAGTTAAAAAAAAAAGCTGTCACATAGGCATCAAGAAACAAGCACAAAAACACTTGCACTTATCTGATGGTTCTATGTAACAGCCAACGTGAAGAAGGACTCGTCCCTTCACAAATATGTCGGACTTCAAATCGGTAATCCCGCAAAACTATAAAATCAATCTCGAACCGATATTCAATTTTCTGCGTTTATTCTACTGGATAATTGTAGAAAAAACAAGTATGTCGAGGAGTGCCGGAAAAACATTTTTCACTTCGGCGCAAGTTGCACAGAAGTTATTTTTATCATGTTACTTCTGGACAAATTGGCCAGAAGTTGCACTCTCGGAAACGCTCAGAATGAGCGAGCAGCCATCATCGAAAGATGATGTTCGAAGGGATTGGGGATGTTGCCCCAACAAGCACTCTTTGCAAAAGCACCGAAAGGTGATTTTGCGAAAATGAGTGAACCTGTACAGGTTTACACTGCTTGCCAATTTGTGAAGGGTCAAAATATGGCTCTAATTTATTTCCAACTTGGGAATAATTCCACTATGCCACCTGTGGCCAATTCGTCCACAAGACAAAATTCTCCTTTTGCATTTTGAACTTGTGCCCTATTTGGGAACAAGTAAAAGGGTAGGAATAGTATCTCCCGCCAATTTAGCGAGAAGTAAACTCGTGTCAACTTGGCACGAAGTCAGAGCCGATAACTAACAATTTTCAACTTCTGATCAATTTGCGCAGAAGTTATTTTTATTCCCGACAAATTGTCGGGAAGTATATCTTTCCCAACCTTTATATATCGTTTATAACGCTTTCAACGTAAAAACCAAAGGGTCCATCAATTAACAAAATGCCAATAGACGGACTCTTTATCATATTGGATATTAAAAAATTTACGATACTGAAGGCAATAAGAGAAACATTATGATGGATACCGTTTCGATTATTTGTATAAGTTCGCTCGGATCATTTTGTGTACTTATTACAGTTTCGAGTTCTTCGTAACAATTAAAGAAAAGTTTTACAACATTTAGCAACTCACTATTTTGCTCATTTGCATTTTCAATCAGTTCGCTTACGAGATCTTCGACCAAAAATGAAGTCGTTCCACAATGTATTGATTTGGTCAATCAGCATTTCTGTATGCAGTCATACTACAAAGACATTTCTCGTCAATAGACGTCTGAACAATTTGCTGATACCTCTGAATGTATAACTTCATCTCGCCAAGTTTTTTCATGGACTCAATCCACAGCTTCAAAGAATTTGTTGCATTCATTTTTCAATTAGCACAGGTTCTATTTCACAAGGATACATCGGTTTTGCTATTTTGGATTCTTCCGTATCAAGAAGCTTATAGAACGGAATCGAGTACACTGTCCGGCGAGAGCAACACCAGAAAAACAGGTACATATGCTAGCTCTAAGGATTGCGTTTCCAAATACCATCTATCACTTGATGGCAAAATACTGTTTTTAAATACATCCCTGATCGTCATCACGATTCTGGTGTATTCATTCTCAAGGGTATTATCTTCTTCCATGTTGTAGTCAACAATGATGTAGGCATATTTATTACATTTAAGGAGTGTGCCGTTCACTGCCTCAACAGCATTTGAAAGCGTATCGCAAAAATAGTTTGCACCTTTGCGATATTTTTGTCTTTGAATCATAAGCAATGGCGTAACCCTTAGGCTGATTATCAAGAACACAGCGCCAGACATTAACTAAGGTAAGAATATTCTCAAGTTCTTGCTTTGCAAAATCTTCATTAAGTGAACTGTATTCGGAAAACAACAATTCGTACTCTTTCTGAACTCTACGAGGGCTTTAGCGGCAGAATACAAATTAAACATAGCGAGTCTTGGATTCTTAACAATATTAATATCCTGCTTGTTAATTCTTACAAGCAAAACTTCTGCAAACTGATTATAAAATTATCCAACGAGGAATATACATCATTCAATCGTTTTCTAAAATTCTCATATTTGCCAACCGAAAGTAATTGACGCATCGGGAAATACTCTGCAACAGGACTTTTGCGTTTTCCTTCAGAATAAAGGCAGTATGGATCAACAGCAAAATAGGGAAGTCGGTTTTCAGCAAATGTGTGCTCTCTAAACACTTTTAGCCGATCATCAACCCTTTTCCTCGATCCTGTGTATATCTCCCTTTTCTGTATACATCATCAATGAGCTTGATTGTTTCAACAATCAAATCGTTGACATTACTTCTTATCTCATCAATATCAGCCACATATTCCTGCCAAGAAGAAGGACGTGTTATAATCTATTCGTATTTTGTCCATCCGTTCAATTCAGATACCCAAGCATTGGGGCGCTTACTTTTGTGGATGTGAAGTTTGTGGTCTAAGGCTTCAATCCCTAAATCTTGAAGGAGATCAACACCAATCAACTCAATATCGATATACTCTTTCTCTGGATATAGTTGCTTTAAAATATCCAGCATTTTAATTCGCCAATACTGATTTGTGTTTTTGGTGTTTCTCAGGAATCGTTGTTTCTGTCGAAAGGGGCGGAATAAATTTACAAGACACTTCATCATTTGTAACCGAAAAAAGTAAGTACATGCATTTCATGGATAATTCTCTCCACTAATACATCCGCAGCGGCCAAATAGCTTTCCTGTAACGCAGGATGTTCAAAAAGTCCACGTATTGCATCCGCAGAGGGTTGGAGTTCCCCAGCGTATATACTGGTAACTATTTCATCAACCTTGAAGGGCAATGTAACTTTCCTATCTCGCTTTGCCATCCAAAATAGTGCATATCCAAACGATGAACGTTCAGTATCTGTATTAGGCAAAAACGATGGTATTTCACTATTATTTATAAAGCAATCTGTTGCTTCATAATTGATGGAAAGTGAAGTTAGTGAATTTTTAACCTCATCGATGGCATTTTGTAAATCTACCTTGTTGAAGATAGACAGATCTTTTATCCCATCTGCAATTAGCTCATCGGATCGTTCAATACCAGAAAGATCAAGCGGCAAGAAACAAAGCCATCCTTTGCCACGTTTTTGCTACCAGAGAGCTAATGAATGTCATGTTGCTCTCAACATAACGCTTTGCATCTAACCAAAGCATTGACCTAATAGCATTTGCATATCCTACCCAGTCACAGAACTTTATTTGAGAGAGTCTCTGTACATCTTTGATATCATATTGTTGATTAGAGAAATAATCTAACAGAACAACTCGTACATTTTGCGATGATATACACGGCAAAGCTTTGAATGCAACTTCTCTGGGGTCGGTGCAAATCTGATTGCATAACGCATCAAAAACAATTTTCGCACGCACCGGATGAAGTGCTTCGATGGTGTTATCATCAACTACCCTGATTAGATATTCGCCTTTCAGACGTCTAATAGCAGCGTGCATTGTTGAACAATGAATTTCATTTTTTGCTGCAACAAGATTAACGGTACATCCTAATCGCCCAGCATAGCAAAAACCAACTGAAGTAATTCTAACCAATCATCAGAAATACCTTCTCGCAGCAATGCATCTACCTGGTCCTGGAGTCGCTGTGCCAAAGTCTGATTATTTGTCAGCAAATATACAAATTCAATCAATGGTCCTGACCACCGAAGGTTTGCCATGCTTCTTCAAAAGTTCTGTGCTCAGCGTGAGGCTGTGTTTCTGTAAAGAACTATAAATACGTGCAGCTTCTTCTTTTGATAAAGCCAACTCTATAATCCCATATTGGATTGCTTTCCCACTAATAGGTGTTCGGTTATAGTCTTCATCCGGATGGAAATAAGAACTGGAATGGAAAGGCCTCGAGATTGTAACTCTTGAAGTAAAAATGCCCAAAGTGTTTCGCCTGGTTGTACATCATATAGATGATGAGGTGCTTATTGTGCTTACCCAGACCTTCTAACGCTGAAACTAAATTTTGTGCTTGGCCTTCGTTAGCAATGGTACGTACACAAAACCCAGCCTTCAGGATATGTATCAATTAATTAGCGATAACAAAGGGTGGTCTTTCCTTGACCAGATACGCCCTTAAAATTGCGACTCCTTTACTGTTGATTACAGCTTGAATCTCTTCCATCCAATAATTTCGTTTGAAATCGAATTAACATGAATATGCGTAAGGATTTGCAGACACACCTTGTAAATACTCTTTTTTCCAGTTGTTTATGATCGCCATTTGATTTTGCAATTCATCTAAGCGAACAAGAGACTTGTTATATTCCTTGTAAAATCCATCTAATGCGGCAATATTTGTTCCAATTTCATGGATCTTTCTTGCCATAATTTTAGTGTTGTGTATCCTTTGCCCTTTGATAGTACAGAAATATGATGAATTAGTAGTTCTTTTTGCCAATGTAGGTGCAGACATTACGGGAACATACTCACTGATTTGAGTCTGAATATTTAACTCTAAATCATCAAGATTGACTTTTTTCAAAATGCACAGAATCAATCAACCATGCTGCGTCCTCTACGGATAAACCATGTTTTTCTACAAGCTTTTCGTTATAGCTTTTTGGTATTTGTATTTCCTTTTGTACTTCCTGCAGTTCAGCACCAAGAGCGTTAAAGTGGACAACCTTAATACATCCGAAAGATGGATTTTGTTTGTGTAAGCTACACATGCGATTAAAGAATCCTTCGCCGCTCTGGGAAGTTTTTGTAGCAGCAAGACTTGAAAGCGTTATATCGGCTGATATGTTCTTGACCTGAACAGCTTCTACTACAGCGCCATTCTTTTTGACTACCAAATCCTCAATATCTTCCGGGTAATACTCGTATCCGCCTTCATCGGAAATGAGTCTGGATGCAATATAAAGCGTTTGAGATGAGAAACCCCTTCCACGCAGCTTGTGCTCCTACATCTGATTTATAAAAATCGACCACCTTTTCACCTCTTTTTTACACTGATCCTAAATTTGAGTTCCCTCCTTAAAATGCTACTTATATTCTGCATACTTTTTAATTTTTGCTCCTGTATAATGAAGAATATAAGTATCGTTCCTAAGGAGGTAGGTTCATGGATTATTTTAATATACTCGGTGCTAATGTTAGAGCCTTACGCATCGAACGAAAATTAACTCAAGAGCAATTAGCAGATCTTTGTGACCTCCACCGCACTTATGTAGGTGCAATTGAGCGTGGCGATCGCAATGTCAGTCTAAAAAATATAGTAATAATCGCTCAAGCACTAAATGTTGAGCCTTCCGAATTACTGTTATACAAAAAGAACTAAAGGAGTAATGACTATGGAATTTTGTCATAAAGTAATACCTACAAGATCACAGTATGCCGATGTTGCAGAACATAAATGCCATTGTCCTAAAGGACATTCAGGAAAATGCGAAGAGTTTCCTTTTTAAATCATCTTAAGTCTATCAACAAACAGGTCGCAGAAAAAGATTAAACGAGATGCCACTATGACTACTGGCGCCGCTTGGAAAAGTGCCGATGCAGGTCTAATCGAATTCTTCGATGGGTAATGCTTCTTGATGACGAAGAATTACTTAAATACGGTATCAATATGGCTGAATTGAAACCCGGTGTCATTGCTAAATTGCGTGAGAAAGCTGCAGACTATGATTCCTGTACCTTAGTGGCGGCAAAGCTTACATGGCTTGTGTATCAAATGGAGAACGCTCCAGAAGCGCCGGTGGCCATTAAAGAATATTTGGAAGATATCTTTTGGTACGATGGTTCCCAATACGACTCGTTGTGTTATTTGTCGTTTGCCATTAGATTATGAATTGTTCTCAATGGCTGCCAGAGGAAAAGCAGCCATTGAGACTTGCCATAAAAACCCTCGTATGCACAATCCAGAAAATGTAGGGTTTGGTCACCGTGAATGTAATATTGCGCAGGGTGCAAAAACCTTAGATGAATTCTATCAGTGGATTTGAGGCGATCTTAGCTCGAGTAGAAGAAGAAAATCTTTATAATTCAAAAGAGTTCTCGTTCTGTTTCAGCATAAATAAACATTCCGCACGCATTTCAATGTTTCGTTGGAATGCGTGTATTTTTCTTTCCATTCCTTTGTTCTTTCAGGAATTCGGATACTAATTTCTTGAATTCTATTGCCTAACGTTCCAAGTGTAGACTGTATAAAGATTAAACTTCTAACCTGTTCCTGAACTTCGTCTGAGTTCAGACAATACAGAAATTCATATGGGGAAAACGGTGCAGCTTCGGTTAACGAAAGAATTTCTATATGGCTTTGAATCAAACTTTTGATATTGTATTTTGTAATAATTGCTGTTTTTCCGATCCTATATCTACCATCTGCAATGAACAGGATATCACCAACGGACAAATTTTGTTGAGGAGCATATTGTTGATAAATCTCCTCGCTTACTGAATTTGTTGGATCGCTAGATATTTCAAAATTAATAATATCTGAGGTTCTAACAAAAGGAATCGAACCTGTTCCATATGCTTCGCTACCAACTTCTTTTCCGCTTTTCCTCTTTAAGTACCCTTTTTTGAATCATTTCACCAATTGATATATATTCATCAGGGTTATGATGTAGCTTTTCCTGCTAAATATCTCGGAACAAAATAATTGCCTATCAACTGCACTTTTTTCCAAACTTTTTCATCTGGATCATTCATATATGTCTGGGCTATTAATCTGAAATCATTTGGTAATGCTTCATTGACAGAGTTTGTAATTCTTCCTCGTTTATCGTGCCCACAATTTTTTAGCAACAGAAACAATTATCTCTTATCAGAAAATTCGATTCCTTTTTGATATATCAAAACATTGGTCTTGTATCTGTCGACGGTTGGAATGTGTTTCTTGGACAATCAATCATAGCCAAAACTTTACCGTGTTTTTTTAGATATGCCCAGATATATCCTAATGACTTATTGCCGAAAATCCCTCTGGCAGAACAATAGCCATTGTTCCTCCTGGTTTAAGCATACGAACACATAGCTCTAAAAACAGAACTTGTGGTGCTTGGTTTTTCACTATGGTATTTAACCTATACCATGTTTTGTCTTTTCTCTGAATATGTCCAGTTGTAGCCAAATTCATATAAGCGAAGCAAAGAGTCATCAGTGATGCCGATTTTAGCTCCAAACGGTGGGTTTGTAAGAATTAAATCTGCACTTTCAACTAAATTATACAAGTCACTATCAGGAGATAAAATCTCTAAAGAATTTCTATTGAATACTGCTGAATTACCATGGCTGATAATCTCGGTTGTAGCTAACGCCATATCAGCCATATCTCTATCTTTATCTACGCCAATAAGACGAATGCTCGTCTCATCTATACAATCAACAGATTTGGCATATGTATATGCTTCTGTTAAAAACCGCCGGTTCCACAAGGGATCAATAATTACACTTTGATTTTGGGGATTTACAATACGCACCATGCATTGACCAATTCTTTTGGAGTAAAAAACTGTCCCTTATCCCCCTGATTCTCGGCCCAATTATAGCTTGGAAAGCATCCCCTATGATATGGGACGGCGCATCAAGTAAAGATATGTTACTCAACGTGTTAAGTACAACAGCAATATCACCATCGCTTAAAGAAAATCATCGTATTGCTCGCAACTTTGCGGGTATTTTTCCTTAAGCATTCTCAGTAGTTCTTTCCCGGAAAAACTGCTAATATCTTGAATATTGTCCTGTTCTGCTATTAATTTACACAAAAGAACCTTGGTAATATCGGATACAATTCTTTCGGCACGGCTCTGTACTGCTATTCGAATATAGCTGATAGTAAATACTTTTGAAACATGAATTATAGTCAAAAAGACAATTGTGTCGTATTGTCCATACGGTTACCTCCAATAATGCTATATGAATATTATAGTCATCATTCCACATTGTGTCAACTGTTCAAATAAGAAAGTCGGATAGGAAAGGATCAGTATCACTATAACCAGTATTATTACATTGTGATTTTCGGTTCTTGAATTGTGAATCCACAGAGAAAAAGGCTGACCAAATAGGACAGCCTTCATTGCAATTTATAGGTTTAGTTGTAACTCAGTTCAGGAGCAACCACTGCTATTTGCGTATTGATTAGAACAGAGGACAATAGGAGCTGCATTTTGCTCTCAAATGTCTCAGAGAACTGATGCTGACATTCTTCTGGCTTCGGTAAACTCTCATTCATGGCAAGCGCCAATTCCTCAGCCACCTGTTTCAATAATTTCTCGGACAACATATCACCCCCCTCATATTCGTTTAACTATAATAACGATTGAAAACACCGATTTTGGACAGACGGAAAATATTTTTTGCATTTTGATAGATACAAAATGCCACCCGAAGGATCGCTCCTACGGGTGGCATCAAATCGTCTATGTTCTTTATTCTTCCATGACTTCCAACATCATTCTGGCACCCAGCTTAAAGCTGTTCTGGAATATCAGGCACTCCTGTAATGGTTTGATGTTCTCGGACACAATCCGTGTATTTCTCGAACAATGTTTTCTGTTCGTCCGTCATAGCTACTCGGAGTTTTTCTTCATTCCGGCAAATCAGTTCCTGTAATTTCTTATACTCTTTACAGGAAGAAGTATCGTAGTCGGTAGGCTCAATATTGCCGTACCAAAATTCTTCAAGAATTTTCATACGATGTCCTCCTCATAGACCAGTTCCCGGAGGACGCTTTCTTCCGCCTGTGCTTTCAAACTATTCATATGTGCTACCCATACAAGCTGCTGTGTTGCCTTGTCTGGAGCTGGATTCTTCGACAGCAATTCCTCCATCAGCAACTTCATTCGCTCTTCACAGGTATGCTGTACTTCCCACAGGTGCGGAAACAGTGTTTCGCTCAAGATAATATCGTTGAAAAGCATCGGTTTATTCTGTTCCAGAAATGCTCTGCGCATCCTACCATATTTGCCAAGCGTCTGTGTTCCCGTATGCTCCAATCTGATGTCAGGGATATAGTAATCACCGCATTGGGTGTAAGTTAAGTTCTGAGCCATAATAGCACCTCCAATCAATCTGCTGTTTTCATTTAGATTGTACTGGATGGAACAGGAAAAGGGAAGTTTGTCGCATACACAAATGAGCGATACCTGGTCATTCAAACCAAGTATCGCTCATTTTCTTTTTAACCCCTCGACTGCCAGATGCCATAATCATTGAAAATTTGTTGCTTCCTGTATTATGGGCACCAGCATTACCGGAGGGGCGGATGACTACCTGCGGCTACTGGTGGAGGAGATCATGCCGGAGGCGGAGAAAAGAACTGCCCGGCCCTCCGGCGTGGCGGGGATCGCCGGGTACTCCCTGGCGGGGCTGTTCGCCTTGTATGCCATTTGCCAGACGGATGTGTTCTCCCGGGTGGGGTGCATGTCCGGTTCTCTGTGGTTTCCTGTTTCAAGGAGTACGTCTTCCCACGAGCCGAAGCGCTGGGCGGACTGCATATACTTCTCCCCTGGGGGACAGGGGAGGCCAAGACCCCGCAATCCGGTCCTGAAAACCGTTCAGGAGAACACAGAGGCGATCCATGCCCCACTTTCTGGCTCAGGGATCGACACGGTGTTCCAACTGAATCCCGGCAACCACTTCGTCCAGGGATCGAGCGCACCGTGGCCGGTATCCGGTGGTTGCTGGGCAGGTAGGGGATGGCTGGCCCTTATTCTTTTGTATAGCGTGAGAATTTGATACGCCCACAGCGCAAAAACTTCCCGGCCGGGAGCGGCGGTTGCTGCCGTCCTGGCCGGGAAGCGCTTTTTGATTCCAACAATGAGCAAGAGGCCCGCGGAGCCATGGCCTGGAGCCGCCACAGTTCACAACAAACGCAGCTCTTCTCATGCTGGGCAACAGCCTGACCTTTGCCAACGATATGCCCCAAATGCTGGCCGCACTGACCGGCGCGGAGGTGGTCCACCACACCCGGGGCAGGGCGCGTCTGTCGGAGCAGCTGAACCCGGCCACACGGCTGGGAGCCCAAACGCAGGCCGCACTCGCCGGGGAACACTGGGATTATGTGGTGCTGCAGGAGATGAGCCACGGCCCCATCTCCTCACCAAAAAGCTTCTTTTCCAGCGTGGCACAGCTCTGTGAACAGATCCGGGCGAGCGGCGCAGCGCCGGTCCTCTATGCCACCTGGGCCTACCAAAAGGGCAGCGCCAAACTTGCCGCCAAGGGCTGGGACTACGATGAAATGAGCCGGGCTCTGTCCGACGCATACCGGCAGGCGGCCCGGGAGAACCACACTCTGCTGGCGGACGTCGGCCGGCGATTTTACGAACTGGCCGACACCCAGGACCTCTACGCCCCTCCTGCTGGCGGCGGTGGCGGGGCCGGAGCTCTGGTATGGTGGAGGGACCATCGCCCTATCTGCCCCTGCTGGACAGTTGACAGCTGCGGCAGACCGGCCTCATCCTGCGTCCTGGTGGAGATGCCTTCCATCTGGCCATCTTCGATGCGGACGCGGCGGAGGACGTGATGGAGCAGTTTCGGACATCCAGCACTGGTACATCGCCGGCCACTCCCTGGGCCATGGCCTCCCAATTCGCGGCGGACCACCCTGACGAGATCGACGGCCTCATCCTGCTGGGGGCTATCTCTACGGCGAATACCCGTCCGCAGACACCCTCACCGTCTACGGCTCCTGAATCAGAGCGTGGAGGACGAGATCGACTACACCGAGAACGTGGTGGAATCCAGGGCGGCAACCATGCCCAGTTCGGCAATTACGGCCCCCAGAAGGGGGAAGCGCCTGCGACTATCTCGGCGGAGGAACAGCAGGCCCGGACGGTGGAGGCCGTGGCGGAGTTTATCGCCCGGCGGCAGGGATAAATGAAAGGGCTGTGGGGCGGTTCGAGGGTTTTTGCGGTAGGAAAAGGTAAACTGGAACATAAGAAAAAGTGAAGATGATAAGAAGGCAACTTGACTTTCTTTCAGAATGTGAAGATTTTTTGACTTCTGTTTCTTGAGATTCTCAAAAGTGAGTTGACATTCCGCGGAAACCTATAAAGAAGCATCACAAAAAGAGAACGTGATGAGTTTCTGAACTGAAAATCTAAATAAATCTAAATAAAGCAAACAATCTAACTCCTGCTTGCTTTGTTGAAGATGAAAGTCTGCGGCCTCTGAATTTGTTGTTCGCAGCGAAGAACAAAACCAACACACAACTTGCATACTTGCATGAAACTTGCAACTAAAAACTTGATGCAAGTGGATGGTGGCATGGCAATGTCGGCACAGGGTCGGTCTCGCTATCTTTCTATCTTTTGAATCGGCGTGGGGAGAAACTGATACGCCCGCTGTACAGAAAAGACTTGCTTAACACTTCTGGCAGAGGTAGAATAGCCAAAACAGAAAGGGTTAAAAATGATGGGCTATCACCGTTTTTCCCCCTTGGCAGATAGGCTGCCTGTAAAGAGCATGTTTCTTGACGACTCTTGCAGGCGGTCAACTGTCAAGTGATCAATTGAACAGAGACCGCAGTTACTATCGTAAGCAGCGCATGCGAGTGATCCATCGCAAAGGAAAATATTCTTCGCCAGCGGAGAGGAAAATGTCCTTGCCTGGGAACATGGTGCCGCCGGACGGCTGTCCAAGGGAAGATCCATTGTTCCTGCTGGATGTGCCGTAGCAAGTCCTATGACCCTCAAGTCCGAGAACAAGCGGGCGGCGATCAATGCCGCCCAGCGGTTTACTGGATCAGTAACTTCTCTCACAAAAACGCTTTCCGGCCGGGGCGGCAGATATCTACCGCCCTTGGTCAAGCGTTACGACCTGTTGATCACGGTCAAGTCGAAACACTCAAACAGGGGGCTTTAGAGGACCCAAAAGATTTGATATCTTTGGCAAAATGAACAATATCACGAAAGCAAAAAGTAACTATTGAAAACAAGAAAACAAATTAAAGGGAACCGGACGCACGATCCCCTTAAGTATGCTCCGTAGAGACATACCGCAATTCACATTTATATATACCACAAGTACTGTAAAAAAGCAAGAATTATTTGGTTTTTAATGAATTTTCTCAACGCAACCTTGGCGCGTTGTTATCTGTGCGAATAATCTGGCTATAAACACTGATAGAATTGCCTTTCGAAGTTTTTTTCGGTACATTCTACAAAAGAAGAAATCAATCGCTTCATGTCATTTTGGACATTTGGTAAAGTAAGGAAAGTTGGTATACAACGAGTACCAGATAGTCAGTGACGGTCTCAAATGTTAATCCGGAAACACCTGTGGCATTTGAAATAGCATTACTCACTTGCTTATCGATGCTTCCTGTACGGAACCGAGTGTCAAAGATAACATCATTATGAGCAATGGCGTTGCGGAGATCTTTGGTTGTGTATATGAGACGCTGGGGCATTAGTGCATTGGTGTCATCCGACTTTCTGATTCAATTTTCGCTGAAATCGCTTGCCTGCAGCTAAAATTCAAGCAGGAAACGAAGTGCCAAACTCTCCCAGACTCAGCAATTCAAAGATTGCCCAAATCGGCAGATTCACATCCTTGTTGAGATAGTGCTCAGCGATTTTATTGCCGTTTCCGAAAAGCATCCGTTTGAACTTATAAATGCGGTTGCGCAAACCAGTCGGCGCTTCAATTTCGCTATATCTATCTTCAGCCTGCTTGCGGTCTTTAGCATCTTTGAATGTCTTGCCGGATGTGGAGAAACATTTTATAATTATCCAAGAGTTGGCTATATACATCGATAAAAACTATCAGAGTTGACCGTTCCAAACAACAGTTTCGAGAACATAGTTTTTCAAAGGCCGTTTCAATTTGCATAACAAACGGATAGAACAACTTCAACTGGGAATCGAACTCATACACAGCGGTCAGTTCATCAAAACTTGTATAGGGGATGACGTTGGTTGTTTGTTGATATAGCGGTACCCTTTATACCCATGATAATAACCGATATTCATCAGCTTACGCTTTTGAAAGGAGCCATTAATCGCAATTCCTTTTGGTCATGTAAATACCGCATCAGCGAATCTGTTGTGTTTGGGATGTTTTCCAGACATACATCATCCCCTTTCAATTTAGAATATGATACTATATTTGCTTGAAATAGTCAATTGTTGTGTAGCAA
>VOFH01002782.1_pt1 | contig 17240 bp, 29 predicted proteins | sample 5384091 | NCBI WGS metagenome assembly VOFH01 (sample SAMN12384727, study PRJNA508395) | human gut metagenome | isolation source: healthy gut G | host: Homo sapiens
CATCTACATATCACAACGTGCGTGGAGGCCATCAAACCACGTCAAATAATCAATTATGACGCAGGTATCGTATTAATTGATCTGCATCAACTTAACGTAAAAACAACTTCAGACAATACAAATCAGCGACACTAAATACGGGACAACCTCATGTCAACGAAGAACAGAACCCGCAGAACAACAATCCGCAACATCCGCTTTCCTAACCAAATGATTGAACAAATTAACATCGCTCTTGATCAAAAAGGGTCCGGGAATTTCTCAGCCTGGGTCATTGAAGCCTGCCGCCGGAGACTAACGTCAGAAAAGAGAGCATATACATCAATTAAAAGTGATGAAGAATGAACATCCCGCGTTCTTCCCTCCGAACAGGACGATATTGTAAATTCACTTAATTACGAGGGCATTGCAGTAATTGAGTTGCAGTTTTACCACTTTCCTGACAGTGACAGACTGCGTGTTGGCTCTGTCACAGACTAAATAGTTTGAATGATTAGCAGTTATGGTGATCAGTCAACCACCAGGGAATAATCCTTCATATTATTATCGTGCTTCACCAACGCTGCCTCAATTGCTCTGAATGCTTCCAGAGACACCTTATGTTCTATACATGCAATTACAACATCAGGGTAACTCATAGAAATGGTGCTATTAAGCATATTTTTTACACGAATCAGATCCACGGAGGGATCATCAGCAGATTGTTCTTTATTCATTTTGTCGCTCCATGCGCTTGCTCTTCATCTAGCGGTTAAAATATTACTTCAAATCTTTCTGTATGAAGATTTGAGCACGTTAACCTTACATACATCTGTCGGTTGTATTTCCCTCCAGAATGCCAGCAGGACCGCACTTTGTTACGCAACCAATACTATTAAGTGAAAACATTCCTAATATTTGACATAAATCATCAACAAAACACAAGGAGGTCAGACCAGATTGAAACGATAAAAACGATAATGCAAACTACGCGCCCTCGTATCACATGGAAGGTTTTACCAATGGCTCAGGTTGCCATTTTTTAAAGAAATATTCGATCAAGTGCGAAAAGATTTAGACTGTGAATTGTTTTATTCTGAACTAAAACGTCACAACGTCTCACATTATATTTACTATCTAGCCACAGATAATATTCACATCGTGTTAGAAAACGATAACACCGTGTTAATAAAAGGACTTAAAAAGGTTGTAAATGTTAAATTCTCAAGAAACACGCATCTTATAGAAACGTCCTATGATAGGTTGAAATCAAGAGAAATCACATTTCAGCAATACAGGGAAAATCTTGCTAAAGCAGGAGTTTTCCGATGGGTTACAAATATCCATGAACATAAAAGATATTACTATACCTTTGATAATTCATTACTATTTACTGAGAGCATTCAGAACACTACACAAATCTTTCCACGCTAAATCATAACGTCCGGTTTCTTCCGTGTCAGCACCGGGGCGTTGGCATAATGCAATACGTGTACGCGCTAAACCCTGTGTGCATCGTTTTAATTATTCCCGGACACTCCCGCAGAGAAGTTCCCCGTCAGGGCTGTGGACATAGTTAATCCGGGAATACAATGACGATTCATCGCACCTGACATACATTAATAAATATTAACAATATGAAATTTCAACTCATTGTTTAGGGTTTGTTTAATTTTCTACACATACGATTCTGCGAACTTCAAAAAGCATCGGGAATAACACCATGAAAAAATGCTACTCGCTACTGCGCTGGCCCGAGATATTTGAGGAGCTGCGGGAGCGGGTGCGGCGGAGTAAATAAATGGCTATTTAGTTCATCAAACCGGCTATATACTGTGTTCTTCAGGACCGAGAGGCCAACTTCGTTAATCAATTAAATAACAAAAACCTTGAAGAATGAATCTTCAAGGTTTTTCTTCATGCGGAAAAAGGGACTTTCTAAATGCATATCAATATAACATAGCCGATAAAATAAGGGGTTACAAGGGGCAATGCCTATCTTGATACAACATAGAATATAATCATTTGCCCCTTTTTTGCCCCTATAATATCTTAACATTCCGGATCAGCTGATTATCCCTTTCACGCATTTTCTTGGTTATATGGAAGTATATTTCCCTGGTGACTTTACTGTCTGCGTGTCCGATCCTGCGGGAAATGACTTCAAGAGGAACGAGCTGTTCTGCCATAAGTGCGACATGAGTATGACGCAGAACATGAGTTGTAATCTCGACGTCTTTGTTCAGCACCCGGTGGGCGGTCTCCTTCAGGCATTTATTGTATGCCCAGTAATGCACGTGATCTCCGGATACATCCGGGATAAAGAGTGGACTACGAACGCCGGTAAGCAACTGCTCTTTTTTAATGAAGAATCTTATTTGCCGGCACAATGTGAGAAGCTCGTCTTGAATGTATACTTCCCGGTAGGAGCAAGATGTCTTGGTATATCCGATAACCTTATTATTGGAATCATAGTTTTTAGTAACTGATATGATTCTTTTGTCCAGATTCACATCTGAATCGTGCAGTGCAATGATCTCACCGACGCGAAGACCAGAGAGAGCAGCGAAAAAGCAAGCATTCTCCAACGTGGGACAGTGAGATTGTTCAATAGAGTCTGCAGCTCCTCACGCTCCAGATATTTATCCTCCAGCTTTTCTTTCTTTTTGATATCTTTTTCTTTTCTGATTTTATTAATCCAAGCGACGTCCGCAATATAATCATTTTCATATCCCCAACGGATCAGGGGCTTTGAAACGAGTGATCCGCTCGTTAGTTGTCCCGACAGCTTCATTCTGTTCGGCCAGCTTTTCATTGACGTAACCGGCAGTTAATTGCGACACCAGTGTATCTTCGCCGAGTATACGACACAGCGAGTTGCAGGCGTGCAAATTCCGGGAATAAGTAGAGGGAGCACGTGCCGTTTTCTGAAAAGTATTATACATAGCGCAGAGCTGGTCGAGCCGCAATTTTTCCTTACGGACGGCAGCAGACATTGAGATCTTCTCCAATTTCTGCTCAATTTTTTCGGCTAGGATAGCCTGTGCCTGTTTTCTGGTACTGTTGGTATCTTTTACCATAGTACAAGACACCCGGTGAAGTTTAAGAGTCAACGGATCCGTGTAGCGTTCTATGAACTTTACTTTTCCGTTTGATAATTGTTCTGACCACATAATTTCCTCCTAAATATCTAAAAATGGGTACAAAAATAACACCTATACGGTGCCGGATTTTTGTGATACAATATTCTTGTTGAGGGAGTACTGTATCGAGCGAATCCTTCGCCGTATATATTACTCGGGATTTTCCCTGGTGTTTGGTAGACACCGGGGAATTTTTATTTAATAGCAGTTTTTACATGGTCTTGATTTTCCACTTTGAGCTATCGTTCCGCTATATATAGTAGAGGAACGTCCCAAGCTTGGACAATCCGGAGTTGAATGATATACCTGTCCGTTAGGAACCCAATATACCGTTCCGCCTGCTTGTTGCTGTGCTTGTGCCTGCTGTTGCTGTGCTTGCGCTTGAGCAGCGGCCTGAGCTTGTTGTTGAGCTTCGGCTTGTGCCTGAGCTTGAGCGGCAGCCTCGGCTTCAGCTTTTGCCTTAGCAGCGGCAGCTTCTTGAGCAGCTTTTTCCTGAGCAGCCTTTTCTTGAGCGGCTTTTCCTCAGCTTCTTTTGGCTTTTCTTCAGCTAAACGCTTTTGTTCTTCTTTTGCTTTCTGCTTTGCAATAGCAGCTTTGTCTTCAACTTTTAATGTTAAGTTATTACTTTTTATGCCATCATGCTCTGCCCAGATTTTATAAGAGCCATCTTTAGTAGCGATAAAAGAAATCTTCTGATTATTGCTGGTTATTTTTCCACCAGAGCATTTAAAGTCACTTGAACTTAACTCATAATCACTAGGTGTTGTAGTCGCTTCTATAGAAATCTTTTGATTAATATCGTATGTTTGTTCTGTGTCTGCATTGAGAGTAATTTGTTCTAATTTATCGGGAGAAACAATGCCCGAAAGTGCGATTATGAGAATTAAAGCAGTGATAATTCCCTTTACCGGTTTTTTTCCAGTTTGTATATTTCCACATAAGGAATAATCCTACAGGAAAGATCAAAATTAATAATGCAATAATCCAACCAGTTTTTTGATACCATTTTTTGTGATCAGGATCCTGAAAATTTGTTTGAGGTGCTGTAGGCATAGGTTGAGATCCTCCTTTGTTAGTTTTCTTTTGCTTATTTGATTGGCCAGTTGTTTGGGTATAAGAGATTCCTGTACCAGGAATACCAACAGAAGCAGTTTTCTTCCCAGTCGAACTAGCTGTGTAATGAACTCCTTTTGCCACCAAAAGTGACACTGGTGCTTTTTTTGTTTAGATTGATTTTTACACCGGGAGCGATTTAATACTTTTTTCTAAATCGTAGCCCCATGCTGTTATCATTCCTTTCTTATGTATTTATTCAATCAGATATCTCCGCCATACAAATACTTTCGTATCAAGAGGGCAATATATTTATGGTTAGAGATACTGAATTGACCATTATAATTTCTTGAATTCCATTATCTTTTCATCATATCCAAGCATTCGTGCAATCTGTGAACTGTTCATTCCTGCATTCTCATAGATCAGGCCGTCCGGTATCAGCAATTCTGCTGTAAAGGTATTCCTTCAATTTCCATCTTAGAAGTTAACAGAAGGGTTTTGTTTCTGATAAAATAGCAATTTTCTTTTTCTGTGCATAATTGAGTGCGCCAATTCATGAGCCATTACAAGGATTCTTTCATGCTCTTCTAAATCTTCATTTAGGAAGATACACTTGTGATTCTTCAGAACATATAGCAACCAGACACGACTTCCGAGTGGCCGGTCTGCACTTCTACATTCAGATACTCAGCAAGCTTAAATGGATCTCTGGTTTCAAATTTTTTGATATAGTAAGCAACTAAGCGCTTAATATCATGTGTTTTCAATTGCAACACCTACTTTTTGTTCTTATTAGGATTGTATTTTTCCTTATTGATAGGTTTCAATCGGCGCATCATTAATTCAATCTGTCCAGAGAAGTAACTCTGTGTCTTCTTCTGGAATTGGTTCGCCATCATAAGAGAGGGCCATCTGCGCCATGCATTAATTTTCGCGGAGATTTTCTAAATCTTTCGCGATGTCTCTTTCATCTTTGGAAGTAATTGCGTATGGATTATCATTCTTTTCTATACCAGTCATGAGATAATCCATACTTACATTGAAGTAATCGCATATAGCTTTTGCTGTTTTTGGAAGCATTCAGACCTCTTGCTTTTCCAAGAACTAATTGTTGAAGTGTTGACTCAGTTTCTTTACAAAATCTGTAAGGAGTTATCCCTTTTTCGTCACATAATTTTTGAAAATTTCATACATGATATTTCCTTTCTAAAAATATCTCGCTAAATTGACATAAAAACTATTGACAACCTCGGCAAACCGAGCTATATTATATACATACCTCGGTGGTGCGAGCTAAATAGTTCTACAAACGAGATAGTTCGTTAAAATGATATAATTCGTTCTGACAAACTGAGTATATCATTAAACCGAGGTAAGCACACAAGTATAAATAACTATAAAAAAGGAGGGATATTTTTGTCTAAAATGTACACCTGTGACGAGGTCGCAGAAAGATACAAGGTCAAAATCATCACAGTCTGGGATTGATTCGACAGCGCAAGTTGAATGCAATCAAACTTGGAAGAGAATATAGGATTTCTGAAGAGGATCTTATCGAATTCGAAAATGAGCGTAAAACAATTCAGACAAAACATTAGATTACTTATTTGCAACAGATGAAACAGGTTCAGAAGAAAGGAGGAGTAGATGCTGATAGGAATTTTTAGCTGCGCTATCGATGATAGCGATAGCAAAAAGCAATTTATTGAAATTATGTTTCAGGGCGTACTTCTTTATATAGCTGAATGCGGAAATCCATTGCCTAACACTACTTTAATAAAGAAATACGCCGAGAGAGTAGCGTTGAAAGCTCTGCACATCAAGGAAGATTAAAATGTGATTTGATAACAAGGGATGCTGCCGACAAGGCAATCTGAGTTAAGTCTTTAAGTGATTGCACACCAAGCTCAGTGCCAATGTCTTTTTACTTTATTATAAAAAGAATCGTTTCTGATATTAGCAAGGAACTCATGTCCTTTAGGGGATAAATCCGAAATGGTGTAGCATGTTCCAGTAATATTGCAAGATGCTTGGAAAAAGAATTCATTAAGTTGACATTGACGGATATGATACATTACTTCATCAAAAGAATAATTTGGAAGCAATTCAGGAACGGTCTCTTTGTCGAATCTCCAATGGTGGTTGATATCAGGAATTTCTTCCACAACAAGAAGTATATCTCGTATGCAATCAGGATTTAATTTCATTAATAATCATTCCTTTCATCATTTGATAGGAAAATTATACCAAAAGAACCACAACAAGTACAAACCATTCCACATAACCTATAAAGAGGTGATGCAGTTTTGAAACATATTAACATCGTGATCATCGTTAGGAGCGTGTGTGATCAACTTTTATGCAATCAGGTGAAGGGGTGAGAACATTGCAAGAAATTAAAAAGAGCACCCGTATAAGCCGGCAAGCTTCGGGCACTCAGATAAAAACCAATTCAATTATAACAGAAAAAGGAGAAAAAACAAATGCGTAACGAAAAGAAATATGAATTAACATTATCCGATCTGCAGGTATACATAGGAATCGCATCATTTGAAGCACTTCCAAAAGATGCAACACCAGAAGTTGTGGATATGTATAACACAGTAGCTGCACGTATTTATGACAAAATCGCTAAACATTTGGATGGTTCAGATCCATTCCCAACGGACGAGTTAATTTATGCAAAAAATAAATAATTTTGTTGATGAGCTTGGAGAAGCTTGCGAACAGATTCTTCGAGCTGTAATGGAGTAATTGCTATGAGCGATATTTTTTACAATTCATGATTTTGAAAATGAACAGCAGTGGCTGAAAGGCAGAATGAACGGGATCGGCGGCAGTGATGCGAGCGTGACCATTGGCAGAAATCCATATAAAAGCAATGTTGAGTTGTATGAAGAAAAGATTGGTAAGGCAGTACCAGAAGATATATCGGACAAGCCTTGTGTGATCTATGGGAATAAAGCAGAAGAACCGATTCGCGAGCTGTTCCAGGCTGATCATCCTGAGTATAAGGTTGATTACCATGAATTTCGGATTCTGCAGAGCAAGAAATACCCATTCATGCAAGCATCCTTGGACGGTGAGTTGACTGATCAGGATGGACGCAAGGGTATTTTGGAGATCAAGACAAGCAGCATCAATCAATCCATGCAGTATGCGAAATGGAAAGATCAGATTCCTGATAACTATTATGCTCAGATTCTTCATTATTTGCTGGTAACCGGTTGGGACTTTGTAGTATTGAGAGCTCGGTTGCGGTGCGACTGGTGGGATGATGTTGCCAGAGAAAGGGATTATCGCATCGACAGATGCAATGTAGAAGCTGATCTTGAGTATCTACTGGAAGCAGAGATGAGATTTTGGAAGTGTGTGGAAAATCGGAAGATGCCAGGTTGCATTCTTCCAGAAATATAGGAGGTATTTTAATATGCTTGAGTTAAGAATCATTAGTCCACAAGAGAACGGGTTTGTTCAGGAAATTGAGTGGAACAACGAAGAATTGAAAACAGCAATTGCCAAGAAGATGGAAGACTATAAGGGGCTGGTCTTTACAGAGGAAACAATCGCTGATGGTAAGAAAGACAGAGCTGATCTCAACAAACTCCGTGGAGCAATTGATAATGAGCGGAAACGTATCAAAAAGAGTGCATGGAGCCATATGACAAATTTGAAAAAGAAGTCAAAGAAGTTCTTGGACTGGTTGATGAACAGATTAATGCAATTGATGTTCAGATCAAAGAAGTCGAGCAGATCAAGAGAGAGGAAAAGAGAAAAGACGGTTCAGGAACTGTTTGAATCTATCGGCTTCCAGAAGTTTGTGACACTTGAGATGATCTGGGATGAGAAGGGGTTGAATGCATCGGTATCACTGTCAAAAGTAGAAAATCAGATGAAAGAGACCATGTATAGAATTGGTGAAGACGTTGGAACGATCATCAGATTACCAGAATTTAGTTTTGAAGCCATGGAAGTCTATAAGAAGACATTGGATCTTACGCAGGCAATCAAGAAAGGACAGGAGCTGGCTGACATTCAGAAGAGAAAGGAAGAAGCGCTTGCCAGACAGAAAGCTGAGGAAGAGAGAAGAAAAGCAGAGGAAGCTGCTGCAGGAAAAGAGTCAGAGAATCCGGAAGATGCTGCGGATACTCATGATGCGCCTAAAAAAGCTGAGGAGAATGACTATACAAGAGTTGTTTCAGAACCGGTCATGAGAATAGATTTCCGTGTATGGGAACTAAAGAACAGATTCTGGCATTACGTGATTACATGAAACAGAACAATTTAAAATTTGGAAAGGTGGAATAAAGCATGGCAGTAAATAACAGTCTGGCAAAAAGCCAGTAAAATGGGATTAACAGCATATCTGTCACAGGATGCTGTTAAGAAACAGATTAATAATGTGGTAGGTGGAAAGAACGGGACAAGATTTATTTCAAGTATTGTGTCTGCGACCCAGGCAACACCGGCATTGCAGGAATGTACGAATCCGAGTATCTTGTCTGCAGCACTTTTGGGAGAGGCGTTGAATCTTTCCCCTTCTCCGCAGCTTGGTCAGTATTATATGGTTCCGTTTGATAACCGGAAGAAAGGCTGCAAAGAAGCCCAGTTCCAGCTTGGATATAAAGGCTATATTCAGCTGGCGGAGCGTTCTGGATATTACAAAAACTGAATGTGCTTGCTATTAAGGAAGGGAATTGATCCGATACGATCCACTTGATGAAGAAATTGAAGTAGAGCTGATTGATGATGATGTGATCCGTGAAGAGACTCCGGCGATGGGATATTATGCCATGTTCGAATATGAAAATGGATTCCGGAAAACAATGTACTGGTCCAAAAAGAAAATGATGGCACATGCGGAAAAATATTCACCTGCATTCAGCAGAAATGGCGGAGCGAAGACTTTGGAACTTTTAGAGCAGGGCAAAATTCCGGAAAAGGATCTCTGGAAGTATTCTTCTTTCTGGTTCAAAGATTTTGATGGTATGGCATTAAAAACCATGCTTAGACAGCTGATCAGCAAGTGGGGAATCATGAGTATCGATCTGCAGAAGGCAATTGATAAAGACATGGCAGTTATTCAGGAAGATGGATCCGCAGACTATGTAGAAAAATGCTGCAGACGAAATCGATAACGATAATGTTGTGGCAGAACAGGAGATTAAAGAGGTGCAGCCAGAAACGAAAGCACCGGATCCTGAGAAAGAATCAAATCAGAGAGGAGCATCCGATATTGAAGCGGAGTTTTTCAATAAATAACACAGGAGGTACATAAGCAATGAAACATGTAGATTTAGAAAAGTTTGCAAATGGAGCATTTTCTGCACAGGTGAACAGAGCCATTGAAGAGGTGACAGAGAACATCCAGAACCCTAACACGGATGCCGGTGCTACAAGAAAGATTACAGTCACAATTGCATTTAAACCGAATGCAGCGCGTAATTTTGTTGCTACCGGTGTACAGACGAAGACAACACTTGCACCGGCACTCGGAGCTGTTACTGCTTTCAGTATGGGCAAGAACCTGCAGACCGGCGAGGTAGAAGCAATTGAAATGGGTAACCAGATCCCGGGGCAGATGTCGGTAAATGATGCCGGGAGTTGTTCCTGAGAACGTAGTGGAAGTTGAAGGCAAGGCAGTGGATACAGATACAGGTGAAATTGTAGGCACTGCTGGAAGTAAAGTTGTAGATCTTAGAAGAAGAGAAGCGTAAGGAGGAAAAGTAAGATGATGGAAGGATTAAAAGAAGCATTACAGTATATTACAGGTTTGAAAGAAAAGAGCATGGAACCAAAGCTGGTAGAGATTGAAGGAAGAACCTATTGCACTGACAATGGTCTTACCAGATATCACAGATTCCCAATGGCGTCAGATATTGAGGTGAATACGCTGACAGCACTGGTGGATTATATCAAAGGAAAACCGGAAGAGTTAAGGGAATCTTCTATTATCCATGTGGTAAGTCCGACAAAGGTTCTGTTGTATTCCGGGCTGATTGATGAAAGAAACAGAGAGACTCTGATCGATGCCAGGGCGATTGTAAATGAGTTCTCGTTTGATAGCTATTACGATCAGGAACGTTTTCTGATCGAGCTGCAGGCAAACTTTGTAGAGACAGATGATCTCATTACGATCATGCAGGTTGCCGGTAATATTAAATCCGGAACAACTGCCAATTATTCAGATGACGGAGTATCTCAGAAGACAACGATTAAAACGGGCGTGGAGCTGGCCGATGTGATCGTACCAAATCCGGTCAAGCTGAGACCGTACCGTACATTTGCAGAAATCGAACAGCCGGAGAGTTCTTATGTATTCCGTATCAAGGATGCAGAACGGGGACCGGCATTTAAACTGGTAGAAGCTGATGGTGGTTTATGGAAGAATGCAGTTATGAAAAAGATCAAGGAATATCTGGAGTTTGAACTGAGTGAAGAATTGGAGAAACATAAGATCACAGTCATCGCTTAAGATTTGTACTTCCTTTTGGATTGTATCACGAATGTAACATATTGATTATGCAGTATACCATGGGATAGATGATCATTTATTACTATCCCATGGAAAGAAACGACCAATGGATGAATTCTGTGACATTTCATGTTCGGGAAAACCCCAGGGAAAAGCAAGGGCAAAGACGGTCAGAAATAAGCATACCGGAAATACGATGTCTTATACGCCGGAAACAGATCTGCTGTATGAAAATTACATCAAGGACCGGTTCCTGAATAAATGCAATGGAATGTTCCTGGAACAGGGCAAGCCGGTAACTCTTCGGATCGTGGCGAGATTTCTTCCGCCGAAGAGTACCAGTAAGAAACGTACAGCTCTTATGCGCTGGATGGAAAGGAACTTCCGCTTAAGAAGCCGGATATTGATAATATCGTAAAAGTTGTAGCAGATGCCTTGAACGGTGTTGCATACCATGATGATACACAGATCATTATGGTAGTGGCAAAAAGAAAGTCTATTCTTCGTTGGAAGGACTGGACGTTACTGTGGAAGAATATAAGGGATAGGAAAGAAGGTGCAGCATGGTGGAAGAGGCTGAGTTTCCAAAATGCAGGATATATCTTCCAACGGCAAGAAAATTACAATCTCGGAATATTAAGATACGCTATAAAACATTGCGAGATGTGTCTAATAGATTTATTTCCAGAAAAAGATGTAAGAAAATACATTTTTGAACAGAAAGGAAAGAAATGTTATTTGTGCGGATCAGAAAAAGGATCTGCAAATTGATCATATAATATCGGTTTACAAGGTGCGAAAGAAATGATTTCTTGCGATATCATTAATTCATATGGAAATTTGATGCCGATATGCAGAAAATGTAACGCTCAAAAGAGTGTGGAGGAGCTATAGCGTGGCAGGACGACCAAAACAAGGAATAGATTATTCGGGTTGGTCGGTTGATATATTTGATGGTGATAAAAAGATAGATAAGCTTCTGGATGCAAAAGGTTGGAAGGGATTCGGGATCTACTTCTTTTGTGTCAGAGAGCATATAAAGTAAATGGGTATTTCTATGAATGGGGCTATGACGACTGTGCAACTACAGCAAGAAAGATGGGCGGCGGCATCAGTTCCGGTACAGTGAAAGAAACTGTGGACTACTGCTTACAGGTGGATCTCTTTGACAAGAGGTTATTTGATGAGTGGGGAGTGCTTACCAGTAGAGGTATCCAACGGCGTTTCTGGACAGTGCTTTCGGAACGGCGGAATAAAACAGTATATAGCGAATATTGGCTTTGAAACCCGAAGAATGCAAAGGCCTAGTTAAAGTCAGCCTTTTTCCAGATGTGCAACCGACAAATAGTTATTTGCAAGGTGCAAATGATGATGTGCAACCTATAAAGAATAGTAAAGTAAATAAAAAATAATACAGTATTTCAGTCTCCGGAACTTGAATCGGCTTTCCAAATGTATCTCCTTGTTCGAGAACATAACTATGGAGCGATTCTTCCGGAACAGGTACAGGCTCTGAGGGAGGATCTGTTGAGTTTGAGTAATAAGCCGGAGGAACAGATTGCTATCGTGAAGAAGGCAACTGCTGGTGGTTATAAGGAATTTCGGGGAATGAAGAAAGGAAAGAGGACATCACCAGCAAAGAAGAAGGACAACTTTAATAATTTTGATGGCAGATCTTATGATCAGGAGATGTATATGGGATTGATTGAAAAGTAGAAAGGAAGGATTATAATGGCGAAATTTAATATTGAGGTAGAATTGGACTGGGTGGATGGAGAAGACGGATATACAATTGATGAAGAAATCAAGGAGCAAGTTGTTAGTGGTATTAAGGATGCACTTCTAAAAAAAGCAACAACAGAAGCTGTGGAAGCAGTTGATGATAAAATCGCAGAAAAGATTCTTGAAGCGGAAGGAACGATACAGGCAACCGTAGACCAGTTCGTTGCGAATGTGTGAGGAGAAGATTGGAAAGATTATTATTCCGGAAAAGAAGAACACTTGGAGTGAAGAGGTGAAGTATAAACCTCTGTCCGAGTATGTAGGAGAAAGGTTTGAATTGTTCCTTACAGAAAAAGAGATAAGATAGAGATGGATGCATTGCAAGTTATTCCAGTGATAGAAAATTATCAGCTGCCGATCTTCTTACGGGACAGTATCTGGAAAAGGAACTTGGACAGAAGGTCGAAACCCTGATTGCAAGTGCTAAGAGGGAAGTAGAGGAATCTCTGATAAATTCGTTTGAGCAGAAACTGAAAGAGAACCTTGCGAAAGACACGATTGAGAGAATGAATATTCCGGAAGTGCTGAAAAGATTTAGTGAAATGGCTCTGGAAGAAAAATAGATGGAGAGAAAGCAATGTTAGTAGAGAAGAGCTCAAAAGAAGCATTGAGTATTACATAAAAGGAAAACCTGTAACAGCACTCTGGATAGGTGAAGACGGCGGCATGAATGCAATGCCGTTGTCAGATATCCTTGATCGACCAGAGAATCACTTTCTGGTAGATGTGCCGGCAGTCGTAAATCCGGATTTTGAACAGGCTGTGCAAGAGATGACAGAAGCTGATCAGGTAGATCCAGACGATATTATCCAGGTAGCGCATGAAACGCAGGAAGGCATTACCCCCAGAGAAGCCGGAGGAAAGGATGGAAGAAGAAAAGATAGATCTTCCGGCGGACAATATCGAAGATAAGAAAGAGAAGATCCGGAAACTGGTAGAGGAAGGATATACCAATCGTGAGATTGCTGATCGAACCGGTATTCCGTTCGGAACAGTCGGGTATCATGCAGCGAGATTCAGGAAGAAAGAAAAAAGAACCTGCAGTAGACAATTCAGACCGGCACCTATGTAAGACTTGTAAGTTCCGGAGCAACCGGCCGACAGTGAATAGCTGTGATTATGCCGGACTTATGAACCCAGTCGTGGATGTAAAGGTAGAGGAATGCACGAAGTATGAGAAAGGTGCGCGGATGAAAATGAAGGATGTGGAGGAATAGATCATGGAGAGATTAACACATAAAAGAGAGAACGGTATAAAGCGAGGGTACTGGTCCCCGAATAGGAAGCAGGAACTGGTGGATAGACTGGCGATGTATGAGGACAGGAAGAGAAAGACAGATGGATTCAATTAGTGAGCGTTTGCCTGAGGATGAAAGTTATATATTGGTATCGTTCGAGAATGCAACAATGCCGGATATTGCAAGGTATGAAGAAAATGATGAAGGCGGTACATTCTATCCGGGTGATGATGAAAATCTTATTCAAGCTATGGAATATTTGTGAATGCCTGGATGCCACTGCCGGAGCCATACAGGGAGGAACAATGAAGATAATAATATTCATCATTATCGCCTGCACGCTCTTTGTTGCCTGGAGTTTATGCATTGTAGGAGCAAGTGCAGATGAACAATTGGAAATGATACATGCCAAGGATTTGGAGAGAAAGGAGAATGGCATGAATAATACATATGCACCAACGGAAAATAAAGAACAGGAAAAGATAAAGGTAGAGAGCATTGATACCATAGTGACTATGCACGGAGACAAAGCCATATTACGAAAATAAGTATAGAGAAGTGGGTGATAAATGCTATCACATTGGGTATAGTTCTTATTATTTGGACGTTGCTCTTGAATATAGAAAGAAATATTTTGAGGTAGTAGAAAGAGAAAGTGACTGGATTCCATGCAGTGAACGGATACCTGAAGAGCCAAAAGAAAATCCGGTGTTTGATGGAAAATGTCTTGAAGTGTATTTGGTAACGACAAAATACGGAAGTAGCGACCAAGACAAAGTATATCCATTTAGAGCTTTTTGGAATGGAATTAATTTCACGGATGGATGTCGAATTTTGGATGTAATAGCCTGGATGCCGTTGCCGGAACCGTATAAGGAGAAAACAGAATGACAAATAGGGAATATATGATAAATCTATTGCTGGACGGTTTGGAATCACGCTTGAACCGAGTAAGCATTGATGATGGTGGTGCAAGCGAAGAAGCTATGATTTATTACAACATAAATTGTCCGTATTATGCAGGTGATAAAGAGCATATTGCCGAAAAGAAGGTAGTCTAGTATCAAGTAGAGAGGTATGCGTAGATTGTAAAAGCACATTGGCTTGAACAGGAAGTTGATGAATAAAAACAAAACGACGAAGGAGCTGAGAAATGATTGAACAGAGGAAGAGACAGAAGACAGGTAAAGCTGGATGATCAGCAACACTATAAGGAGTTGGAAGAAAGTCATGATGCGAAGGCAAGTGAGAGATTCCATACACCAGCTTATTAGAGCTATTCGGTGGAGGATTACTTGCGGAAGATGGGAGTAGACATAAAAGAGGTGACCGGCGATGAGTGAATATGTCGAGTGCTATGAAAACTTAAAAGCAGCAGTTGTAAAGCTGGCAGCGGATGATTACCGGCGGGCATTGATCAGGCTAAGGCGACATCCAAAGGACACGAATGCAATTCATACTAAAATCGAATGCGAGCTGTTTTTTCGTAAAGGCATTGAGACGTACAGTGATATGGATGGAGAAGTGCTGATTAAAGGGATTCAGGAAAAGAGTAAGGCGGGAGTATAATGAACAGAGAGCAGTTAAATAAATACAAGAAGAATAAGCGAGATATTGAGAATCTGGACAGGATCATTGCCAAGCTTCAGGAAAGACTGGATGCAGTACCGGTTGTATCGGGGAAGGTTACAAAGAGTTCGGATGATTTCCCTTACATCGAGGAGCATGTGCAGGTGAGAGTGGAAGAGCCAAAGGCAGCAACTGCATTGAAGATGCGGATCTGTGAAAAGGAGAAGAGAAAAGATCAGCTGATCCATGAGAATGAGAAAGTAGAGAAGTACATAGCTGCAATGCCTGATGGAACGGCCAAGGATATATTTGAGATGGTATTTTTGGATGGAATGACGCAGAAAGAAGTTGGGGAAAGCGTTGGATATACACAGTCTATGGTGTCAAAGGTTATTAAAGATATTTTGAAACATTCATAACATTCATATTTTGACTATGTTATTATTATACTGGAATTGATGAACAGATATTAAATCTTTCGATTAGTTCCCCACAACCTAATAAAACCGAGAGGACACCTGGTGATGCCGGGTGTCTTTTTGCGTTGCATAATATTCGAATTTGGGATATTATATATAAGCATACCATAAGTTCTATTTTTGTTAAAAATGCGAATGGAATTTTATTGATGTGTAAAGTATAATGGTTTTAGAAAGGTGGGAATGATGATGTATAATGCCGTAGATGTAGCAAAGTATATTATTTGGTTCTGCAAAGAAAATGGGCATTCAATTAGTAATTTGAAATTACAAAAATTATTATATTTTGTGCAAGCCCAGTTTCTAATTACCACGGGAGAACCTGCTTTCCCAGAAGAGATTGAAGCATGGGATTTCGGTCCAGTAGTTCCAGAAGTGTATCAGCACTTTAAAATGTGGGGAAGTTCTGAGTTGCCAGATGCTTTTGCTAGAAATGCAGAAAAAAAGATATATAAAAGAGACCAAGAAATTATGAACGAGATTTTAGAGGAATGTGCACAGTATTCAGCGTCATTTTTAGTTGATATTACACATAATCAAGATCCGTGGGCTGATGTTTATGAAAAATATTGCAATAATGTAATTACAAAAGAAAGTATCAAGGAGTATTTCAAAAATAATTAATGTTAAATTGGGACAAAGGCAAAGATGAACAAAAAATTCTTCCGCAGATTATATCCAGAAGATGGGTAAAGAAATGGATATAATCTGCGAAGAACTTTCAAAAGAAACAAAGACCTTTAAGGCAAAGAATTTTTTTGATAAGATACATGAATATATCATGAAAAATGATCGCCTTATATATACGCATATAACAAATTATATTTTCATGTTAAAAGAAGAAAACTTTGGAATCTTGCAAACGAATATAGATAGTGTTGTGAGTTATATGTATAGCGATGAATATCAGCAAGATTTTTCAGAATGGTTAGATGATAATCAGAAAAAGCTCGAATTAGAAAAACGCAAAGAACAGTATTAAAAATGTGGGATCATGTAAATCTTGCGAGAAGACAATATCTTATGTTTCAGCGAAAAGATACTGAGTATGAAAAAATTGTTGATGAAAAGATGGAAATTGTTGGGGCGAAAATATCTAAAGAGATGAATGTACAATTGATTTCTTTAGTTGCGATTTTCACAGCACTTTCGTTCTTAGTGTTTGGAGGAATTAGTTCGTTGGACAATATCTTTGATGGAGCAGAAGATATTCCGATTTTAAAATTAATTGTTGTTGGATCAGTATGGGGATTTTGCATAATGAATATGTTATTCGTGTTTATATACTTTATCTCCAAAATAGCAAAACTCAATCTTAGCTCAACAGATGATGTAAACGCAAGTGTTTTAAAGAAATATCCTCTTGTATGTTGGTGCAATTTAGTGGTAATTTCTATATTTGTTTTAAGCAGTTGGGCTGTGTATATAAGTGGAGAGGAATTGAGTGTTAGATTATACGAATTTGTATATAAGAATCAAACAATATTTTTGTTGTTGGTACGTTGGTAATTGTTGTGGG
>VOFH01002314.1_pt1 | contig 17232 bp, 24 predicted proteins | sample 5384091 | NCBI WGS metagenome assembly VOFH01 (sample SAMN12384727, study PRJNA508395) | human gut metagenome | isolation source: healthy gut G | host: Homo sapiens
TCAGGATCACCGGCAATGTATAACTTCAGCTTCCGTCATCATAACCTTGACTATGCTTACATGGCATTTGACATCAAGGAAGACCAGGTTCCGGCTGCTCTGGATGCAATCCGTCTTTTCAAAATGAGAGGCGCAAACGTAACCATGCCATGCAAGAACAAAGTTAAAACACATGGATGAGCTTTCACCTGCAGCAAGAATCATCGGTGCAGTTAACACAATCGTTAATGAAGACGGCAAATTAGTAGGACATATCACAGACGGTATCGGATTCGTCCGCAACTTAAAAAGAACATGGCGTTGATGTAAAGGCAAAAAATGGTAGTTCTCGGTGCAGGCGGTGCTGCAACAGCAATCCAGGTACAGTGTGCATTAGACGGAGCAGAATCTATTTCTATCTTTAATCCCTGAAGACCCATTCTTTGCAGTGCAGAGTCCACAGCAGAGAAACTGAGCAAAAGAAAAGCACCGGATTGTAAAGTTTCTGTATTTGATCTGGCAGATGAGGCAAAACTGAAAGAAGAGGTTGCAAACGCAGACATCCTCGCGAACGCAACACTTGCAGGAATGAAACCACACGAAGAGCTCACACTGGTCAAAGATAAATCCATGTTCCGCCCTGACCTTTGTAGTAGCAGACGTTGTTTACAATCCTGCTGAAACAAGAATGGTAAAAGAAGCCAAAGAAGCAGGCTGCAAGCTTGCAATCGGCGGAAAAGGAATGCTGTTATGGCAGGAGCTGCAGCTTACAAACTCTACACAGGACTGGAAATGCCAACAGCTGAATACCAGAAATTCCAGGAAGAAAACGAAAACAAGTAATAATAACCTAGGAGACCAAATGAAACAGAAAACAAAAAATGCTCATTTTCACCTCCTCTTGCACATATTTCACTTATTTCATCCATGGAATCGGTGCTTCTATCCTGGGGCAGTACAAACCGGAGTTTGCAGCTGCACTGGGGTGCGAAGCCCCTGGCCGATGGCACACTGGATGTAAGTATGGTAGTATCTGTAATTGCAGCACTTGGACTGGGGACGTCTGATTTCTCTTCCTTTCTCCGGTCCTCTGTCTGACAAATACGGAAGAAAACTGAGCGGAATTATCGGTGTGCTCTGTTATGTAGCATACTTCTTTGGGAATGGCTAATTCCACATCCATGGCAATGGATATGCATTTGCCAGTGATCGGTGGAATCGCAAACTCTTTCCTCGATACCTGCGTAAGCCCCTCCTACCTGTATGGAAATCTATGTAAACAACCCGTCAGTAGCCAACCTGTTTACAAAATTTTCCATCTGCCTGAGCCAGTTCCTGCTTCCATTCCTGATCGGAATCGTAGCATCGGCGAATATGTCATAAGAACAATCTTTATTGTTGCAGGTATTGCAATCTTATTGATGGAATCCTGATCCTGATCCTCCCTTTCCGGCGAGAGAGAAGGCAGTACAGGCTAAAGCTGAAAGAAGAAGGACAATTCAAGATTTCCCTGCAGCGATTGCTGCAATTCTGATCGGATTTACCAGTCCTCAACCATTCATGTTATGGCTGAACTGTAACCAGGAGCTTGAAAGTTTATAACTGGCAGTGACCCTTCCAAGATCCAGTCCCTGTATGCCCTGGGAACTGCAAGCCATCCTTGCAACAGCAGTATTTATCAAAAAAGGTCTGAAAGAGATTAACGTCCTGATCCTCTATCCGTTAATCTCACATCATGCTGCTCCTATGTTACTTTTTATCCAGGCTCCGTTTATTTGCCTGGTAGGTGGTTTTGTGATCGGATATGCAGGTGCAGGCGGTGTTCTCCAGCTGGCAGTTTCCACAACAGCAGAGTTCTTCCCTGAGAATAAGGGAACAGCAACATCACTGGTAATGATCGCATCCAGCATCGCGAACTACACAATCTTAAGCCTTGCAGGGATACATTACAAAGACTGGCGGAAGCAGTGCTCCTGAGAATGATCCTTCTTCTGAACATGGCAGTGACCATCGTCGGTCTCCTGCTCGCCCTCTTTGTAAAGAAGAACAGAAATCAGTAAGGCAGTGTGCCAACAAGTTGATTTCTGAATAATCTCGCATCTAAATTTTTTATTTTGCGTTGTTGTCGGGTGAATCGTAGTGTATGCCTTGAAATAAAAATTATTAAAATCAATCTAACTGAAGATACGTTGGACGTTACAAGCTTCAATTTTTTCCGGTCGGATTGGATTTTATTAAAATCTGGATTGTTTAAAAAATTAACAAAAAAGATAGAATATACAAGCTGAAATATAGAAGTAATCTAACAATTTACGAAAAGGAGAAATTGTATGGCACATACAAGAACACAAAGAAGAGAAAATGAACTGCCCTACATCCCCTTTGGACCATTTCAGATAAGACTTCCATTTATACATTACAAGATAGAATCTGTTGAGTTCATTCAGGGTCTGATCCTGGGGTTACTGCGCTGGCGGCTGTTCCGTATCTGGAGCAGTATCTGGGGCTTGCCTTATGAGCTGGCGTGGAGCTGTGTAATTATTGAAACCTTCCTTTATCTGCTTCACAGCCTGCTCGGCGATCCGGTAGTACCGGGGTGGATCACACCCACACTGCCGCTGACCATTGTATTTCTGGAAGGCTTCCCCATGGGAAAAGAACGAATACAGGCTATGATCGCACTGCAGATGCTGGTAGGTCTGGTATTTATCTTTATGGGTGTGACCAGACTGGCGGATAAATTTGTTCATGCAGTTCCCAATTCTGTCAAAGGCGGAATCCTTCTTGCAGCACCTGTTACAGTTATGGCAGGACAGCTGGGTGAGAATGGAAATATGCACAAATATCCTCTGGCTATTGTTGCAGGTGTAGGTCTTCTGATCCTGATCAGCTTCTCTGACAAATATCAGGAGAAGAGAAAAACAAATAAGTTTCTTGACCTGGTTGCAAGATACGGAAATCTTTCCCCTATCTTATCGCAATGGTAGTAGGACTTCTGGTTGGCGAACTGGATGCTCCGGGACTGGAGATTGGTACTTTTATCAAGATTCCTCAGTTCAAAGATATCATTGATCAGGTGAGTATTTTCGGCGTAGGGATTCCTCCTGCATCTATGTTTATCAAAGCACTACCGCTGGCACTGGTGTGCTATGTTATTGCATTTGGTGATTTTGTTACTACAGAGACCCTTGTATCAGAGGCACGTCAGGCAAGAGATGATGAGTATATTGATTTCAATTCCAGCCGTTCCAATCTGGTCAGCGGTCTGAGAAACCTAATCCTGTCCATCATCGCACCATTTCCCTCCTCTTTCCGGTCCGTTATGGGTTGGAATGACTGTATCCGTATCCATGCGTTATAAAGAAGGAAAGAAAGCAATGAAGTCCCTTCTCGGAGGAATGGCTTCTTTCAGACTGGCCACATTCTTAAGTGTGCTGATCATTCCTGTAGTAAGTTTCTTCCGTCCCATCTTCGGAGTAGGCTCTTCCATTACGCTGATGTTCCAGGCATTTGTATGTGCGAGAATTGGTATGGATTACTGCAAGAGCGACAGAGACAAGATGATCGCAGGCGTAATGGCAGCAGTCCTCGCAACCCAGGGAACCGCATGGGCATCTGCATGGGCACTGGCAGTTGGCTTCGACTGAATATCTTCCTGTCCAACTGGAATCCCTTGAGAAAAAATAATATAAAAACGAAAACCAAGAAGAACAGCCGATTCGGGGCTGTTCTTCTTGGTTTTCATCAATTATTATTTTAAGGAGTCATAATTATTAAATTCAAATTCTGTAACAATCTGTTGACGAATATGAGTGATATCAGCTATAGGCAAGAATAACATCTGATATCACATCATTCATCAACAGATCACAGACTGCTGTGAATGATATCCAGCACCTGTTTTAATTCATGCACACCGACCTGTCCCGGAGCAGAAGCTTTGGAAGCAGCACCGAAAGTGAGAGCGGAGCCGAATGTCTCACCTGTCAGACGGCTTACAACGCCTGTTCCTGCCATGGACATGGTAATGATCGGGCGGTCTGCATATTTCTCAGACATTTCCAGAGTAGCAGACAGGAGTGTAAGAACATCCTGTTTGCAGGTCGGCATAACAGCCATTTTCGGAATATCAGCACCGAAATCCTGCATCATACGAAGACGTCGGATGATCTCCTCCTTCTCCGGAGTCTTAAAGAAATCATGGTTGGAAGCAATTACCTTTACACCTGCCTCATGAGCAGCATTGATGATTGTCTTAACAACTTCATCACCTGTAAATGCTTCTACATCGATTAAATCTACATAACCGCTCTGGAGCACTGCGATATTTAAAGCAACATAATCGCTTACAGAGATTTCTTTCTCGCCGCCTTCTTTGGAAGTACGGAAAGTAAGGAGAACAGGAATGTCTTTTAAAACTTCCTGAAGCTCTTTAGCGGTTTCTAATACTTTCTCAGTAGCAAAGACATCATCGAACCAGTCTACACGCCATCAACCACATCAACTGGAAGAGTGGTGATCTTTTTTGCTTCTTCAAGAATGTCTGTTTTTTTTTTCCTACAACGATCGGAACAGATCTTACCTGAACTGGTCTGCCTTTACCGATTTTCACAGTGTATTATAGTAGTTCCGGATTTTTACCTGAACTGTGTTCATTTCAACAGCTTTTTGAAGCAAACTGCAGGATATTATCCTCCTGCAGTACGCATATTTCAAATATTATCAGATCAGTGAAATTAAGAATATGAGATATCTTTTACTGAAGATACCATCAGGTATCAGTCATCATAGGAGATGTGAAGAATCTCTTTCATATGTTCGATAGGCATTGGTTCGCCTGTCCATAACTCAAATGCAGCGGAACCCTGAATAACATCATTCCCAGACCATTCATAGTCTTACATCCAACTTCCTTGGCCATGGAACGCATCTTTGTTTCCAGCGGAGAGTAAGGAACATCAATAACGATCAGCTCAGGACGGAAGTAAGATTTGTCCGGAACAACGGACTGGCCTTCCAGAGGTTTCATTCCCACACCTGTAGCATTGACAAAGATAAAACTGTCATCCATCTCAGCTTTCAGTTTATCAAGATCTGCCAGATCGTAGAGAACTGCATGGCAGGATGTCTTGGTATTGATCTTCAACAGTAGATACTGCGCGATCCCAGAACTCATCCTTGCGGTTAAAGATTGTGATCTCAGCAACGCCGTCCAAAGCAGCCTGATCTCGATAGCAGTGGCAGCACCGCCTGCACCGACGATAGTCATTTTTTTCCGATCACATCAATATCATTATCTTTCAGGGCAGACATAAATCCAATACCGTCAGTGATATGACCTGTAAGATGACCGTTGTCATTTACGATCGTGTTAACTGCACCGCATAATTCTGCAGCAGGAGAAAGCTCATCCAGGTATTTTCCAACCAGAGTTTTGTTTGGCATGGAAACATTGGATCCTCTCATTTTCAGAGTACGGATTGCTTTTACTGCATCTTCAATTTCATCTGCGCCAACCTCGAAAGCAAGGTAAGCGTAGTCATACCCGAGTTTTGCAAAAGCCTCATTCTGCATTGCAGGAGAGCTGGAGTGACGGATATGCCGGGTAAGCCATCAGACCGATTAATTCAGTATGTCCGGTAATTCTTTCAGCCATTATAATATCCCCTTTCGTATTTTGTTGTAAAGGTTTTATTGAAGGTATCCCATCTGAGTCAGTGTATTAAGGATATTTCTTCCTTCCAGAGTTCCGTCGATGATCCTTCTTGCACGTTTGCTGTCTCCGATGTTCAGGATTTCAACATCATCAGAAACAAAAGCATCGGAAAGCTCTGCGAAAAGCTGTCCCTGAGCTCTCATACCAAGACATACGAATCCGTAGTCAAATGGAAGTTCACGTTCACCTTCTGCATCTTTTACAAGGAAAGAGCTGTCTTTTACTTCCTGAAGAGCTGTCTTTGTAAGCTGGGCCACATGATGTTTCTTCATCTGGTCCTTCATGTCATTCTTTGTAACAGGATCCAGGTCACGTCCGATCTGATCCATCATCTCTAACGATAGAGATGTCTGCATTTCTGTCTGCGAAGAATTCCACAACATCAAGACCTACAGCACCGCCGCCCACAACAACAACCTTCTTGCCTGTCATATCTTCCGGATAGTCATTGATGTGATTAATCATTCCCAGGATAGAAGCAACCTTGCTGCCTTCTTTGTCAATGCGGTCGTGAAGTCCCTTGATCGGAGGAAGCAGTGGTGCGGAACCTGTGGAGCTTACGATCAGGTTCGGATGGAACTTGCGGATATTTTCCGGTGTTCCTTCTGTGTTTGTGAAGATATAAAGATTCTCAAGCTGCTCTGCTCTGTGAATCAGATAGTTCGGGAAATCAGCCAGACGCTTCTTTGCAGGAATCTTAGAGATCACAGAAGCAAGACCGCCAAGAGTTTCACCCTTTTCCAGAAGGAAGGTATTACAGCCTACTTCTGCGGCTGTACAGGCAGCTTCCAGTCCGGCAGTACCGCCTCCGATTACTACAACGTTACAGTTTTTGTTCACTTTCTGATTCTTATAAACATCACCTTCCAGAACAGCCGGGTTTACAGTACAGCGGATCGGACGGTTAAAGCCGATTCTGTTTCCTGCACATCCGATGTTACAGGAGATACATTTGCGAAGGTCACATTCTCTGCCTGTGGCAACCTTGTTTACCCATGCAGGGTCTGCGATCAGACCACGGCCCATACCGATCAAGTCTGCATCGCCGTCAGCGAGGATTTGCTCGGCAACCTTCGGGTCACGGACATTACCCATGGAGATACATGGCTTGTCGAATTTCTCTCTGACAGCTTTAGCCATATAGGAACGCCATCCGTCTTTCATGTAGTTGGCATCGATCTGATACTGGATAGAACCGTTTAAAACCGCAGGAAACATCGAAGATATCAACCTCTTCCTGAACATAATCCAGGTATTCAAGAGTATCCTCCAGTGTTTCCGCCTTCCATCAGCTCATCTGCGCTGAGACGGAGCATGATCGGGAAGAAAGGTCCTACCTGTTTTCTTACTTCTTCAATGACCATACGGCAGAAACGTGTTCTGTTTTCCACAGATCCGCCGAACTCATCTGTACGTTTGTTTGTAAGAGGAGAGAGGAACTGGCTGATCAGATAGGAATGTCCTGCATGGATTTCTACTGCGTCAAAACCTGCAGCCTGGGCACGTCTTTGCAGCCTCGCCGTATTTTTTACAATGATGGATTTCTTCACTGATAACGGACGCGGGATTTCTCCGCCTTCTTTGGACGGAACATCAGATGCGGAAACCGGCTGCATATTTGTACGTGCGGGAAACAGCGGAAGCACCTGCGTGGTTGATCTGGATCGCAATACAGGTACCATATTTGTGCTCTTCACAGAATTTGTACAGACGCGGCAGATAGTTGTCGTGGTCAATACGAAGCTGAGTAGTTCCGTTGGAACCCTGCGGAGAATCTACGCTTGCATTTCTACGATGATCAGACCTGTGCCGCCTTTGGCACGCTCTTTATAATAATTAATGTGAAGAAAACTCATTTCGCCGTTCTGTTCCCCGTAATTGGTTCCCATAGGCATCATAACGATACGGTTTTTGATAGTCATATTTTTTACTGTGAGTGGTGTGAAAATATGCTGGTAATTGCTTTTCATTACGTCTTTCCTCCTGAAATTTTCTGTTGGATCTATAATTGTTCAGTGCTTTAGTTGTGGCCTGCATTTCTTTGATGTGTTAATTATATAACGGGATAATCCATAAATCTAATTGATAATTCGTGCTATATAATAAAAAACATCTATGGTTTTGCTGAGACTTTTGAATACCTGTGCAGTCGGTTCGCAGACAATTTTCGTGAGTGATATAGTTACCTCAAACACGCTCTGGTGTGCCGACAAGTTGATTCTTGAAACAGTCTTGCAGGATAGAAATAAGAAATTCAGACGCAGGATTGTTCGAGAAATCAACTTGTCGATACACTGGTTTGCGGGAGAGGGTGAAATACGGGACAATACAAAATAACCGTAATACCCTCTATTAAATAGGAAGAAATACTCAAAAAACAAAATTTGGAGAAACCTGACAAATTTTCTGCTATATTTTTAACGAAAAAATGACAAATAAATGTTGAAATTTTCTGCCGGAAAAGGTAAAATTAAAATCGGCTAAATTTTTGGGTTAACTTTTAAATATTCTCATAAAGATGGAGGGCAAACAAGAATGAGTAATGCAACACAAAGCTTAGCAGGCACAAGAATTACTTCTTTGCTTGACGCAAACAGTTTTGTTGAAATCGGACAGGGTGTAACAGCCAGATCCACAGATTTCAACATGACTGCAAACAAGGCACCATCTGACGGTGTTATCACCGGATATGGTGTGATCGATGACAAACTGGTTTATGTATACAGCCAGGATGCTTCCGTATTAAACGGTACTGTTGGTGAAATGCATGCAAAGAAGATCACAAGACTTTATGATCTTGCCATGAAAACAGGCGCCCGGTTATCGGACTTGTTGACTGTGCAGGTATCCGTCTTCAGGAAGCAACAGACGCACTGGAAGCTTTCGGACAGATCTATCTGAAACAGACACTGGCATCCGGTGTGATCCCGCAGATCACAGCAATCTTCGGAACATGCGGCGGTGGTATGGCAGTTATCCCGTCCCTGACAGATTTCACATTCATGGAATCCAAGAAAAAAAAATGTTCGTCAACACACCAAACGCACTGGAAGGAAACAACACAGATCAAATGCGACACAGCAGCAGCTGATTTCAGAGCAAAGAGACAGGTGTGATCGATGGCGTTGGTACAGAGGATGAGATTCTTGGCCAGATCCGTTCCTTAGTATCACTTCTTCCTTCTAATAATGAAGACACAGACAATTACACAGAGTGTACAGATGATCTTAACCGCGTATGCGAGATCTTGCAAACTGTGCAGGTGACACAGCAATCGCACTTTCCCAGAATCGCTGACAACGGTGAATTCTTCGAGACAAAAGCAGACTATGCAAAAGACATGGTTACAGGCTTTATCCGTTTAAACGGCGCTACAGTAGGTGCTGTTGCAAAACAGAAGCGAAGTATATGACGCAGAAGGCAAGAAAACAGAAACATTTGACGGAAGCATCTCTGCAAGAGGCGCAAGAAAAGCAGCTGGCTTCGTGAAATTCTGCGACGCTTTTGATATTCCGGTACTTACACTTACAAACGCAAACAGGCTTCATGGCAACCTGCAGCGAGAAGATGATGGCGAAATCCGTAGGTGAGACTGGTAGCTGCATTCGCAGATGCAACTGTTCCGAAGGTAAATGTGATCATCGGCAAAGCTTACGGTACAGCTTACGTGGCAATGAACAGCAAATCTATTGGTGCAGACCTTGTATATGCATGGGATAACGCAGAGATTGGTATGATGGATGCTTCCCTTGCAGCAAGATCATGTATGCAGGCGAGACGCAGCAGCTGCTGAACTGAAAAGAAGCTGAGTACAGAGATTCGTAGTTCGTTCCATCAATCGTAGATAGATAGAAAGAAAATTTAGGAGGAACATATTCATGAAGAATTATACAATTACCGTAAATGGTAACGTTTATGATGTTACAGTAGAAGAGACCGGAAGCACATCCGGCGCAGCAGCACCGAGACGTACAGCTGCAAAGCCAGCTGCAGCACCGGCAGCCGCAGCAGCACCAGCTGCTTCAGCAGGAGCCGGAAGCATTAAGATTGAAGCAGGAGCTGCCGGAAAGGTATTCAAGATTGAGAAGAAAGTCGGCGATGCTGTAAAGAAGGGAGATGCCGTCCTGGTTCTTGAGATCATGAAGATGGAGACACCAGTCGTTGCTCCAGAAGACGGAACTGTTGCAAGTATCGATGTAGCAGTTGGTGATGCCGTAGAATCTGGTGCATTACTCGCTACATTAAACTAATCCAAGGAGGAAAACACTGTGAGTTATGTAGGTGAAACATTATCGAACCTCCTGCATCAGACAGCCTTTTTCAATCTGACCTGGGGAAATTATGTTATGATTTTAGTGGCATTTATTTTCCTGTATCTTGCGATTAAGAAAGGTTTTGAGCCATTACTGTTAGTTCCGATTGCATTTGGTATGCTTCTGGTAAATATTTACCCGGATATCATCGCAAGCCCGGAACAGACCAGCAATGGCGTGGGCGGTTTACTTTATTATTTTTACACATTGGATGAGTGGTCTATTTTACCATCTCTGATCTTTATGGGTGTAGGTGCAATGACAGACTTTGGCCCGCTGATTGCAAACCCGGTCAGTTTCCTTATGGGAGCTGCCGCACAGTTTGGTATCTTCAGCGCATACTTCCTTGCAATTATACTTGGATTTAATGACAAGGCTGCCGCTGCCGTATCTATCATCGGTGGAGCGGATGGACCTACTTCCATTTTCCTGGCTGGTAAGTTGGGGCAGACCGGTCTGATGGGACCGATCGCGGTGGCGGCATATTCCTATATGGCACTTGTGCCGATCATTCAGCCACCTATCATGAAGTTATTTACAACAAAGAAGGAACGTGCGATCAAGATGCAGAACCTTCGTCCGGTCAGCAAGCTGGAGAAGATCCTCTTTCCAATCGTTGTTACCGTTGTTGTCTGCGTACTGCTTCCTACCACAGCACCACTTGTTGGTATGCTGATGCTTGGAAACCTCTTCCGTGAGTCTGGCGTTGTTCGTCAGCTGCAGGAGACTGCAAGTAACGCACTTATGTACATTGTCGTTATCTTACTGGGTACCTCTGTTGGTGCAACTACCAGTGCAGAAGCTTTCTTAAATGCAAGCACCTTAAAGATCGTTGTATTAGGTCTTGTTGCATTTATGGTTGGTACTGCTGCCGGAGTTTTATTTGGTAAGTTATTATGCTGGATTACCAAGGGCAAGATTAACCCTCTGATTGGTTCTGCCGGTGTATCTGCCGTGCCTATGGCAGCCCGTGTATCCCAGAAGGTTGGTGCAGAGGAGGATCCTACAAACTTCCTGCTCATGCATGCAATGGGACCAAACGTTGCCGGCGTTATCGGTACTGCGGTAGCTGCGGGATGTTTCATGGCTATATTTGGAATTTAATAAGGAGGAAAAGTCATGTCAGAAGTGGTAAAAAACCATTAAAAATAACAGAAACTGTTCTGCGTGATGCGCATCAGTCTCTGATCGCTACACGTATGACAACCGAGCAGATGCTTCCGATTATCCCAAAGATGGATAAGGTTGGATTCAATGCTGTAGAGTGCTGGGGTGGTGCGACATTCGATGCCTGCCTGAGATTCTAAAAAGAGGACCCATGGGATCGTCTTCGTAAATTAAGAGACGGATTTAAAAATACAAAACTGCAGATGCTGTTCCGTGGACAGAATATCTTAGGATATCGTCCGTATGCAGATGATGTGGTAGAGTATTTTGTACAGAAGTCAATTGCAAACGGAATTGACATCATCCGTATTTTTGACTGCTTAAATGATATCCGTAACCTGCAGACAGCAGTTACTGCATGTAACAAGGAAAATGGTCATGCACAGGTTGCTCTTTCCTATACACTTGGTGATGCTTATACTCTGGATTACTGGATGGAGATGGCAAAGCGTGTAGAGGATATGGGAGCTGATTCTCTCTGTATCAAGGATATGGCCGGTCTTTTAGTTCCTGCTAAGGCTACAGAACTTGTACAGGCACTGAAGGATTCTACCTCTCTTCCGGTAGAACTTCATACACATTATACTTCCGGTGTTGCATCCATGACGTACCTGAAAGCAGTAGAGGCTGGTGTTGATATCATTGATACAGCAATGTCTCCATTTGCTCTTGGAACCAGCCAGCCTGCAACAGAGGTTATGGTAGAGGCTTTCAAGAACACACCATACGATACCGGTCTTGATCTGAATCTGTTAAGTGAGATCGCAGATTACTTCCGTCCGTTACGTGAAGAGGCACTTGCAAGCGGTCTGATGAACCCGAAGGTACTTGGCGTAAATATCAATACTTTACGTTATCAGGTACCGGGTGGTATGCTTTCCAACCTGATTTCCCAGCTCAAGGAGCAGGGAAAAGAGGACAAGTACGAGGAAGTGCTTGCAGAGGTTCCGCGTGTGCGTAAAGACCTTGGTGAGCCACCGCTTGTTACTCCGTCTTCCCAGATCGTTGGTACACAGGCTGTATTTAACGTATTGATGGGAGAGCGTTATAAAGTCGCAACAAAGGAGACAAAGGATATTCTTCTTGGTAAGTACGGCCAGACCGTTAAACCATTCAATCCGGAAGTTGTTGACAAGGTTCTCGGAGAGGATAAAAAAGAAAAAGCCGGAGCTTGATAAGATTCTGAGATGAAACAGTCGTCAGGATGAGGATGTATTCTTGCATTGCCAGGTTGCTACTGATTTCTTCAAATGAGGCACAGCAGACTGGCGAGACGCAAAGACTGCTGATACAAAGAACGGAGCATATCCGGTATAGTCATATCCGAGTTTCTACGAAAAGACGCATCAGATCTGGTGCGTCTTTTTTGATGGGAAAAATTCTTTTTGCATGAAATCTTGCATTTTCCGGTTAAAGTGATACAATCAAAAGTGCTGTTTGTGGCACAGCTTTTATGGGATAAAGAGGAGAATATGATGTCAAATACCAATGATCTGTTAAACCGGATTAATAATTGTTACAGTTCGATGAGCAAGGGACAGAAAAACATTACAGATAATTATGATAAAGCGGTATTTTTAACAGCCGCCAAAATGGGGAAACGGTTGGTGTCAGTGAGTCGACCGTTGTACGTTTCGCAACATATCTTGGATATAAAGGATATCCGGAGTTTCAGCGTGCCTTAGAAGAACTGGTGCGCAATAAATTAAACTCCGTACAGCGCATGGAGGTAACCTACGGAAGAATCAGCCAGTCGAAGATTTTAGAGACAGTTTTATCGGCAGACGCGGACAAGATCAAAACGACACTGGAAAAAATTGATCACAGTGCGTTTGAGGTGGCCGTCTCGACAATACTTGAGGCAAAAAATATTTATATTGTCGGGATCAGAAGCTGTGCGCCACTTGCAAGTTTTCTCGGATTTTATCTGAATCTGATGTTTGATAATGTGCGTCTGCTTACGACAAACAGTTCGAGTGAACTGTTTGAACAGATGGTAAGAATCGGGGAAAATGACGTTATTATCGGAATCAGTTTCCCACGATATTCCATGCGGACATTAAAGGCATTGGAATTTGCAAATAACCGGAGTGCAAAAGTAATTACAATTACTGACAGCATACATTCACCGATGAATCTGTATTCTTCCTGCAGAATATGGTATCCAATGAAATTCATGTACAGCAGTTTTTACGATTTACCAACCAGGATGTGATGGATTTCTTTGAAAATGCAGGATTGCGTCTGAAGACAGAGCGTGGCAACCGTGTATTTCCGCAGTCGGATCATTCTTCGGATGTTATCCGCACACTGGAGCTGGAAATGAAGAATGAAATGGAGCATACATCCATCTTTATTCAATGTAGAAAAGTTGTGGCAGAGGATGGAAGATTTTCCTATCTTGTCATGGCAGATGGAAGCAAAGAAGAAGGGGATGCCTGCATTATCGCAACCGGTGGTGTCAGCTATCAGACAACAGGTTCCACCGGAGATGGCTATCGCTTTGCAGAAGCGATGGGACACAAGATCACCGAACCTGCACCTTCCCCTGGTTCCGATGAATGTCAGAGAAGAGTACATTCCGGCACTGATGGGGCTTTCCCTCCGGAATGTCCAGGCAACGGTCTATGACGGAAAGAAAGAACTGTACAGTGATTTCGGAGAAATGTTATTCACCCACTTTGGAGTAAGCGGACCACTGATCATCAGTGCGAGTGCCTATGTAGGTAAAATCCTGCAGAAAAAGCATGAGTTAAAGCTTGTGATCGATCTGAAACCGGCACTTTCCGAAGAGCAGCTGGATGCGAGAGTGCTGCGGGAATTTGATGCAAACCATAATAAACAGTTTAAAAATGCAGTTACCGGACTGTTTCCGGCAAAATTACTTCCGGTCATGATCCATTTAAGCGGCATTGATCCGGAGAAGAAGGTCAATGTGATCACAAAAGAAGAGCGGATGAATTTCGTCCATCTGATCAAGCATTTTACTGTGACATTGACCGGGCTTCGAGATTTCAAAGAGGCAATTATTACACGGGGGCATGTAAAAGTCAAAGAAGTCAATCCGTCTACGATGGAGTCAAAGCTGGTACAGGGACTGTATTTTACAGGTGAAGTACTGGATCTGGATGCAGTGACCGGTGGCTATAATCTTCAGATCGCATGGTCTACAGCGTATGCGGCAGGAAGTAATATCTGGTAGTTTTTGGATTATAGATATCGCATAGCAATCCAGAGATGGCGTAAACAGGAAATGATCCGGATGGAAGGTGAGAAAGGCTGAGGATGAGAATATCAGCGGAAAGCCGGAAAAGGAACCGTCAGATCTGGACAGGAACAGAAAATGTGAGTGAAACAGGGAGGATATAAAATGGGATATAATATCGCAATTGACGGACCGGCAGGTGCCGGAAAGAGCACGATCGCAAAACTGGTTGCAAAGGAACTGGGATTCATCTATGTAGATACCGGGGCAATGTACCGCGGACTTGCCGTACATTTTCTGAAAAAGGGATCGTACCGGGAGAAGTAGAGAAGATCGAGGCAGCATGCGAGGATGCAAAGGTAGAGCTTGGTTATGAAAATGGTGTGCAAAGCAAGTCTATTTGAATGGAGAAAACATCACTTCACAGCTTCGTGAGGAAGCGGTTGGAAATATGGCATCCGTAAGCTCGGCAGTACCGGCAGTTCGTGCAAAGCTTCTGGATCTGCAGAGGAATCTTGCAAAAGAAAAAGATGTTGTTATGGATGGAAGAGATATCGGAACCAATGTACTTCCGAATGCGGACGTTAAAGTGTATCTGACTGCAAGTGTAGAATGCCGCGCAATGCGCCGGTTCAAAGAACTGGAAGGAAAAAGGAGAAGCCTGTGATTTTGAACAGATCAGGCAGGATATCCAGGAAAGAGACGAGCGCGATATGACAAGAGAGATCGCACCGCTTAAGCAGGCTGAAGATGCAACGTTGATCGACAGCTCTGAGATGGGAATTGATGATGTGGTGAAGGCAATTATTGCACTGAAGAAATAAAAATAGTGATTTTCTACCAACCATCAATATTCGGTGGTTGGTAGTTTTCACCTAAAAACAGGTAGAAAAAGTAACAAAAGTACCTTTTTGGGTGCTTTTGTTGTGCATTAAAAGCTGCGGGTTTGTCAAATAAAATAGATAAAAGTAATGGATTTTCTTCGCGATGAAAGTAAAAATGACGAAAAAAGCAATTAAAACGTAATTAGGCGTGAGTAACCATTTACCTTTTATGCAAAATGTGTTATAAATGTTAAAAGAGACGTATTACAAATGTAATGATTTAAGAGGGTTGGGTTCACTTATGTACAGAAAGAAAAACTTCCAGTTGGCTAAAACACTGGGATTTTATTTTGTTAGATTTAATATTGTTGGAAGTATCTTATTTATTTGCTCAGTGGTTACGTCATGGGACTGCATATTACAGAGAAGCACCGCTTTACCGGAATGTGTTTTTTGCGATAGCGGCGATCGATCTGGTTGTGGGACTGATGATGGGAAGTTACAGGGGCATCTTAAGAAGAGGGTACTGGTTGGAGGCTAAGGCAGTCGCAAAGCACGCGATCATCGTGACCGTGTGTGTGATTGTCTATTTGTTTGCAATGAAAGAGTCGAGCAATTACTCACGAGTTGTCACATTTGCATTCCCAATCATATCGATCTGCGTATTATATATAGGAAGGATTTTGTTGAAAAAATGGCTTTCCAAGCACAGAGGTCCTGCATCAGGGGAAAAGAGCGATCCTTCTGATCGGTGGAAAAAGAATTATAGAGAAATTGTGGAGGCATTTACCGGCAATCCCTACAGTGAGTTTCATGTAATGGGAATTGGAATTATTGATGCAAAAGAAAATGAAATTCCAAATTATCATGGATTCCCGGTATTTTGTGAGAGAGTGCGATTGAAGATTTCGCACAGTTGAACTGGGTGGATGAAGCACTTTTCAGCATTCCGACAGAGCTTGCGCTTCCGGATAAACTGATCGAAAATTTCGGTATCATGGGAATTACCGTACATATCAAGCTGGCAAGAGTTGCGGATGATTCTTCCAACCAGATTGTGGAAAAGCTGAAGGATATACGGTGCTTTTGATCAGCATCAATATGGTAAGCACCGGTCAGCTGATCTTCAAAAGGACGATGGATATCTGCGGAGGACTGGTTGGAATGCTACTGACAGGTATCATTTTTATCTTTGTAGCACCAATCATTTATGTTAAGTCACCGGGACCGATCTTCTTCAAACAGGTGCGAATGGAAAAAATGGCAAAAAATTCAACATTTACAAATTCCGAAGCATGTATATGGATGCAGAAGAACGCAAAAAAGAACTGATGAAACAGAATAACATAAAAGATGGAATGATGTTTCAAAATGGATGATGATCCACGAATCATCAAGGGAATCGGAAACTTTATCCGTGATTACTCTCTGGATGAATTCCCACAGTTCTGGAATGTGCTGAAAGGAGATATGAGTCTTGTAGGAACCAGACCGCCGACAATGGATGAGTGGGAGAAATACGAGATTCATCACCGCTCCAGACTGGCATTCAAGCCTGGCATTACAGGAATGTGGCAGGTCAGCCTGGATACCGAGTATATTAGCTCTTATTAAGAATACCAAGATTGCATGGAATGTGTTACAAGGAAAAGCCAAGATTTGATTATTTCCCTGTGGTGCAGCAGTTGCGGTCCCGTATATTGGTAAAATGACGCGCAAAGTGGAGATCTACATCGAGGTTTTTGATCGAATTGATAATGACCGACAACGACAGGAAAGATGGTTTATCCCATTGTGTGACAAGTTTGTTGTGCAGTGGGAAGAGCAGAGGTTTATCCGAAAGCGGTTAATCTGGGAAGCATATTCTAAAGTGGGGGACGAGGAAATGATGTGATTTCGGTAGGGAACACATGAGCAGCCGCATTTAATCGGCTGATTCAGATAGATAGATGAATTAAAGAAAGACGGCATTTATAAACTGAAGATGTAATTATCAGGGGCAATACGTAACTGAACGAAGCATACCGA